>Ga0208457_1002594_pt1 | contig 9805 bp, 8 predicted proteins | sample June2015DPH_10_1_FD_185513 | JGI IMG/M metagenome (GOLD analysis project Ga0208457, IMG submission 185513) | Peatland microbial communities from SPRUCE experiment site at the Marcell Experimental Forest, Minnesota, USA - June2015DPH_10_150... | ecosystem: Environmental > Terrestrial > Soil >... | reverse complement strand
GCTCCAAAGGCCTTTACAACTCTCCCCCGCGCATCCTCCGCAACCAACTCGTGCCAAATCAGCACCCTGCCCATGGAGCAACCCCCGGTTTACGGAATCGCTGCCCGCGGGCCCCCGCCACTGTTTTTTGGCTCCCATTATTGCTATTGTGGGAAGTCGCGGAAAGGTGCGAAAAAGAGGACATTTATGAAGCGAATCGTCTTGCTGCTCGTCAGCCTGTTTGTCGTGTTCCTGTCTACGGGCTGCGGTCCCACCGACGCAGAGAAGCGTGCGCAGTTGGTCGCCCAGGCCAAGGACGACGCTCTGAAACTGCGCCAGCAATTGGCCCAGGCCAAGTCCGGCGCCGATGCCGAAAACGTGCGCCAGCAGCTCATGAAGGTGCTCAGCGACGCCAGTCTGACCGTCGAGTCCATCCACTTTACCGAAGCCGAGCTGAAGGATTACGTGAAGGCGGCTAGCGCTGCGGAAAAACCAGCCCCGCCGCCCCCCAAGAAGGCCAAGGCGGTGCATCACACCAAAGCCCGGCGCAAGGGGTGAACCGCTCCCACGGTTCGGTAAGGTTCCTCACGCTCCGGGCGCCGGACTTCGCCCAACCGGACATCTGGCCCGCAGTCCGGGTTCATTTTCCGGAAAGCCCGCTTTTCTGCCCCGATCCCATCGCAGCGCCCACTGGCCAGGGTTGGTAAATGCTGGGCGGCCAGGCAGGGTTTATTTCCTCGATGCCATTTTGAGCCACTTTTCGAGTGTCGCGACCATTCGGCCGGAGTGCTTTGATAGACGGCCCCATCCCGCCCTCGCCGAGCTTCTCAACGATTTCGTCATGCGCGATGGTGCGGCCATCACTTCAGATCTCGAATCATCACCACGTCGCTAGAGGCGGTGCCACGCGCCAGCGCCAGTTTCTTGCCGTCGCGGGATACGGCGAAGCTGGTGATCCGCTGGCTCGTGAAGGCGGTCAGCGGCTTCGGTTCAGCGCCGTCCAGGGGCCGCCGCCAAACGTTCGACACGCCGCCCATGGTTTTCACGTACAACAGCGCCGCGCCGTCCGCCGACCAATGCACCACTTCTGCTCCTGAGCCGCCCAACTCGGAGACTGGATCGAAGCTTCTGATAGGCTGTCCTCCGTCGGCCGGGATGATCCTGACCGTGGCCTCGGCATCAGGATCCTCGCCTATGAGTACCGACTTCCCGTCCGGGGAGATCCCCGACCAGCCGGGCCGATCCCAGATCCGGACGCGTGCGCCACCGTCAATCGGCATTCTCCATATGCCGCGGCTCTTCGGGCTTGGTGAACTAGGTGAACTATAAGTCAGCCAAGAGCCGTCCGGGGAACACGACGGAGCCCATTCGCCTTCGCCGTTGGTCAACTGCCGGGCACTGCCTCCATCCAGATCCGACCGCCAAATGTGCGGAGTCCCCGCGCGGTAGGACAAAAACACCAGATGCCGGTCATCGCCGCAGGGAGCCGGTACTCCGGTGAGATGCTCCGTCGTGATCTGCCGCCGGCCCGTGCCGTCCGCCGCGGTGATCCAGATTTGCGTGTCTTGACTGCTGTCAGGCGCCTCGAAATAGAGGTTGCCATTGCCGGCCCAGGCCATGTACCTCAGGCCGTCCAAGCGGCCTGTGCTAATCTCTCGCGCGCTTCCGGAGTCACCTGGCGCAACCACCCAGATGTGAGAGGTGGTTTCATTCTGGACCGTCACTAACGCGCTGGCATCCCCGGTGAGGCTCAGCCCGCTGTAACTGTTCAAGTCGTTCGTGATCCTTCGCGCTTGGCCTCCAGGATAGGAGACGTACCAGACCTGAAAGAGAGGCCACTGCGCGTTGGCGGTGGCAACCAGTCCGTGACCGTCCGGCAGCCAAAACAGCGCCTGAATGGTGTACCATGCACGCGAACTAATGCGCTTCTCGGGGCCGCCTTCCACGGGTGTGGCCGCCAAGCCGCTGGACATTCCGCCACGGTTTGAGCCGGCGCCATACGCTATGGTCTTGCCGTCCGGGGACCATGCCGTACGGCCGAAAAAATCCGGGAACTTCCGCGCCGCCAGTTGCCGCTCGCCGCTGCCGTCCAGGTTGACGATGAACAAGCCGCTATCAAAACCGGCCCCTCTGGTGAATGCGAGACGCTGCTCGTCCGGCGAGAGGGACGCTATCGCCATGCTGGTGGTGGCCTGTACGCTCCAGACCGGATGCCCACCAAACGCAGCCAGTGTCCTGGCATTGCCTCCCAGAACCGGCATCGTGTACATCGTCGGCGGAGGTATTCCCGTGTCGAACACGTAGTACAGGGAATTGCCGTCACGTGAGAAGTTCAGATTGCTGAAACTGCCTTGGGCGGGGGGCAGGATCTGCACGTTGCTCCCCGTGGCCGCGTGCAGCAGCCAAAGACTGCTTTTCCCCTCGTCCGTGACAGCATGGACCACGTACTTGCCGTCGGGCGAGATGGCTGCCGCGCTGGCTTTCCCGGAGTCGGTCAGCTTGGTGATCTGAATGCGCTGGAAAGGCCCCGCCGGGCGCTCCGCCAGCCAGCGGTGCCACGCCAACGCCGCCAGCACGGCGAGCGCGGCGAAGCCCGCCGCCCACAGCCAGCGGCGGGCAGGCGTGGGCGGCGCGGGGGAATCGGGCTCGGCTTCGTCCAGCAGTATGCGGATGTCGCCGATGTCGCGCAGCCGCTGCCGCGGGTCCTTGCGCAGGCAGAGTTCCAGAATGCGGCGCACCCGCGGCGGAGTGCCTTTGGGCAGCGCCGCGAAATCGGGCTCCCGCGTCAGTACGGCGGCGATCGCGTCGGACACGTTCTTGCTCTCGCCGAACAGCATCCGGCCGGTGAGCAGTTCGTACAAGATGACGCCGAAGGCCCAGATGTCGGCGCGCTTATCCACCGCCTCGCCACGCGCCTGCTCCGGAGACATATAGGCCGCCGTGCCCAGAATGAGACCCTTCTCCGTCATCGACACCGTGGCCGAGTCCGTCGCAGGCCCTTCCGTTGCCTTGGCCAGTCCGAAATCCAGGATCTTCACCACGCCATCGCGAGTGACCTTGATGTTCGCCGGCTTGAGGTCCCGATGGATGATGCCCTTTTCGTGCGCCGCTTCCAGGCCCGCGGCGATCTGCCGGGCGTAGCCGATCGCGGTCTCCACCGGGACCGGCCCGGCGAGGTTGGCGCCTTCCACCAACTCCATCACCAGGTAATTGGGGCCGATGTCGTGCAGCGTGCAGATGTTCGGATGGTTGAGGGACGAAATGGCGCGCGCCTCGCGCTGGAATCTCCCGCTGAACTCCTCGTGGGCGGTCTTGATCGCCACATCGCGCCCCAGGCGCGTATCGCGGGCTTGGAACACCTCTCCCATGCCGCCCTCCCCGATTCGGCTCACGATCTGGTAGGGCCCCACCTGCGTGCCCGGGGTCCAGGCTGAATCGGCCAACAGCTTCGCGGCCACCTCCATCACCGGCTGCCCCATCAGTCCGGCCGCCGAATCCTGCGCCAGCAGCGCCAGCACCTCGCGCAGCAGTTCGGCATCGTTCGCGCAAGCCGCCTTCAAGAAGGCTTCCCGCTGGTCCGGTGTGCGTTCACTGGCCGAGTGGTACAACTCCTCGATTTGCCCCAGGCGCTCGGGATTCATCGCCATCCCTGCCCACACCATCATACAGCGTCCGGTCACTCGGCCGGAACCGTCTTGGAAGCCCGCCGTTCCATGTCATGGTCGATCAGTTCGATGTCGTCCTTCGTCAACTTCAGACCCCCACGCTGCATGTCGGCATAGTCGCGGTTGTCCCAGCGCGCCTTCATGACGCCGCTGGCGGAGTGCACGTTGACACCCTGCAACATGTGGACGATCTCGTGCGCCAGCACGTGTCCCAGGAGGTATGGCGTCACGGCGGGACCGGCTGCAGTCAGCACGCGATCATAGAACAGCACCACGTGGGTTTGCTCGAAGGGCAGGGCATAGGCCAACGCGCCCGGATGCTGCGTCGCAGGCGTCTCGCGGGAGACGGTGACCACCAGGCCGTTGCCTCCGGCGCAGGCGCTCTCGTCGCCGCGCCACTCCAGCCGGACGCCCGCCTGCTTCAGGATCTGGGCCGCGATTGCCTGCCCCCGATACATCATGCTCGCATTCCCGCCCGGATTCATGCACGCCGTCACGACCCGTTGGGACGTCTGCGCGCCATCGCTCGCCCACGCCCCCGTTGCCGCCACCATCACCACCACCGCACCGAAGAGCTTCATCGCATTCCTTCCTCCGCGGGTGCAGGCGGAAAAAGGGTGGGGAAAGCGGCCATCGCCGTGTTAGGCTTTTTGTGGGCAATGCCATGGAGCTGGCGAAATCGGCGGAAGTCACTGGTTTGTTAAAGGCTTGGAGCAGCGGCGACCAGGCGGCGCTGGACCGCTTGACATCCTTGGTATATGGCGAATTGCACCGCCTCGCACGGCGCTACATGCGCAACGAGCGCCCCGGCAACACGCTCCAGACCACCGCCCTGGTGAACGAGGCCTACCTACGGCTGGTGGACGTGAAGAACGTGGACTGGCAGCACCGGGCGCAGTTCTTTGCCATCTCCGCTCAGATCATGCGGAACATCCTGGTGGATGCGGCACGCGCGCGGGGGGCGCACAAGCGGGGCGGTGAAGTAGTGAAAGTCAACGTGGACGACGCACCTCTGCTGTCATCCGAGCCCGATGCCTTCATCCTGGCGCTGGATGACGCCCTCACTGCCTTCTCCCGAATCGCGCCTCGCCAGGCCAGGGTAGTTGAGTTGCGTTATTTCGGGGGGATGAGCGAGGAGGAGACCGCCGAGGTATTGAAGAGTTCTCCGCGCACGGTCAGGCGGGACTGGCAGTTCGCCAAAGCATGGCTCCAGCACGAGTTGATCGGCGCGTAACGACAGACTGGGCATCCGTTGATAACCGGCCTTCCCGGCCTTGGTGTATAACGCTCTGTTCACCCTGCCGTGGAAGCGCCAGTTGCATCGCCAAACGCCGGATCTCCACCGATACGTCGCGCAGCGCTTACCGATTTGTCCACCCCGGCCGGATCACGGCGCACTCGGAAACTGTGCCGCAGGGCAGAAAGACGAGCTTTCTGGAAAGTGGCCAATCCACGGAAACGCACTCCAGATCTGGCGAATTGGAGGATCGCTCCCGTGACACGCCGCTCACGCCAGGTGGGGAGTTGGCCCGACTGAGCTAGCCACTTGAAGACTTGAGCACGCATGGTCGTGTCGTTGTCCCGGGAAGCACAGTCGCTCCCAGGCGGCTCGGCTGCCCTGTGGGGCGGTCGGAACGGCCCGTTACCGGGGTCCCCGCCGCGCCCTACATTACCCAGGACCGCGACGCCCTAAACCCCGCAACCCGCTCCGGCAGCCAGTCCCTCAAGCCCGGCGCCAGATAGAACCTGGGCCACAGCAGGTCGTCCTCTGGCTTGATAACCCCTTCAGCGAGCGCGGTGGCGGTGAGCGGAGTCTCCGGGTAAATGCGCAGGCCCACCGTAACCTTCAACGCGTCCAGATTCAGTGAGTCGGCGAACCGCAGGCTCTCCTCCACGCTCTCCCGCGTTTCGCCGGGACCTCCCAGCAGCAGGAAGCCTCTCCGCTGGATGCCGGCGTCGGCGAACATCCTCGATACCGCTCTCACTTCTTCCGCCTCGAACCTCTTGTTGAGCCTCCCCAGCATGCCGTTTGAACCGCTTTCGAACCCGAGGCTGACCTCGCGGCAGCCGGCGCGCGCCATCAGGTGCGCCAGCTCGCCATCAATCCACTTGGGGTAGATGAGGCACCACAGGTTGACGTCGAGGCCCCTTTCGAGAATCTTCCGGCAAAGCTCCTTGGCGTAGGCGGCCGGAAGGTTGAACATGCTGTCAACGAACTGGAAGTTATGGAACCCGCTTCCCGCGAGGTGCTCCAGCCATTCCGCGATCGCCTGCGGCGAGTGCCTTCGTATCGGCCGCCCTTCGATGGCGCTGGTCGAGCAGAAACTGCAATCCATGGGACAGCCTCGGCGGCTTTGGACTGGAACCCAGGAGTCGGCACTCCCGGAAAGGGAAGGCATGAAGAGCTTCGCGTCGGGTAGTGGCAGATCGTCGAGGTTCGTTACAAAGCTCCTGCCAGTGGGCGGCTGGCCTGGAAGGTAGAGTCCGGGCATTCCGGAGACCGGAGCTCGCCTGGCCATGCGCTCCAGCACGGCTGGAAAGACTGCTTCCCCCTCGCCCCGGATTCCCATATCTGCGCCCAGGTAACGCAATGCGCTCTCGGGGAAGATGCTGTACCCAGCTCCGCCCAGGACGATGGGGGCGACGGACAGGCGCCGGCAAGTCGCCACGATCTCTCGGACCGGGGGCAAGAGGAATTGTGGACTTTCCATGACTTGATCGTCGATGTTTCGCACCGAGATGCCGATGACATCCGGGCAAAGGTTCCCGATCGAATCCCCGACCGCCGACATCGGATCCGCCTCGAACATCAGGTCGATCAGAGCCGCCTCATGACCCGCTCTCCGGGTTGCGGCGGCGACACACGCGAGTCCCAGGGGGAAGGTCGCCATGCTCGTGGTGTGCATGTTTGCGGAAATCAGCAGAACCTTCACGAAGTCAGCTCCCTATCCGAGTATAAGAGCGCATTGCCGCTGGCCGCGCACTCGCTTAGAATTAAGATCTGACCCAGGATGATAGCCCGCCGGAATCTGGTGACTATCGCTGTACTCTCCAGCGCCGTGATGGAGGTGCTGGACACTTCCGTTGTCAACGTCAGCCTGCCCCATATCGCGGGGAGCCTCTCGGCTACCACGGATGAAGCCACCTGGGTCCTTACCTCGTACCTGGTAGCCAATGCCATCATCCTGCCCATGAGCGGCTGGCTGGCCAACTACTTCGGCCGCAAACGCATGCTGCTGACGGTGGTGACGGGCTTCACCGTGTCGAGCCTGCTGTGCGGGATCGCGCCGTCCCTGCCCATGCTGATTCTCTTTCGCGTGCTGCAAGGCATCACCGGCGGTGGGCTCCAGCCGCTTTCCCAGGCGGTGCTGCTCGAGGAGTATCCCCCTCAAGAGCGTGGCAAGGCAATGGCGTTCTTTGGGCTGGGGATCGTGGCCGCTCCCATACTCGGCCCCACCCTGGGCGGGTGGATCACCGACGCTTATTCCTGGCGCTGGGTCTTCTACATCAACCTGCCGGTCGGGATCGCCAGCCTGATCATGATCTCCATGTTCGTCACCGATCCGCCCTACATGCATCGCGGCTCGCTGCGCGCCGACTTCTGGGGATTCGGCATGCTGGCCGTGGGCATGGGGGCGCTGCAGATCATGCTGGACAAGGGCCAGGAAGACGACTGGTTCGGTTCGGACTTCATCGTCACGCTGGCCATAACCGCCGCTGTTCTCCTGGTTGGCTTCGTCATCCGGGAGTTAATGATCGACCAGCCCATCGTTCACCTGGCGCTGCTGAAATACAGGACCTTCGCGGCCGGCATCTTCTTCGTGACGGTGCTCGGGTTCGTGCTTTACAGCAGCCTGGTTCTCTTGCCGCTGTTCATGCAGACCCTGCTCGGCTGGACCTCCGCCACTGCGGGTCTGTGGTGCAGTCCGCGCGGCATCGGCACGGCGCTGTGCATGCCGCTGGTGGGGTACCTGCTCGGCAAGGGCTGGGATGGCCGCTGGCTGTTGGCGTTCGGTTTTACCATTGGCGGCATTTCCCTCTTGGGCTTTTCCCGCATGAACCTCCAGTCCGGAACCTGGGACATCCTGGTATGGCAGCTCAGCCAGGGCCTCGGCATGTCGTTCGTCTTCGTCCCGCTCACCACTCTGACCATGGACCCGATCCCCAAGCACGAGACCGGCTATGCCACCGCCCTCTACAGCGTCGTGCGGAACATCGGCTCCAGCGTCGGCGTCTCGTTCGTCACCACGTGGCTGGCGCGGCGCGCCCAACTCAACCAATCCGTGCTGGCCGCCCATGTGACGCCCTACGATCCAGCCGCCCAACGGATGCTGAGCCAGGCTCAGGCGATGTTGATGCGGAGTGGCGCCGATCCCGTGACCGCCAATCGCCAAGCCATGGCGATGGTCTACGGCGTGGTGCGACAACAGGCGTCGGTGCTGAGCTTCCTGACCGTGTTCCAGATGATGGGCATCGTGTTCCTGGTCATCATCCCGCTGGTCCTGCTCCTCCGCAAGCCCAAGCATCTCAGGGAACCCCAGCCATCGCCTTGAACCCCCGCGCCTCTCCGTGCTACCTTCATTTCCGTATGAACCCTTACGCCTCGCACCTCGGAGATCGGGATCCGCTGCCCGTCATCAGCGCCACACCCCAACGCCTGGCCGCTCAGTTGGACCGCCTCGGCCCGGACGGCGTCGAACGCCCGCGCGCCCCCGGCAAGTGGAACGCCCGCCAGATTCTCTGTCATCTCGCCGACACGGAACTGGCCTTCGCCTTCCGCCTGCGCCAGGCCCTGGCCGAGGACCATCACGTCATCCAGCCCATGGACCAGGACAAGTGGGCCGCCATGTACGACGCCTTCGGCGCCCGCGCCGCCCTTGAGGTCTTCACCGCCATCCGCAAATGGAATCTGGCGTTGCTTGCGGCGGTCCCACCCGCCGTCATGTCCAAGCCCGTGACCCACCCCGAGCGCGGTCCAATGACCTTCCGGGTGCTCATCGAAACCATGGCCGGCCACGATCTCAATCACCTCAAGCAGATCGAGGCCATCGCGTAGTGAGGCTCGCAAAACACGGTGACAGACCGGGGTGTCCACGCGGCGCAGGGCCGGGCCCGGCCCGGAGGGCACCCCGGCACCCCGCACCCCGGCGCCTTGGGACACTCTCGTCAGTCACCATATTTTGCGAGCCTCAGTAGTACGCGGTTTCAGAAGTTCGATCGCGTAAGGCCAGCGTGGGCCGTCTAGAATCGGCGGCAGCAATGCCTTCAGCTTGTCGCGCTACCGCAGCGCCAGCAGCCCCACCAGCGCCGCGCCCGCCATCACCCACAGCGTCGCGCGCCCGGTCAGCACTAGAAACAAGAAGCTCGCCACCGCAATCCCCACCGGGATCCACCCGGTCAGCGCGTCGCGCGCCAGGGGGACCGTGGCCTCGATCACCAGGCCGGCCGCCGCGAACGTCACCGCCTGGATGGCGCTCTTCACTCGCGGACGCTCCGCGCGCCGGCCCAGATAGTGCAGGATCGGAATGATCAGAAACGCCGGCGCGAGGCACGCCGCGCAGCCGGCGCAGGCCCCCGGCCAGCCCGCCACGAAATACCCCACGCTGACCAGGTAGAGGCCGTTCGGCCCCGGCGCCGTCCTCCCCGCCGCCACGGCCGCGTTGAGCTGGCGGTCCGTCATGAGGCGGCGCGTCTCGACGAAATCGTGCCGCACCACGGGCAGGGAAGTGAGGCCGCTGAAGGAAGTCGCCGAGGCCTTCAACAGCAGCAGAAAAACCAGCAGCGGGTTCATGGTGTTGGCTCCTGCCACAAAAAACCAGCCACCGCGGCCAGGCCGAGGACCGCGACCGGCGACGTGCCGAATCGCAGTGGAAGCCACACCGCCGCCCCCGCCATCGCCAGCGCCCGAGCCATGCGCCGCCAATCGCGGGTGGCCAGGGAGGGGGCCAGAAGCTGCCACGCGCTGGTGGCCATCAGCCCCACGGCCGCTGCCAGCGTGCCTGCAATTGCCGCCATGGCCACCGCGTTCTGTTTCCAGGCTTCATAGCCCAGAGTCAGCAGAACCACGCACGCCGCCGATGGAACCGCGGCCGCCAGCACCGCCAGCAGAGCGCCGGCCCATCCCGCCAGCTCCCAGGCCGCGCCGGCGCAGAACGCCAGCA
>Ga0208457_1002587_pt1 | contig 9820 bp, 6 predicted proteins | sample June2015DPH_10_1_FD_185513 | JGI IMG/M metagenome (GOLD analysis project Ga0208457, IMG submission 185513) | Peatland microbial communities from SPRUCE experiment site at the Marcell Experimental Forest, Minnesota, USA - June2015DPH_10_150... | ecosystem: Environmental > Terrestrial > Soil >... | reverse complement strand
CGGAACCAATGTGGCGGTGGTGGTGACCGGGCAAGCCATCGCTCCGGGAACGTTCACGAACGTCTTTGTCGCGACCGCCAACGAGCTGGATTTGTTCCCGGCGGACAACACGGCGACCACCGTCACCGTGGTGCAACCGGTTGCCGACCTGGGATTGTCCATGCAGTTGCCGACGACGGCGATCGTGGTGGGGCATCCCTTTACATTGCTTCTGACCGTGACCAATCAGGGACCGAATGCGGCCAGCGATGTGCTGTTGACGAACACGCTGCCGGCGGCGGTGAGTTTGCTCGGCGCGCAAGTGTCGGCGGGTACGAATTGGGCTGAGGGCAACCTGGCGGTTTGCGATTTCGGACCCTTGCCGCCGGGTGGGACCGCGTCGGCCACGCTTTCGCTGTTGCCCCTGCAGGTCGGGTTGTTCACCAATGTGGCAACGGTCGTGGCGCCCGAAGCGGATCCCAACCTGACCAACAACCTGGCCGCGGCGACAGCCACCGTCCTCGACGAGGCCAACCTCGGGATAACGCTGGACGTGCCGGCGGATCCACAGCCGTTGGGCGGTGTGTTCGCCTACACCCTGACCCTGACCAACCAGGGGCCGGGTACGGCCACCCTGGTGTGCGTGACGAACACGCTGCCGAATGGCCTCCAGATGGTCGGGAACACCCCGAGCGACGGCACCGTCCAGTCGGTGAGCAACACGGTGGTGTGGCAGTTGGCCCAGCTCGTGGCCGGGACCAACGCAACCCTCACCGTCCAGGCGTCCGCCAACTTGCTCGGTTCGCTGACCAACCTCGCCAGCGTGAGCGCCGCGGAGGTGGACCTTTCGACGAACGACAACGCGACCGCTGCCGTCATCCGCATCTGGCCCAGTGCAGACATCGCGCTGGTAACCACCGCGTCCCAGATCACGTATCTCGGCGGCAGCCCCATGTACTACTTCCAGGTGGTCAATCAAGGTCCCGATGACGCCCCGAATGTCGTGGTCACGCAGGCGCTGCCGTCGGGCCTGACCAACGTCGCTGCGCAAGTGGCCCAAGGCACTTACACGATCAGCAGCAACCTGCTCGTGTGGCAGGCCGGGACGGTGCCGACGGGTGGATTTGCCGAGATTGACATCAGCGCCGGGACACTCGCGCTGGGACCGATCACCAACCTGGCCACCGTTAGCGCGGACGTGGTGGACACGAACCTGGCAAACAACAGTACCGCCACCATCCTGAACGTCGTGCCCGAGGCGACGCTGCAGGTGTCGCAGACGGCCAGCACCAACCAGGTGCTGGTGAACGACCAGTTCACCTGCACCATCACCGTCACCAATCTCGGCCAGGTCACCGCGCCCAAGACGGTCTTGCTGGCCGCCTTCTCGCTCAACGCCGACCTCCTTGGCGCCAGCACCACCTTGGGCACCGCCGATGTCGAACCACCGGGCGTGCTCTGCGGTCTGGGGAACCTCCTCCCCGGCGCGAACGTCGTGGTCACCATCTCCGTCCATGCGCCCACGGTGGGAGAGATCGTCTGCCAAACGACGGTCTATTCCCCCGCCACGGACCCATCCGATCCTCGCTTGGGCGCGCGCCTGACAACGGAAGTGGTGGCCTCGCCCACGTTGTGGCTGGGCCGGACCGGCGGCTACTTGATGTTCAGTTGGCCGGCCGTCGGCAGCAACTTCGTGCTCGAATCCACGACCAATCTTGCCAATCCCGTCTGGGTGCCGGTGAAATATCCGCCGGTGATTTCCGGCGATGTCATCACGGTGACGGTCAAGGCAACCGGGGCGGAGAGTTATTACCGGCTGCACCAGCCCTGAGGCGTGCTCGGGGTGGGCGGGCGCGATCGTTCGGCATCGGCATTTTACTTTTCAACGGGCGGGGGCCGGCATACATTGTGCCCACTATGCCTGTTCAATCGTCATACAAGTTTTCCTTCGGTCCGTGGAACCTCAGCGAGGGGCAGGATCCCTACGGTCCGCCCACACGTCCCGTCCAGTCGTTCGACTGGAAGCTGGATCAACTGAAGGCGCTCGGCTTCGAAGCGATGATGTTCCACGATGATGACGCCGTGCCCGACATTGACGGGAAGTCGGCGTCCGAGTTGAAGGCCGCGGCCAAGGCGCTGAAGAAGAAACTCGACGCCGCCGGCATCGTCGCGGAGATCGTCGCCCCGCGGCTCTGGTTCAGCCCCATGACGATTGATGGTGGTTACACCAGCAACGATCCAAAGTGCCGCAAGTATGCCATCGAGCGCTCGCTGCGCTGCATTGACGTGGCGAATGAACTGGACTGTGGCTTGATCGTGCTCTGGCTCGCGCGCGAAGGCAGCTATATCCGCGAGAGCAAGAACGCCCGCAAATGCTTCGATTACCTGGTCGAGGCGGTGGACAAGATGCTGGCCTACGACAAGCAGGTGCGGATCGCCATCGAGCCCAAGCCGAACGAGCCGATGGATCTCGCCTACATCCCCACGATTGGCCACGCGCTGGCGCTGGCGAATCTGACGCGCGATCCCAAGCGCGTCGGCTGCCTCATCGAATCCGCCCACGCCATCCTCGCCGGCCTCGACCCGGCCGATGAAATTGATTTCGCATGCACCTTCGGCAAGCTCTGGTCGCTCCACCTCAACGACCAGAACGGCCTGAAATTCGACCAGGACAAACCGTTTGGCAGCGTCAACCTCCGTGTCGCGTTCAACCAGGTGCGCGCCCTCGAACGGAACAAATACGGCAGCCGCGGCGAGTTCGTTGCCTTCGATGTCCATCCGTTCCGCACCACCAAGGTGGAACATTGGACGCTGCACCTCGAAAACAGCCGGCGGACCTTCCTGCGGCTGGTCGAAAAGGCGCGGACTTACCCGGAAGCCGAGGCGCAGAAGCTGATTGCCGACCGGAATTACGGCGCGCTCGACCAACTGGTGCTCGAACACCTGCTGGGCCGCTGAGCGTCTGTCGGTCGGCCGCAATGGCACGGGCGGAGCCACCGCCTGCCGCGTCATTGCACGACCGCCACGCGATACAGGGGGGCCACCCCTGCGTTGGCGCGGGAGTGAGCGTGAAGTCGTCGGTAAAACTCATCGTCGAAGGAAAGCCACGGCGCTGCTGCGTCCATCTCCTCGGCCACCGGGCGCCCGCCGGCCGTGAAGCGCAACGGACCGGCCGTGGGGTTGTCGCCATACTCGATCCGATGCCGGAGAAGAGTGCCGTGGATTCGCGCACCGGTGCCAACGACAACGAAGGCGAGGTGGTCAGCCTCGCCGGCGTCGGAGGGGAAAGAATTGGGACTAGCCCTTGGCGGCGGCCTCGGGCTTCTTCCAGGTGCGTTTGGGCGCCTTCACCACGAGGCCTTTCTTGATGGCACTGGTGGCGACGCGGATATAGCGGACTTCGCCGTTGATCAGGGCCTTCACCCGCTGGAGATTCGGGAAGAAACGGCGCTTGGTGATGGCCGTCACATGGGTGCCGATGCCGCCCAGTTTCTTGGCCTTGCCACTGCGCCACACGATGCTGCCCTTCATGGGCGCTTTGCCGGTCAATTCACAACGTCGAGCCATAGATTCGCCTGTCGAAAAATCAAGCCACGCAAACTATCAGCCGGCCGGCGCCCGGCGCAAGCACTTTCTCGGCCGTACTTTTTCGGTTTTTCGGCCGTCCGAACTCGACGCGCGCCTTCCCGCGCTACTGCTGCTGACGCCCGTCAATTCCGCCGTTGACAGGTACCCCCCCTTTGTTAGCGTTCCTTCACCTTCGCGGTGGATGTTCCGGCGAAATTCAGAACGAAAACGATTACGCATTATGGCTACAGCAAAGCAAGCTTCGAAACACGTCTATCTGTTCGGCAACAAGAAGGCCGACGGGAACGGCTCCATGAAGCCGCTCCTCGGCGGCAAGGGCGCCAACCTTGCCGAAATGTCCCGCATCGGCCTGCCGGTGCCTCCGGGCTTCACCATCACCACGGAAGTCTGCACCTACTTCTACGACAACAAACGCACCTACCCCAAGGACCTCCAGGTCCAGATCGAAGCCGGTATCTCCTTCATCGAGAAGATCATGGGGACCAAGTTCAACGACAAGGCCGCCATGCCCCTGCTGGTTTCGGTCCGCTCCGGCGCCCGCGACTCCATGCCCGGCATGATGGACACCATCCTGAATCTCGGCCTCAACGACCAGACGGTGCTCGCGCTGGTCAAGGCCACGAACAATGAGCGTTTTGCCTGGGACTGTTATCGCCGCTTCGTGCAGATGTATGGCGACGTCGTCATGGGCGTGCAGAAGGCCGCCAACGAGGATCACGAACCGTTTGAAGTCGTCATCCATGCCCTCAAGCACGAGCGTTATCACGAGGACATCGAAGACCCGAAGCTCACGGTGGACGACCTCAAGGAGATCGTGAAGCGGTTCCAGGCCCTCATCAAGGAACGCACCGGCGGCAAGGAATTTCCCCAGGATCCGTGGAAGCAGCTCCAGGGCTCCATCGGCGCCGTGTTCGGCTCGTGGATGAACGACCGCGCGATCGTCTATCGCCGCAAATATGGCATCCCGTCCGAATGGGGCACCGCCGTCAACGTCCAGGCGATGGTCTATGGCAACACCGGCGACACCTCCGGCTCCGGCGTCGCCTTCACCCGCAACCCGGCCAACGGCGTCAAGGAGTTCTACGGTGAATTCCTCATCAACGCCCAGGGCGAAGACGTCGTCGCCGGCGTCCGCACGCCCGAACCGGTCGCGCAGCTCGCCAAGGAAATGCCCGCCGCCTACCGGGAACTGGACAACATTCGCACCACGCTCGAAAGCCACTTCAAGGACGTGCAGGACTTCGAGTTCACCATTCAGGACGGCAAGGTCTTCATGCTCCAGACCCGCAACGGCAAGCGCACCGCCGCCGCCGCGCTGAAGTTCTCCATGGATATGTTCAAGGAGAAGCTTATTGACTGGGAAACCGCCGTCATGCGCAACCCCGCCGACCAGCTCGACCAGCTCCTCGCGCCGATCTTCGATCTCGCGGAGGTCAAGAAGGCCGCCGCCATTGCCACCGGTCTCCCTGCCGGCCCCGGCGCCGCGTCCGGCAAGATTTATCTCAACGCCGACCGCGCTGACGCTGCTGCGGCCAAGGGCGAAAAAGTCCTCCTCGTCCGCAACGAAACCTCGCCGGAAGATTTGCGCGGCATGATCGCCGCCGAAGGCATCATCACCGCCAAAGGCGGGGTCAGTTCGCACGCCGCCCTCGTCGCCCGCCAGATGGGCAAGGTCTGCGTTTGCGGCGCCGCCGCCCTCCAGATTGACTACGCCGCCAAGACGGTCACCGCCAGCGGTCAGACCTTCAAGGAAGGCGATTACCTCTCCATTGACGGCACCAAGGGCGTGGTCTATGCGGGCCAGCTCAAGACCGCGCCGTCCGAAATCATCGCGGGTCTGATCCACGGCGACAAAACCGCCCAAACCACCGAGAAATTCAAGAGCTTCCAGCAACTCATGGACTGGTGCTCCAAGGCCACGCGCCTCCAGGTCCGCACCAACGCCGACACCCCGGAGCAAACCCAGAACGCGCTCGCCTTCGGCGCCACCGGCATCGGCCTCACCCGCACCGAGCACATGTTCTTCGAGGGCGATCGCATTGACGCGATGCGTGAAATGATCCTCGCGGACAACCTCGACGACCGCAAGCAGGCCCTCGCCAAGCTGCTGCCTTACCAGCGCGAAGACTTCGTCGGCATTTTCAAGGCGTTGAAGGGATTCCCGGCCACCATTCGCTTCCTCGACCCGCCGCTGCACGAGTTCCTCCCGCACGAGGACGCCGCCCAGCAGGACCTCGCGGTCAAGATGGGCGTGCCCGTCGAGAAGATCAAAAACCGCGTCAAGGGACTCCACGAGTTCAATCCGATGCTCGGCTTCCGTGGCTGCCGGCTCGGCATTGTGTATCCCGAAATCTCCGAGATGCAGGCCCGTGCCGTGTTCGAAGCGGCGGCGGAAGTCCAGAAATCCGGCATCAAGGTGAAGCCCGAAATCATGATCCCGCTCGTCGGCTTCAAGCGCGAACTCGACCTCCAGGTAGCCGTGGTCAACCGCGTCGCCGCCGAGGTGCAAAAGGAAAAGAAGGTCAAGCTGACCTACGCCGTCGGCACCATGATCGAAATCCCGCGCGGCGCCCTGACCGCCGACGAAATTGCGCAGACCGCCGAGTTCTTCAGCTTCGGCACGAACGACCTCACGCAGACCTGCCTGGGCATGAGCCGGGACGACTCCGGCAGCTTCCTGGGGCCGTACACCGAGGCGGAGATCGTGAAGAAGAATCCGTTCGCCACCATTGACCAGACGGGCGTGGGCCAGCTCATCAAGATCGCGGCCGAGAAGGGCAATGCGACCCGGCCGGGCATCAAGCTGGGCATCTGCGGCGAACACGGTGGCGATCCCGACTCCGTGAAATTCTGCCACAAGGTCGGTCTGACCTACGTGAGTTGCTCGCCGTTCCGCGTGCCCGTCGCCCGCCTCGCCGCCGCCCAGGCCGCGATCGCGGACAAGCAGGCCGCCGCCGCGAAGCCCGCGAAGAAGAAGTAACTTCAGGTCGTGGCGTCGGCTCGGCCGAGTGCCGCTGATCGGACAGATTCAAAGCCGCTCCGGGCAACCGGGGCGGCTTCTTCGCTGCTCAGGCTCCTAGCCGAGTCGGAAACCGTTTTGACTTTACACGTAGTTAAGCCCCGTGCATGTTTCGGCCAGTGAAAGTGCGCGAAAACCAGAGCTTCCTCTCGCTCTATTTTGAACCAACGAAAGTTGAATTCGCTGTAGGGTCGGTTGATCCCTACGCTTTGGTTGGTTTATGGAATCGAAATTCGGTTCGTGACAAGGCGTTTGGGCAGGTTCCCACGCCTCAGCCAATCGCGGAAGTGATGGCAAGATGGGTGACTTCGCATCGGCCCCGGACGGTTCTCGACCCGGCGGTCGGGTTTGGAAACCTATTGCACGAGTGCTGGCTGAAAAATCCTGCCACGCAGTTGCTTGGCATCGACCGTGACTCTGCTTCTCTCCAACAATCAAAACAGTCCTCTCCGCGCGGCACCAAGCTGATCTGCGGCGATTACTTGAGGAGCGAAGTCGGCTTGATCGATGGCATCATCGCGAATCCTCCCTACGTCAAAGCCCATCACCTCGACTTTTCCGAAGCCGACTGGTGTTATTTGGAAGAGCGATTCGGCACGCCTCTGGATCGACTGACAAACCTCTACGCCCTCTTTCTCTTGAAAATATGGGAAGATTTGGCGATGGGCGGGCGCGCTGCCGTCATCATTCCTGCGGAGTTCTTGAACGCGAATTTCGGCGTCGAGGTCAAAGAGCGGCTCTTGCGGCAAATTCGTCCGGTAGGAATCGCGGTATTCTGCCCATCGGTGAATCTGTTCGATTCCGCCCTGACAACTTCCTGTTTGATCTTCATCGAGAAGGGACGGCCCAATACGTCGCCAATTCACGGCGTTCGGGTCACCACGATTGAACAAGTTCAGGACTTTGTTGCGGAATTGCTGCGCGACTCGAAGAAGTCCTCCGGCGGCTTGAACTACTTGGATTTCTCCAAGAAGGCCGCCGCCGAGAAATGGCTGAACACAATCTTGGATCGAAATCCACAAGAGAACCCGCCCAATTTTCCAAAACGCGTGGGCGACTACTTCGATTGCCGAAGGGGGATCGCCACCGGTGCGAACGACTTCTTTTGCCTCCGTCGCAGCGACCTCGCAGTTGCGGGTTTAAACCTGCACGACGTGGACCGGTGTATCACTAAGGCAGTGGATGCGCATGGATTGGTGTTTACACCCGAAAAGTTGCAGGAACTTGTGTCCGCGGATCGCCGTTGTTTTTTGCTAAACCCCAAGTGCAACGGCCCCGAGTTGGAGGCTTATCTGGAAACAGGCAAGCGGCTCGGTATCCCTCAAAGACACTTGCCGAGCCATCGTCCCGTCTGGTACCTACCGGAGAACCGCGAACCTGCTGACATCTGGGTCGCAGTTTTCTCGCGCGAGTCAGTGAAGTACATCTTAAACAGCGCCGGCGCCAAGAACCTCACGTGCTTCCACGGACTCTACGCAAAGGAAACGTCTTGGAATCTCTCTCCGCTGATGACGGTCTTTCTCAACAGTTCGTGGGGCCGGGACTCGTTCAAGCAGGTGAACCGTTTTTACGGAGACGGACTTAACAAGCTTGAACCGAAGGACGTGGAGGCGATGCCTTGCCCTGAAATGGTCGCTATGACGAGGTGCGCGGCCGCCGGTCTTCTTAGGCAACTCCAGGCGTTGGATGATCAACCGGAGGGCCACCGGCAACTGGAAATCGACAGGTTGGCGATCCTCCAACTGAGTTTGGTACCCCGTTGATCCGCTGTGCTCAGGCTCCGTGGAGAACGTTTTTTAGCGCCGCTGCATCCAAATCAAACCCGCCGCCCTGCGGCACCACATAAACGTCATGCCTTCCCAAGGCCGTGACCTTGTGCTCAGCGGCAAACTGTGGCAGTGAGGTGGCGCGTCCGATTTGTCGCCCATAGGTGATCGGAATCATGATCGTCGCCTTCTCCTGGCTCTTGTTGGGCTTTTCGATGCCGTAGTCCTCACCGCCCGCGACGATGGAAAAGATGTCGAGGAAATTGATGGCGAAGACCGAATCAAAGAACACCTGGGCGTAAATTTGAGGGACTCGGTACCTTTCCAACCAACGATAGACAATCTTCAAATCCTCGACCTTGACTGTGAAGCTTGGGGTGTCTCGCCCTGACTTCTTTCCCGCTTCCTTCTGTTCGCGCCGAACTCTCATGTAGGTCAGCGCCTCGAACTTGCTCGATCTGACTTCAATGGCCCCCACAGCCTTCCGAGTGATCTGCTCCGCGCGAACATGCTCCCATTCGGAAACGTCGGCGGGAACGTCAGCGTCTTTGTGAAGCAGCAGCAAGTCCGGCCGCTTGCCGTAAAGCCGGGTTTCCTCCAAGCCGTTCAAGTAGCGCTGCCGAAACTCGGGATGCCCGGCAGCAATCCGGTCGGTGTTCCCGTACTGGACGATTCTCCATTCCTGGGAAGCGGCTGTGATGGCGGCAGAAAGCATGCGCTCCGCCCAATCGCCCATCGCCCGGTTGGCGAGGAATTCAGAACGGGCGTCGGTGGGCACTGTTGGTTTGCGGTTCGGAGTTTCGCCGGGGCCGCCAAAGACGAGGTGCCGCGGAGCGATGCCGTCGCTTTGCAGATTCCGCATCAGCGGCGCAACGGTTTGTTTGAGCCTGTCGAAATCCAACACGCCCGAATGTGAATCGCTCACTTGCCTCCTCCTTTCTCGAAATCAAACAAGTCCTTGATCTCGACCTTCAGGGCTTTGGCGATCTTCTCCAGTCCAGCGACAGAGGGGGCGTTCACTCCGCGTTCCACCAGGCTGACGAACTCCACTGAATAACCGCACTTTTCCGCGAAGTCTTGCTGCGTCAGTTTGCACGTCTTGCGAAGCTCAGCGATTCGTTGCCCAAGGGATTTCTTGATCACGGCGTTAAACTACCAGTAACACGCCGAGTTTTGCCACGGAGCTAAACTACGTTTTACGTTAATCAGGTTACGCGCGCGGCGCCCTGACCGCCGACGAAATTGCGCAGACTGCCGAGTTCTTCAGCTTCGGCACGAACGACCTCACCCAGACCTGTCTGGGCATGAGCCGGGACGACTCCGGCAGCTTCCTGGGGCCGTACACCGAGGCGGAGATCGTGAAGAAGAATCCGTTCGCCACCATTGACCAGACGGGCGTGGGCCAACTCATCAAGATCGCGGCCGAGAAGGGCAATGCGACCCGGCCGGGCATCAAGCTGGGCATCTG
>Ga0208457_1002569_pt1 | contig 9875 bp, 6 predicted proteins | sample June2015DPH_10_1_FD_185513 | JGI IMG/M metagenome (GOLD analysis project Ga0208457, IMG submission 185513) | Peatland microbial communities from SPRUCE experiment site at the Marcell Experimental Forest, Minnesota, USA - June2015DPH_10_150... | ecosystem: Environmental > Terrestrial > Soil >... | reverse complement strand
TTGCTGACCACCACGTTGCGCACGCCTCCCGACATCTCGCTGCCGATTGTGACACCCCCGTGGCCTCGCAGCATGACGCAGTTGGTGATGGTGATGTTCTCATCCGGCTTGCCCATGCGGCGTCCCACTTCGTTGATCCCGGATTTGAGGGTCACGCAATCGTCTCCCACGTCGATCCGGCTGTTCGAAATCTGCACGTTGCGGCAGCTTTGCGGATTGATGCCGTCGGTGTTGGGCGAAGGCACCGGGTTCTCAATGGTGACGCCATCGACGCGCACAAACTCACACATGAGCGGATGCACCGTCCAGGCCCCCGAGTTGACCAGGTGAACCTGCCCGAGCACCACGTTCTTGCAGCGGATCAGGTTGATGAGGCCGGGACGCCCGCCGGACATCTTGGCCATCTCAGCCAGTTCCGCGGGGGTCCGCTGGTCGCGTGGAATCTTGAGCCGGTCGGGCCAGCCCATCCGCCGCCACCAGATCTGGCCCTGCCCGTCGATGGTGCCGCAGCCCCGGATGGTGATGTTCTCAGCGTTCTCGGCAAAGATGAGCGAAGACATTTCCTTTCTGCCCGGAGACCACGCACTGTCGTGCTGCGGATAGTCCGCCGAATCGCCGCTGCCGAGGATCACGGCGCCGGCCTCCAGTTCCAGCGTGACATTGCTCTTAAGCGCGATCGTCCCTGTCACGTATCGTCCAGGAGGAAGATAGACCGTGCCGCCGCCAGCGCGGAAGCACGCCTCCACTGCCTTGGCGAAGGCGGCCGTTTCCTTTTGTTGGCCATCGCCCACGGCCCCGTAGTCGCGAACGTTGAAGATGTTGGAAGATGTGGCGGCGGAGGCCGATACAGCGACAAGCGCACACAAGCCAAGTCGCAAAGTGGTGCGGTGCATGGCTATAGCATACGCCGTGGCGCAAGGGGAAAAGCCTTTCGAACCGCTCGATCACTCGCAAGGCTGTTCTTGCGCCGGGAATATCGAAGCAGGCCCGACCCCGAACTCGCGGTGAGCGCTTATTCTTTTTCGTTTGAGGTGCGATAGAGTTCACGGCTGAGCGGTCCAATCCGCGGTCTGCAAATCCTCAATTTCGTGGAAGTGCCGGTCTCGGGTAACGAGGACCATCCCGTGACGTTTCGCCGCGGCAGCAATCCAGAGGTCGTTCTCGGGAAGCGGCCGCCCCTTCTCCTTCAGGCGCTGCTTCAAACGTCCGTATTCGCGAGCAACGTCGAGATCGCATGAGACGATGGCTCTGCCAACGGCGAATCGCTCCACCTTTGCCGTGTTCTCAGACGGGCGGCCGGATTTCGCAGCTCCGAAAAACAACTCGCCGAGCGCCACCGCCGGAATGAATACTCCGGCCGCCCGGTCCAGATTAGACAGCACCGTGTCGTCCCCCTCCAGCAGGGCAATGACGATGTTGGTATCTAGCGGAATCTACCACTCGCCGGCGTCAACCGGCTCGCACTCCTCATCGATCGCTTGAATCGTCTGCCGGGCGGAAACCGAGTCGAGAGACGATGAGAATTGACGTAACCGTGCGCCCTTCTCGCCCGCCGGCGCCGAAGCGGAGAGAGAGAAGCTACGAACCGGTGCACCTGCTCCTGCATGTCCGGGGGTAGTTTCTCGACTTGCTTTGCAATCTCCTGTCTGAAGTCCATCTGCCGAGTCCCGCTACCTTCCAGGATGCACTTCCGCAACGCACTGTCTACTCGATTGGCCGCAAAACGCTGGTGTTCTTATGCTCTTTCTGCATACTCTCTCCGCCCATGGCGTGGTGTAGTGGCCGGGCAGGTCGGGGACCTGCCCCACGGCCCGCCCCGCCATCCTTCCCTATCATTGCCCGCTCCCCATCGCCATCGTGACTTCATATTCCGGGAAGGCCACGATCTTGTTCAGAACGGCCGCTTCCCCCGACTCCGGGAATGCCGGCCAGGAGCCCTGCGGGATATAGATGGGCATGTCCTTTCGCAGCGGCAGCACTTTCAACTGGAGACCCTGCCTGAGTACTTCATCGCCGAACCTCTTGAGCCCAATCTCCCAATCCGTGCCGTTGTAGAAGTTGTCATCCAGCAGGCGGCTCCCGGCGTAGATCCGGCCGCATCGCCGGCGTACTGAATTCTCAGGAAGACATCGCTGACTCCGGCCAGAGCGCCTGGCGCAACATGGATTTGCCACACGCCTGCGCGGGAAAAGTCCGAGTCGTCCGGAGCCAGCGGGTATCCTTCTGGCATCTTCACGGGAACCGATGGCGAGCCGTCGCGAGTCTTCTCCCACGTGACGCCGATGCTCTTCGACGGCACACTGGCGGCGTAACGCGTGAAGATGCCATCGCGCCCGCGCTGCCGGATCGGAACCATCCCGATCGGCGTGCGGTCCAGATCCGGATACGCGGAGAACGCCAGCTTGCCGGCATCCCGGGAGCGGAGGTACAGCCACATCCCCTCGAAAGAGAGATCGGCCTCCGAGAGGAGCACGAACTCGCGGCTGCCCAGGAAAGCCTTCCAGCAATTCTCCGCCTGCGCGCGCGTCAAAACGACAATCCGCACTGTCTTGCCGCCCTTCGGGTGCACCGTCAAGGCAACGCCGCTGCCCGGCACGATGCGGCTGGCGTTTCCCTCGACCGACGATACGCTCCGTGGGTCGAACACAAACTCGGGAGGAATGCCGGGCACGGCAAAAAAGAAGTACGTGTTTTCGCGCTCGAGTTTGCACAGCAGTTGGGCCGTGGCGTACTTCAGCGTGGCGCCGTTGAGGTCCAGGTTCACGGGCCAGATGAAGTAATCGTCCGTGGGAACATCCACCGGATGGCGGGGCACTGCGAGCGTCTCCGACGGTGTCTTCAATGTCACCTGCACCGCGCGGCGCGGCGGCAGCGGATAATTCCGCTGGTAGTTGGTGAAGAACACGAACCCGCGGCCGCCATTCATGCGGGCGGCCGCGCGAGGGGTGGCGCTATCCCGCACGCCCTCCGGCATCCGATCGGGAAAAAAGGGAGTCATGGGCGCCAGGTAGCTTCCAAAATCCTGTAGGAAAAGATGGAACGTCTTCAGCACCCGGAACGAAGGCCGCATCTCGCCGAATTCGCCCAGGGGCGCTTGAAAATCGTAGGACACCACGGGCAAATCGTTCGGATAGCCAGTCGCGCGCGATTCCTGCAAGGTAGTCAGTTTCCCTTGCGGGTTGGCCCCGCCGTGAAACATGTAGTAGCCGTACAGGGCCACACCCGAGCCGAGTTTGGTCAGCACCAGCGCGCCCACATCTTCCGCACTGATGATGGGCCGGCGGTGATAAGCCACCTCCATGCCGCCGCCCATTTCCGCGGTCAGGAAAGGATAGGCCGCGAGCTTCGCCTCCTCACTCGGGTTGGTCGTCTTCAAATCGCTGGCGATATTGTCGTCGCATCGCGCCGCGTTGAAGAAATAGTGCGGGCTGGGCGGCAACTCGCCCAGCGCCCGGTCCCAAAACGCATCCGGGTATCCGCCAAATACCGGCATGACTTCCCGCGGCGGAAAATCGGGATGGCCCCAGCCCGTGACGGTATAGAATGGCGCTTCGATTCCCGCCTCGCGCGCCAGGCGCTTGAGTTCCAGGAAGTGTGCCGCGCCTTTCCCGGGGCCTCGCGCCGCGTACTCGTTCTCCAGTTGCACTCCGATAATCGGCCCGCCGTCTTTCCAGAAGAGGCCTTTGAGCTGGCGGCCGATTTCCCCGTACAACCGCCCAACATACTTGAGATAGGCCGGGTCATTCTGCCGTGTGGGACATGCCTTCAGCAGCCAGTCGGGGAACCCGCCGTTGCGGCATTCTCCATGCGCCCATGGGCCGATGCGGACCCAGACCAGCATTCCGTGCTTCGCGCACAGCTCCACGAAGCGGCGCAGGTTCCGCTGCCCCGACCAATCGAACTGGCCCTGAATTTCCTCGTGATGAATCCAGAAGACGTAGGTCGAGACGATCCGAATCCCGCCCGCCTTCATTTTGAGAATCTCTTCTTCCCAGTAGCGCTCGGGATACCTCGAGAAATGCATTTCGCCCATGACCGGCAGCCACGGAACGCCGTCGATCGTCAAATACCGGCTGTTGACCGCCAACTGGCGGCCGTCCGGAGCTTTTCCGCCCATCCGTGAAAACTCGTCCTTGGGTGCCTCGGCGGGCTTACTGGCGTCGATGTTGACGGGCTGCGCGCAGAGTGGCGCGCCCAGAAGCGCCGCAATGAGAATCGCGGCTCCGGTCATGGCGTGACCGTCAAAGTCCCCGTGAGTACTTGCGTGGTGGAGGCATCCGCCGCGCCGTGAAAGCCGGGCTGCTTGCCTCCTACCGCGATCTCGACAGCTCCCGGCGGCGCAAGCTGGCGCGGCGTCAGCGCGAATTCCACGATCTTCTTCTCACCCGGCCGGAGTGCGACGCGCTCGAACCCCGCCAGCGAGCGGATGGGCGCCGCGCCCTGGTCCCCGCGGCGCTTCAAATAAAGCTGGACCACTTCCTCGCCGGCCAGTTTCCCGGCGTTTAGCACTTCCACTTGGATCTTGGCCTCCCGTTTGGCCGACGCCGCCTTTGCCAGGGTGAGGAGCCGGTAGGTGAACTTGGTGTAGCTCAGTCCAAATCCGAAGGGGTACAAAGGCTCGCCCTGGAAGTAACGGTAGGTCCGGCCTCTCATGTCGTAGTCTTCGAATGGCGGCAGTTGATCGGCGGACTTGTAGAACGTGACGGGCAACCTGCCGGCCGGGTTGTAGTCGCCGAATAAAACATCCGCTATGGCGGTTCCCCCGGCCTCGCCCGGGTACCACGCCTCGACGATGGCGGGGAAGTGATCGCGCGCCCACTCGACCGCCAGCGCGCTCCCATTCAGAAGCACCAGCACCAGCGGCTTATCGAGCGCCGTAATCTTCCGCAGCAGTTCCTCCTGCGCTCGTGGAAGCCCGAGGTCGACTCGGTCGCCGCCCTCAAAGCCTGGAACGGACACCTTCTGCTCTTCGCCTTCCAGCCGTGGAGAAAGCCCCAGGCACAGCACCACGGCGTCAGCCTTCCGCGCCGCGTCCACGGCCGCATCTTCGAGCTTCCTGCCGGGTGGCGCCCACACCAGCCGCATATCGGCGTCGTTTACCATTTCGTGGAATTCCACGCGGATGGGGTACAGCTTCCCAGCCTGCAACTCCACGTCCGCGTACCGGTAGTTCGACTCGTGAAGGTTGTTGGCGCTCACCAGCGGCTTTCCGTCGAGCGAGATCTCGTACGCGTTCATGCCAATGGCGCCAAGCTGATACTTGCCGGTCACTGGTGGCGCCAGGTATCCGGTCCAACGCACGCCGAAGTTGTCGTCGTCCATATCCGCGCGGGGCGCGCCGTCCCGCCACCGGAAGGCAATTTGTGGATCGATGCGCGTGAACAGCGGCTGGGGATTGGCCGGAATTTCCCCGGCGGGCTTGCCCGGAGCCGGGTAGGCCCGGCCGTTGAAATTGGCGGTGTTGAAGTACTCCGCCTGGAGCCCGTTCTTGCGGTCCGGGCCATCCGAGGTGAAGAGCGCGGAGGAGGGCACGGTCTCAGGCGTCGGCATGTTTTCCGCCAAGTCACTGCCCTGCGCGTAGAGCACCTGCGTGCGCGGCCCGGCTCCGCGGCGGATTCCTTCGAGCGGCGTCACCGGCTCGGTGGGATCGCCGTTGTAGTTTCCCAACAGCACGTCGAGGTTGTCGGCATCCGGCCCAATCACGGCAATCGTCTTCATCCCCTTGCGCAGCGGCAACATGCCGTTTTCGTTCTTCAGCAGCACGATGGATTTGCGCGCGGTTTCGAGCGCCAGCGCGCGGTGCTCCTGGCTGTCATTGACGGAGTACGGAATTTGCGCATAGGGAACCCTCTCCGGGGGATCGAACATGCCCAGCCTGAACCGCGCGGCCAGCAGCCGGCGGAGCGACGTATCGATCTCCGCCTCGGTAATGAGTTTCTGGCGTACAGCCGGAACCAGCGCGGAGTACTCCGTGCCGCAATCCAGGTCGGTGCCCGCTTTGACGGCGCGCGCGGCCGCTTCCTCTTGGGTGGCGGCCGCCTTGTGGCCCTGGTAGATGTCGCCCACCGCGCCGCAATCCGAGACCACGTAGCCGGGGAAGCCCCATTCGCTGCGCAGAATCTCGCCCAGCAGCCGCGGGCTGGCGCAAGCCGGATCGCCATTCACGCGGTTGTAAGAGCACATTACGGAGAGTGCGCCGCCCTCCCGGACGGCCGCCTCGAACTGCGGCAGATACGACTGGCGCAGGTCGGCGTCTTCCACGCGCGCGTCGAAGGAATGCCGCACTGGCTCCGGCCCGCTGTGAACCGCGAAGTGCTTGGCCGTGGCCACCACTTTCAAGTACTTGGGATTGTCTCCCTGCAATCCCTTGATGAACTGAACCGCCATGCGCCCGGTGAGGTAAGGGTCCTCGCCGTAAGTTTCCATGCCGCGTCCCCAACGGGGGTCGCGGACCAGGTTGATGTTCGGCGTCCAAAACGTGAGGCCCTGATAAATGTTGCGCTTCCCGCGCCGCACGAACTCATGGTGCTTGGCGCGGGCTTCGTCGGAAATGGCGGTCGCCGTGCGGAAGATCAGGTCCGTGTCCCAGGTGGCGGCCAGGCCGATCGGCTCCGGGAAGACCGTGGCGCGTCCGGCGCGCGCCACGCCGTGCAAGCACTCGTTCCACCAGTTATAGGCGGGCACGTCCAGCCGCTCGATGGCGGCCGACGCGTTCATCATCTGCGAGACCTTCTCCTCCAGGGTCATGCGGGAGAGCAGGTCCTCGACGCGCTTCTCGAGCGGGGCGTCGGGATTCTTATAAACCGGCGCGCTCTGGCTCCACAACGCCGGCGTCAGGATCAGAGCAGCCCAAAATTGCTTCATGCCCTATTGTCACCTGCTGCGGGGCAGCCTGTTAACCTGCGGCCGATTGGGGGTGCCCTCTGGGCCCGGCCCTTCGGGTTGGCGCCCTTCGATTCGGGGCCAGGGGCCGGGGCCGAGGCCGGTGGGACCGTCGCGGGAGCGGGGTTTTCGGGGGCGTTGGCTTCGTTCCGTAATTCTTCCCGCAGGGTTTTGAGCCGTTCGAACTCCTCGATGGCGCGGCGGTGCTGGCGTTCCGCCTGGGCCTGATAGCGCAGCCGCAGGGCAAAACTGTTGGACTGGCTGGTCAGGCGGTGAAATCCCTCCCCCAGTACGTAGTTGCGGTTCTGGGCGCGGGTGATTTCGATATCCGCAGCGAGTGCACGGTTTCAGTCACAACAATCTTTCATTGAAAACAAACGAGTTAACCTGTTTGGCGAGGTTTCTCCGTTGTATCCTGTGAATGGATGATATGAGTTCACTCAGACGAATCAATTCTTCGCGGGCCAACGGAGCCCGCTCCCGAGGGCCGATCACCGCCAAGGGGAAAGCACGCTCCTCCGCCAACGCCATCCGCCATGGTCTGCTGGCCAAGTGCGTGGTCCTGGAAAACGAATCCGGTCCGTGTTTTGACGACCTTGTGGCCCAGCATACCGAACGTTTCGCCCCCGTCGATGGTGTCGAGTTCGGCTTGATTAAGGAAATGGCTGCGGCTTGTTGGCGTATACGCCGCGCCTGGGCCATGGAGAAGCGCTTGATGGAAAAGGCTCTCCACAATCAGCCGCCCGGCGACGAGACCGAGCGCATCGACGCCGCCTTCTCCGAACTGGCCGCCTCCCCCGAGCTGGACCTGCTCAATCGCTACGAAGCCCGCCTCCACCGAATCTACCAGCGCGCCCTGCTCAACCTCATCTTGCCACGCGAACACAAATTGCGAAACGAAGCCAATCCCATTTCCGAACCCCCGGCGGCGCACCCTAGCGCGCGTGACGGCTAAACTCCCTCAGCCTCCCCGCCGAGCGAAAGGCAGAAGTTCAGCACCAGCGCCAGCACGGTTCCAAACGCGATCCCGGCGATGTTCACACCGGCTACGGTCAAACCTTTAATCCCCAGGCCGGTCGCGGCAATCAGAGAGGCCCCGGCTATGACCAGGTTCTTGTGGTCGGAGAAATCTACCCGCGCGTCGATCCAGATGCGGACTCCCATCAGGGCGATCAGCCCGTAGAGGATCAGCGTGATGCCGCCCAGGACCGGGTTGGGAATGGATTGAATGATGGCGCCGAACTTGGGGCAGAGCCCCAGCAGAATCGCGATTGCGGCCGCCATGATGAAGTTGTAAGTGCTGAAGACCCGCGTGATGGCCATCACGCCCATGTTCTCGGCATAGGTGGTTTGCGGGGTCCCGCCGCCCATCGCGGAGACGAAAGTCGCCAGGGCGTCGCCCAGATAGGCGCGGCCAAGCTGGGGGTTGAGGTCGCGGCCCATATAGCCTGAGATGGCGGCCAGGTGCCCCTTGTTCTCCGCCACCAGCACGATGAAGACCGGCGCAATCACCAGAATCGCGTTCAGGCTGAAGGCCGGGGTGCGGAACGGCGGCAGGCCGATCCAGGCGGCGGTTCGGATGTGGTCCACGGCGTGAGGGTCCAGCATGCCGCAGCACGCGGCAAGCGCGTACCCCACAATCACTCCCATCAGAATGGGCAAAAGCCGTATGAAGCCTCTCAGGTAGATGGAAACCAGGGCGGCGGTCAGGAAGGTGGCGGCGGCGATCGCCAGGCGGGTGAAATCGGCGGCGTTTGTGACCGTCAATTCGGCGTTGATGGCGTTGGCTATCGCCGAGGGGGCCAGGTTCACGCCGATAATGGCCACTACCGCTCCGGTCACCACCGGCGGCATCAGGCGGTCGATCCAGCCGGAGCCCCAGCGCATGGTCGCCAGCGCGGCGGCGGCGTAGAGGACCGCGGCCCCGGCGATCCCACACAGCGCGAACGGGACCTTGGAGGCGTCGCCGCCGGTCACGGCCAGAACCGGGCCTATGAAGGCGAAGCTCGGGCCCAGGTAGCTGGGAACCTTCATGCGCGTGGTGAGGATGAAGATGAGGGTCCCGATGCCGGTGAAGAACAAAGCCAATTGTGGGTTGAATCCCATCAGGATGGGGCCCAGCACGGTGGCTCCGAACATCGCCACCACGTGCTGCATCCCCATGGGAACCAGGCGCGCAAAGGGAATCTTATCTTCGGGATAGAGGATCTGGTTGTGGACCACTCAGGGCGTCTCCTTCAACTTCAGCGCCACCTTTTCCGCCGTCAGGGGCATCGAGTTGAGACGCACGCCGGTGGCGTCCTCGATGGCGTTGGCCACCATCGCGGCCGCCGGGATCATGGTGTGCTCGCCCATGCCGCGCGCGCCGAACGGGCCGTCCGGCTGGGGCGATTCGACGATCAGTGGGATCACCTCGGCCGGAATGTCGAGCGCCGTCGGAATCTTGTAGTCCGCGAAGCTCGGGTTCAGCAACCGCCCGTTTTCGTCGAACCGCATATCCTCATACAGCACCGTCGCCAGGCCTTGCAGCAGGCCGCCGGTGATCTGGCCCTTGATCAGATCGGGATTGATGGCCTTGCCCACATCCACCGCCAGGGCCGCTTTGAGAATTTTGGTCTTGCCCGTCTGGGTGTCGACCTCGATTACGATGCCGCCTGCGCCGGTGGTGTAGTGGACGTTGGGGTGCCCGCCCTGGCCGGTTTCCGGGTCGCTCATGGCCGAGGAGAACTCCGGCATGAACATGCCGCGGCCCATGATGGGGCCGCCTCTGAAGGTGTGGTCGGGGACCTCGATGCCGCCGATGACGAAGTCCTTGAGCGCCAGCTCCCAACCGGGCTGGGTGCGGCATTTGACCATCTCCCGTTCCAGGTAGAGGTCATCCTTCTTTATATGCAGGGCGCGCTCGATGAGATCGAAGATCTGCTGGCGCGCGTCCAGCGCCGCCTTTTGGACCGCGTTGCCGCAGCCCCAGGTGACGTGGGAGGCCACGGTCT
>Ga0208457_1002560_pt1 | contig 9919 bp, 7 predicted proteins | sample June2015DPH_10_1_FD_185513 | JGI IMG/M metagenome (GOLD analysis project Ga0208457, IMG submission 185513) | Peatland microbial communities from SPRUCE experiment site at the Marcell Experimental Forest, Minnesota, USA - June2015DPH_10_150... | ecosystem: Environmental > Terrestrial > Soil >... | reverse complement strand
CGGAATGCCGGGCATGCCCGCCGAAAAGCCGTCACCTCAAAAGGCGCAGGAGGAAGCAGCCGAACCCGAGGCGCCGACAGTAGAGATACCGCCCGAGAAACAGCAACTCATTGGGGTGAAAGTGACCACAGTGCAGATACTCCCCCTCACGAAGACGATACGCACGGTAGGCCTCGTCGAGTACGATCAGCGGCGTCTCCAGACAATCAACACTAAGGTCGAGGGCTGGGTCGAGAAGCTTTACGTCAACTTCACCGGCACCTACGTGAAGAAGGGGGAGCCGGTCGCCGACATATACAGCCCGGAACTGTGGGCAACGCAGCAGGAGTTCATCAACGTTGTGAGGTGGGCAAAGCAGGCGAAGGCGAAAAACGGTGGGCAGACCGCTCAGACAGCCGGCGGGCCTGACGTTAGCGCTATGATCGACCGGGACGCCCGGTCCTTGGTCGAGGCAGCCCGGCAGCGCCTCAAGCTCTTCGACATAAGCGACCCTCAGATCGAGAAGATCGAGGAGAGCGAAAAGCCCATCCGCACGCTCACCATCTATAGCCCCTATAGTGGTTATGTCCTCCAGAAGAACGTGAACCAGGGTACGCGCGTGATGGCGGGGGCCGACCTTCTCGACGTGGCAGACCTTTCCACCGTCTGGATCACTGCCGACATCTATGAGTTCGAGATGCCCCTCATCAAGGTGGGAGACCCGGCCGCCGTCCAGTTGAGTTATTTCCCAGGCAGGCAGTTCTCCACAAAGATCGACTATATTTATCCCACTCTCCAGGGAGAGACGAGGACCCTAAAGGCCCGCTTCACTCTCCCCAATGAAGGGGGGAAGCTAAAGCCCCAGATGTTCACCAACGTTGAGATGAAGATAGGCCTCGGCAAAAGGCTCGCGGTCCCGGCCGATGCGGTCATCAATACCGGGGTGAGGCAGGTCGCTTACGTAGACAAGGGGGAGGGCATTTTCGAGCCAAGGGAGGTTCTGACGGGCGTTCGGACAGACAAGCTCGTCGAAGTCACCGCCGGCCTCAAGGCAGGGGAGAAGGTCGCCTCTTCGGCCAATTTCCTCATCGACTCCGAGGCAAAGCTGAAAGGGGTCGAGCCGCTTCCCAGAAAGACGGGCCAGAGACAGGCGCCGGGAGAGGCACCAGCAGCACCGCCGGCTGCGCACGGACACTAGGCGGGAATGGTGGGCGGTATGTGTGCAAAGATGGAAACTTCTTGGCGGCTCGATTTCGCGTTCAGGACGAGGCGGCAAGGAGGAGCCGACGAAGGCGTACTTCTACTGTACGTCGAGGAGAGCGACGACGAAGTCAACGAAGTATATGGACGCGAAGGTGGGCCGCCAAGATGATAGCGAAAATCATCGAGTACAGCGCCAGGAACAAGTTCATCGTCTTTCTTTTCGTCTTCTTCGCCCTCGCCTGGGGCTACTGGACGGTCAGGAACATCCCCCTTGACGCGATACCCGACCTTTCCGACACGCAGGTCATCATCTACACGGAATGGACTGGCAGGAGCCCCGATCTCGTCGAGGACCAGGTCACCTATCCCATTTCTTCGACTCTCCTCGCCGCCCCCAGGGTCCAGGCCGTCCGGGGCTTCTCATACCTTGGGAGCTCTTTCGTCTACGTGATATTCGATGAGGGGACGGACATTTACTGGGCGCGCAGCCGCGTCCTCGAATACCTCCAGGCCGTCCGCAACAAGCTTCCGGCGGATGTCAACCCGGTCCTCGGACCGGACGCGACGAGCCTCGGCTGGGGCTTCGAGTATGCCGTCGTCGACGAGAAGGGCGGCCACGACCTCTCGCAGCTCCGGTCACTCCAGGATTGGAACCTCAAGCTCGCCCTCGAGAGCGTCCCGGGAGTCTCGCAAGTGGCGAGCGTCGGAGGCTTCGTCAAGCAGTATCAGGTCACGGTAGACCCTAACCGTCTCCTCGGCTACAACGTTCCCATCACGAAGGTGATGGAGGCTGTGAGGAGGAGCAACCTCGACGTGGAAGGGCGGGTGCTCGATTTCTCCGGCTTCGAGTACATGATCAGGGGAAGGGGCTACATAAAGGGCATCAAGGACCTCGAGGACGTCTCCGTCGGAGCGTCGCCCCAGGGGACCCCCATCTACCTGAAAGACGTGGCGAACGTCCAGCTCGGTCCCGAGATAAGAAGGGGCCTTGCAGAGCTCGACGGCAAGGGAGAGGTGCCGGGAGGGATCGTCATCGTCCGTTTCGGGGAGAACGTGTTGAATGTGATCGACCGGGTGAAAGAGAAGATCAGGAAGGACATAGCGCCGTCGCTGCCGAAAGGCGTTAAAGTGGTCACGACCTACGACCGGTCCGACCTCATCAACCGGTCCATTGCGACCCTCAAGGATGAGATTGTAAAGCTCGCTATCGCGGTGAGCGTCGTCTGCCTTATCTTTCTCTTTCATTTGCCTTCGGCCCTTGTCGTCATCCTCACGCTGCCCGTCGCCATCATCATGAGCTTCATCCTCATGTTCTACCTGCGGGTGACGTCGAACATCATGAGCCTCTCCGGCATCGCCATCGCCATAGGCGCAATGGTCGACGCCTCGATCATCATGGTGGAAAACGCCCACAAGAAACTGGAGGCGTGGGAGGAGTCCGGCCGGCCGGGAAGCAGGACGGACGTCGTCATAGAGGCGGCGATAGAGGTAGGCCCGTCGCTCTTCTTCTCCCTTCTCGTCATCACGGTCGGCTTCCTCCCTGTCTTCACGCTCCAGGGCCAGGCGGGCAGGCTCTTCAAGCCCCTGGCATACACGAAGACTTTCGCCATGCTCTTCTCGTCGTTCCTAGCGGTCACCCTGACGCCCGTACTCATGACCCTTTTCATCAGGGGTCATATCAGGCCAGAGGAAAAGAACCCGATAAGCCTTTTTCTTCGCTGGACCTACCAGCCCCTGGCGAGCTTCGCGCTCCGCTTCAAGAAAACGGTCATCCTTATCGCCATTCTCGTACTGGCCGTCTCCGTTTATCCTTTCACGCGCCTCGGCTCAGAGTTCATGCCTCCCCTTTACGAAGGCACCCTATTTTACATGCCTGTCACCGCGCCGGCGGCCTCCATATCGGTCGCCACCGACCTCCTCCAATTGCAGGACAAGATCCTTAAACGCATCCCGGAGGTGGAGAGCGTCTTCGGCAAAGCGGGAAGAGCAGAAACGGCCACGGACCCGGCTCCCCTTGAGATGTTTGAAACGGTGATCAACCTGAAGCCTGAATCGGCCTGGCGGCCGGGCATGACGGTGGAAAAGCTGAAAGACGAGATGAACGACGCCCTCACCATACCGGGCGTCTCCAACTCTTTCACGATGCCGATAAAGGCCAGGATCGACATGCTGGCAACGGGCATAAGGACGCCCGTAGGCGTCAAGGTCCTGGGGCCGAGCCTCGACGAGCTCGAAAAGATCGGGCTTGCGGTCGAGCGCCAGGTGAAGTCGATCCCCGGCACCAGGAGCGTCTACGCCGAGCGGGTAGCAACCGGCTACTTCCTCGACATCGAAGTAAAACGCGAGGAGGCCGCCCGCTACGGGCTCTCGGTCCGGGACGTCCAGGACGTGATCGAGTCGGCAATAGGCGGCATGGACCTGACGACGACAATCGAGGGCAGGGAGCGCTACCCTGTGAACGTACGATACGCGAGGGAGTTAAGGGGCGATATCGACCAGTTGAAAAGGGTACTCGTTCCCATAGCGCCGATGACTGGCGGCCAGCCGACCTCTGCGGCAGGCATGGGGGCCGGAGGTGGGAGCCAGCCGCAATCCGGCTACGGCAACCCCCAGTCGAGCCGCGTGCCCCTAGCGGAGCTTGCCGACATCGAGGTCGTGCGCGGGCCGACGAATATAAAGAGTGAGGAAGGCCTCCTGGCGGAGTACGTCTACATCGATTTTTCAGGACGGGACGTGGGCGGATACGTGAACGAGGCGAAGAAAAGCCTCGCCTCCCTCAAGATACCGGAAGGCTACCGCCTTGAGTGGAGCGGAGAGTATGAGTACCTCGTGAAGACCCACCAGCGCCTCAAGCTCGTCATCCCCCTGACGTTCCTCATCATCTTTGTCCTTATCTACTTCAATACGAAGTCCGTAACGAAGACGGTCATCGTGCTCCTCGCCGTGCCTTTCTCCCTGGTGGGTTCGTTCTGGTTCCTCTACCTCCTGGGCTATAACATGAGCATAGCCGTCTGGGTGGGCATAATCGCACTTGCAGGACTGGACGCGGAAACGGGCGTGGTCATGCTCCTCTACCTGGAGCTCGCTCATAACGAATGGCAGCGAAAAGGCATGCTGAAGACCGTCGCCGACCTCAAGGATGCCGTAATGCACGGCGCGGTGAAGAGAATACGGCCGAAGATCATGACCGTAGGCGTAATCCTCGCCGGCCTTATCCCTGTAATGTTCAGCCAGGGCGCCGGTTCGGACGTCATGAAAAGGATCGCGGCCCCTATGGTCGGGGGCGTAGTCACGTCTGCAATTCTGGAACTCCTCATCTACCCTGCCATATACATGATATGGAGGGGAAGGGAGTTCAAAAAAGGAGAGGTGATTACATGAAATCGCTATTTTTTGCCGTCGCGGTCCTTCTCCTCGTTCAAGGAATTTGCCTTGCATCCGGTGGTGGGGAAACGGCAAGAGCAGAGGGGCCACTCGCTCCTGTTGAAATTCGACTATAATCAGCCGCCCTCGCGCTCAATCCGGTGGCGGTCGCCGTCACGGATGCGGAGTCGCAGCCTTCGGCCGTGGTCCTTGAAAAGGATGCCCGTTTATGAGAAAATGTACCCTCAGATCGGAAGTGCCAAGGCGCCTGGTGGGCCTCCTGGTCTTCAAAACCAGTGCACCGGTGACGAGCTGGTGGGTGGGTTCGATTCCCATGCACTTCCGCCATTCAATAATATCAATGACTTACAGCGCATGAAGTTGAGGGAGGTTATCACTTCTGGCCTCTCATTGGTACCACTGTGCCCGTAATTGTGCCCGTCTGTGCCTGGGACACAACTTTTTTCATCTGTTCGTGGGCGTTTGAAAGCCGTTCGCAAGCTGCTTTAAGGTCTTCCTCGTTGACGATATTGTATCTGTCGAAAACTGCCCGAGTCTTATGCCCGCTGATCTTCATGGCCACCAGATCGGGTATACCAGTCCTGACCATGTTCCTGACCGCCGTGCGCCGGCAATCGTGGAGCAGCTTACCGCCCAAGCCAGCCCGCTCGCACGCGGCGAGCCACGCTTTGCGCGGGTCCTTGATCTTGCGCCCTTCCCGTGAGAAAACATAAGGGCACTCGGGGTATCTAATTCGCACCTTCTGCTGCTCTAGGATCGTGTCGTAAAGCTCGCCCGTCAGATAGATTATGCGGGCTTCGCCGTTCTTTGTGGTCCCAGCCTCAAGGGTGATCTTCTTGTCGAATACGTTTACCTGATCCCAAGTCAGAGACGTTATCTCCCCCTTTCTCATTCCTGTAAGATACGCGGTGGTAAGAACGGGCTTCAGATAGTCGGGAAGCTCGGCCTTCTAATAAAGGCGTTTCAAGACAGAGTGGAAGGGTTTTACATGAACCCCGCAAGGAAGCTGAATAACGAAAAAAACAGCGCATTTGCTGTCGGTGTTTTGTGCGTCGCAACCATTGATTTTTTGGCAAGGATTGAAACGGGTTCGGATAAGGTGAAAGAACGGTTTGGGGAGTGGATCAAAAACAATATTGAGAAGTTTAACAAACGCGATCCAGATAATGTATCTCAAACTCTCGCGCAGAGATTTTACGACGAATTTCGCAATGGTCTTGTCCATGAAGGACGAATCAAGAACGCAGGGCAATTCTCGTACGACTGCAATGAATTAGTCGATACTATCAAGGCGAGTGGGGCGGGGACAGTGATGAGAATCAATCCAGATTGTCTGTTAGGTGCGATAGCCGTGGCAATAGAGAGATACTTGTGTAGACTGAGAGCTGAGAAGTTCGTATTCGAGGTGTTTAAGTGTGCCTTAATAAGAGATTTTGGGAGAGATTATGAATATGCAAGTAAATGACAGGCTGTCTTGATAGGATGGCTGTCCCGGCTCCGGGTGTCGCCCGCATTGGGCGTCTGAAAACTGTAGGCGCAAATAAATTCCGGAGGAGTAAAGATGCCTCCACCAAACGATGCTCCAAGTCTTCCGCAAGGTGTCACACTGACCGTTGCGGCAAATGGCCACTACATTCTGTCGGAATTGCTGGTTGATCTATTCCTGCATGCACGTAACAACTATGACTGGCCCCAGGGAACAGGAGCGGTTCAAAGTCAGCAGACCATTAGAAATCTTGAAGCAACGGTCAATGCTCACTTGCTAAATCTCACGCAGGCCAACGCTCACGCAATAGCTGTCGCGGTGTCGCAGTGGGCCGGAAACAATGCGAACGCGCACGCACAAATTGTTCAAGCAACACCAGCACAACAAAATGAAATGCAAGCGGCCATTGCTTGCCTCATAATACCTGGACAGGAGTGCGCTGGTATCGATGGGTTATGTGCTCTCCCAGGAATCAGCCTCGTAATCGCATCAAAGATATTTCGTTTCTGCTCCCCCAATTTTGGAGCAGCTGTCGATAGGCATGCCTCATATTTCTTCAACTCGCTTCGGGTTCCCGGCGGGGGTAACGCCACACAGTTCGCTAGAGAATGGGCTAATGGGCGCCACACAACTTCAAGGCTTGCCATCTACAACCAAACAAGCTATGCGCGCAACAAGGCTGAGTATTTTACGGCTTACTTGCCAACCCTTAGTTCTATCGCACAAGCAATGAATGCGATTCCTGCGCCTTACACATGTATGGCTAGAAATCATCAAGTGAACTGGACACCTGCCGATGTCGAGATGGCAGCCTACTATTGGTGGGCGTTGAATGGTGCTCGGTAAGGCGCCCAATCGGGTAAGGGACGCCTCTAACCGTCCCTCCCCACACCACCACGCACGCGGGTCCGCACGTGGCGGTTCGCAGAAGTCATCCGGCCGCAGCCGGATAGTGAATCCCATGGAAAATGACTCTTTTTTGCGGCAATCTTCGCCTCAGAGCATCCAGCCAACTCAACTATTCGTAGGTGAAGGCGATGCTCGGCTCCTTCCTGGAAGAGAGAATCAGCCTTCCACAAAAAAGGTTCCACATTTCGAGTGGCATTCTACAGTTCTCTTCTTCTGAGGCTGCGAAGCTACCCAACATAACCGTTACGTATACAAAACGTATACGATAACCCGTGTTACATATACGTTACGTCTACAACTTTTGTTACTGCGACAGATTCGGGATCCTTGGTGGCGTCAGAAATAAAAATCGCAACCGACGATCAAGTGGTGACGGAGACTTTCGGGGATAACCAGGGCAAAAACAGCAGCGGCAAAAGCGGAAAATACGAGGCAAAATTTGGGAGGTCGGTTTTATACTATGATTCTCCAAAACATAGTATAAACAGAGATCATGTCCTTGCTCATGGCTTTATTTTAGGGAGGAACCCATAATAGATTCCTCCCTAAATTCTGCTAACTAATGGATATGTAAGGGAATAACAAAGTTGATTCCAGGCGGCGGATATGGATTGGGGGCGTAGTACACAGGTGGAGGAGCATAGACTGGAGCAGCGTAATAGTGACCTTGATTGTAATATCCTCTGTTGTATCCTCCACGATACTCACGTTCGTGACCACGCGCGTATCCTCGTCCTCGTTCGTCTCCCCGTCCATGCTCCTCTGCTAGAACAGGTATGGACATTCCGACAAGGATAACTGAAAGAATAAAAGCTAATACAATCCTTTTCATATGTCCTCCCTACTTCGTCGTATGTTTGTGGCCTTTATGATGGCCCTGTCTAGCCATTTTCGCTGCAAAAATGGCATCAGCATTTGCTTTCTGAGTGTCGGACATACTGGTATAAAGAGGTTCGAATGCTGCAATAAACTTGGCAAGACATGCAGTGTGAGCATCGCTAACGTCCTTGTAGGACTTAAGATCATCGAGAGCATTCATGGTACCTAGCTTTGCCTTCCTATTGTATACAAGGATATCCATTTGCGACGCATTCTCTCTCATCGCTAAGGCAACTTTGTTCCACTGATCTTCCTGCGCAGGTGTAATCTGTAGCTTAGTATGAAGGTCAGTAATTTGTGCCTCAGTACGATCAGTCTTGGTCATTTGCCTCTGAGCTTTTTCTGCGTCGGTTTTTGCCATTAACGGACTCGAAAAAAGAATGGCCATGCAAAACAGTGCAGCAACAATACAAACAACTCTTTTCATAACAAACTCCCTTCATTTGTTTTTATTTAGGGAGAATATAAGACCCTCCCTTACTTCTGCATACTGTAAATGAACGGACTCACCGCAGACATATTATAAGCCTGAGTGTAACCACTGTCCATCCTGACAAACAAGAGCCGCTACCACTACCGCTTCCATCAAAATCTTCCTTTTCATCCCTCCTTTCCCTTACTTCACTTTACAGCGTGTTGGAGCCAATGTACTAAGGCCGTGAGTTTAGCCATAATCACTGACCATCCTATCAAATAACAGGCTATTACTATTACTGCCAATATTAAAAGTTTCCTTGTCATTCCTCCTTTCCCTTCTTGTTATCTCAGTTCATGCGCCCTTGTGTTAGAAGCGGTAGCTGAGCCCGGCCAGGAAGACGTCGGTGTCGCGGTCCTGTTGCGTGATAATCCGGCTCCAGGAGGCGCGCAGCGCAAAGTGCTCGAGGAAGCGGACGCTGGCCGAGAAGCTTGCAGCCCAGTCAACCTTTGTCTTATCGTCGCTTCCCTGCTGGTACTTGTCGTGTGCCAGATACGGACCTAAGCCCGCGCCGAGCGTCAGGTGATCCCTGAAAAACGGATGGGCCAACCAGACCTGGCTCATGACGCCGTAGCGGGCCACAGGCCGGTCGCGGCCCTCAAAGAGCCCCGTGGCAGTCCAGTCGATGTAGGCGGCAAGACTCCGCCGGTACTCTACGGCCCAGGAAGTGCTCTGTTCGTTCTTCTGAGTGTTGAGGACCGTCGCCCCCGTGTACGCAGTAATCTCGTTGCGGAGGTCCCCCACACCTTGCCCCCCCGACGTTCCGGTCGGCGTCTTGTCTGTTCCCAGCTCATATCCGATCCCGATGGTGCCTGAAAGCGTATCAAAGCTCTGCCTGGCCGCTAAATAGTTGATACGTGCCTGAAACAGGAGAGGGCTCAGTGTGTACAAGGTGGCCGTGGCGCTGAAAAGTGCTGCCACTCCGTGCTCATCATGGAACGAACCGTTCGCGCCGCCGTGGGTATCGAAAAAGGCGTACGGGCCGGCCCCTAGGCCGAGAACCAGGTTTCGATTCCACACGCCCGCGCGGGCCCACAACTGGCCGGCAATGCCGTCTCGATAGTGGTTTACCGCATGTCCCTCGTTGATATACGAAAAACTGAAGGCCATATACTTTTCAATCTCCTGCAGATAAGTGGTTGACCACTGAAGCCGCGCGGTACTGGTTTGAGTGTCCCGCGTCACACCGGCATTCACGAAGAATTCGTGCGCATAAGCGGTGCCGGAAAGAAAAAGAAGTAAGAAAACGGGAACAATCTTCCGCATAAACACCTCCACATTTGATAGGAGTACCAAGCTGGGCGAGCGGCACCGAGAAAAAAAGAACCTTCTCAACCCCGGACCCCTACTAAAATATAACCCTCGTGTGCGGCTTTGTCTAAGCGATCACTCATGTTTGTGCATTGGAAGCGAAATCTGGAGAGGATCGCCCCGCAACCAGGTCTCCCGCTCAACTTGCAATTACACCATTTTCAAGTGACCTTCCCCCAACTTGATGGACACACCTAAGAATTTGTACTATGAGACAGGAGGTGTGCATTGGGGGACAAACACCGTCACTTCAGTCGGGAGTTCAAGCGAGATGCAGTGCAGCTGGTCACCGA
>Ga0208457_1002555_pt1 | contig 9929 bp, 9 predicted proteins | sample June2015DPH_10_1_FD_185513 | JGI IMG/M metagenome (GOLD analysis project Ga0208457, IMG submission 185513) | Peatland microbial communities from SPRUCE experiment site at the Marcell Experimental Forest, Minnesota, USA - June2015DPH_10_150... | ecosystem: Environmental > Terrestrial > Soil >... | reverse complement strand
ACCGCCAGGCCATCAAGCGTCTGGGGCGGGGGCTCAAAGTGACGGCTCATTCCGAGGATGGACTGGTGGAGGCGGTGGAATCCGCCGATGCCTATCCGTTCCTGATCGCCGTGCAGTGGCATCCGGAAGAGATGGTTGACCAGCCCGAGCCGCGCAAGCTATTTGAGAAGTTCGTGGCCAAGTGCCGCGAGTTGGCCGCGCAACGCAGCTAGGGGCGGCCGCGTACGGCCTGAGGCCGCGACAGCAGAAGGGTAGAGCCTCCCTACAAGACTTACCGCCTTTCAGTCTTTTGCTTTTCTCGTCCTTTCTCTATCGTTGTTCTTGTTTTTTTGTTCTCTTTGGAGTTGTTGTCGTGGTCGAATCAGGTGGTTGGTCCCGGCCTCCGAACCTTGCGAGCACGCCCCACAAGGACTAGAGGAGATCGAAGTACATGCGATAAGGAAATCCTTGGCCCACCTCATAGAAGGGCACGAAGGCTCCCCACTCGGGCCTGAAGATGCTCTTCGGCTGGGCTGCTACCCGGAAATGCAGCCGGTCCCCAACGCGGGTAATTCCGAGATCTCCCCCGCCGGGCACGCTGGTGAGTCGCTGGGTGTAGCGTCCATCCTGGACCAAGACCACGGGGCCGCACATCAAGGCAACTCGTTGCGGATGCTGTTTGTCAATTGGCACCAAGCGGAGTCGCATCGGAATCTGGATCGCGACGCGATCACCCGCATTCCACGCCCGCTCGATAGTGGCCCACGATCCGGGGTTGGCAGGCACGTCGAGCTTGTTGCCGTTTACACTCACCGTCGCCCCCTGCGACCATTCGGGTACTCTGAATCCAAGCTTAAACGAGACGCTCTTTTGTGGCCGAACGGTCAGCGTGACGGTATCCGATTCCGGGTAGGCCGTCTCCTGTTCGATCTGGATCTCGTTTCCGTCGAGGTTCCAGGTTGCTGTGGAGGGCACAAACAAGTTGACGCACAAACTGCGCTCGCCCTGGAAATAGATGATGTTGTGATAGTCCGCCACCGCCTGAATGTACGTGCCGGAGCAGCAAGGGTAGGGGTCCCAGTAGTAGTCTTTGCGCGCTGAAGCGATATGCGTGTCGGAGCCGAGCAGGTAATCCGAATAGTAGAAGGTCCTCCCTCCGGAGGCCATGGGCAGCGCCGCCCCGATCCCGTTGTAGAGTAGCTTCTCCATCCAGTCTCCATACCGGGCTTCGCCGGTGAACTCGATCAAGTAGCGCCCCAGCTTGAAGACCGCCCACGCCCCACAGGGGGTCTCAAACGTGTTCGCCTCGCGTTCGAGTGACCTGCCCAGTTCGCCGTCCGGCGCTACCAGCCTTTCCGCCGGACCGTAACCGCCTGTGGCGTAGCATTGCACCTTTTGAAAGTGGTCGTAGGCGTGTACGATGGTCTCGAGATACTCGGGCTTGCCGGTAAGGGCGTAAGTCATAGCAGCGCTGCTCAGGGTGTTGACGTGGCTGTAAGCATGGAAGTGGGCCGGGTCAAGTGGGACCTCTCCATTGAACATACCCCAGTAGTGGTCGTAGCGCCACAGGTCACCGAAGGTTTTGTAAGTGCTGTTTCCGGTCGAGCGGTAGGCGCGATAAAGATTCTCGGATAACGTGTACCACTCCGGAGAGATGCCCTGAGCGTCGTCCACGGTGGCCGCCTTTCGAGTGCGGTCGAGGTTCCGCATAGCCCAATCAGTGATTCTCTCCAGCACCGGGAGTGAATCCTTCTCGCCGCCGTACTCATAAAGATCCACCAACCCACATACCAGCTTGTCCCAGGCGTAGTGAGAGAATCTCAGCTCCTGCGCCAAGGTCGGAGAGTAGGGCGTGCCGTCCGGCTCGATCGTCTTCGCCCACTCGCGCATCAGACGGACAGCCTTGGCGCGCATTGCCGTGTCGCCGGTGGCTTTGTACATTCGCGCCATGCCGCTCAGCCATTGGCCAAAGACCATCCCGGTGTCTTCCGAACCCCAGGCGCCCATGTCGTTCCCCGGGGCCAGCATGCCGACTCTCTTGCGGAAGCCTTTAAGGATGTCATCGTCCGGGAGATTGTAGAAGTAATCTCGCGTGGCATCATATTGTTTCTTCAACATGCCATCCCCGAGACGCACTCCCTGGTAATTGAACGTCGCCAGGTACACTTGCGGTTCCGAAGCGCTGGATGGAAGCGCGGTTGGGGGCTCAAAGGCGCGCAGCGCATAGGGAGCCAGGGGAGCCCCCACCAAGAGGTTCAGGAACTGTCTTCTGCTGGAAATGTGGTCCATGGGTAACCTCCCATTCGTAAATCGAATCACCCGCGCCGGTCTCGCGGTGTTCATCCGGAATTTCCATTATGGGCTTTCTGCCCGGCCGATAATATACACCTGACCACCGCTGAACGCAATTGTCAGTCGGATTTGCAGTGCCAGGTGCTTCCACAGGCCACGGAACGGCCAGCTTTGTTCCTCCGGACAACCCCAAGGCCTTACTTCGACCCTTGCCTCCTACACTTTTCCCACCCCACCCTCCCTGCTCACTGAAACCTGCTCGTTCGGCAGCTCACCTACCCTGCTGGCACGGACAGCGAGCCGATCCGCCGCACCATGGCCCCGAAGAGTCGCCGGGTCAGATGGCTCTCAGCTAGTAGTAACCAGTAATAGCGGGCGTGTTTCAGCAGTCGGCCGCCCCTTTTCACCAACCGCTGCTGCAAACTGGTCAGCGACCAGTTGCCAATCCGGTTTGGCAACACCAGCCGCCGCCACAGGTTCCCCAAATTGTACGCAATCACGCTCAGCCACAGCCGCACTTCATTTGACCGGAACCGATGGCAACTCAGCCGCGTCATCTTCACCGCCTGCTTGCCTTCCTTGATCCACTGCTCCGCCGTGCCGCGCTTGTTGTAGAACCGCACCACGGCCCGGCTGTCAGCCTCCAGGTTGGTCACGATGAATCCGACCCGAGGGAATAACTCTCCAACGTGGAACTCCACCTTCGCCACCACCCGCCGTGGTATCCTCCAGCTCGCTGCCTGATAGAGAAAGCTCTTGTACCAAACCACCGGCTTATGCCTTGGACATCCCACTGGACGAGTCAACAACCCCTCGATGTCCCGCTGCAGGCTGTCGTTGGCCGGGATGCGAATCGCATACTTCACGCCACGCTCTTCCAGCGCCTCGTACACCTCCGGCTTGGCGAAGGCCGCGTCGGCCCGGAACACAACGTCCTTGCCCAGCTTCTGCTGCCGCTCGATCTCTGGCAGCAGCAGTTCTCCCCACTCTTCAGCACTGTGCACATTGCCGGGCCTCAGCTTTGCCGCCAGGCAGTCGCCTTCACGATTGAACAGCCGCAGCGGGTGATAGCAGGTGGACTGGAAGTGGCCGTTGTACGCGCTGTTCTCCTGCTGGCCGTACACTGGAATCTCGGTGCTGTCCATGTCCAGCACTTTCCGCGGTGGCGTATCGATGGCCTCGGCCTTGGCGATGAGTTCGCGATTGATGCGGGCCAAGCTACGGAAGTTGTCCTCCTCGGCCAGCATCTCGGTCTCAAAAGTCTGCAAGCGGGAGGTCAGCGCCGCACCCCGATCCCAAGTTTTCTCGGAACCGAGCAACCGGAACGTCGGATCCTGCGAGACTCGCTCGGCATCATTGACATCCTCATAGCCCGCGATACGGCTGTAGACGGACTGGCGGAACAGGTCCGCCAGCGGAAGCTGCGTGTTCTTCCCGCGTCGTGAGTCGGCCAGATGCTGGGCGACGAGATCACCGAAGCCCAGACGTTCGTCCAACTCACGAACCAGAATCAGGCCGCCGTCGGACGTGACCCGGGAGCCTTGGAAATCGATCTTGAGAGAAGCGTTGAAGGAGAGCTGAAATGGCTGATTTTATGTCTCACGCATTATAAGGGGGCGCCCCTTTGGAGTAAGGTTTGAGCGTTGTCTCACTTCACCTAGAAAGGAGTGCCCTCCATGAATAGTGTCAAATACATCGGCATGGATGTTCACACGGCAACGATTTCCGTCGCCGTGCTCGATGTCGCCGGGAAGCTGATCATGGAATCGGTCATCGAGACCAAGGCCAGCACGATTCTCCAGTTGATCCAGGGATTGCGCGGGGACCTGCACGTCACGTTCGAAGAAGGCACCTGGGCGGCCTGGCTGTATGACCTGCTCAAGCTCTACGTCACGAAGATCGTGGTGTGCGATCCGCGCCGCAACCCCCTGCTCAAAGAAGGCAATAAGAGCGACCGGATCGATGCGCGGAAGCTGGCCGAGCTGTTGCGTGCCAATCTTCTCCGCTCGGTCTATCACGGAGAGAAGAGCCTGCGTACGGTGAAAGAATTGGTCCGCAGCTACCTGACCTTCGGCAAAGATCTCACGCGGGTCATGAACCGGGTGAAGGCGATCTTTCGCAGCTGGGGCATTCCCTGTGGCGGCAAGAGTGTCTACAACCCGCGCCATCGTGACGAGTGGCTGAGCAAGATCGCGGAAGTTGGCGTGCGCCGCCGGGCGGAGCTTTACTACGCGCAGCTCGATGCGCTGGCTTCCTTGCGCCAGCAAGCGCGGCGAAAACTCCTGGCCGAGAGCCGGAAGCACCGTGCCTGGAAATTGCTCCGCTCGATTCCGGCCCTGGGTCCGATTCGCGTGGCCCTGCTGATGGGCATTGTCCAGACGCCCCACCGGTTCCGCAGCAAGCGGCCGCTCTGGAGATACAGCGGGTTTGGGGTGGTGACGCACACCAGTGCCGATCACCGGTATGTCGACGGGCAGCTGGAACGATCCAAGAAACCGGTATCGGTTCGCGGGCTCGACCCCAATCACAATCACCATCTCAAGGATTTGTTCAAGGGTGCGGCGATCCAGGCCGCCACCCGGGAGGGTCCTCTCTGGGAGTTCTACGAGGCTCTCGTGGCGAAAGGCATGAGACCCGAGATGGCCCGTCTCACTCTGGCGCGTAAGATTGCCGCGATCACGTTGACCGTTTGGAGGAAAGGAGTCGCGTTTGACGCCAAATATCTGAAGCCCCAAACAGCTTGAGTGTTTCTGCCCCGAATTCGTTCCATCCCTGGGGATCTTTCCTGACGGTGGCGAGTCCGCTTCTGGGACACTTGGGTTCGAGGGTGAGTCTCAACCCAATAGGTAGGCTCGGCGTGCCTCGGGCACCCAGTCTCAATCTCACTCTAGGCCCCCTCGCATAACCCGAAAAAGCAATGGGCCACGAGTCCCGGTAGTGGCGTCATTTGGAATTCTTAGTCGAGTGGAAGGAAAAATGCTGGAGCATCATTGCGACGCTGTTTTCGCTCGGTATGACGTGCCATGTTGCTCCGGGAATTTTAACCTCGATGTTCCTGTTTTGCAGCACGCCAGTTCCTGTCAATTTCTTCCGTTAACCGAGAAATCCTTTCAGCTTCGTCCCGTTCGGCAGAATCCTGTTTACGCCTTTTCCTCAAACGGTGAGGTTGGCAGAACGGGCATTTACCTCGGGTATTTTCATGTTCCCTGCCGCAATTTTTGCAGATCATTTCGATTTTTCCTTTCTTGACCTGGGGTAGTGGGCGAAAGTTGCGTCAATGGTTTTCCCAGGCTCTTGCTAGATCAATCGGCTCACTCGATACATGAGGTCGGAGACAAGTGCGGCCGGGTGTTTTGCCATCAGCTCTTGGCGAAGTTCAGCCTGCGAAAAGGCACTGCCCAATGCCGTCGAGATAGTGAATTTCCCATCGGGAGTTTTTGAAATCTTGGCAATGTACACGTTTTCATTGCATAGATCGTACGTCATAATTACTCCTCTGGCCAGAAGCATCCTTGTGGCATAGTCCTTTGGTTTGTCTAATCTGATATAATGGGAAGAATGTAATGCCCCGATTGCAGTCGGGGCATATGATAACTCTTCGAGCGCAATTCCAAGGGTAGCATAGGAGTGTGCCCGATGCCAGAACAAAAATCATTCAAACAGACGAGACCAATTCGACCCGGTGAAGTTGGGACAGCAGAACCCGAGCGTCCCATACGAGGGACACACTTGGAACCAGCGTGGATAAGGCCAGGAGAAACGCAAAGAATTGTCCGGGACCGGAGCAAGCGGCGCAGAAGAACGCGCTAGCGCTTCACACCTTTCGCACTGAGAACCCGAAAAGACCAGGGATCGTCGTGCGCGACATCAAACCCCAACTGAGTGGCGAAAGCACCAGTCTGTAATGGGGAAATCGGCGCTTCTTGGCTTACTGGGTAATATCCTCTTATTCGATACTGTCTACGTTCAACCAACTTGTTCTGTTTTGAGTTAACCACGCTGATTTCTACGGTTATCTCTTTCACGGTGACATTGGGCAAGCCGTTGTAAACGTCGAAACGGATCATGCCCCAGCTTCCTTCCCTTTCCACCCAGTCCTCCAGGGCACCGCGAATCTCCAGCTTGGCCAATTCGTCTGAGCTAAGTTCATCTTCTGTCGGCAGAAAAGGACTGTAGGCCTTTTCCGACTGAGGTTCTTTTACCCTAGTCCAACCACTCGGATACAGAATCTCGGTAGATCCCGTGAAGCGATTGATCCTAACCGGAAAGGTTCGACCAACCGACACCTGGATATGGTCGAAGCGATAGGCGGTCGGCCACACAAAAACACAGAAGAGAACGAAACCGATGATGCACGCGAGAGTTAGCTTGTATTTGCGAATCTTCATTGAGAGCCAGTCCCCCACATAGCGAATGCTGGCCTCTACATGGTATAACGCGAGGTAGAGCATATCGCCGATGATTTGGAATCCGGCCTTGATCGGGTTCTTCGAGTAGTCCTCCATTACGGGCGGGGATTGTATCGCGTACCCCCGCCCGTGGAAAGCGATTTTATGCGGCACTCGGCTCTGTGTTCGCCGTCAGAAGTTCACCAAGTTCCCACACATGCTCGGTAATTCCAGCTTGCATTGCTGGTGTGACCCTCAAGGTCTGGTGAATTCTCACAAAGTTGTAATGGGCAAAGTGTAGCGCAACCTGGGCCTTCAAGTTCGCCAATTTCTTGCTGAAGGCGTTCGTCAGTCGCGTGAACCTTCGCGCTTGCATCCTAATGGTGAGGTTCTGGCGCTCGATGTACGAGGTTGAAATGTAACGCGGGTGAGGCTTCCCCGTGATGGGTGTCGGCATCGCTGCGATGACTCTAGGAGGTCCGTACCACTCGGGCGCCCCTGCCTCTCGCTCCTCGGTTCCGTACACCTTCACCAGCATGGCGTAGTCAATGTCCGCTCCGAAGTTATCTTCGACGGCATTAAGGTACGGGCGGAATCCATCCGTTGTGAGTTGGACGCGGTACGCCAACCGCTCTTTGAGGTCGGAGATTAGATGGAATGCCGTCGCCGCGTCTCGCTTGCCAATCAGGTGCGAGATCACGAGCTTCGTGTCAGCGTCCATGCCGATGAACACGTATTGGTCGCCGCGCTCCGGCGGATCGTCGTCGGTAATGAGGGCTTGCTTCTTGAAGATGTAAGTCTAGATTTCGTCCACTTGGACGCGACGAGCAGGAACGCGCCGGATTTTGGTGTCCAGCAGCGCCGCGCACCGTTCGCCGATTTTCAGCAGTGTCCGCGCAACAGTATTGCGCTCCACTCCAACCATTCGGGCCGTGGCTCTCATCGAGCAACCCTCGATGAGTCCGTTGATGATCTGGATTTGTTTTTCTACTGGAAGGACATTCATTTCGGCTTGCCTTTCCCGCGAGGCGAGCCGATAATGTTTTTGAGGTCGGCATTGCGGCTCACTCCGCGTGCTGATTTGGCCCCGTTCTCAGTTAGCGCTGAGGGCGGGGCTTTCTCTTTCAGACCTAGAATACAGGAACCGCTTGCTGTTTGTCAAGCACTAATTTTGTGTCCAAGCCCGACGACATGATCGAACCTATTTCTTCTTTGGAGGTCTTCCGCCAGCATAGGTTTTGCGCATGGCGGCAATCTTGCGAAAGTATTCAGGGCCGCGCTTCGCAGTTGCGTTACCACCCATTTTCCCGAGGGCGACAGCGGCAGGGTTCTTTTTCATAGTGTTATATTACAGCATCCGCTTGCTGATGTCAAGGTAATTTCTGAAACGGGTCTGGGTATCCGTGGGGAAGGTGGAGATTCTCTATCATCTTCCGTAGGGCCTCACCTTGACTTCGGGATGCGGCTTCAGAAATGGCCTCGATTGCGAAATCGTCAGCGGAGTACCACTTGCGTCCTTCCTTGATAATGATTAGGTCTGTCTTACCGCCGCAGTGGTCAATGTACTTCTTTGCGTTTTCAACCATATAGATTGCTAAGCGAGCGCCCAACCTAGTATCCATTTTTGGGGGGTACGCCGTATCGTAGAGGTAACGCAGCAAAGAAGAATCTCCGAGCCCTAGAAGCTGAAGAGTATCCGCTGGATAAAGTCCTTTGCTGTCGAAAACAAACATCTGCAATGGCGTGAATATATCAGAGAGAGAGGAAACAGCGATGAGCATCTGAAGATTGAGGTCAGCGTAGTGACGGCCCATCCCGGTAAGAACCTCGTCTGCGATCTTATAAACCGTGTCTGCATCCACTCGCCCCTTGGTGAGTCCGATGTTGATGTCTTCCAGCGCCCTGGCAATCTTATCCTTGGCTTCCTTGGCAAGTTGAGGCAGCCCGGCGTAGGCCATGACAACTACTCACTTCTCCCCACACTCAACGAAAATCTTGCACTCGTAGTATTTGTGGTAATCCGGTGCCGAAACCTGCTGGTCGGCGCAAATCACTATGCCATCGCTACACCGCATCCCCACGACCGCTGTCACAATTATCTTCCTCTCGGTAGGTTTTACAGGGTACGGCGGTTTCCGTTCGAAATCAACCGCCAACTGATACAATCCCTCCATCTTTTGCCACTCCCTTTTTCAGTGAATTTCAAATGACGCCACTACCCGAGTCCCTAATAGAACCATGGTTGCCACCTGACAACCGTTCTGCTTGTTGGTTTCAGAGCGCACTGGCTTCGTCGCGAAGAGGCGATGAAAACCGCTGGGAGAGAAAACCGGAACTGCTGGGCCGCAGTGTCCAGCCTTCGCGTGGATGGCGCGGTCGGTCAGAACCGACCCTGTTTAATCACGTGGGGCTGGAAGGAAGAGAACGTCCAGCCGTGGGGGAACTGTTTCTCTTGACTTCCCCCCTTATAGAACCCATTGGGTGTTGACCTCCGGCATGTCTTCATCACGTTCAAACCCGCATCAATATTGATGACGGCCAACATCCGAAGATTCACAGGTGGAGTTCAAAATGGAAATATGGGATTATACCCCTTTCACGTTAAACCCCCAACACAAATGAGTCCAAGCAGTTTCACGGCACGACGGAAACCTGCACCTGATCCACGCCACCGCTATGAGACAAATACAAACCAAAGGACATTTCCGAAATGAAGGCATTCCAGCGAGCCTGCGGGTGATATCTTTCATCAGTATTTATGCGGGTCTAAACGCACTGAAGACGTCTCGGAGGTACACACCCTATGGGTGAGAAACAAAATCAGCCCTTTTAGCTCTCGTTCAATGCTTCCTTGAAGGTCGATTTCCAGGGATCGCGAGTGACTTCCGATGGTGGCCTGATTCTGATTCGCGAGTTGGATGAGCGACTGGGTCTGGAGAAGCTCATCGACGAACACTTGAGCGACTCGCGACAGGGCTTGAATAAACAATTTACGGTGACCGATCTGGTGCGGCAGTCGGTTTACAGCCGCTTGGCAGGTTATGAGGACCTCAACGACGCCGAACGATTGGCCGCCGACCCGACGTTCCGCTTGGTCAGTTCGCAGAGGATCTGGGACCGAGGCGCGGCGCTGACCTCCCGCTTGCAGACTTTTGAGACCGAGATGCTGGCCGAGGAGGACAACTTCCGTAGCTTGGCCCGCATCAACCGCGAACTCATCGCCAAGGCCGAGGCCATCGATACGCCACCGCGGATAGTGCTGGACATAGT
>Ga0208457_1002537_pt1 | contig 10031 bp, 7 predicted proteins | sample June2015DPH_10_1_FD_185513 | JGI IMG/M metagenome (GOLD analysis project Ga0208457, IMG submission 185513) | Peatland microbial communities from SPRUCE experiment site at the Marcell Experimental Forest, Minnesota, USA - June2015DPH_10_150... | ecosystem: Environmental > Terrestrial > Soil >... | reverse complement strand
CTTGTGTAACCAAACGTAGCTTTAAACTGGTCTGCCCATTGTCCCCAGAAGCCTTTTCCTTCTGCTTTGGATTGCTCTCTTGATTGTTGCACGGCAGCGGTTAGCATTTCATTGGTCATTTGCGCAAAAATTAAACGTTGATTGGTCACTACTCCAGTGTAAGTGTCGTATCTTCCGAGCGGTTTTGGTTTTCTTAAGAGAATTACTCCGACTGTAGATTCTGAACTCATCTGCGGCGTAGGTGTTGCAGGTTGCATTTTCGGCGGGGCTTGAGCCATTGAAGCCTGCGTGGGCGGAGGTGGCGGTGGAGGCGGTGGCGATGAAGATGGAGAATAAGCCAGACGCTCAGGTGTTGGTTGAGCATTAACAGGCGGCTTGTTAAGTGCGGCTCCGCATTTGCCGCAAAATTTCTCGTTTGGGTTTACTTGTGAACCACAGTTTCCGCAATATGGCATATTTGAATCACAGATAGTAGATGTTTTGCAATTGTTAATAAATTTGACTATCTTATCAATATATGCGTTAAATCCTTAGCTAACGTTTCAGGTCAATGGAATTAGGGTTTGTTGATTGCGGGTTGTGCTTTTTTGCGTGGAGAAAGTGTCAATAGGTTCTTGAAACCAGAAATTAGAAACTTGTTAATTATAGAAATTTTTATATTTTTCGAAACTAGTTTATTCTATAGCTGTATTTTAGAAGGTGATTTTTTGGTAAAAAAGAAAGGTGAAGAGTATAAGTGTGAAGAATGTGGTCTTGTTGTGATGGTTGAAAATCCGTGTGGATGTGAAGCATGCGAACTAGTATGTTGTGAGCAACCAATGAAACCGGTCAAAGCAACAGCAAAAAGCACTGCCTCTAAGGCTCCTGCAAAGGCGTCTGAAAAAGCTCCTGAAAAACCAAAGAAGTAATCAAGCACTAAATTCTTTTTCGCAACTATTCTTTTTCTTTTGTGTTAGCACTCGAAATTCTTGAAAGAAGGAAAAAAGAAACCTAATACTGTTTTTCCGAAAATTAAATTGACAGAAAATATCAGTTAACACGCAAGGTTTAGAACAACTAAATGCAGAAGAAGCGGGTCCGACGGGAATTGAACCCGCGACCCCCGGATTAAAAGTCCGGTGCTCTAGCCTGACTGAGCTACGGACCCCGCTCAGATTTGTTGCGGCTATAGGAAAATGAGAAGGGGTTTTTTAGCATTTCGATTGAAATAGTGATAAAAAGAAATAGGTTAATGGATTGTTCATGCTCTCAGGATCATTGTCATGAAACCTTTGATTTTATCCTGAGAGTTAAGTATTGTTTCGATGGTTTTTGCGCCTTTTTCGGTGAGTTTGTAGACTCTTTTTCTTTCAAACCATGTTCCTTCGACTAGGTCGTTTCTTTCAAGAGAGTATAGAAGTGAGTAAACGGTGCCTGAACTGACTAGGAAGCCGAACTTGTTATGTATGTATGATATTGCATCGTATCCACTTATAGGTCCGTTTTGTAATTCGGCCATTATTATTGCGTCCATGAAGCTTTTGATTACTCTTTCATGCATTTTTTTTATTATTTTTGCTTCTGATTTTTCGCCGTTAACTGTAATTGTTAATGCTACCATGCTTTGCACGCTCGTTATTGTTTATTCGTGTTTAGATATATAAGATTTATTCGGATTTAGAATAGTATGTTATAACAGAATCAGAAAAGTATAAACAAAATTAAACTTGCCTGCGCCTGAGCCATTGCGAATAACAAATCACATTTTCATATATTGTGCCATAGCATGGCAACGGATATGCAATAATTTACATGGAAATGTCATTGGCTTTAACTAAAATCTAAAAAATTTTCAATTTTCATATACATAAACTCGTAGAAATAGCCTAAAATTTTAATGCAAAATTTCCATTCCGCTGCAGCTGCAATCATTTTTAATAGTTAGCGATATATGTGCATGTTAACAAACGTTATCTCTTCTTTTACGCTAAAAAGGTACGGTGCCTTAAAATTGATTTCATGGAAATATACATTTAAACGATTAAATGAAGAATACGAAATAGCTAAGAAAAAGAAGAAAGCGTTAGACAACCTTTTTGAAACTGGCAAAATTTCTCAGGCAACACGCGACTCTTTTAACGGCGACATCGGTGCAGCAATCGTCGAAATCGAAAAACAACAGAAAGAACTAGTTGAAAGAATGCAAGTAAAAACCGAAGAACTAGATAACCAGATTAAAACATTAGAAACACTTCTTGCTAACTATGAGATTCAACACGTAGTAGGAGAAATCGATGAGGAAATTTATCAGCGGGAAATGAGCCTTCTCACAACTGGACTAGAAACAACTAGAAACGAACTAAACGTAATAAAACAGGCCGCAAACCAACTAAGCCCAACAGCACCATCAATACAAGCGCCAGCAGCCCCAGAACCAGTTGTTCCAATCATCGAAGCTGAAGTTGCACAACCAGCGCCAGTTGAACCAACCACGGTGGAGGTTCCAGTCGAAGCCGCTCCAATTGAAACTTTAGTAGAAACATCGCCAGCAGAGCCTGCTCCCGTTGAAACTGTTCCTGTTGAGATTCCAGTTGAAACTGCAAAAGCAGAAGCAGCCCCAGTTGAAAGCGCTCCTATAGAAACTGCTCCAGTAGAAGTAACCCCAGTAGAAACTGCTCCAGCCCCAATCGAAACAGCGCCAGTCGAAAATACACCAGTGGAAGCCGCTTCAGTTGAAGTTGCCCCAGTTGAGACTCCACCCGTCGAGGTGACTCCAGAAGAGACCGCTCCAATTACTCCCCCAGAACCAGAAATACAAATAATAAATGAACCAACACCTGAAATTGCTCCGCAAGAGCCAGCAATAACCGAGCCAACGCCACAAGAACCAGCAATAAACATGGAAGCAGCAGCGCCAGAAGCAACACCTGCAATAGAACAACCAGCAGATGAAGCTGAAACAGCAAATATTACTCCGACTGAAGTAATCGCTGAAGCAGCGCCAGAACAGCCAGCAGTTGAGGTTGAAAACGAAGTTTTAGAGGTCATCCCAGAAGAAGCGCCGACGCAGGCAACAGTTGAACCAGTAATTGAGCCAGTTATCGAGCCGGTAATAGTGGAGGAGGCCATACCGCAGGCCCACCCTTTAGAAGCGCCTCAGGGGGCGCATACGGAAGCAGCCGCAGAAGAAGCCGCAGCCGAAACAGAAGCAGAAGAATCCAGTGAAGAAAAAACTGAATAAACCATTTTTCCTTTTTTCTTTATCTTTAATTTTCAATCATGTTAGCATTAAGTTTTCAAAAGAGACTGCAATAATTTAATGGCAGACCATGCAGCCAATGCGCTTGTACGTGGATTCTCAGGATGAGGATCGTTCGCAAAACGCAAAAACATTTCACCGAACCGCCATTTAACTTGAATCTCGTGGGTGTTTCGTTTAACCGACGGATCAGAAACCACTCGTACTTTCACTTTGGCTGGTTTAACAGTTAACGCTAAAGTGGCGGCAACATTCATTTCCCTTGGAAACAGCCTAGCAGCTTCTTCAGCATAGCCCTCGTAAACAATTTTTTCTTCTTTGTTGTCAGTCTCTAAAGCTTTCGGATTCTTGCGTGAAGTCAAAACTACCTCGTCAATCCCAGCTAAAGCCGCGCTGGAAAGTGCATCTAAGCCGCCGATAGCACCTGAAGGAACATGAACCCTACTTAAATCAACATTCAAACTTAACAATGCACCTGTACTCATTACAATTAGCTCGATTCCTGCAGAAACAATTTTTGGAACATAATCTTTAGCTGCCTGCTGCGACGCAGCTTCCACAATAACCTTGGGCTTTAAAGCAAGCAATTCATCAACGCTTTCAACAATTGTGACAGGAAAATTGAGTGCGCTCTGGAGCTTCTGCGCTTTTGAAGCGTCAAAGTCGTAAACAACCAACTCGTCGCAGACTACTAGTTTTCGTTCGATAGCTTCTGCTAGTACAGTGCCAATTGCGCCGCAACCTATCAGTCCCACTTTCTTTTTTTCTTTGTTTTCGGTCATGCTTTGCACCTTAGTATTCCGCTCTGATGTAAACGTCATAAGGACTGACTTGACGTCCTTCAGACCGCTTTTCAGGGAGAACTTGGATGTTTGCAACCTTTAAGGTTCCAGCAATGTCTGCGCTGCCTGAATGGATAACTTTCGCGTTCTCATCACTGCCAGCGTAAATGATTAAGTTTTTAACTGGCGCATTAAGAGGCAACTTCTTCTCTGCCTTATCATGCCGCACTTCGCTGATAACAGCAATAATCAAGTCACCGTTCTTCTCTGCTTCTTCATTCACAAGTGCCGAATTGAACTGGGGCCAGGGCGAAATCTGCAAGCTTTCAAAGCCCTTGTTTTCTGCAAACATGTGCTGGTAAATTTCTTCAGTCAAATGTGGAGTCACAGGCGCCAGCAACTGCAACACGCGGTAGAGAACCTCGTAGAGTGTGTACTGAGCTGCCAACCGTTTCGCTTGACTATGTAAATCAGGATTGTAAAGCCTATCTTTAACTGCTTCAACGTAATAGTCGCAGAAAACGTGCCATGTGAAATTTCGGATATCTTCAACAGCAATGTTAAACTGGCATTTTTCAAAAGCCTCGGTCACCTTTTTTGTTAAGTTTTCGGCTTTGCTAATGATCCACTTGTCTAGCGGCTGAAGCTCCAAATCAGCCTGTACACTAGGCTTATAGTCAGCTAAGAGTTTACTCGTGAAACCTGAAACATTCCACAACTTAACCAAGAAACGCCTGCCATACTCCACATCCTGGGCACGATACGGAATGTCGGAGCCTGTTGCTCCACCACCAGCGGCCCATTGGCGAGTAGCATCGGCTCCGTTCTTGTTTAGCACTTCAGGCGCAGCAGCATAATTCTTCAGCGATTTGCTCATCTTTCTGCCATCAGAACCTAGAACCATGCCGTTGATAAGACAACTCTTGAACGGCTTCTCATCAAAAAGCGCCAAGTGCCGAACCATCAAGTAATACGCCCAAGTCCTGATTATATCGGTGCCTGAGGGATGAACGTCCGCTGGGAAAAGATGCTTCCAATCTGCCCTGTCAGGCCAGCCAGCGTGAACAGCACATGTTATTGATGAATCCATCCATGTGTCGAAAACGTCTTGTTCGCCAGTGAACTCTTTGCTGCCGCATTTTGGACACTTATCTATGCGTGGGTTCTCCAATTTCGGGTCTATTGGAACCCAGCCCTCTTTGGCTACGATTAGTTCGCCGCAGTTTTTGCAGTACCAAACTGGAATCGGCGTGGCAAAAAGCCTTTGGCGGCTAATCACCCAGTCCCAATCGAGCGATTTCGCCCAGTCGATTAAACGGTTTTTCATATAATCAGGATACCAAACTATCTCGTTCGCCGTTTTCTCCACGGCATCAGTTAATTTGCGGGTATTCATGAACCACTGTTTTCGCTCAAGGATTTCCACATGAGTCTTGCAGCGGTCACAAACGCCTACTTCCTGCATGATTTTCTCGGTTTTCTCAAGCAACCCAACTGCCGTGAGGTCTTCGACTATGGCTGCACGGGCTTGGTTTATAGTTAAGCCAGCGTATTTGCCGCCTTTCTCGTTAATGCGTCCATTTTCGGTGAGAAGCATTATTACGGGAAGCTTGTGCTTGATTACTGTTTTAACGTCTTCTTTGTCGCCGTAGGTGCATATCATGACTACTCCGGTGCCAAAGGCGGGATCAACGCATTCGTCAGCGATGACAGTAACAGAACGGTTGACTATTGGTACAACAATTTTTTTGCCTATGTACTTGCTGTATCGCTCGTCATTAGGGTTAACCTCGATGGCGACGCATGCTGGAATAAACTCTGGTCTGCTGGTTGCGATTAACGCGTACTCGCTGGTGCCCTCGAATGGGAAACGGATGTAATGCAGTATGCCTTCACGCTTCACGTAATCTACTTCAGCGTCAGCAATTGCGGTTTCGTCTCTGGGGCACCAGTTCACTGGATGCGTGCCCTGGTACATGTAACCTTTTTTGTAGAGCAAAATGAAGCTTAACTGCGTGCGTCTCCAGTAATCTGGATCCATTGTGCGGTACTCTGTTGTCCAATCTATGCTGCAGCCCAGCTTGAGAATGCCTTCTTTCATCATGGCAATGTATCTTTCAACCAGCTCCATGCACCACTTGCGGAACTGGTCTGGGGGCACGTCACGTTTGCGTACGTTATACGTTTTTTCAACTTGGATTTCTACGCCTAAGCCATGGCAGTCCCAGCCTTGCGGGAAAAGCACGTTGAAGCCTTGCATGCGTTTGTATCGGGCTACCATGTCAAAGTAGGTCCAGTTCAAGACGTTGCCCATGTGCAATTCGCCTGATGGGTATGGCGGTGGAGTGTCTATGCTGTAGGGAACGCGTTTTTTGTCGTTCCAGTCGTAATGGTAAATAGCCATTTCTTCCCATTTCTGCTGCCATTTACGCTCGATTTCTGTAAAGTTGTATTCTTTAGGCATAGGCTGCATGCTAATCAATCCTACCTGTTAGTGTGACGGTAGGAAAACTAAAATATAACCTAAAAACATTATCCCCTCAATAGGTCTCGGGGAGCTGGGAAAATGACCTGGCTGAGAGGACGGCTGATTGCTGTCGACCCTTAGAACCTGAACCAGATAATACTGGCGGAGGGAAAAAAGTGAAACAACAAACTGAACAATCCAGAAAAAACATTTTCTCAACCAAGATACTAGCAGAAATTATTGTATTTGTGGCATTAGCAGGAGCATTAAGCCTAGTCAGTCACTCCTTCTTCAGCCTGCCACAGGGGGGGTCCATTAACATTGGGATGGTGCCAATTTTTTGGTTGGCACTTAGAAGAGGACCAAAAATAGGCATATTTGCAGGCGCCGTCTTTGGCGTTGTTGACCTTGCGATTGAGCCTTTCGTTGTCAACCCTGTTCAATTTATCCTTGATTATCCATTACCGTTCGCCTGCCTTGGTCTCGCAGCGTTCTTCCAGAAAATTCCAGTTGCTGGCGTCGTCGTGGGCGTTACAGGACGCTTCCTATGTCACTTTACTTCAGGCGTAATCTATTTTCCCCAGTATGCACCACCAAGTATGAGTCCAATACTTTACTCAGCAATTTATAACGCAATATATCTTGTGCCTAGCATGATAATTTGTGCAATCGTAATTGGCATACTGCAGAAAAGCAAGGTCCTAAATATTTACCTTTAAGGTCCAAAAACCATGGGAAAGCTGCCCAATAAAGAACTGAAGGCGCTCTTAAGCTGCATAAAGAAGGATTCGCGAGTTGTTATTCCGCCAATGGTTGGCTACGATTCAGGCGTTCACCTCTTAGATGGCAAGTACGTAGTAGTCGCCACTGACCCATGCACTGGCGTCCCAGAAGAATGGTTCGGTTGGCTACTAATCAATTACGCAGCTTCAGACGTTGCGCTATCCGGAGCCAAACCAGAATTCTGCACCATTAACCTCTTGGGACCAAAGTCAACTAGACCAGCAACTTTCCAAAAAATAATGAAGCAAACATGCGAGGCAGCAGACGAGTTGAACTTAGCAATCGTTCGGGGACACACAGGCATGTATGATAGCCTTTCAGATTTACTAGGCGTGTGCACTGTTTATGGAATTGTAAAACCAGAGAAGTTGATTACGCCCGGAAACGCTAAGCCAAGAGACCTAATATTATGCACTAAGCCGCTTGGTTTAGAAACAATCACAAATTTCTCGTTAACTCACAAGGCGCTAGCGCAAAGACTCTTCGGGGCTGGGCAGCAAGAAAAACTTGCTAATCAGGTTCGCATGCAAAGTTGCGTAAAGGAAGCCTTGCAACTGGCTGAAATAAGCGGTGTCCATGCCATGCATGATGCTACAGAAGGAGGATTCGTAGCAGCGCTAAACGAGTTGGCTGAAGCATCAAAAGTGGGTTTTAGGGTGAATTGGGAAAAAATACCTGTTTGCAAGGAAGTGTTAGCTTTGCAAGATTACTTTAAGTTTAATGATAATCAGGTGTTGGCGGTGTCTTCAACAGGCACAATCTTGGCGGCGGTTGATGCTCAAGCTCAAGAAAAAGTCAAAACCACATTGAGCAAGAACGGACTTTCGGCCTGCTTTTTGGGTGAATTCACGAAAAATAAAGAACACGTTCTAATCAAAACGGGAAAGGAAGTGCCTTTTCCACAGGTTGCCGACGACCCTTACACATTGATTCTTTCTGGAAAATAAGCTTATTTTTTCAATTCAGATAACACAAAGTTTACTATTTCTTCGGCAATGTTGACTTTCGTTACCGCCTGCAAACCTTTCCATCCAGGCTGACTGTTGACGTCTACGATGCGTGGTCCTTTTGGTCCTTCAAGGATGTCTACGCCCGCGATTTTGCAGCCCACAGCCTTTGCTGATTTTATGGCTAATTCTTCGAATTCTTTGCTGATTTTTGTTGGTGCTGGTTTGGCTCCTTGGCTGTAGTTGGTTTTCCAGCCTTCAGCTACGCGGCGCATGGATGCGATTACTCGGCTATCTATGACGAATGCACGTATGTCCGAGTGTCCATGAGGTACGAATTCTTGCATGTAGATTACGCCGTGATGGAAGGTTATTGCTTTGAAAACTGTGTCGGCGATGTCTGCGTCAACTATGCGTGTTGCGCCTTTTCCTCTGGAACCGAAAATTGGTTTAACTACCACGTCTCCGCCTAGTTCAGAAAAAGCCTTTAGCGCTTCGTTTACGTTTTCAGTGGCTAATGTACGTGGTACAGGAATGCCTTCGTCCTCAAGGATGGCTAAGATATCGTATTTATCGACACAGTGTTCAATTGCGGTTGGCGGGTTCACCATGTAGAAGCCTTGGCGTTCAAGTTTGTAGAGCATATCCATTCGGAAAACCAGTTCCTCAAGTGAACCGCGTCCAATTGGACGGATAATAAGCGCGTCTAAATCGTCAAGGATGCTGGTGCCGTTAACTTTGAAGTTGGGTTTGTACGCGAGCCTTGCGACCAGTTTGGGGAAAGTGAAACATTCGTAAGGAATGCCTCGTTTAGTTAGGGCTTCCCGAACTTGCGTGCTGCTCCATGCTTCCATGTTCCGCGTCATTATTCCAAATTTCAATGTAAGGTCTATCCTTGCCTAGTCTTTATGGAAGATGCTTATTGATTATGCTCTTAAAGTTTCTGTGAAGGAAATTACCTAAACCAAGTTATTTCACATTTTCAAGACGCAACGTGTTTAACAAAAGAAGCATTGTAACTCCATCGTCGCCTGAAGCTACTGTGAACCATAGTGGAGTTAATCCCATTAATCCCAAAGCGCCAAGAATCAATTTAACAACGAGCGACGCTGCAATATTTTGCTTAGCTATCCCCATTGTTTTTTCACTTAACTTAATCAGGTAAGGAATTTGCGCCAACTCATCTTTCACCAACACCACATCTGCAGATTCTAAAGCAACATCAACCCCAGCTGCACCCATGGCAACTCCAACGTCTGAAGCGGCAAGCGCAGGAGCATCATTAACGCCGTCACCGACCATTGCTACAAGCCCGTCTTTACCCTTCATTTCCTCAATGCATTTCAACTTGTCCTCAGGGAACAGTTCCGCGTAAACTTCATCAATCTTTAAGATGTCCCCGGTTTCCTTGGCAATCTCTGCTCTGTCGCCAGTTAACATGGCGGTCTTTATTCCGTTCTTTTTCAAATCATTTATTGCTTTTAGGGCATCTTCCCTAACTTGGTCCACAACGCAAACTGTAGCTAACCCTTCTTTATCGACAGAAACACAAACTGAAGTATGGGTGTCATTTTCAGTTATTTCAAAGGCTTCCTTGCAGTTGCAACCGAATTCTTTCATCAACTCTAAGTTGCCAACCGCCACAAAATTTCCGTCAACATTGCCCACGATGCCTTTCCCGGGAACCTCAGTGACATCGGTTACCTTGAACTTGCTTAGGTCAACGCCTTTTTCCGTGGCGCGTCTAACAATGGCTTGAGCGACGGGATGATTCGAAAACTGGTCGAGTGCAGCAGCGTAAGCCAATGCTTCCT
>Ga0208457_1002526_pt1 | contig 10075 bp, 6 predicted proteins | sample June2015DPH_10_1_FD_185513 | JGI IMG/M metagenome (GOLD analysis project Ga0208457, IMG submission 185513) | Peatland microbial communities from SPRUCE experiment site at the Marcell Experimental Forest, Minnesota, USA - June2015DPH_10_150... | ecosystem: Environmental > Terrestrial > Soil >... | reverse complement strand
CCACCTCCATCCGCGGCAGCAAATCCTCGGGAGACAGGCGCGCGGCGGCGTAGGCATTGAAGCGCTGGCGGAATTCGTCGACGCGAGCGGCTTCGAGCGTGACGCCGGCGGCGTACTGGTGGCCCCCGAAGCGTACGAAGAGGTCGGGCATGGCTTCCATGGCTTCTAGCAAGTGAAATGCCGGAATGCTCCGCCCGGATCCCTGCGCCAGGCCGTCCTCGGGGTTGCGGCCGAGCACAAACACCGGGCGGTGCAGGCGCTCGACCAGCCTCGACGCGACAATGCCAAGCACGCCGCGGTACCAGTCCTCGGCATAGTAGACCAGGGCGGCGGACGATTCGTCCACTGCCAGGCGCTCGCAGGTGTCGCGGATCTCGTCCTCCACCTGCCGCCGCTCGGCGTTCTGCCGGTCGAGTTGTTGGGCCAACTCGCGGGCGCGCGCCGGGTCGTCGGTGAGGAACAGATCGATCACCGCCATGGCCGTATCCATGCGGCCGGCCGCATTCAGGCGCGGCGCAATCTGAAACGCCACCTGTCGGGCTGTCGGCACAGTGTTGCCGGTAAAGCCCGCCACGTCCAGCAGCGCGCGCAGTCCGGCGTTGCGGACGGCGCGAAGACCGTCGAGCCCGTGTTTGACCATGATGCGGTTCTCGCCGGTGAGCGGCACCACGTCGGCCACCGTGGCGATGGCCACCAGCTTGAGAAATGATTCGCAAACGCGCCGCGTCTTCTCCGCCGGCCATGGCAGCGTGGCCAGCAGCGCCTGCGCCAGCTTGAACGCCACGCCGGCGCCGCACAGGTTCTTCTCGGGATACGGGCAGTCGGGGCGGTTGGGGTTGAGCACGGCCAGCGCCGGCGGCAATTCCGGTGGGGCAGGCCATCGTTTTCCGTGGCCTGCCGATGGTGCCTCGGGGAGGTGATGGTCGGTCACGATCACGTCGACGGCCAGTTCGTTGGCACGGCGCACCGCTTCAGCGCCGCGGATTCCGGTGTCGACGCTCACGATGAGCTTCACCCCTTCGGCGGCGGCGGTCTCCACCACTTCGGGACGCATTCCATAGCCATCCTTGAGGCGGTGTGGAACGTGGTGGCTGGCGGCGCCGCCGGCAAGCTCGATGGCCTTGGTCAGAAGCACCACCGAAGTGGTCCCATCCACGTCGTAATCGCCGTAGATCAGGATCTTCTGGCCGTCGCGGATGGCTTCTTCGAGGCGCGCGACGGCCCGCGGCATGTCGCGCATGGTCAGCGGGTTGTGCAGGTCGTCGAGCGAAGGTTGGAGGAAGCGGCGCGCGGCGGCGGGGTCGCCGAGTCCGCGGTGCACCAGAATTCTGGCGGCGGGGGCGGCGATGCGGAGGGCGGATGAGAGCGCCTCAACGTCGCGCGGATCGGTGCTGGGAAGCAGCCAGCGGGATTGGGTCACTAGAGTCCTTCGCCTGGCGAATTTGATGCCCACGAGTCAAGCTGAATTTCGACGCGGAGACGCGGGGACGCCGAGAAGAACGCGGAGAGGATGAGAGATCGAGAGTTCCCTCTTCCCCGAGTTCGAGCGCGGAGGGAGCGGAGACACGCGGTGTTCGTGAGGGATTCGCGCAGTGATGCACGGTTCTTTTGAGGCCCGCCGCCCCGCCTAAGTCCGCGTCCCGAGCCGAATCCTCCGCTGGCTCCGTGTTCCAACCTCCGGAAGCGGCGCGCGGCGCCGCCCCATGCATCGGTCTTTTTTCTCAAAGTTCTTCTCCGCGTTTTTCTCTGCGTCCCCGCGTCTCCGCGTCGAAGTCCACCCCTCGCGGGGCGTCCAGCATCGCTTGCCGGTCTGAGGCACGGCCTCGCTAGTTCTTGGAGAAGTAGCCGCCGAGGGAGTCGCCCTCGTCCAGGTCTTCTTCATCGGCCATCCGCGATACGATCTCGTCCTCGACGCCGAGGAAGTCTTCGTACCAGTCGGGCTGCGCCTGGTAAACGTAGAGGCGGGAATGGTGATCGAACGCCAGGTCGAGAGAGCAGGTGACGCCTTCGAAGATGCGCAGTTCGCGCAGGCGCGACTCGTAATTGCGGCGCTCTTCGCGGGTGAGCTCGCAGTCGTCGAGCCGCGCCAGAAGATCGTCCAGGTCGGCGGCTTCAAACTCGCGCGTGGCGTACACCACGAGGTTAATTCCGGCCTTGCGGGCGACTTCCAGAAACATCCGGAAGTCGGGGTGATGCTCGGTGTCCCAGAGGACCACGGGCGGGCCTTCCAGACCCCCGGGATGGCCGTGGAAGACGGCGAATCCGGCCGAGTCGAGGTACTCCAGGACTTCCTGCTTCAGTGTGTCGAGATTCAAATCCACGTAAATGCCTCAGCCCTGAGCCGGCACCAGAATATCGGAGGGTCCGGCCAGGTCGCGGGCGGAGGGCGTAACAATCGTCTTCGGCCCGATGTAAATCTTGCGGTTCTCTTGGATGGCGGCGCGCACGTCGGCCTCCGCTACAAAATCCACCGGCTTGGGTGGAGGCGCGGGTTGTGACGATGCCGTCTCCGGCGCCGGCACGGGCGATCCTGCGGGACAAGACGCAACCGCGCCTGAACCTGTCAGTCAGCCAAATCCACTCTTGGAATCGGAAACGCCGCGCCGGGCCAGGAAGCGATCCACCACTTGGGCTGTAATATTCGGGACCACGGAAGACGCGACCACGGGCGGCGCCGCAACCGGAACCCGGCGAGACGCCAGGTACCGGTCCACAATATTCGAGACCACAAAAGAGACCGGCTGCGGGGCCTGTGTCACGGACGCGGACGACGGAGCGCTCGCGGCCGGCGCGGCAACCGGCATTCCGCGGGACGCCAGATACCGCTCGACGGCGGCGGCCACGGCACTGCGCTCGATGGGGCCGGGGGCGGGCGCACCCGCGGGGGCGCCCGGCGCGGCGTTGAAATCGATCGGCATCTCGAACGCCTCCTGCGGCTGGCGCGCGGCGTAGGCCAGCCGCTTGATGTTAATCAGGTTCTGCGGGCCGACGTTGTCGGAGGTGATGTTCCCTGCCGCGGCCCCGCAACCCAGCGTCATCGACGGAAAGACATTGGTGGTGATGCCGATGGAGCCGTGCGGCGCGGGCGTATTCACCAACACGCGCATGGCCGGCATGCGCATGGCATATTCCCGCGTGCGCTGGTCGTTCTTCGAGTGGATCACGGCGGTGTGGCCCATGCCGCCGAACTTCAGCAGCGCGAAGCAGGTGTCCAGGGCCGCATTGTAGTCCTTGACGAAGTAGAGCGAGAGCACCGGCGAGAGCTTTTCGGCGGAGAGCGGATACTGCTTCCCGACGCCCTCGAGCTCGGCGCAGATGATGGAGGTATCCGGCGGCACTTCGAAACCCGCCATCTTGGCAATGGTGGCGGGGCACTGGCCCACGCACTGCGGATTCACCGTCCAGTTGGGCATGATAAGCAGCTTGCCGAGCGCCTGCTTCTGGGCGTCGCTGGCAATGTAAGCTTTGTTGACTTTGAGCAGGCTGAGAATCCGGTCGCGCAGCGGGGCCTCCGCCACGATGGCCTGCTCGCTGGAGCAGACCGTGCCGTAATCGAAGGACTTGCCGGCGACCACTTTGGCGACGGCTTCTTCCAGGTCGGCCGAGGTATCGATCAGCACCGGAACGTTGCCGGGGCCCACGCCGAAGGCCGGCTTGCCGCTGGAATAGGCGGCTCTTACAATGCCCGCGCCGCCGGTGGAAAGGATCACGCCGGTGCGCTCGTGCCGCATGAGCGCGTGGGTGGCTTCGAGCGTGGCGTTATCGACGCACTGGATAATGCCCTCGGGAGCGCCGGCTTCCACGGCCGCCTGGTACAGAATTCCCGCGGTGTAGCAGGTCGACTGGTGCGCACGCGGGTGCGGGCTGAGCACGATGGCGTTCCCCGCTTTGAGCGAAATCAGGATCTTGTAAATAGCCGTGGAGGTGGGATTGGTGGTGGGCAGGATGGCCGCCACCACGCCCATCGGAACGCCCACCTCCACCACTTTTTCTTCCGGCAGCTCGCGCAAAACGCCGACGGTTTTCATGCCGCGCATGCGGCGCGGCAGCCGGTCGGCGCACAGGATATTCTTGACGTACTTGTCCTGGGGGTTGCCGTAGCCGGTCTCTTCGACGGCCATCTCGGCGAGGCGCTTGGCATGGGCGCGCGCGGCGGCCGCCACGCGCTCGACGATGGCGTCAATCCGCTCCTGGGAAAAAGTGCGATATTCGAGCCAGGCGGAATAGGCCTTCTCGACCTTGGTGCGGACCTCCTGGATCGAGAGAAGGTCTTTGTCCTCGATCATCGGCCGTTACTTCTTGAGGCCGCCAGTGGGGAGGGCCTTTTCCACCTCCTCATGCGGCCGGGGAATGACGTGGACGCTGACCAGCTCGCCGACGCGCCGGGCCGCGGCCGCACCCGCGTCCGTCGCCGCTTTCACCGCGCCAACATCGCCGCGGACCGTGACGCAGACCAGTCCGGCGCCGACGTATTCCTTGCCTTGCAGGACCACGTTGGCGGTCTTACACATGGCATCGGCGGCTTCGATGGCACCCACCAAACCCTTCGTTTCAATCAGACCGAGGGCCTCCATCATTACTTGTCCTCCAGTTCCAGTGAAAGACCTACCGTATCACAAATCGAGGGGTGGGGCATGCTTTAGCTTGCCCAAAAAAAATGGTTCCAAGTGATCCGATTCCCAGCCTTGCCCACCACCGGCATGCCCGGTACTGAACATCGCAATCTGGAGCGCTAAACGCTTCGCCTCTCCGCTCCCCAACAGCCGTTTTCTCCAGCCGCCGGATCAATGCTTCCTGGCGCGTCGCAGCCTTTCTTCTCTCCCGATTGGGACCGGTCGCTCGTAACGGCCTTTCCCTCGCCCGCAACGACTCCCGCTTGCGCGAAACCCATTCCGGGGTCAAAGGTCCCGACCTGCTACTTCGCTCCCTGCTACCTGGCTCCCCTGCCCGTTCGACCCTTCCGCTCCACTACCAATGCCGGTTCGCCCCGGCCTCGGCCGCTTCACCGCTTCTGGCCCGTTGCAGCTTCGCCACGTAGCCCGGCTAACGGCGCCTCCCGCCTCCACTCCCCTTCAGGACTTTTACCTCCCTCGGGATCAAAGCGTTCAGCGGAATTCGCCGCCTGCCAAGCCCGCCTTCCGAATCCGCCCGATCTCCTCTCGCTCCCCGCAGCCCGTTTCTATCACTAGATCTCTCGGCTACGGATCACCGTTCCTGGTCCGCTACGTTTCCGGAGGCTTGCTGTTCCTCAAACCTCTTGGAACCTCTCCCAATATGCCCTCACCACGGTCTTTCGTCAACCTTTTTTGTGATCTCCAACCCCCTTTTCCTCAGTATTTATTTCCTTTGTTTCGAACCGGTTACAAAGAAGTTGAGGTGTATCTTCTGTGGATAAATCGAAACCTAAGCCTTCTGTTTTTGCGATACTGGACCTGCTGTGCGAAGACTCGTGATCCGCCCGGGCGCGATCGGCGATTTCATCGTATCGCTGCCGGCATTGGAGTGCCTGCGAAGCGAATACCTGGAGGTTTGGGCCGCCTCGGCAAATGTCCCGCTGGTGCGATTCGCGGATCGCGTGCGCTCCATCGCATCCACGTCGCTCGATCTGCTGGGCGTGACGGAGCCGCCCGCGCGCCTGCTCGAAGAACTGCGCGGATTCGACTCGATCGTGTCGTGGTACGGCGCGAACCGGAGCGAGTTTCGTGAGTTGGTCCGCGCGCTTCAGCTTCCGTTCACGTTTCTTTCGGCGATTCCGCCGGAGGGTTCGGGGTTGCACGCGGCAGATTTCTACTTGATACAGGTGCGCTCGATGGCGAATGGCGCGAGCGATGGAACTCCGCGCATCCGCTGCGACGTGGAGCGCGAAGACTTCGCCGCGATCCATCCGTTCTCCGGCAGCCCAAAGAAGAACTGGCCGCTCGAGAAGTTCCGCGGGCTGGCGCGCAAGCTGGAGCGGAGCATGCCGGTGCGCTGGTGTTCGGGGGCGGACGATCCGCCGCTCGAAGGCGCGGTGCGCATCGACGATCTCTACGACCTGGCGTGCTGGCTGGCGCGCGCGCGGTTATACATTGGCAACGATTCGGGCATCACGCACCTGGCCGCGGCCGTGGGCACGCCGGTGTTGGCGCTCTACGGCCCGGCCTCGGACCCGGCGGTGTGGGCGCCGCGCGGCGAGCACGTGCGGGTGTGGCGGTGGGGCGGGGCCGTCCGCGCGACGTAATCAACCGGCCCGCTTCAAGCCATGGCGTATCGGATTCGACGAGATTCGCGCGGACGAGTTCTGCGCAATGCCGATCATCGCGGAGGAGCGGAACCTGCTGGAGCGCGAGAAGATACGCGGTGCGCGTAGGGCTAGACCAACGCAGCTTGCGACAAGGCCAATCAGCAGGGTTCGCGTAGTAGGCATACACAGTACTCTTTCGGCGAAATCGACCGATCCCTTTATTGACCCCAAGAGAATCGCCGCAACGTGGCGAGAGTTCACAGAATGTGCTGGCTGTGGCGGAGTCCCCATCCTCACAGCCGCCGGTAGGTCTTTTCGCCGTACACGTCCGCAGGTGAAGGGCCCTGTGGACGGAGCGAGCCTCATGGCTGGGTGGCACAGATAGCCTGCCCGGCCCCATACGATACAGTCGCATCCAGTGCCGCCAGTGGGGCGACCTTTCCGGGCTATGGCCGGGCTTCCGCCCGGCATGGGCCGGACAGAAATCAGGCCCGCGAGCTAAAGGGCTCACCCCACACAGATGTCTGGTACCGTCACTAGATCCGGCCGGGGAATCCGCTCCGAGAAAGTCACCCCTCCGCCTCAACCCTCGTTTCCGGAAGCATCATGCCGGCCAGGCCCCAATTGTTTAGAGTGAAGATCATCGGCGCATTGAATCGGCGCATGCGATCGATCCATTCCATCACTGTGGCGAATTGGATCTCCGCTACGCCTTTGGCCTCAATGCGGGCGGCGCGCTCTTCCTCGCCTTCCGGAGTCCAGCCGGCAGCCGAAAGGTGTTCTGTGTGGTAGACGCGCATCGGTTCGCGCAAAACCACTTCACTGATTCCGGCATAGTGGACCGCGTAGCAGAACAACAAGTCGATGTTCATGGGCCAGACTGGAAATTCGGGGTACCCACGAAGGGCGAACCAATCCTCACGCGAAAGCAGGGTGAAGTCACCGCACGCGCTAATGTGCAGGTATGCCTCGTTGGCAATGAGAGCGGCTCCCGAGGTGGGCGCTTGCGGATAAACAGTCCAGTCGACAGGCGCTTCGGTGTCCAATACTTCCAGTAACCAGTTGACATCGGGCGACTCAGGCTTGCTTCCGTCTTCCGCGTCCGGGACGCACGCTCCACAAGCAGGGCCGCCCGGCAGTTTGAAACCCAGGTCGAGCGAGAGAAGGTATTCGGCCTCGTCCCGATTCCCGGACACCGCGGGCAGGCGGTCCCCTGCCTGGAACACGACATTCCCGGCCGGATCGGTCAGTTTGACTTCGAGAGCTTCCAGACTGGAGTCCGGTCCCGGCCTGATCGCGAGCTGAACCGAGCGCGGGTCGGCGGAACGCACCAGAACAGTGGCTTCCCGCGCGGGCTGAGTTCCCCGTACGAGAGATACTCCCGCCAGCCATTTGGGCGGAACTTCCCATTTCAGTCCGAATACACGGAGCATCAAAATACGCGGAGTTCGAGCGAGCGGAAGTTTGCGGCCCTGAAGCCGGAAACGAAGCGTGCCGGAAGACAAGTGATCCGGAATATGCAGCCGCAGTTTGCACGTTCCGTCCACCCTCGCGGACGTCAACACACGGCCAGCCGGGGAAACCACCTCAACCACCAGCGGCCAGCCCCCGGCGCTGGGGCCCACCTCCGCGTCGATCAGCAGCCGGGGTGCAGCTTCTGGTGGCCGCTCGAAAACAATCTCCGCCTCGGGCTCCGCCCAGCGGTACCGCCGGCAGTCGGTCTTCTCGATTGCGTGCCAGCCGGTTCCGAACCAAATACCCTCCCCGGGCGCGACTATATCTTCGTCCTCAAGAACACGCCGGCCATCGCTCGACAACTTCATTACTCCCTCGCGGGCAAAAATCCGGAGCACGTGACTTTCGCAGAACGCGAGCAGCTCATCCACCGTTGCGCCGGCGGGAATGTGACTGGCGACGTCGGTCCGATCCATCCGGTACATCTTCCCGTGCTCCAGACGGCGCTCTCCCAGAAACTGCATCAGCTCGGCCGAGAATATGATGTCGAGGTTCGTGGCGAGTACGAATTGGCCGCGCGCGCGGCGGATGCCGGCGTTCTTGGCGATCATCTGGTGCAACGGTATGGTAGCTGCATTCGGCAGGCGATCGTGAACTTCGCGGGGCACTTCGATAAACCGAACCTCGCACCGGTCCATGTCTTCCGGCCATCGGAGTTCGTCCATCAGCCTGGCGCGGTCCGCTGGAGGGTTCCATTCCACCACGATGATCTCGCACGAGAGATCGTACCGGCTCGCCTGGCCGATCCAGGAATCGACAAAGGCCTGCATCCGCCCGATCATATTACCGCCATGATTATCATTCCTGGCGGCAACCACTACCGAGATGTAAGGTGCGGAGCTTCCCGGGTGTATTGACATGACTCGAATTCCTTCAACTGCCAGTCTCTGAGCCGCATGCGGTTTTCGCCGGCGCGGTTTCCGAAAAAGTGAACGCGGCCAGACCCCAATCATCCTTGTTGAAAATCACCGGGGCGTGAAGGCTGCGCATCTGCACAATCAACGCCGCCAGGTCTCGATAAGATACAACGCGAATGCTATCTTGCGGCATGCGGGCCGGGAGCTTACCTTCTCCTTCGGGTGTCCACCCCGACCCGGCGCCATGCTCGATGTGGTAGATGCGCATCGGCTCCGGCAGGAGTTGCTCCCGCGCCCCAGCGTGGTGCGCGGCATAGCACAGGACGGAATCGAGATGCATCGAGTAGAACTGGTTCAGCTCCGCGTAGCCTCGAACGTCGAACCAATGCTCGCGAGCCATCATGGTAAAGCCGCCGCAGGCGTATGTGTGCAAAGATACGGGCTTGCCCATGTCGGCAATCACCCGCCGGCATTCCTTCAGCTCGGACGCCCAATCCATCTCCGTGGGTCGCGATTCCACGGTTACCGCGGTCCACGGTGCCAGGCGTTCCGGCTCTGCGGACATACTCGGAGCGCTTCCGGCGGCGCATCCGCATCCGAAAATTCTAAAGTTGAGAATGCGCGGCTCTCCCGCGACAGGCAATCCCCCTTCCTTCGTGGTCAGGAAGAGAGCGGTGACCCTTCCTCGCCGCGCTGGAACGGGGACTTTCACGTAGGTCGGTCCCTTCACACGCGCCCGCCCTACAACCTCTCCGTTGGAAAGCGTAATGAGAAGGTGGAAGGGCCGGTAGCCTACGCCCGGACCCGGTTCCACCAGCAAAGCCAGGTTGCGTCTCCTGTCGGTAGTCCGCACCACGAGTTCCGCATCCTGGGATACCCAACGAAATCTTTCGGCGCCCGCCTGCTCCAGACCATGCCATCCTTTGCCCCAGAATTCAATGCCGGGTCCGAAGATGTCGTCCCCCCGCTCGCTCAGGAGGCGCACCGCCGCCCGTAAAATGGCGGGCCCTTTGAAGAGCATCGACGGAACTCCCAAGCTTGCGACCAGACGCGCCAGCGTCGGGCGAGCCTCCCGGACCACCGAGGCGAACGGCGCGGGTGCAATCCTTGGCATCTGTTCGACCCAGTCGCAGCGGAAGACCCGGAAATTGAGAATGCGCGGATCGTGGACCACGGGCCGGCCGCCGTCCGGCACGCGCAGGCGGAATGATTGAACGCTGTCGTCCGAAGCCGGTGGCAGCCACATTTGCAGCTTGGTCCGCGCCGAAACCCTCCATTCCGCCACCATTGAACCGTTCGCGTCGAACACCTGCAAGGTCTGCGGGGGCAGACCCACACCCGGTCCGGGTTCGACCTCCAGTAACATCGCGTGCCCGGCCGCGGGAACGCGGAGCCAGACTTCGGCGTCGTTCTCTATCCAGCGAAACGGTTCTTGCGAAGCACACCACTCTACCGGAAACCAACCCCTGCCGAAATGGAT
>Ga0208457_1002519_pt1 | contig 10113 bp, 23 predicted proteins | sample June2015DPH_10_1_FD_185513 | JGI IMG/M metagenome (GOLD analysis project Ga0208457, IMG submission 185513) | Peatland microbial communities from SPRUCE experiment site at the Marcell Experimental Forest, Minnesota, USA - June2015DPH_10_150... | ecosystem: Environmental > Terrestrial > Soil >... | reverse complement strand
CATATAGGAGAGGTTTAGCGAAGGGTATATATACTAGAACAGGAAAAACACCCATTTGTCGGACAAATAGACTCATAAACACTATATAAAGCGCCTGTCGCTTCCCTTGTGACAAACCCATTATATACCCCCTCCCGTTGGGTTCTCCGTGTACGCTCGCGCGGAAATCCCTCTCGGCGTAGGTCCGTCACCCGCTGCGACTAACGGAGTCGGGTTTGGGCGGCGGGAGAGCGCATACGGAGTTAGCACCTACGTTCCGAGTCCCTCCGATACGCAAGCGCCCACGGGTGGGGAGCGCGCCCGTTCGGAATTGGAGCCGATACGGGTTGATGTGCTCCCCTCTTTCAAACCCGAACTCACCGAGAAGCGGAGGATAGAGCCATGACCCCCTCGGAGACGTGCGCGCGGTGCCTGCGCTGTGGCACTGTCAGACAGCCGCATTACAAGAAGGACCTGTGTCATGCGCTGGGATGGTGCAAATATGAACCTGTCATTGTCTCCCGTCCGAAGGAGGCCGAGCCATGATTTTGTGCGAAGCTTGCGAGAAATTGACAGGTTCGTATTGTGATCGCGATATCGCCCATCACGCCCTTCTCGCCCTTCGTACGAAGGAGCGGGATTGTTGGATTGCATATGGAGCATGGCTCCTCGGCGAGCATGACTCGCGTATGGCCGAGCGGGACGATGCGTTGAAATTGATTCAACAGGCATTGATGGTAGGTCATCCCAACGGTAAAGATTGGTTGGAACGAGCCCGCCGCATCCTAGCGGAGGGGAAGAAGCCATGACCCCCTCGGAGACGTGCGCGCGGTGCGGAAAGAGAAAAGTGGTTCATCCGGTCTATACTCTGACTGAACGATGGGTGTTTTCTTTGGTGGAAGAACCCGAGCGAGTAATCGAACACAGGGTAACGGTGGACCATTGTATGGTCTTCGTCCCCCGTCCTCAGGAGGGGAAGAAATGAGAGAGTGGGACTTCCCGGGTGGAAATGTGCTGAAAGTTGAATTTAAGGACTATTCAAACGAAACAACCAATGGTTATGTCAGAGTTGAAGTTCGTTTGCTACCGAGAGCCATTCCGCGATTTGTAAGTATGCTCAGGGAATTGGATCGGTCTCACCATAAAAAGGTGAAGCCATGATGCACGCCGAGGAATTGTTGTCTGAGAAGGGCAAGCTCAGATTGGATTTGGCCATACTGACGGGAGAACACGAAGCCCTCCTCGCCCGTATCGAGGCGGAACTGAAGGATTGGGACAAGATGCGCGGGAACGCGGCAAAGTATTTCGCCCGCCATCTCCGCGAGCTGGTGAAAGAGGGACCATGAAGCATCCCGACATCCTCCCGGTGATCGCCTTTGCCTCCCTCACTCTCCTTAGTGTACTAAGGAGGGAGAAAGAAGCAAGATGCCCATGAAGCCGGGCCCTGAAATGACGCCAGCGCTGAACGCCCGCGACCTGAACGATGGGGAGGAAATCTCCATCGTTGAGTCGAAGCTCGTGAACACGCCCAAGAGCCCATACCACAAGCAGAAGACCATCGCCACGCTCTCGGATGGGCGCAAGGTATGGATTCCCGACCACGTGGTGGCGAAGGTGGACGGTACGCTCAACGGCGAGTACACGGTCGTCCACATCGAGGCGCGCGGAAAGCCCACCATCGCTCTGCGGAACCGCTAAGCCGATGACCCCGCCGTGTCGCGTGTGCGGCCGCACCCTGATGCGCGTCTATGTCATTCCGCGCGACACGGAACCCGGTAAGCTGACGTTGGATGAGGAAACGCACCTGCTCGCGGATTACGCGTACTGCGACAACTGTAGGTGTATCCATGCCATCGGTTGAAAAGAGCCAAAAGACCGATGGCGGCTTTGGTCTACGTCGCATCGTGGACCTGTCGCGGTCTATTCGCATCACGAGCGAAGAGATAGAAACAGGCGGCAACTTTGAGGTATGGGACCGCCTGTATCGCGCCTTTGACCGTAAGTATCTTTACGATTGGTATTCGCGGAACCATAGGCGATACATCTACGGAACGCTATTTATCGAGGTGATGGCGGCGCGACAGGACATCTTAGAGTCGTTCACCCTATGGAGTAGCACTCACGGAGTGCGCGATCTGCTTGCCCGAGATTTCTTCCGTTCTGCCACGCGCGACCTCACGTTGAAGATACGCAAGCGGAACCGTCCATCTACACGCGGTGGCGTGAATATCGAAGCGTTGGGGGTAGCGCTATGGCGCTCGACGAAAGGGTAATCGAGCGGTCCGAATGGCTCGCGCTCGTGCTTCATCTCGTGGCGCGCATCATGCGTCTCGAAGAAGAGAACGAGAATCTACGCGCGGAGCTTGAAGAGTATAGAGGTCCTATCTATGAGGCGTAAGAAGTGTTCACAATGGGAAGCGAAAAAGGCGGAAGAGGAACGCGCCACGAAGCTCGAAGAGGCGACCACATGACCGACTCTCCTCTCTACTGGCACATTCACCATGATATTCTGGCCGAACCTTCGACCGAGCCTATTGAGAACCGCATTTGGTTCATCAAGAACAACGAGCCCTATCACGAGTTCGAGACGCGTCTTCGACTAATGAAGCCGGTTCGCGGCAAGTTGCCAGAGTTGGACAAGGCCCGTGCCGAGTGGGGTAAGGCCTATGCCGAGTTCGTCAAGGCCCGTGCCGAGTGGGACAAGGCCTATGCCGAGTGTGTCATGACCCGTGCCGAGTGGAATAAGGCCTATGCCGAGTGGAATAAGGCCCGTGCCGAGTGGGATAAGGCCCGTGCCGAGTGGGACAATGCCAGTGCCGACCCTGCCGTTTTATCTCTTCACGCGAAGGAATGTCCGAATTGCCTGTGGAACGGGCGCACGATTTTACCATCATGACCGACTCTCCTCTCTACTGGCACATTCACCATGATATTCTGGCCGAACCTTTGACCGAGCCTATTGAGAACCGCATTCGGTTCATCAAGAACAACAAGCCCTATCACGAGTTCGAGACGCGTCTTCGACTAATGAAGCCGGTTCGCGGCAAGTTGCCAGAGTTGGACAAGGCCCGTGCCGAGTGGGACAAGGCCCGTGCCGAGTGGGACAAGGCCCATGCCGAGTGGGACAAGGCCGGTGCCGAGTTCGTCAAGGCCAGTGCCGAGTGGGACAAGGCCTGTGCCGAGTGGGACAAGGCCAGTGCCGAGTGGGGCAAGGCCGGTGCCGAGTGGGACAAGGCCTGTGCCGAGTGGGACAAGGCCCGTGCCGAGTGGGACAAGGCCGGTGCCGAGTTCGTCAAGGCCAGTGCCGAGTGGGACAAGGCCAGTACCGAGTGGGACAAGGCCAGTGCCGAGCGGGACAAGGCCAGTGCCGAGTTCGTCAAGGCCGGTGCCGAGTGGGACAAGGCCCTTGCCGACCCTGCCGTTCTATCTCTTCAAGCAGGTCCGCGAGGCTTTGGGTGAACCTTGAATCTTCCCTTCATGCCTCTATCGCAAAACGTTCGCGCGCGTCCCATCGTGACGGTGGACATCGAGACGTGGGGCCTCGATGCGCGTCCCGAAGCCTTCGCGCTCGGCGTGGTCTATGACGGGAAGCGTGGCATAGGATTCACGGTCCTTGAGGACTTGCGGAACTACCTTATCTCGCCGCGTTTCGTGGGTCACACTATCTATGCCCACAACGGCGGAAAGTTTGATTACCTTGCCATCTTTGGGAACTTTTGGCGATTCTTCGGCGCGGACAACGTGACGATGAACGAGTCCCGTTTCATTCAAGCGGTATGGCGCGACCGCGTGGCGCGCTCCGCGATTTACTTTCGCGACTCGTTGAATATCATGCCAACGAGTCTCGCGAAGATAGGGGAGAAATTCGGTTATGCGAAAGGAGAGACGCCAAGCAAGTTCATCGAAGGGAAGCGCCAACCGCTTGAAAGGACCGATTTCGAGTATTGCAAGCGCGACTGCGAACTCCTGTGGCGAGCCCTCACCTACTTTCAAGACCGCCTCGGGGGTCTCCGTCCTACTCTACCCAGCACGGCTATGGCCGTTTTCCGAAGAGAGTTCTTTCCTGCTGCGAGTCCTATCTATGTCTGTCGAAGGGAGGACTTGGCATTTCGGGATGCCTATTACGGTGGACGGGTCGAAGCCTACCGTTTGGGGAAGCTGGACCTACCTAACTACACCTACGATATCAATTCCCTATACCCTACTGCTATGCGTAGAGCCCATTTTCCCGCCCCCGATGGCTTGGTTGAAAAGTCTGACGTTAGCCCAGCCGAACTCGAAAACGACCTACTCGGGCACTTCGAAGGCTTTGCCAGCGCTACCGTGACCCATCCCGATAGCGCCCTCGGCTATCTTCCGCATGTCGGCGCGGAGGGAAAGCTCACGTTTCCCGTGGGAACGTTCGCGGGTTCGTGGTGCTTTCCCGAGCTTCGCTATTTCGTGGCGCACGGCGGGCGCATCGACAGCGTGTCGCGCGTGGTGTTCTCTCGCCGCAGGGACTCGCCCTTCGTGGGCTACGTGGACAAGTATTATGCCCTGAAGAGAGACGCGCAGGGATTCGAGCGTGACATGGCGAAATTGATGCTAAATGCTTTGTACGGAAAATTTGGGGAGTACCATGAGCAAAACCAACGCTACGCTGAGGGATTTGATGAGGGGACTTTGGCCGAGTATAGACGAGTATATGGAGACGCGAATTTTGAGCCAATTTCCCGTTATAGGAGTGACGGTTACTATACGTTCCCCTCAAGGGATGCTGGCATCGCGGGGCATAGTGTATTCTCTTGGGCGGCGTATATCACCTCGGAGGCGCGGGTGATTAACCTTGAGGTTCAAGCAGCCATCCGCGCTGTGGGCGAGGTGTATTACACCGATACTGATTCTTTTACGGCGACCACCGAAATCGGGACCGCCGCAGCGCCCGATTCTCTCCGTAACCTCGTAGGGGACGAACTCGGACAGCTTAAGCTCGAATCCCGAAACAAGCTTGAGATTCGTGGAAACAAGCATTACGTCCTTGAGGATGGGAGTGTCGTTTTAAAAGGCGTAAAACGCGGTGCGAAGATGACGGACGGCGCCTATCGCTGGGAGTCGATAGTAGGACTCAAGGAGTCCATACGTAGACGCATCACGCCGGGCACGCCGCTCATACGCGCCCGCGCGCCCGTGAGCTTGTACGATAAGCGCATCGTTCACAAGGACGGGTCCACGGAGCCCATCAAGCTATGACGTGGTATTCGCCCGAACCGTGGGAAGGACAGCTAATCGTTTCGTGTCCTAAGAAGGGACTCGAACACGATTGGTACTACAACGGACCGGGTGCTATACGACAGGATGGGATTAGACTGTGGTGCTATCAATGTGCGCGATGTGGCGCGACCACGGAGCGGTTAACGTGAATCGTAGCGAAAGACGCGCGATAGCTCGCGCGCATGCGCAGGGCGCAGCGGTCGAGATTCTTCCTAACGGTTGGTGGTGTGACCCCGCTTATCTGACGCGCGAGCGGGACGCCCACGGACAGTACGTGAAAGGTGAATACGAATGAAAGCAGAAAGCTACCGCCGAAAGCTGAGAAAGGAGATATGCCGACTGCGTGCTTACAGTGGGTACACAAAGAGCTTTTACCTACTGGGGCGCGTTCGTAGCCTCGAACACGCTCTTAAATGGTTTAAGGACGTTCCCCTGTGACCGCAAGCGCGAATCGGCGCCACGGTCTCAAGAACGAGACGGAATTCGCGCGTTGGTTGCGCGAGCGGTTCATTCCCGTGATACACCTATCGCCATCGCACTCGGCGGGTGATGTCATCGCGTGGATAGGCGACCGCTGCGTTATTTTTGAGTGTAAACGCGTGGACTTGAAGGGAAAGCGCCAGCGCTACCTCATCTCGAAGAATCCCAAGCAGCACGAAGCGCTCCGCGCGCTCAAGAACACGTTAGGCCATCGCGTAGAGATTTGGTATGCGGTCTCGTTCCTCAAACCCGACAATACGACCGTTACGCGCTTCGTTCCCGTGTACGAGCCGCACAAGAGCATAGGGATTACGGACGGGACATCGTGGGAGAATATGGGCCTTGAAAGCGCACAAGCTTAAGGCGGTCGTTACGTATTGGACCCCACAAAGCGCCACGATTCGTCTCTTTTGTGAAAAGTGTGGGGAGTACGAGACGAGCAACGTAGAGATAACCGAAGAACTGCTAAAGGAGTGTCCCGCATGAGAAATACACCACTTGCGAATTCCGACCACGCATGGCCCGAATGGGAAGCGGCGGTAATCGTGGCAGGCTGCGTCATCGGCGCCATCATTATCATCGGTAGTTTTGTCCAACTGTTCTTGTGGTATTTTCATTGATGAACTGTTGGGATACGGGAGCGCTACTTGTAGTGTATGCCTTTGAGATTTTCTTAGGTGGTTGTGCGCTTGTGGGGGTGGGGCTTGTGGCGGTAGAGCTAATTCGATGGGTGAGGTGGCGGCTTGGTAAGCGTTAGAACCTGCGGCTCATGCGATAACCCGTTCACCTCGCTAACGGCGCAGGCGCGTTTCTGTCCGTCCTGTGCGGGCTCGCGCGCCTACGATATGCGGATAAGGTCGCGGCTCAAGCGCACCACGGGACGCGTCTATCCGCCCCACTGCGCACGCTGCGGGCGTGACACTATCGCGGGACATTCGTACTGTCTTTCGTGCGCGACCATTCGCCGTCTTGAGCTGCGGAATGCTCACGACCGCGAGCAGCGGGCGCAGACGGCGCAGACGGATTACGAGGCGCAGAATCTACGCCATCGGTAGAGGCGTACTCTTGAAGAATCTCCATGCGTTTGCCGTCTTTCGTGAGTTTGGCACGGCAGATAAGGTCTTGGGCGGCATCGACTATGAGGAATTCGTATTTCCCGAGCCTCGCGGCTTCGTCACTCACCTCATCGGTATAGCTATCCTTGATGAATCGCTGTACCGAGGATTCGCGCGCCTTGAAGAGGAATGTGTAATCCGCATTAGCCGTCACGTCACGCGGCAGTCGCGTAGGCCGCCGCGCGGCCATAATCCCACCGCTCGGCCAATGGCGTCCCGTGTTCACCCACTCGATATAGAATCCGTAATGGTGGTGATTCACGATATCCATTTCATCGATGACTACGTATTTTCCCTTGTGCAGCTCGGGATTATTGAACGTTTCCCACGCGGGGTCGGTAAATTTCCGCTTAACGATGGTTACATTCTCACAGGTGGGGAAATCGCGCGCCCTGTCGTAATCCTTTCCGAGGTTGCCATCATAGATGACCGTGTTCGGAAAATCCGCTTCGCGCACGAGGTAACGCACGAGCACCGTCTTTCCGCTGCCGCGCTTTCCGATGATGACTACGAGGTGCGTGGGTTCTATCTGTACCTTCATTAATGCGGCCCCCCACTGACTATCCATAGCGGAAGAACAGGAAGCTTACGGATTTTGTAATAACTACCGAGCAGTGTTACGTTCGCTATGATGGCCCCCACTATTTTAGATGGGCCGATAATCCACCATTTCTTTTCTGGAATCTCACGCATCCGGCATCACGTCCTTTCGTGCCAGCGTAGGCCGCGAACCGTCTGCGGACTGTGGCGGCGACTTGGGCACCTCGGGTCGCGCGCCCGCTCGGGCGGCCTGTATCTTATCCCACTTATCGAGAATAATCGGAGTTCCTACGAAAAGCAGCGCTATCCATGGCATTAATGGGGATATTCGCGCAAGAACCTTAGAGTCCGCGCCCATCTCGGCCATGATATCCTGAATAATCCCGTCGATATCACTCGCCTCAGATGGAGAAAGGCAGATACTAGGGTCGCCATATGTGCGCGCCATCCCGCGTAGGGGAATATTAATCATCGCGGAGGGTTTCGAGCGGAAGATGATGCTATCGAGTTTGGATTTAGCGGTGGTTAAATCCACGCTATCGGACTGCGAATTCTCGCCGTGTACGCGGGTATTATGGATTTTCAGGCCGCGTGAGGTGGCGAATTCCATCGGCGGCTCGCAAGTTTCGCAAACGAATATATCCGCCATTTTAAATCATCTTCATTTTTGCTTTTGTTTCCTCAGCCTGCCATTTAAATCCCACTTGTCCGCGAATTCGATTCAAACGGACTTTCCATTGGGCCTTGAAATCGGGCCAAAATAGCCAAATGAAGAAAGTGTACACGCATACATCGCCACAAATAATCGCGGGATTAATCCACGTCCATAGAGCGGGGTGTCCTGCCAAGAATCCCGCGCCCGCCCCCGTTGCGACTCCGAGCGCGTAGATGAACGGTGCCAACGACCGCTTAGAATTGTCGCCATCCTTCATCGCGGACACATCACGTAAAGGTAGAATTGACGTAGGATGGCGTCAGTCCGCAGATGGTATAATACGTGGGATTTACAAATGGATTCCACGGCTGTGTATAGGGCCACGGATTGATGATGGGGGCGGGACTCGGTGCGTAGGGAGCCGTCGCGCCGTGCGGAATCGTCCCCGCATCGGTTTCATCGGAAAGCGCGTCCGCTTCGAGCGCCTTAACTCGCGCATCCAATACGCGCAGGTCGGCGCGTAGCGCCTCGATGGACCGCAGCGCTTCGTTCAAAAGGTGCTGTTCTTGGGTTTCCATCATCGCTGTCCGAGTCTCATGGTGAGCTTTTCGCTAACGTCTACGAGTTGGGATTCGAGTTCTTTCCACGCACGCGTTACATCGTCCATCAGCTCGCCCTGCGGCGCGTTAGTCGGCGTGCCGTTTGGCGTTCGGGTTCGTAGGAGGGCAAGGAGTCCGATAGCGAGGAGGGCGCCGGCTCCAACGAGTAAGAGAGTGGTGTTACCGACTGATTCAGAATCACCGCGTTCTGATTTCCGAGTAGCTGTCGGACGGCTTCGGCGGGTCGTGCGGACTCGGCTTGGCTGCGGCGGTTCATGCGGTTCCGCCACTTTAGGCGGCGTTTCGCTTGGCGGGCTTTCTTTAGGAGCCTCTTTAGATTCTTGGGGCCGAACGTCTTTCCCTGTCTCAGTGACGGGCGCGGGAGGAGAGTCCACCTTCGGTTTGGGGGGTCGGCCTCGCTTCTTGGGGGTGGGAGCTGGGGGCTGGGTTGCGGGGGTGGAAGCGGTGGTGGGTTTTCCATCATCTGTCATCAGTTCTAGAATCTCACTCATTCTTAGGCGCCGTCTTTTCCGCGATGAACAGTCGAACCTTGCGGCCTTCGGCTAGCATCTCTTTAAAACGCGCTTCGAGGTCGCCATGCGTTCGCGTGATTCCATCTTCGAGCGCGTGGGCGGTGATATGCCAGCCGTTCGGCGCGGGGGACTCGCTCTTAGTCGTCTCTTCTTGCGTCATACTGTTATTTCCGTTAGTACTTTCTTCGCTTCGCCAAGGAGTTCGGCGTCATCTAGACCCGCCTCAACGATAGAATGCAGCGCGCCCGAATCATCGTACTTATCCACATCGGCGAGCATACGCGTGCGAATGCCGGGGTCTATCTTGGAGGGGTCGAAAGTTTGTAGGCGCCGCATGAACTCTTCGTACTGTGGGTCGGGCATGTCGTATACGAAATTGCGTATCTTTTGAACGGCCATGTATCGCATGGGGGTTTCCCTGCGGCTGAGATTTCGCATAACGCTTTCGAGCAATTTTTCGCGAGAAGGAACGGCCATATTCAGATTAACGACCGTCTTTCGTAACACGAACGACCCCGTATGACCGCTAAAATTCCTTACGAACCGTTCTTACTATGAGGCATAACGCCTCACGAAGGTAAAAAATATGGTGTCTCTTCCGGGTGGCCTCAACGAAGCGGCTTTGATTTCGGCGCTGGCAATTGTCGTAGGTGTGGTTGCCTATGGGTTCTTGGGGTCTATGCTCCCCGCGTTCTCATATTCGCAGTACATCTATCCGATTCTCGGCGTTGCGGCGGTGGCGGCGGGCATTCACCTCGACCACGCCGTGGGTGACGTAATCGTGGGCTTCGGCGCGGCTCTCGCGGGCGCCACGTTGAAGGCGGCTTTGCCTACGAGCGTTTGAGGGAGGTAAACGAAAATGGTTAACGTTGGCTCTCTCGCCCCGTCAGACCTGCCAGAAACCATCTACGCCTATCCCGACCCCATCTATACGGTGACGGTCGCGAGCGGCTATTGGGGAA
>Ga0208457_1002507_pt1 | contig 10191 bp, 7 predicted proteins | sample June2015DPH_10_1_FD_185513 | JGI IMG/M metagenome (GOLD analysis project Ga0208457, IMG submission 185513) | Peatland microbial communities from SPRUCE experiment site at the Marcell Experimental Forest, Minnesota, USA - June2015DPH_10_150... | ecosystem: Environmental > Terrestrial > Soil >... | reverse complement strand
CTTGACTTTGATGACTTTGAAACCCAACTCAATGAGGCGGCGGGCTTCTCGAACCATTTCTTCGGGATTAACTATCGCTATCTCAGACGCAGCCTCTATGCTGTTTCTTTGTCTGCCACCTAGCAAGGTACTTGCAGGAACTTCGAGGGCTTTGCCCGCTAAATCATAGAGCGCTGTATCGATGCCCGTCTTAGCGATGAATGCAGCTCCATGGATGGAATTCATGAGTGAAGTAGCCTTGCGTATGTTGAGCGGATCCTCCCCCAACAACCTTGGTCCAAGGTAATTCCGAATCGCTGCAGTTACCGTCTCCAATGTTTCTCCGTAGAACCCCACAGTGACTGTGCAGGGAGCCTCACCGAAGCCAACCGTCCCTTGGTCAGTCTCGATTTCGACGAGCACAAATTGTCCCATCGGATAATCGGAATATGCGTCACTGAACTGTCGCATCGGCACGCGGACAGGATATGCTTGAACTTTCGTAATTTGCATAGGCTAATGCTTGTGCTGTGAATGTAAATTGCCTTTCGTTAAAACGAAAACGCGTCGTCTTGCACAGCCTCTGTTCGGTGGGTATGCACGAGGCTTGTTCAGAGCCACACATCAACTGAGAGGCTTCAGCCCTTAAGCGGTGGTTTTACCGGTTGCTACTTTCTTGGATGTTGCCAGTAGCTCGTCTATGTTAATTCCAGCCAATAGTTCATCAATTTCTTTGAAACTTTCTTGGTCCAGTTTAGTTGCTGGTTCACGCATTATTGAGTCTTTGATTGAGCCGCGTCTTCTGAAGATCTCCTTTCTGATTGCAAGGCTAACCATTGGTTGAGCTTCGTACCTAATCAACGGGAGAGCGCGGTAGAATAAGTCGCGTGCAACTTCGCGTTTTCCTCTCGAAAAGGCTTCGCAGACGCTCGCGAGGACTTCGGGGTAGGCGAAACCAGTCATAACGCCAACGGCCCCTCTCGAAAGCTCTTCAAACGCGTATAGTCCACCAAGGCCTCCGAAAATTCCTAAACGGTCATCGGTTAAGCTTCGAATTTGAGATATTTTGATTGGCGTTGGCGGGTCTTCCAATTTGATGTAGTCAACTCCCCCAATCTCGGAGAAACGAGCGATCAGCTTGGGTGACATGTGAACAGCGTATGTCATTGGTTCGTCTTGGACAACTATTGGGATGTTGATTTCTTTTGCAATCTCATTGTAATAATTGACGAGTGCATCATCATTCTGTTTGGCTAACCTAGGTGGGGCAATCATAACGGCGTCGACGCCAAGTTTTTCCGCTTCTTTGCTGTACATTATTGCGAGATCCGTACCCGACGCGCCTGTTCCGGACACCACGGGGACACGTCCGCGAACTTCATCTAGTACTATCCTTGTGATTTCACTTCTCTCAACATCAGACAATCGTAACACTTCCCCCAGAAGGCCCAGGATGGTAACGCCATGGACGCCTGCCTTTAGTTCAAAATCAATTAACGACCTGAGGCTTTTCTCATCAATCTTCTTTTGAGAATCGAATGGCGTCGCCAAGATGGCGCACATACCGTGCAGTTTCGCGACCATGCATGGTACCCTTCAGGTTTTTCGCCTTAACGGCGTCAGCTAATAATTGCTTCCGTTGATTTCGAGAGCCCAAAGCGTTAAAGGACGGAGCCCTTGGCTAAGCGTCCGGTTTAGGGATCCAGGTTGGTCCTAATACTAGACGAGAAGGCCGTATCAAAACTCGCCAGTTTAGACTCGATAATTGCTGATGTTGAGATGGCGCTCAAACAATACAGTGAAAAGACGACATTAATGCCGCCGAGATACCAGATGGACCGTCCCGGAACACCCGGTACGCTTCGCGTCATGCTCGCTGCGTTACCAGAATTGAATACGGCTGGCTTGAAGGTACTCACAGGAAGCGCAGGTAAGAGAACGCCTGAAGGAACCTATTTTGTCGTAATGCTATTCGACCAAGATGGATCTCTGTTATGCGTGATGAGTGCTAACCGGCTTACTCAACTTAGAACTGGTGCAGCATCTGCGGTGGCCACGAAGTACTTGGCTCGTAAAGACTCAAGGAACTTAGGATTGCTGGGGGCCGGTGTGCAGGGACTCGGACAGCTTGAGGCAATCAGCCATGTTCTCAGAATTCAGAGCGGGTACGTATACGATGTGAAGAGCGAGCAAGCGGAGAAGGCGCGCAGAATAGCTCTCGACCGATTCAAGGTGGCCCTTGAGGTTGCCTCATCCCCCGATGAGGTTGTGCAGAATGTTGATGTTCTAATAACTGCTACAACCTCAAATCAGGCTCTCTTCGATGCCTCTGCGGTAAACCCGGGGACGCACATTAATGCAATCGGGTCCAACATGCCCTCTCGACGAGAACTTGACGTAGCATTGTTTCGAAGGTCTAAGGTCTTCGTGGATTCGATTGAACAAGCGACTAAAGAGTCCGGCGACCTGATTGAAGCTATGTCGAGAGGCAGTTACAAGGTAGATGAAATTAGCGGGGAAATCGGAGAGGTAATTGCTGGTAAGAAAGCTGGACGAACAAATGCTCAACAGATAACGTTGTTCAAGTCTGTCGGCATCGCCGTGGAAGATGTGGCCGCTGCTAATACGATTTACAAATCCGCTCTACGCGAAAGTGCCGGGATTGAAATCAAACTGTAGGCGCGGTGAGGCGGAGCGGTATTCAAGTTCAAGTCGAACGGTGTCCCAGTTTGTGTGTTCAAGCCGGTGCCAAAACTCGGATTGGCAACGCCTCTCGGTCATAATTCTGATAGAAAATCAGCCCGGCAGAATATATTCGGAAAGTTCTTAGCTCATCTGAATGAGGGGCGCGTAGGTAGGCTATGAGCTTAGACTTCAACAGAAGAGTAACTGGCCTTCAGAAAAAGATGGCAGAAGAAGGCCTTGACATCGTTGTCTACGGCTCGTGTCAAAACTTTCAATATCTGACGGGGCTCTTGATTGATTGGCGTAGCGGAATTGATTTCGAAAGTCCAGCCAACAACGTATTCGTAGCGAGAGAAGGCTCACCGATCTTAACCTTGGATGAAGTATTTTCAGAGCAATCTCAGAAAACTACCATCAAAGACGTCAGAGTGTTGAAGAGGGAGGGGGATTATGGCAAGTTGGTTGCCGCCGTACTCTCCGACTTGGATATCAAAACAAATCGAGTGGGATTGGGTGACCATGTTTGGGGGTCTACAGTAGCAGAACTCTCGAAGTACGCAAAAGGCGCCAGCTTTCACAGAGCAGAATCCTTGATGGACAATCTTAGAATGATCAAAGACCCTGGAGAGATTGATCGACTCCGAAAAGTTGCTAATCTCACTGATAAGGTAATGGAGAACCTCCTTCCCAAAGTTAAGCGCGGAGTCACTCAGGGAGAACTCCAACTAGAAACAGAATTCCTAGGTCGACAGTTAGGGGCTACTCACGTTTCCTTTCCGTTCTTAGCAGGTTTCGTGAAGTCTGGTTCTGAGAAATTGCCGCCCGGCTACTATACGAATGCTTGCACATACCCAAAGGAGAAGGGATTGGAACCAGGTACTTCGGTCGCCTTTGATTTCGGTTTCGTAATGGATGGGTACTGCTCTGATTATGGGAGGAGTTTCTACTTTGGCTCCGCAAATGAGGATGCGGAGAAAGGATACGGAGCGTTGCACCAGGGGCTAATTGAGACAGTGGAGAAAATGCATGATGGGAGCATGAGAGTGTGCGATGTGTATCCAACCTATGAGAAAACTATGGATAGGCTTGGGTACGGGGACACTTTGCGTGCACGTCTCACGACGCAGGAGGTCGGTCACAATATTGGTGTCGAATGTCATGAGCTTCCTTGGCTAAACCCCTCATACAAAGAATCCCTCCACGCGAACATGGTCTTAGCCTTGGAACCCAAGATCTGGCGCGCCGGTGAATACTATCTACGTGTAGAGGACATGGTCCTGGTAGGGTCTCGAAAAACTGAGTTCTTGACCAATTTTGATAGAAAACTGTTTCAGTTGTAAGACAGCTCAGCGAAGATTACGTCCTCAGTAGCATCTTCATTGAATGAATGCGCTAATTTCGGCTAGCGGACGGCACTATTCGTGGAGCTGGTCGGCTAATCGAACTACTAGTTGGCTAGCAAGTACTAGTAGTGGGGTAGCACGCACGCTAAGTGTTGTATGTAGTGTACAATGCAAAATTACAATAGCTGGTTCTTCGTTGCAACCCTAGGAGAATTTCTAAATGAACACGAAAGCTATTTCAAAAACCACATCTGCACTAGCTCTGATAGTAATCGTTCTCTTTGCAGGGCTGATCGGGGCGGTCTACTATTATAACACACGTGCACCTGTTCCGACTGGTCCAACTGGTCCGAGTGTTCAAGTTCCGGACTTTGTGAAATCCAACACATATGTTTTCGAATCAGGAAACTCGTTTCAGTGGCTTGACCCGGCCGTTTCATACTACATCACTGACGCAGACATCCTGAGCAACGTCTATGAGAAATTGCTCTGGTACAATGCGAACAGCACCACAGAAATAATCCCATGGCTGGCTGACAGTTATCAGAAGCTTGGGCCTACCCAGTACCAGTTCAAGCTAAGACAGGGCATAACCTTCCAAGACGGCACGCCCTTCAACGCCAAGGCTGTTTGGTTCACCTTCAATAGGCTTCTGATCATGGATGGTACTTCAGGCACAGGAAGTCACGGAACCCAAGCAGCGTGGATTATTGAGCAGCTGCTTGACAGTTCACTATTCAGTGGTACAGGTGGCAGTCCGTCCTACGACCCCACTTGGGTGCAGACGGTTCTTAACCAGAACTTCATTCAAGTCATCGACCCTTATACTTTCAATGTGAACATCAAGAATCCAACGACCCAATTCGAATTGTTGATTTCGTTTGAATCGGCTGCAGACATAGTGTCGCCTTCGTTCGTTGTTTCACACGACTTCGCCTCTGGATGTAAGACGACTGCCTGCGGTCCCGACGACATCGACTACACGGCTTACTTCAATCACATAGCAGGGCATGGAGAGGTAGCGATGAACTACCTCAATCTGCCGGACAAAGGGGCAAAGGCGGGCACGGGACCTTACTATATCGATAGCGTGAATCCAACAACCTACGAGGTAGTTCTGAAGGCGAACCCGACCTACTGGGGTGGACCAAAGAACTGGAAAGGCCCATCAATATCAATGTCGTTACAGACTGTTGACTACCTCTACGTTCCTGACCTATCGACGCGAATCCTTGATCTAAAGGCCGGCAAGGCGACTGGTATACAAGTGACCTCATCAGACATTTACTCGATAGCCGACAGAGACCAATGGTTGAACAACGGAGTTCTTGTCTCAGCGGTCCCAGGCGTCACGGTCTATGGGCCCTTCCTGCCAACTGCGACTACTTGGTTCAATTTCGAAACGAACGTAACCGACACGGCAGGCCAGATTCGGAAGTTTCAGCCATTCGCGGACATCAGGTTCCGACTCGCTTTATCAGATGCTGTCAACCTCACAGACGCCAACATTAACATTAACAACAAACTGGGACAAGTCGCTAACGAGGCAATCTCTCCCGGAAACTTCCCAGCAGGTTCGTGGGATCCATCGGTCCAACCAATCTACAGCTACGATCTAGCTAAGGTAGAGCAGTTGCTTCTCGACGCTCAGAAGACTCCCCTGACGAACTTCGTAGACTTTAACGGTCACCCATATCCCGTTGGAACAATCGACAATTCATTCGGCTCCAATAACCCGCAAACCATCGAAATGTACATTTCCGCTGCTGACGTACTTGACCAAAGGATATTGTCCACAATTGCAGGGAACATAAACCGTATCTCCATAAGAGATAAGCTCGGCCTGACACTCACGGTCGTTCCCGTCCCTCATGGCACAGAATACACCCTGGCTGGGAAGCATCAGATCTATCTGTACTGGGGTGGGTGGATTGCAGACTACAACCATGTGATAGATTGGCTAGCCCCAGCGTTTCCGGCGACTGGTTGGTATACAACCAATGCTCAAAACAACTACACGACCCTAAACCAACTCTACAAAGAAGCTGTTGATGCCGACCATCGCGGCGACACGCAAGCACTTGTCAAAATCAACAATCAGATGGAAACCTTCGCCAACGAACAGGTAATGTATCTCCTGCTCTTCTATCCCCTGCGATTTGCTGTCAGGTCATCCTTCCTGCAAGGGTACTACTACAACCCGGCGCTCGACACATACTATATCGCCTGCTACTCCTACAAGACCTCGTAAACTCGAAAACATTTCTCCTTTCCCCCTTTTTTCAGTCAAGACTAGTATGCGCCTTGTTCTCAAACTGAGTATGACGATTGCTTGAATCGTTAATGAATGACTGAGATAGAAAAAAGGTGACCGCATTAGACACGTTCCATTAGCTTCGCTTTCTCCAAGAGCCTGAAAATGCTCACGAGTTCTTCCAAGGCGTGCTTGCCGGTCTCAAAGTAAACCAAGTCTGATATCTCCTTTAGGGTTCTTCTCCCATCGACCAAGTAGACAGCGAGGGCAGGCAGAACTTCAGTTTGGTGTGCTCTCAACCTCTTCTTGAGAGCCCAAAGATCCTCCCAATACTTTTTCGGAAGTCTGGTCATCAGAAATCTGAATGACCAGAATTCGATTGGTCCAGGGAAAAGCCGTTTAGGAACGGTCTTCATCGCGCTCTTTTCATAGAGTGAAATTCTAGGTCTCCCGGTTGATGATTTCCGCGAGCTCCCAGGTTTCGGAATCAGGTGTCGAAGCGCGACAATTGTTTCTTGTTTTTCTTTCTCTGCAAAAGCATGTGTCTCCGATTCCAGATGGGCTAAATCGCGTGAGAATTCCTTGCTATGCCTTTTCTCAACAAGTCCCATTATCGCTTTGGTTGACTCCGCATGTGTCGAAGCCATGTAGTTCGAGTATTTGCCCAAATAATTGATGAACTCTTCTACTTGGCCTTCAACGTTTTCCATGGTCGAGGTTGTGTGATTGTCCAAGAACTTGGTGAGTTTCGCTTGGAGGGAAAGGGTTAGTGTTCTCTTGAAGCGTGCGAATGATTCATGTGCTAACCAAATTGCTTCCTGCAGGCTTGAGTTTGCGATGAAATATGCGTATGTTGCTGTAAGGATGGCGGCCCGCTCTAGCATCTTTGGATCCACTTTATCGATTGTGTCGTCAGATGTGTGATAGTATTTGTCAGGCCACTGTGTGAGCATTGGGCATGGGATTCCAATTGTGGGGTCGGAGAGAATTTCGTGGTCGCTTCCCCCGGAGAATGAGACTACTGCATGTCTGAAGAGAGCGAAACGCGATGTTCCGTACAGGTTTCCTGCTTCGGCGGACATGTGTTCAAGGATGTTTTCCAGTAAGTCAACACCGTATGTGGGTGTTGATTTCGGAGGAGACTCTATGAGCATTGAGCTCTTGCAAATGTCTTGGTCTTCGCCTACCATATCCAAGTTGATAGCGGCCACGATTCTAGACGACGGCTTGCTGGCCAAGAAGGTGCGGGTCCCGGTCATTTCTGGGCCTAACAAAAATCTTATTCTCCGCCTAGGTTTTGGCAGGCGCTTTTCTTTGATTAGCTTCCTCAGAGTTCGTGCAACTTCAATGGCCGTTCCGCAGCCTGAGGCATTATCGTTTGCAGAGGGCTGTGGGTGACACAGGTGGGCGACAAGAAGTACCTCCTCAGTTGTCTTGCCGTCGATCACGGCAGTTACGTTCTCCGTTCTTCCGTTTTGGAAGTGTGCATTGACTTTGGCGAAAAGCTTGACTGGGTTCTTCATTCGTTGACTGCTGACCAGTTTTCTTAATTCGTCTCCTTGTCTAGGGGTGATAACGAAACCGAAGCATCGCCTTTGGTGCTCATACCACCAGAAGCTCGCATATTGCCGTGTCTCAGAAAGATCAGTTCTCTTTCTGATCGGTGGGATCGGGGTAATTCGGTCCGTTACGATTCCTATCGCTCCGTGCTCTTGAACTGCAAGGGAGTGAACTCTCTCAATGTCTCCAGAGGCCAGAACGATTTTTTCCCGAAGATCCAGACCCCTGTATTCACGGGCCTCCTCTCCGCTCTCAAGAGCGACGAGCTCACACGCGACTCCGTCTTGAGGTGTTGAGCAGCTTCTTTGTACTATCGACAGCTTATTTTCATTGAAACTGCAAAGTGTCTTTGAGAACGCCTTGGGTTCGATGATTCTGAGCTCAGCATCGAATATCGACCATTCCTTCTGCGCAGGTACCGTTCCGTAGGGAGTCTTTCCGTCTGCCGGGTAGCTCAGGATTCTTCCATCGAGATCATGCATGCGAAAGATATCCAAGCAGCATTTTGCCGCATCGTGAATACCTGGGCTGGACTGTATCCTATGGTATTTGCATATTTGTTCGACGCTTTGCTTTGCATTTGCTCCTGAGGCTTCTAGCGAAACCTCCGCTAGGACCTGGTCGAGCATTAATCCCCGTTTAGACAATAGTCTTCCACGTAACCACTATGGCTTAGAAGTTGAGTTGGGAAAGAGACAATGGAAGTACGGTAAGCAAGATATCCGGCCGATGAATCTCACAATTTATTGACGTAAGCCTCTCCAGCTTTCATAACAAGTTTCAGTCGGGCCTTATCCTGTAAGACCGCAATGTCCTCAAGGGGATTCCCATCTACTACCAGAATGTCTGCGAGTTTTCCAGGCTCTAGCATGCCGACCTTATCGCTCAAGCGGCAGACCTCGGCAGAGTTTTTCGTCGCAGCAACGATTGCCTGCATAGGCGTAAAGCCATAACGGACCATGAGTTCTAGCTCTCGGGCATTCGTGCCGTGTAATGAATCGTGGATGATGTCGGTGCCCGTTGCGATTTTGACACCTGCTTTGGCAGCCTTGCGGAAATTGTCGAAGTGTACTCTACTGATTGCTTCGACCTTCGCCATAGAGATGTCATTAAGACCAAAGGTTCTTCCTTCGTTAGCGAGTCTATCCATGATTAGAAGAGTAGGGACGAGGTAAGTTCCGGTGTCAACGAGCATCTTGATCGCTTCGGCGTCCATCATACTACCATGCTCAACGGACCACACACCGGCAAGAATAGCGTTCTTTATCCCTTGGGTGCCTTCAGCGTGAGCCATAACCGCCTTTTCACGGGCAGATGCTTCGTACACAATTGCCTTCAGCTCCTCGATAGTCCATTCTGTATACTGTGGTAAGTCAGTGGGTGAAGCAATTCCTCCACTCGTGCATACCTTGATAAAATCGAATCCTTTACGCAGAATTCGACGCGCCGCAGCCTGAACTCCAGGCACTCCGTCCGCCATCTCCGGTCCTACCACGTACCCCGCGGAGAATGGCAGCTCGATGCCTCGAGGGAAGTATCCATCCAAGTGTCCGCCCGTCTGGGCAATCGCACCAGAGAGAACGAGCCTCGGCCCCTCTACGATGCCCGTCTCAACTGCTTGACGAAAACCAACATCATCATGACCGCCGGCGTCTCGCACTGTAGTGATTCCGGCATGAAGTGTGCGTTTCAGTATGTCCGCAGCTTTCAGAATATCCATCGTCTTGGAGGTGAATATCCTCTTCATGAGATCTAGAGTGCTCACCGTCGTATGGCAGTGGCAGTCAAACATCCCAGGCATGACAACTTTGTCCGAACCATCTAACAACTCCGCTTGTGCGGGAATATTCACTTTAGACGAGGGACCCACTTCAGTGATCTTCTGTCCATCAATTAGCACTACGGCGTTCTTGATTGGTGAACCTCCGCTTCCATCTATGAGAAGCCCGGCTTTGATTGCCTTCAATGTGAACTTCACTTTTCAGGCAACTCACTCTTAGCTTCAATAAGAGTGTTCTAAGATAACCAAAAGTAGGAATCAGATATGAATCTCCAATCGCACATCTTCCCTTGGTGCTCTTTAATTTGAATTAGGGCCGCCGTTCAGTTCCGACAACTAACTGCGAAATCTATTTCATTAACACAAAGTGTGTACAGGAACGCGCGACTCTCTCAGTGAAGAATGATTCTAGGTGATCATTGATGTTTGAGAAATTGGACGAAGAGATGGGGAAGCGGGACATAGAAGCTGTGTTGGTTTATGGGGACAGTACACTAGGAAATCCAGATCTGACATACGTAGTAGGAGGCGCTGTGCCCAGAGGAGGCTACTTTTTCAAACGCCTTTCCAAAGAACCCTTTTTGATTGTG
>Ga0208457_1002494_pt1 | contig 10230 bp, 11 predicted proteins | sample June2015DPH_10_1_FD_185513 | JGI IMG/M metagenome (GOLD analysis project Ga0208457, IMG submission 185513) | Peatland microbial communities from SPRUCE experiment site at the Marcell Experimental Forest, Minnesota, USA - June2015DPH_10_150... | ecosystem: Environmental > Terrestrial > Soil >... | reverse complement strand
ATCATCTCCTCGCATGCCTCATTCGATGCAATACCGTTACCAAACTGGGTTTTTCCGCAGCCTGTGAAGCCCCGCCCTTCCAATTCCGTGGTGAGAAATCCGGGCTAAGGGCGGGCGGATTCTTTAACCCCTGGGCCCATGGGACCGGCTTGAATCGTAGCCCGCTGCGCCGATTCTGGCTGCCCCTAGCGCCTTACGCCGGGGCTCGGCAAGCCGGGAAATTACTTGTATTATTTCATATTTCCGGTATAATCGAAGTATGAAGAACCACAAAACCACGGAACATGTCACCCGCTATGCCGACATGTTCGCCGCCATGGGCGCCGAACCACGGTTGCGCATCATGCAGCTTCTCTTGACGGCCCACCCGCAGGGGCTGGTGGTCGGCGATATCCAGGAGGAGGTGGAGATCCCCGGCTCCACGCTATCGCACCATCTTGAGAAGTTGAAGAACGAGGAATTGGTTAGGGTACGACGCGAGGGCACGTTCTTGTGGTACACGGCGAACACCGAGGCTTTGCAGGAGATCATGAACTTCTTGTATGCCGAGTGTTGCACTCGCAACCGGGCCATCGCGCCCGGCGAACTCGTCGCGATTGGGCAGGCACCCAGGTGCGGCCTGGAGAGGAAAAGCAAATGAGCACACCAAACCTGAAGGAAGTTGTGAAAGCGAAGTACGGCCAGGCAGCCTTACGCGTTATCAAGGGCGGGAGTTCCTGCTGCGGCGCGGCGCCGGCGGTGGAAGGCTGTCGCGACCCCATCACTTCGAATCTCTACGAGGGCAGCGAAACGAGCCAGATACCCGCAGAGGCCCTGCTGGCCTCGTTGGGCTGTGGTAACCCCACCGCTCTGGCCGAACTCAAACCCGGCGAGACCGTGCTCGATCTGGGGTCGGGCGGCGGCATCGATGTTCTACTGTCGGCAAAGCGGGTGGGCCCGTCGGGCAAGGCTTATGGTTTGGACATGACGGATGAGATGCTGGCATTGGCCCGCGAAAACCAGCGGAAATCCGGAATTCAAAACGTCGAGTTCCTGAAAGGCGAAATTGAGAATATCCCGCTACCCGATAACTCGGTGGATGTGATCATCTCGAATTGCGTCATCAACCTTTCCGCCGACAAAGACAGGGTGCTGCGGGAAGCCTTTCGCGTGCTTAAGCCAGGCGGAAGATTTGCGGTCTCGGACATCGTGGTGCGCGGGGCGGTTCCCGCCGAGATTCGGCGGAGCGTGGAGCTATGGGTCGGTTGCATGGCCGGGGCGCTCGAAGAAAACGAGTACCTTGCAAAACTCACCCAGGCGGGATTTGAAGTTGTCAGTATCGAGCCGACTCGAATTTACCGCGTGGAGGATGCGCGTGAACTGCTTTCGAGCCAGGGAATCGACGTGGAGGCGATCGCGCCTCTCGTGGATGGCAAGTTCATGAGCGCCTTCGTGCGGGCGAAGAAGCATGCCGCCTAGTGCTGCGGCCCCAGCAGGGGCGCGAAGCAATTCATTCGAGACTTATCTTGCAGTTGGATAAGTCAAAAAGTGAAAGGCCATTGGAGATGTCTCAACACCTGGCACGCCAACTCTCATTTCTTGACCGATATCTTACCGTTTGGATTTTTCTCGCCATGGCCCTGGGTGTGGCTTCTGGCTATTTCCTGCCGAGTCTCGTTCGGGGCCTGACTGCCTTTCAGGTGGGGACGACGTCGGTTCCCATTGCGGTTGGCCTGATCTTAATGATGTATCCACCTCTGGCCAAAGTCCGCTACGAAGAGCTTGGGGAGGTCTTTCGGAATAAGCGGATTTTGCTTCTTTCCCTTGTTCAGAACTGGATCATCGGGCCCGTCCTCATGTTCATCTTGGCCGTTACCTTTTTGCGGAACCATCCTGAATATATGGTGGGTCTGATCATGATCGGGTTGGCGCGTTGTATCGCGATGGTGATTGTCTGGAATGAACTTGCCCGGGGTGACACTGAGTACGCCGCTGGCTTGGTCGCCTTCAATTCGGTCTTCCAGGTGCTGTTTTACTCCGTCTATGCCTGGCTGTTCATCACCGTGTTGCCCCCCTGGATCGGTTTGAAGGGGACGATCGTCAACGTCTCGATGCGCCAGATCGCACAGAGTGTCTTCTTTTACCTGGGTGTTCCCTTCCTCGCCGGAATGCTCACGCGTTTCGTCTTGCTTCGCTGGCGAGGACGGGAATGGTACGAAAAGAGTTTTGTTCCCCGTATCAGCCCGCTCACGCTTGTCGCCTTGCTCTTTACCATCATCGTGATGTTCTCTCTGAAAGGTGAGTACATCATTCAATTACCTCTCGACGTTCTAAGAATCGCCGTGCCCCTGCTGATCTATTTTGTGGTGATGTTCCTCGTGTCGTTTTACCTCGGCAAAAAGCTGGGCGCTGACTATTCCAAGACCGCCACGCTTTCCTTCACGGCCGCGAGCAACAACTTTGAGCTGGCCATCGCGGTCGCTGTAGCCGTCTTCGGAATTCACTCGGGCGCGGCCTTCGCGGCCGTCATTGGGCCACTGGTCGAGGTCCCGGTATTAATGGGACTGGTGGGAGTCTCTCTCCGTTTTCAGCGCCGCTATTTCTCGGCGCCGCCGGAGCATAAGGGCGCAGTTCAATTCGTGCGTAGCTGAGAAGCCTGCCTCTTCGGTGATCCCCCCCCCCGGAGGCATGCCAACGGCCATGGGCCGGTCAGCGAGGGAAACCATGATCAAACCCAAAGTGTTGTTTGCTTGCACGCAGAACTCTTGCCGCAGCCAGATGGCAGAGGGATTACTCCGGCACGACGGTGACCATTCGTTTGAGGTCTTTAGCGCCGGCACGAAACCGAGCCAGGTGCGCCCTGAAGCCATCGCGGTGATGCGGGAGGTTGGCATTGACATCTCCAGCCACCGCTCCAAGTCATTTGAGGAATTTGCGGGGCAGCACTTCGACTACGTGATCACGGTTTGCGACAACGCCCAGGAGAGTTGCCCTGTCTTCCCTGCCCAGACGACGCGCCTCCATTGGAGCATTGAAGATCCCGCCGCGGTGCAGGGTTCAGAGGAGCAGAGATTCGAAGCCTTCCGCCGTATTCGCGATGAACTTCGTAAGCGCCTGCGGGGCTTCATCCAGAGGTGAACCTTGGGCTCAGCCTTTCCTCTCTTGCCACCCTCGACACCACTTGAGCCTTACTCCACCCTTCTTCCTGCTGGACGACCTCTTCTCTCTTCCCTCGCTTCTTCCACTCCTGCCCTGAGCCCCCAGCCCCTGGGATTTCTGTCGCCTGAAAATACCCGCAGCGCCTCGCCTCGACATCCTGGTTGTGTTATCCTAACCTCCATGGCTGAGCGGCGGAATGGCTCCCGTTAGCAATCTCGGCTTGGTGTGAGCTTTCGGACGCCAACCCGCCCCAGCTCCTTGCGAGGTATGCCATGGGCAGGACCAACGGTTCGCTTCCCTTGCGCCGCAGCGTGCGCATTAGCATCGGATGTCCCGTTAGGATTTCAGGAAAGCTGGCAAACAACGCGCCTTTCGCAGAGGATACGCGCGTGGTCACGATCAGTAAGTATGGGGCGAAGATGAAGACTCGTTTGCCCCTGAAGGTGGGGATGCATGTGAAAATCCAACCCCTAACGGGGAAAAACACCGGGGTTTTCAAGGTGGTTTGGGTCGGCCGTGAAGGGACTCCCCGGGCTGGGGAAGTGGGCGTTGAGTACGCTGGAAAGGCGCTCAACCTGCTCGGGGTGAGTTTCCCGTCCTGATGATTGGGTCCTGGGTCTCGAGACCTTCCGGTTCCCCGGTTTTCCTGCTGGAGTTTTGTGAGTCAAGATTGAGACTATACATGAAACAAGCATCAAATCAGGTGCGTCGGACAAGACGAGGGTGCAGCCGATGGTCCCCCAACGCATGGCAGTACTGACCAGTTCTCTGCTCGCTGTTTTCCTGCTCTCCGCAACCGCTCTGACCTATGCGCAATCCGCCGTGGCCTTCTCCTGGGCACAAGACATGAACTTTACCTTGGAAGGGAAAATCACCTCGAATACCGCGAACAAACTCACGGTGAGCACCGAGGAAAATATGGTTTTCCACGTCCTTTACAACGAGAGAACCGAAATAAAGAAGAAGGACGGCAGCCCGGGCACCGTAAAAGATTTGCAAGTCGGAATACGGGTTGGGGTCGCAGGAGATCTGGCCGAGAGCGGTGAAATCACCGCCAAGAAAATTGAAATTCAGACAGAAGGTGCGGAGAAGAAGTCAGCAGGTGAAAGACTCATTCACTAATGCGAACGCATTTAGAGGGCGAAGTTCATTGAGGAACGCCCGCGCTCTTCTCGCAGACCGCCAGTGTCTGGTCGAGCTCTTCCAGAAGGGCGCGCCGCAGACGTTGGGCTTTCGACGTCAAGGACGGGATATTGAAAGATATGAATAATGGACGCGTCTGGTGTCGCACCAACCACCAGAATCTCCACAGGTAGGCGCCCGTCACCAGCAAGGCCGGTGCGTAATACCCGGCTCCCGCCCTGCCCCACCAATGCGCCACCAGAAAAATTTGGAGGGCGTAACACCCCAGCACTACCGCGCCGCGAACCATCCACTCTGTGGTGCGCGTACGATGACGGTTCTTCTTGAACGAGCCCGCCACAAGCAGCAGGGCACCGATCAGCAGGTGATTCAACAGTCCGAACAGGGCAATCGGCAGCCCGATCAGAGTCTCCAGCCACACCATCGCCCGGCGCAGGCCGGAGTGCAGCCAGGAGCCCGCGGCCTCGACCTCCAACTGGCGCAATGCTATTTGCTGTTGCAGACGCCGATAGTTGTCCAAGGATTCGCGCAGGGTGACCAGCCGGCCCGGATGCATGTAATTCGCTTGCTTGACCCATTCCGCCACAAGCCGGCTCAACCCGAAACCCTCGGCATCCTGCTTCCAGTTGGGGCGGGACCACCAATCCTCCTGCAAGGCGGCTCGTAAGACTCCCTCCAGGTCCCCCAGGAAATATTCCAGGTCTGGCGGACGGAGTTGGAAAGCATTCTCTCGGAACCTTGCTTCGAGGGCTGAGGCCAATGCTTGCACTTCGTCATCACCGTGACCCGCCGGGCGAGCCAAGGCAGAGTCAACGTAGATCAACGACTCGCGCGATTTTGGCGGCGAGACCGGCAGGAAGAGATGGATCGGGTGGATCGTCACGTGGAGCCCTGATAGCTGCGACTCCGCTTCCCAAACCACGGAGGCTGCCGTGGAGGCGACTGCATCGGAGGCGCCCTGTGAGGCAGGGCTTCGGTCAGCGAACATCACCAACGTCCCCCCGCTGGCCAGAACTTTGCTTGCCGCCCGCAGGTCCCTCTCGGCAGAGGTCCTTTCATCTTCCCAAAAGATGATGCCCAAGCTGCGGGCCAAAAGCCTGGCGAGCGGGCCCCCCACAGAAGCCTTCGGCAGCACGCAATGGATGGGACGCTCGAAAGCAGCCACCAGAATCAATGCCTCCAGAAAGCCCGGCGGGTGACTCGCCGCGAACATTGCCGGCCCCTCCCCGCTCAAATCCCCGGCAGGCAGCAATCGGATCTGGCGCGACGAAAGAGTAAACCACACTCGCACGAGCCACCGGCAGAACCGGCGGATTCTCGGAATGCCTGGGCCTTGCTCCGTGGGAGAACTCATGGTCGTTACCGTCTGGGATGTCTGCGGCGATGGGGTTCTGGTGTGGTCGGCAACGCATCGCTCTCCCAACCCGGGACGGTCCCAATGGTGCGAGTAATGGTGTTAAACAGCCGATACACCTTCTGGTATTCCTGCCCTTCATCATCCCTCAGCCGCAGGCGGAAATAGTGAGCGCCATTAAGAAAAGCCACACGAATCGGAAAGTAACCTTTCAAGCCACTCTCCACGTAGGCGGTCACATATTCGTGGTTCTTGACCCACCACGTGAAGACCCGGATGTGCGTGAAGTCGACGTCCTGCGAGCCCATTCGATCCGCGACGAGATATTGGGGGATCGATTGACCACCCTCTTCGACCGTGTTGATAACCACCCAGGCTACCAAGTTCGTCCCCTGGGCATACCGGGACAACGCTTCGGGGATACCGAGGGCCACGAATCGTCCCAGTACCCAGCCGGCGCGAGAGTCAGCGCGAATGAGATACCACGCGTCGCGAATTTTCTCCGCGGAGGGCTGGTCGACCGGGCTGGGCCGTTCCACCATGCGCCGGCCAAAAACTTGCAGCTTCTGGTTTTCCGTCAACTGGGCAAGTTGCGCAGCCTCACGGGACGGATCGAGGCGCAGGTTCACCACACCCGTCGTGTGGCCCTCGGCTTGTGGGGGAAGGCTGGCCACCTCGCGAAGCAAGTGCTGGCCGCCCTCGTAGGTCCTGGAATCGAGCAGGTCCTTTGCCTCCACCCACCCGGTAAGCCCGTCGGCTGTCCGCACTCGGGCCCAATTACGTGTCCGCGCCGCGATTTCGAGGCGGTCCCCACTCCGCAGGGAGCCGACGACGATGCGCACTTCGGCCGGTGTATCGACGAGTTCGACACTCTCCGGCAACACATACGCGGCCTCACCCACGACACGGTGCGCCGGCCTATACACAAAGTAGTAATAGGCTGAGGAACCCGTTATGAGGAAAAGCACCAAAAGTATTTTGAGTCGAATAGAATTACCCTGCCGGTTCAACCTGGACCATCCCTCGAGCTGTGCCCATCCCCTGGGCACAACCCGGTGCTGTGGCCGCAGTCGCTTCGCCTCGCCCTGGTTTACTTACGCGCCGCAAGATTCATTTCGCACGCTGTTTGCACGAATTCTGCCTCCCAGGGATGACGCAAGGCTCCCCTGTATTCTACACTATCTGATTGCGCACCAGGCTGCAGGCTGCAAGTCATGGGCAGCCAAGGAAGCTCTGCATCTTTGGGTGAAAGCAGCAGCGAGGTGGAATACGAGAATCGACCGCAGTTCCATTCCCGGCCCCGCCGGACCGCTCGAAGCGCGGCTCGAGTGGAATCCCGAGATCACTCCCCATCATGCGGCGCTCGTATGCCATCCACACCCCCTTCATGGTGGAACGATGCACAACAAGGTCGTCCTTCGCGCTGCCAAGGCCGCGCTGGAACTCGGTCTCCCGGCGCTGCGCTTCAATTTCCGTGGAGCGGGCAGGAGCGCCGGGACGTTCACCTCGGGCATAGGCGAAAGAGGGGATGTACGCGCAGCTCTCGATTTCCTCTCGGCCCGCTTCCCCGGGTTGGCGGTGTGTGTGATAGGATTTTCGTTCGGGTCATGGGTCGGCCTGGAGGTGGGGGCGACCGACCCGCGCGTATCCGCCCTGGTGGGCCTGGGCGTCCCGGTGCTCTCGCTCGACTTCGGTTTTCTCCTGGGCATCCGTAAGCCAAAACTGCTCATCCAGGGAACGCGCGATAAATTCGGACCACGCACCGAAATCCAAACACTCTATGACTGCCTCGCTGAACCTAAACAGATTCACTGGGTCCATGAGGCTGACCACTTTTTCACAGGGACACTTGCGGAGGTACAGAAGGTCCTACGTGACTTCCTCACGAGGATTACAGGCCAGGTGCGGGCCGCTCCCAAAAGCCCTTGGCAACCAGGCGAAACGCCTGTAGATTAAGGAAAACTGTGCGAGGGAACCGATGGCTGAGATGAACAAAGCCGAGCGTGAGCCTCTCTTCTGCCCCACGTGCGAAGTGGAAGTGCCACAGCCTCTCGTTTGCGGCGACTGCGGCGCGGTGATTTGCCGCCAATGCGGGACGCCCCTGGAAAAGATTGACGAACTCGGAATCGGCTAGGGTCTCCGGCCCCGCCGCGGTTCGAAGCTCGAACCCTCAATAGGCTGTCACAGCCTTTACCGCCTGCACAATATCCGCAACCTGTGGAAGCACGGCATCTTCCTGTGCGGGATGGTAGGGAATAAAGACGTCCTTGCCCGCCAGTCTGCGGACGGGCGCATCGAGAAACCCAAACAATTCGTCGGCAATCCGGGCCGCTATTTCCGCGCCATAACCCCAGGAAACATTATCCTCGTACAGAACAAGCACGCGGTTGGTCTTCTTTATCGACGCCGCAATCAGATCCCAATCGTAGGGATTGAGCGAGCGCAGATCCAGGATCTCCGGTTGAATGCCCTCCTGCTCCAGCGTCTTGGCCGCCTGCGCGGCGCGGATGACCAGCGACCCGTAGGTCACGATCGTCAACGAGGCGCCTTCGCGAACCAGCTTGGCCTTGCCAAACGGAATCATGTAGTCGCATCCTGGGTAGGGTGCGCGATTGTGCGTCTGGCGATACAGATGCTTGGGCTCGAGAAACAAAACCGGGTCGTCGCAACGAATCGCCGTGCGCAGCAGGCCGTTCGCATCGAGCGCCGTGGAGGGCATCACCACGCGCAGTCCGGGCAGGTGCGTGAAGATCGACTCTCCCGACTGGCTGTGGTAGATCGCCCCACCCGCCAGGTAACCCCCAATCGGCACGCGCATGACCAGCGGGCATGCAAAGGCGTTGTTCGACCGCCAGCGCAGGTTGATCATCTCATCCCGGATTTGCATCATGGCCGGCCAGATGTAGTCGAAGAATTGAATCTCCACCACCGGCTTGAGTCCCCGCGTGGACATGCCGATCGCCCGGCCCACAATGCAGGCTTCCGCCAGAGAGGAGTTGTAGCAACGCGTGCTTCCGAATTGCCGTTGCAGGCCGTGCGTCACTTTGAAAACGCCGCCCTTGCCTTTCACCTTCGGCAATTCATCTTCGTGGCTGCAGTCGGCGACGTCTTCGCCGAAAACCACCACGCGGGGGTCGCGAGCCATCTCATCCTTCAGGCAGGCGTTGATGAGATCCACCATCGTCCTAGGCTCTCCATGAAACTTCGGCGGGTGGTCGAAGTGCTCAGAAGTCGGATCTACGCCCGGCGAATAGATATACCGGAGCACGGTATCGGGCGACACCGGCTCAGCCTCCAGGGCTTTGTCCGCAGCCTCACGAACCTCATGCTCGACCGCTGCTTCGATCTCTTTCAACTCCTTTTCCGTGATCAGCTTTTCAAGCTGGAGGAGCTTGGCCAGGCGGGTCACGGGGTCGCGCTTCGCCTCTTGCTGGCGGACTTCCTCCGATTTGTAGAGCCGCTCATCGTCAGATAAGGAATGGGAATAGGGACGGACCACGTGGGCGTGAACCAGTGCCGGACCCTTTCGCCGCCGCACGTAATCGACCGCTTTCCCCGCCACCTCGTAGCTCTCGGGAAAATCCGTGCCGTCACACTCCAAAGTCAGCAGATTGGGGAAATTGCGGACCAGGGCGGAGATGCTCCCCCCTGCGGTTTGGACGTCTACAGGCACGGAGATCGCGTAGCCGTTATCCTCGACCACGTAGAGGACTGGCAACTTGCGGTTGCAGGCCCAGTTCAACGATTCCCAAAATTCACCCTCACTTGTGGCGCCATCGCCGAGCGACACGTAAACCATCTCGTCAGCATGAAAACTGGAAGCAAGTTCCGCCGCTTCCTGGACCTGCGAGAAATACAGGCTCGCTTCCGCGGCGCCCACGGCGTGAGTGACGCGGGTTCCCGTCGGGCTTGAGCCCGTAAGGATATGGAGTTTCTTCGATCCCCAATGCGAAGGCATCTGCCGGCCCCCGCAGGCGGGATCGTCCTTCGCTCCCACGGACGCCAGCAACATATCGTAAGCCGTCATGCCCACTTGCAGGCAGAACGCCCGGTCGCGGTAGTAAGGGTAGAACCAGTCGTAGCCCGGCTTGAGGTGAAGCGCCGTCGCCACGCCGATGCACTCGTGCCCCACACCGTTGATCTGGAAGAAAGCTCTATTCTGGCGCTTGAGCTGAATCTCTTTGTCGTCCACGCGGCGCGACATGTACATCGTTCGATACGCAGCGACAAGCAACTCCCGAGAAAGCCTGGCAGCTTTCAGGACATGATTCATCGTCGTGGGCATGGTCCCTCACCGGAGGTCTCAGGCTGGAACAGATTCCCATACGCAAGGCGGGCTTCCGCCCTTCCCGTAACGAATTATCAGATTATGAAAGGACAAAGTCAATCGCCTGGATGCCCTCAGATTTAGCGCGGATTTCTCACCACGCTGGAACGCATAGGGGGGCTGCCGGAAGGGCGGGGCTTTACAGGCTGCGGAAAAACCCAGTTTGGTAACGGTATTGCATCGAATGAGGCATGCGAGGAGATGATGAGAAGCAACCAGCGATGTTCAGTTACATCACCTTGGAGCGGCGGGTTCCTGCGGACCACCC
>Ga0208457_1002490_pt1 | contig 10249 bp, 10 predicted proteins | sample June2015DPH_10_1_FD_185513 | JGI IMG/M metagenome (GOLD analysis project Ga0208457, IMG submission 185513) | Peatland microbial communities from SPRUCE experiment site at the Marcell Experimental Forest, Minnesota, USA - June2015DPH_10_150... | ecosystem: Environmental > Terrestrial > Soil >... | reverse complement strand
AAACCAAAAACCGCCACAAACAACAAATAATTTAAAATAACCCCTCATGTTTAATGTAGCCATTAACACGGAGAAACAGGGCGAAAACAACAATGAGCGAAGAAGGCGACACATTCTGGGTATCCCTAGCCGAAAAATTCTTCGGAATAATCCTCATAATAATCGGCGCAATAATGCTCTACTTCACAGCTACAAGCACCAGTGTGCTCGGCGGATTCAGTTTATTTTTCGGCATTCTAAGCTTAATCATGCTCATCATCGGCCTCTTTCTGCTTGTGGTTAGACCGCCAGAATAACGCTTTTTTCCTTTTCTCAGCCATCCATGCGGCAATTAGTAGCCAAACCGCAAGCCGCTAATAGAGGAGCCAAAACCAGGCCAACAATAAAAACGCTCCACCAGCATTTATAAACCAAAAAACCATTACACACATAGACAACTTATAATGGAAGCGAACCATACATGCCCACACGCCAACCTATAGTATGTGTTTTAGGCCATGTTGACACAGGAAAAACCTCACTCCTCGACAAACTACGAAAAACCAGCGTACAAGCACGCGAAGCAGGAGGAATGACCCAACACATCGGCGCAAGCTTCTTCCCCGTCGAAACGCTCAAACAACTCATCGGGCCATACCTAACCAGCTTTAAAACCGGGATAGAAATCCCTGGCTTACTAATCGTGGACACACCGGGGCACGAAGCATTCACGAACCTTAGACGCAGAGGCGGAAGCGTCGCCGACATAGCCATACTCGTCGTAGACATTCTGAAAGGTTTTGAAGCTCAAACCTTCGAATGCCTCGAAATCCTAAAAGCACGCAAAACCCCCTTTATCGTTGCAGTTAATAAAATTGATCGAGTTCCCGGCTGGAATCCTCAGCAATCCACGCCTTTTTTGAAGTCTTACGCTTCCCAGTCGAGTTTTGTGCGTGAGGATTTGGATAATCGTTTGTATCAGGTTATGGGTGAGTTTAGCCGGTTAGGTTTTAAGACTGACCGTTTTGACCATATCCGTGATTTCACGGTTAACGTGGCTTTGGTGCCGACTAGCGCTAAAACTGGCGAAGGCCTGGCAGAGTTGATGATGGTTCTTGTTGGTTTAACTCAGCAGTTTCTTAAGAAGCGGTTGCAGACAACTGATGGTGCAGCTAAGGGTGCGGTGCTGGAGGTTAAGGAGGAGCCTGGTTTAGGTTTGACTTTGAACACGATTGTTTACGATGGGACTTTGCATTGTGATGATTTGATTGTAGTTGGCGGTCGGGAGGGTCCGATTACGACGCGTGTTCGTGCGATTTTGGTGCCTAAGCCGTTGGATGAGATGAGGGATCCACGGGACAAGTTTTCTTCGGTTGATTGCGTTTATGCTTCGGCTGGTGTTAAGGTTGTTGCGCCAAATTTGGAGGGTGCGTTGGCTGGGGCGCCACTGTTTGCTGTGCCATCAGGTGAGGCGCCTGCGAAGTATGCTAAGCTTATCACTGAAGAAATCGGCAGGATACGAATCGCGATTGAGGTTGATGGTGTTATTGTTAAGGCAGATACGTTGGGTTCGCTTGAGGCGATGGCAGAGATTTTGAAGGCAAATAATGTGCAAGTGCGTATTGCCGATGTTGGCGATATTAGTAAACGCGATGTAATTGAGGCGTCTGTGGTGAAAACGCGTGAACCGCTGGTTGGCGCTATCTTGGCGTTCGGCGTTAAAACGTTGCCCGATGCACAGGAGGAAGCTGCGGCTAATAATATCCCAATCTTTAAAGAACCAATTATTTACAACCTGATTGACGCATATTTGGAGTGGGCTAAAAATAAGCGTGAAGCGAAAAGCGAGCAGGAGTTTGAAGCTTTGGTTAAGCCTGGGAAAGTTATGGTTTTGCCTGGTTGTATTTTCCGTCGTGCAAAGCCGTCGATTTTTGGCGTGGAAGTTTTGGGCGGTCGATTGAAACCGAAGTATGGGCTTATGCGTGCTGTGGACAGTGGCGATTTGGGTGAGGTGCAGCAGATTCAGGATCAGGGCAAAGCTGTGCCTGAGGCTAAGCAGGGAATGCAGGTGGCAGTTTCGATGGATAAGCCGATTGTGGGCAGGCATGTGTTTGAGAAGGATGTTTTGTATGTGAAGGTTCCTGAGGCTGATGCGAAAGCGTTGTTGACGGCGCATTCGGATGATTTAACGGCGGAAGAGCAAGAAGTGCTAAAAGAGTACATTGCGCTTATGCGTAAGAAGATTCCTTTTTGGGCTGGTACTGCTTAGGCTTTCTGCTTTTCTCTAAAGCATAGGGTTAGCATGCCGTCGATGCAGAAAGGTGACAATTTGCCTTCGGTGTCTTGTCTTATGCATAGTTGTTTCCTGTCGCATTTTGGACAGATGACGTTGCTTAATTGGGCGGCGGTGGTTTCCAAGAGGTTGTTTTCTTTTAGGGATTCGTAGGCGAATTTTAGGTATTTGCCTTCGGCAATGCGTGGCACGCCGTATTTGGCTGCTTCTACACCTGCTTGGACGGCGAAGTGCTCGTATAGTCTTCTTGAGCCTTTTTTGGAGTTGCAGCTTTTGCATATCCAGACGAGGTTTTTCTCGGTGTTTGGTCCATTGTATTTTTGTGGTAGCAGATGCTCGAGTGTTAGGTTTGTGGTTGCTCCGCAGAATATGCATTCGTTTGAATATTCCCTCTCTTTGATGTATTCTCTGATTTCGTTCCATGAAATGCTGCCTTGCTTGAGTTGCTTGAACTTGTTCATTACAAAACCGTAATCTTTTTTCCCAATGCCTGCTGATTCAGCGATTATTTTTGCGTATTGCCAATAAATGAGTTCTTTGACGGTTTTGACTACTGCTGGAGGCATAACTCTTGCTCCTAAATGATAAGATAGCTTTTTTATTGTGACTCTTTACTTTTTAGTATTTGCTGTTAACTGGTCCATCACTTTTTCCTCTGCTTTTTTCTTGCTGCTGTTTGCTTGGTTTTGAAGTGGTTGATGGGTTGGAAATCGCTAATTCAGTAGCGGGCAAACTGTAAAAAGCATGAGAATTTGGCGATAGGTAGCTTTTTAAGAGCTTCAACGTGTTGTTTTTTTATGTTTCCCGTTGTAGACGTAGCTCTTGACCCAATTGGCAACGTGACGTTGTCTTTGCAGGTTGCAATTATGTTTTTGTTGATTTTGGGTCTTCCGTTTGTGAGAGGTTTCAGCGGAAAAAAGAACGTGATGAGACATGGCTATTTGACTGTTGTTGCGCTGATACTGCATACTTTGCTAATCTTTATTGTGATGGTTCCAAGTTTCATTAATGGGTTAAGCGAGGTGGGCAATTTATCGGTATTGTCAGCGTTTGATGTTTGGTCTCATGCGGTGTTGGGGACAGTTGCGGAGGTTTTGGGTCTGATAATGATTGTTTTTTGGTTTTCCAAACCGTTAGCTGAGATGAGATGTGCAAAAATGAAAAAGTGGATGATGCCTACATTTATTATCTGGATGATTTCTCTCATTAATGGTGTTTTGATACATATCCTTGGACTACTCTAGAAAGCGCTCAGCGATCCATTACTAAGTTCTTTATAGATTCAAGCATTGTTGAGCTTTTAAATTGAGCTTAGCCGCCACCTACAGGCGGAAGAATAGCTAAAACATCGCCATCTCTAAGCTCTGTCTCTAAACTGTTTAGTGTTGATGTGCTGGTTCCGTTGACGAGGAATTGGAGGAAATTTTTGGGTTGTTCTGTTTTGCCGTTGAAGACATATTCCGTGAAGGGTTTTCCGTATTTTTGAGCCAGCGTTTTAAGAACCAAGTCAACAGTAGTCTTCTCACCGCCAGTAAACGTTAGGGTTTCTTCTCTTTTGTTTACGATTTCTCTTAGATTAGTGAAAAAGCGAACTTTAACTTCCACTGTTTTGGCACCGTCAGGTTATGTATAGGAAAATTGAGGAAATTAACTATTACGTAACTAAATAAGGATTTTAGAAGGAAAAAGTTTAGCATAAATAGAGACAAAGAAGAAAAACACGCTGAAGGCTTAGAGAATGAAGTTGAGTTTGTCTAATGGGATTTTTAGCAAGCTATGCTTAGAGAAGAATTTTGCTGCTGTTAAGGAACTTGGTTTTGGCAACATTGAGTTTAACATGAAGACCGTGAGACGAGAAAACGACACTGCTGTTTATGCTGCAAAAAAACTCTTGGACGCCTCTGGACTGAAGTGTTTAATGCTTCACTCTGCAACTTTGCATGTAAAAGATGAAGTGGAAATTCACCGAGCAGTTTACTATGGCAAAATCTCGCTTGAGTTTGCCCGAAGGCTTTCAGCGCCAATTATGACCGTGCACTCGGACATTTCAAAAAAATTACCGCAAGAAGCCAGAGACAGGTGCTTAGCCCTAATATTCAATGAACTCAACGAGTACGCAAAAAGCTTGAACATTAAGTTAGCTTTGGAGAACTTGTCTTATACGTCGACGGGTTTTGGCAAAAACGTTAACCAGCTTGAAGAAGTCCTATCAATCATAGACGACGGCGACATGGGAATAACCTTCGATTTTTGCCACGCCTTAGAAACAAAACAAACAGCCAATCTCCTCGAAAAATATGGCATGCGCATCTGCAACGTTCACATGAGCAACAAATCCCACAAACCCTTCACACAGGAAAACCAAGAACTAACATCTTTTCTTACTAAACTGCATGAATATGGCTATGAAGGTCCGATAACTCTGGAGCTGGAACATAGAACTCCCATAGAAGAAATCGCAAAAAGCAAAGCGCTTTTTGATAAACTTCTAAATGAATTTTAAAGTTCACTAGCACCGCTATTAAACGGTTTTAGGTTCAGTGGCTGAAACACGTTTATGGTTCCTTGAATCTGGTAGAGGTAAGCGGTAAATCAGCGTACAGGAGGGAGGGTCGGGTCAATTTTACTCTTAAATTTCGCTAGTAAAATTGAGGGAAAAGGGGGGTAGACTACTTTTTTGCTAGTGAAACTAAGTCTAAAAAGAGGTAGAGTAGGCGCATTGTTGCTAAGAAAATTACCTCAAAATTGCAGATAGGGGTAGACTTTTAGCTAGGTAATTTAAGCATAAAAAGAGTACTCCCTTAGGCCAGCATTTCAAACAAGCATTTTTATGCTAGTGACGGGCGCGTGTTTTTTTGAAGTAAGCGCTTAGGCAAAGTGCGGTGAGAGGTTTAATCCTTTATCCCAAACCCAAAATTTTATGTTTGTACGAACACTGCAAAAAGTTTTGGAGTCAGGTTAGAAATGCATTTTTTGCTTGCGTTTATAAGCGTGAGGCTTCTTCATGTAGCTGAAGAGTTTCTTTTGTTCTCTGGCTAACCCTGTTGAGTCACTGACTCTTCGAATACAACAACAAGAGGTAAAAAACACAATGTACATTAAGAGCGGAGCATCGGCTCAGAAAGAAAATAAGCGAGAACGTTCTCGCAAAGAACAAGTAGCGAAAACGAGGGATTCAATTTATGGTTAATGTCGGTGACCAGATAAAATGTCCTGAATGTGAAACCATAGGATGTGTGGTTTGGGTCTCACAAGACAAGAAGACAATGGGTGTGCAGTGCCATAGGAGCCACCGAGAAGCGAGCAGACCAGAATCCAAATTCGGCGCGACAGTGGTTCCCTCGACCAAGAATAGGAAAAACGTCGTTTTCCTAACAGCAGTAAGATGATAATGGCGACATAGACAACTTTTCCAACTCCTTTTTTTAGATTTAGAATCTGCCTGAGCGGGTGTGATGTACTTGGTAAATAAAAAAACATTCAACGAAAAAAGCAACCTTGCGAGATACTGCTATAATGTACCTGGTAATGGCAAAGAAGCAAATACTTAATTCTTTGATGTGCCCCATTATTATAAATTCATATTTTGAAAGGTGAGGTGTTAAGATGCTATCTCGTGATTGTGACGGATGCGAAAGACAGCTTTTTGAGTGTAAACGTCGTTTTGCCCAGGTTTCCTTAGGCGAGAAAGTTTTTTGTCCAGACGGCACAGCTCATCTAGTCGACAGCTAATAGTTAAAGTCAACAAGTAAAGCCATTACGACGACAAAATTAGTATTTTGGAAGGTTTTACTAAAACTAAGTTGTACTACAAAGTTGTCTAACTATAATTTGAACTTCTAAAATTTTCGTTGTTTGGGTTTGTGTTTAATCCTTTATACAAGGAGCTATCGATTTTTTTTCGAGCATTTAAGTGTATGGTTTTGTGTTCCGAAACCTAAAATAAGCGCGTAACAAAATTATAGCCACTTGAGGTTTAAAAGCGTGTCATCAATCATTGAAGACCTCATTGCCAGAAAAATCTTCAACAACCGAGGAGAAGAAACAATAGAGGTTGACGTAATCACCAGTGGTGGTTTCGGAAGAGCATCCGCGCCCGCAGGAAAAAGCCGCGGAAAAGCTGAAGTGGTTTATTACCCGCAAGGCGGAGTTGAGCAAGCCGTAAAGAAAGTTGATGATTTAATAGCTCCTGAACTTGCAGGATTAAATTCTGATTTTCAAGAAGAAATTGACAGCACGCTGCACGAAATCGACGGCAGCACAGACTTCAAAAACATCGGCGGAAACACCGCGTTCGCCATCTCTATAGCAAATGCCGAAGCAGCGGCAAACTCTCATGGTTTACTTTTATTCCAGTTTCTCGGCGGAAACGCCGCAAACACCCTGCCTTTTCCGCTTGGCAACTGCATAAGCGGTGGACAACACGCAAGGGGCAAAGCGCCTGACATTCAAGAATACCTAGCGTTGCCGCATGGTGCTGAAACTTTTCTTGAAGCTCAAACAGCCAACACTCAAATCCACAAGAAAATTGGCGACGCTTTGAAAAAGAAAAACAGCCAATTTAATGGCGGAAAAAGCGACGAAGGCGCATGGATAGCCAACATAGACACCGTTGACGCGTTCGAAGTCATTGCTAAAGCATGCGAAGAGGTTGGTAACGAATTGGATTTTGAATGTGGCTTCGGCATTGATGTTGCTGCTTCCTCGCTTTGGAAGCTGAAAGAAGAAAAATACGTTTACGGTAATGAAGATAAAAAACGCGACACAGCCGAACAACTCGAGTTTATGCTTGAATTAATTGAGAAGTATCACCTTGCTTACGTGGAAGACCCGTTCCATGAGGAAGACTTTGACAGCTTCGCTGAGTTAACACGCAAAGCCAAAAACTGTTTAATCTGCGGCGACGATTTATTCACAACTAATACTGAAAGGTTAAATAATGGAATAAAGATTAACGCTGGAAACGCCATAATAATAAAAGTCAACCAGATAGGCACATTAACCGATGCAGCTCAAACAATTGAAACTGCACAGCGACACGGTTACGACCCAGTCGTGTCACATCGTTCAGGAGACACATGCGACTGGCACATAGCTCATTTGGCTGTGGCTTACAAGTGCCCCCTAATCAAAACAGGCGTAGTTGAAGGCGCACGCATAGCCAAACTCAACGAGCTAATAAGAATCGAGCATTTCCTTGGGAATAGAGCCAAAATGGCTGATTTAAAAATGCGCTAATAAAGAAGATGAAAAAATGTCCGAAGACGAAATAAAAGAGAATCAACCAGTAGAAAACCAAGAGGAACCCGTAGCAGATGAAAAGTCTCAGGAAACCCCACCTGCAGAGCAACTCCTCTTACCAAGAGACACCATGCTTTCCGCAGGCATCCACATCGGAACAAGAATGAAAACACTAGACATGGAACCCTTCATCTACCGGGTGAGACCAGACGGATTATTCGTTTTGGACGTTAAAAAAACAGACGACCGAATAAGAGTCACCGCAAAATTCCTCTCACGCTACGAGCACGCAAAAGTAGCAGTAGCAGCCACGAGGCTGTATGCTCAAGAACCAGTCAAAAAATTCAGCGAATTAACAGGTGCAACGCCACTAATTGGCCGCTTCATCCCTGGGCAACTATCTAATCCGCAATATCCGGGCCGAATTGACCCTGAAGTCATACTTGTTTCCGACCCAAGAGCAGACGCACAAGCAGTAAAAGAAGCCTCAAAAGTTGGCATTCCAATCATCGCGTTATGCAGCACAGACAACGAGTTCGCAGGCGTAGACTTGGTTATTCCCACAAACAACAAAGGCAGAAGAGCATTAGCCGTCATTTTCTGGCTACTGGCAAGACAGGTATTACGAGAGAGAGGCGAATTAGCCGCAGACAAAGACCCATCAGTAACCATAGAAGATTTTGAAGCGAAGGTTACAAGGGAAGAGGAGGAGGAACCCTAAACCATTGCCGACGATTCGGCGTCCAACCGTAGCAGGCCAATTTTATGAAGGCGACGCCGAAGCGCTTAGAGCACAAATTAAAACTTGTTTTCTCCACGAACTCGGTCCAAAAAAACTTCCAACCGTAAACTTGTACAGTCACCCAAGAAACATAGTTGGCATGGTTTGTCCCCACGCTGGCTACATGTACTCTGGTCCTGTGGCAGCATCTGCTTTTTACGAGTTAGCCTTGGACGGCAAACCTGACACAGTAGTGCTTATGGGTCCAAATCATACCGGTTACGGTAGCGCTCTGAGCCTAATGCCTGAAGGCGTTTGGCGAACACCACTTGGCGACATTGACGTGGACACAAAAATGGCAAACGCGATAATCCATGAAACCAGCATCATCGATGTAGACGAGCTTGCGCACCGTTACGAGCACTCATTGGAGGTTCAATTGCCATTTTTGCAGTTTCTTTACGGCAACGCGTTCAAGATTGTGCCAATCTGCTTCCTGCTGCAAGATTATGATTCCGCTGTTGAAGTTGGAAGGGCGCTTGTGGAAGTTTTAGATGCCACAAACACAGTAGTCATCGCTTCTTCTGATATGACGCATTATGAACCGGCAAAAACTGCATTCGCAAAAGACCATGCCGCACTCAAAGCGGTCACAGACATGGATGCGAAGCGCTTCTATGAAACAGTCGAAACACAAAACATCACAGCATGCGGTTACGCGCCAATAACAGCCTTAATCACTTACGCAAAAGGAGTCAACGCGAAAGAAGCTAAACTCTTAAACTATCACAACAGCGGCGACATAACAGGCGACCATTCAAGCGTAGTAGGATACGCAGCAGTAAGCTTCAAAAAATAGGTTCTCAGAAAAAAACTAAAGCTCCCTTGCTTCGATGAGTCGGTTATGGAGTGAATGTACATAAAGAGCAATCAAGGGAAAAGTTGGTGTAACTTAGCACTTGTTGCATCAACTTGTTACAACATTATTTTATATTCTGTTAAATCGTAAAGAAGTTACCGAGGAAAGAATGCAAGAGGTAGCCAACAACAGTTGGGCGGTCTGGCTGCTAATATAAGATAAGGTAATCTTTGCCCACCATCGTTCTATACCTTATCTATATTAACGCATGGCTTGACCTACCTAACACCATTTTGCCTATTTGCCAAAGAACATTAAGACTTGTATTAGTCTTATCTGAAGTAAACGAATGTTTTTATTATAATTGGTATAATAGCTAGTTTTCAAGGTGCTACAGTAATGGGTAAAGGGTCAGGTTACGGAAAAGTAATTTTGTTTGGAGAGCACTTCGTTGTCCACGGCGTACCGGGTATTGTATCTGCCATCGATTCCACAACTGATGCGGAAGTAAAAAAAGCGGCAAAAGGAATCAACGTTAAAGATGAGAGAAAAACCGCTAAAGGTTACAGTGAAGAAAAGCGTCTCCAGCAATTGGAATCAATCGAAAGAATGCTAAAAACCATGGGCATTGACCCAAAAATTTCCTTAACTATATGGATAGGTGGAACTCTCCCAGGTTTCAGTGGCTTAGGCGCTTCTGCAGCAAGCAGCGTCGCCATCGCAAGAGCCATCGCCCAAGAGCTCGGCATGCAAATTTCAGATGAGAAAATTAATCAAATAGCTTATGAAGCAGAGAAAGCGTACGCTGGCAACCCTTCAGGCATAGACAACACCGCTGCAACTTATGGCGGTTTGATGTGGTTTAAGAAAAACATGGCTGGCGGACCAGACAAGATAGAAAAACTCCATATACGCAGACCAATCGAAATTGTCATCGGCAGCACGGGCAAAGTCGCAAACACCAAAGCCATGGTCGAAGGCGTCGCTGAACGCAAAAAGAAAAATCCAGAAAAATACGACCCAATCTTTAAACAAGCCGAAAACGTAGCGTTCGCAGGAAGAAAAGCCCTAGAAAATTATGACCTTAAAAAAGTCGGCGAACTCATGAACGAAAACCACCGCCTGCTCCAAGAAATCGGCGTATCCAGCAAAGAAC
>Ga0208457_1002489_pt1 | contig 10252 bp, 9 predicted proteins | sample June2015DPH_10_1_FD_185513 | JGI IMG/M metagenome (GOLD analysis project Ga0208457, IMG submission 185513) | Peatland microbial communities from SPRUCE experiment site at the Marcell Experimental Forest, Minnesota, USA - June2015DPH_10_150... | ecosystem: Environmental > Terrestrial > Soil >... | reverse complement strand
TCGCCCCAAGTGGGGCACGAGCAATCCGAGGTAACCAATCGCTCCGCTGACCGAGACCGCCAAACCTGTGAGGAGCGACGCAAGCAGGTAAACAGCCGTCTCGACGCGCGCCACGTTGACGCCCAAGTGGGCCGCCTCCTCTTCACCCAGCAATAGAACGTTCAGGTCTTTCGCAAACCCGTAGAGCGCCAGGATGGCAATGACAATGGCGGGAAAAAGAAAACGCACCTGGACGTCCGTGACCACGCTCAGGTCACCCATGAGCCAGAAAGCCGTGCCACGTACGTCGCGCGTAGAAAGCAACGTCAAAACGAAAAGAATTATGGCGGAGAGGAAGGAGGCCGTAACCACTCCCGCCAGCAACAACGTGTAGCTCGACAGGCGCCCGGCTCGCCGCCCCAGCAGGTAAACCCAGGACATGGTAAGGACCGCGCCACCAAATGCGGTGAGCGGCGACGCCGCAGCGAAACGCCCGCCAACCCAGAAGGCCACAATGGCGCCGAGCGCTGCGCCGCTCGAGATTCCCAGGACATATGGATCGGCCAGGGGATTGCGCAGCAGGGCCTGCAGCCCGGTTCCCGAAACGGCCAGGGCTGCTCCCACGAGCATCGCCAGATAAATACGTGGAAGGCGGATTTGACGCACGATGACACCCGCTTCGGAGGCCGAATGCCGGCCGAGCAATCCCGACCACACTTCACCAAGAGACAGGTGAACACCCCCCAGCGCCAAAGCTCCGAAGTCCACCAGGATGAGCGCGGCTAGCAACGCCAGCAGGAGAAGCAGCACATTCCTTCGGGTTGCAGAAATGGTCATGGCACTTTGCCTTGCGGCTTGGTCTCAGGATGAAGAATATCCGCCAGCGCCTCGAGTGCATCGACCAAGCGAGGGCTCGGCCGCATGATGGTCTCCGAGACAAGGTACATTCGGTGGTTCTTTACCGCCGGCAGTTCTCTCCACCCCGGCAGCTTTTGAAATTCTTCGAGTCCCGGCGCGAAAGCCTCGGTCTTGGGAAACAAGATAACGTCCGGATCGCGCTTCAGGACTTCCTCCAGGCTCATGTGGGGCCATTCACCCCTTAGATCATCGCCAATGGAAATCCCATCGGCACGACGGATGACATCGGCGATGAAGGTTTGTTTTCCGGCCGTGATCAGGGGACGGTACCACACTACGAACAACACTTTCAGCTGATGCCGGTCTTGGACACGCTTCTCGACAGCCTCCACCCTCTCGCGCAGGCGCGCAACCAACTTCTGGGTGGGTTGCTCCCAACCGAGAGTTCGGCCCAAATCTTCGATGGATTGGATTGTTCCTTCCAGCGTATGGGACGTTAACCCATAAAGCGGGATGCCGAGACGAGCGAGCTGGTCCGCAGTTTCTCGCCGATTGGCTTCGTCGGTGCCCAAAACGAGGTCCGGCTTGAGCGCTACGATTTTCTCCAGGTTGGGATTCAGCATCGCACCCACGTGAGGTTTTGCGCGCGCTTCCAAGGGGTAGTCACAGTAATCCGTGTCGCCCACGAGCCGGTCAGCGAGCCCCAACGCGTACAGGGTCTCAGTAATACTGGGCGCAAGAGAAACAAGGCGCCGGGGATGGTCGGGAATGTTGACCCGGCGGCCGGTCTGGTCGATCACGTCACGCGCTAAGACTGCACTCGCCGACAGGAGCAGTGCGAATGCAGGAACATAACGAAATTTCATCTCAACCGCGAATCTGCGTCACCCGTGGGAGCGGCACAACACGGCGGGATCGCGTCGGTTTCTGAAAATAGGCTTCAACATTCTGGGCGAATCGCAAAACACAAAAGCTCCGCGCACTCTCGACGAGGGCGGAGCTCACTCCTCCCACTCTTTCTCGCGAAGAGTGTACGGGGGGACGACCATCACTCTAGCAGGATGCGTCCCAGGGCGCCCAGGCAGGTCTCCTGACTCGCGGCGCGCTTACGGCCCTGCATCGCCTTCCCACCCAACTCCAGCGTCCTAGGTTGAGGGCAGTGGCTTCGTCCAGCAGTGCTCACGCCGGGCGAACGAGCAGGGCCCGCCGCTTACAGTGGCGGGACCGTGGCCGATTTTCACGGCCTTCCCTTTTGTTCCTCGCACGTGGCGAGTACCTGGGTCGGTGCTGACCAACGCCTCTCCGAGCAGCGATACGGGCCGTGCAGCAACCGCTTCTTTGCCAGCCAGCCCGGTTACCCAGGGGTGGCGCAAACTCCTCTGGATCGCTCCTCGAAGTGACTGATCAGTCTAAGATGCGAGATTTTGTTTGTCAAACTTCCCCGCCTCGTCAACAATAGGCACTACGATGCACCACCAAACCCTCGTAGCCCTCCTCGCATTACTCACCTGTCTCCACCCGGTGATTGCCGCCAGTGCCGAGGAGGAGAAGCAACAACGACCCATCGGGTGGATCTATCTCAAAGCCGGTGCCCTCGACTTGACTGCAAAACCTGGCGCGCGTAAGGACAAATCCGACCATCTGGCCCGCGGAACACTTGCGCCCGTGTTCAAGATAACGGAGAAGGATGGGGTGAAGTGGGCCCAGGTTCGCATCCTGAATCTGGCCACCATGCGCCCGCAAGTGGGATGGGTGGAATCAGACCAAGCCGACGTGCTACCGCCGGATTCGTACCCGTTGGACACTGACTTGGTGGGCCAACTCGGCGAACCCTACGTGGATGACTTCACAGCGAAGCATACAGACGTTGCCAGGTTTTTGGTTCGACAAGGCCAAGGCGCACCTCTGCTGCTTTGCTATGTCTTTGCTCGCCCGCTGCCCACGGCAAAGCTCGTGGCCTTCACGGCAAGCCAGGGAAGATTTCTCCCCAGCGATTCGTTGGACTTTCCGATCAGCGAGATGCAGGCGGGGATCATTTCTCTGGAAATCCGCGACCTGCTTGGTGACGCGAACGAATGTTTGATTTCTCGCGAACCCTACCGGGAGGGACCGGAAACTCATGGCCTCAACCTGATCATCAGGAGGATCGAGGGGGACAAGTTCCGGATCCTGTGGCAGGCGCCAGTGGAATTTCGTAATCTCGCGGAATTCAAATTCAAGGTGCAGATTCTTCAGCCACCCGAGAAAAACATCGGCGCACCTGGGACCACAACGACAGGTGAGGTGACTTTCCGCCAGCGCGGGAACCAGCAGGAACCCGTCTGGAAGGGCAAAGTTGAGTTTTTCCTTTTCGGCCGAGAAAAACCCGTCGATTCCGTGACCGTTGAGAAGGTATGCCCCTGGGATGGGAAGGAGTTTGCGCCGCTGCGGTGACGGAAGGGTACGATCACTTAGCAGGCCGGCGGAGCCATAATCACGCCCGCTCGGGCCTGCCTGCTGGAGAGCCACCGCACGCCCACGCCAGGAAGGCGAATTCATCTCGCACGGAGCCTGCCCATGGAGGATGTCTTACTCCCCCTGTTTCCCCTCGAGATTGTGCTCCTCCCCGAAGAACTCCTGCCCCTGCATATCTTCGAAGAACGTTACAAGACGATGATCGGTGAGTGCCTCCAGGCCCAGGCAACAGGAGAAGGCCAACAGGAATTCGGCGTGGTCCTCCTGAAAGGGAGTGAGTTGAGCACCGTCGGCTGCAGCGCGCGCATCATCAACCTCACGCGCAAATATGATGATGGACGAATGGATATCCTTACGGTCGGCAGACGCCGTTTTGAAATATCGCTCACCAATGAGGAAAGGCCGTACCTGAGAGCCACCGTGGAGTTCTTCGATGACGAAGGCTCTGACGTTCCGGCCGATGCGGAGGCCGATTTTGCCATCGAGGGCTTTCGCGAGGTCATGAGAAAACTACGCCAGGCCTGCGAGATGCCGATCCACCTTCCCCGGCCCTACCGCTATCTCTCCTTCCGACTGGGGGCAGCGCTACCGCTCGACCTCGAATTCAAGCAGCGACTGCTTTCCGTTCGCAACGAGCCGGAGCGTCTCAAGCTGGTTGTCCGCGCCATTGAAATGCTTCTGAATCAGCTCGAGCGAGTCCAGCGAGTCCAAGCGAAAACCGGCGGAAACGGGAATATTCGCCACTGACATTTGACCCCAATCAAGGACGGCTTCAAGAATAATGCCGCCGGCTGAATCTGTCCGTTGAGTTGGATTGCTCCCTGGCTTATAATAGATGCGGGGTTCGGGGCAAATGCAAAAACCAAAAACACTGGGCGAGCTGAAGAAGTCTGCTTATCGGAGTGTCAGCATCAAAGAGGAAATGCGCGGCAATCTCCTCCGCAAGCTCGCGGCGGGGGACACCGTGTTCCCCGGCATCATCGGATTCGAGGACACGGCCATTCCGCAAATCGTCAACGCCATCCTCTCTAAACACAACTTCATCCTGCTCGGGCTGCGCGGTCAGGCCAAAAGCCGGATTCTCCGCTCCCTGGCCTCGCTGCTCGATGAAGCCATCCCCATCATCGCCGGATGCGAAATCAATGACGATCCGCTCAAACCTCTCTGCCGGGCCTGCCATCAGCGCCTGGAGGAGCTGGGCGATGCGACACCCATCGATTATCTCCAGCCTGAGCAGCGATATATTGAGAAGCTAGCAACACCCGACGTGACCATTGCGGATATCATCGGTGACCTCGACCCCATCAAGGCGGCTCGGGGAGGACACACGCTGGCCAGTGAACTGACCATTCATTACGGGCTGCTGCCCCGCGCGAACCGCGGCATCTTTGCCATCAATGAGCTGCCGGATCTCGCTGGGAAAATCCAGGTGGGACTTTTCAACATCATGCAGGAGGGCGACGTTCAGATCAAAGGCTATCCGGTGCGGTTGCCCCTCGACATCGCTCTGGTCTTCACCGCCAATCCGGAAGACTACACCGCGCGCGGCAAAATCATCACTCCATTGAAGGACCGCATCGGCTCGGAGATTCGCACCCACTATCCCGCGACGCTCGAGCACGGACTGGCGATCACTTCCCAGGAGGCCTGGACCAACCGCGACGGAGAAAGACCGCTCGCCATCCCGCAGTTCATACGCGAGATCATCGAAGCCATCGCCTTCGAAGCTCGGACGGATAAGCGCGTTGACAAACGCAGCGGCGTCAGCCAGCGCATGCCCATCACCTGCCTGGAGAACACCGTGAGCAGCGCCGAGTATCGTGCCCTGAAGAACCGAGAGGCGAAGATCGTTCCACGGCCTTCCGACATTTACGCTGCCCTGCCCTCCCTAACCGGCAAGCTGGAGCTTGAGTATGAGGGCGAGCTCCGGGGAGCCGATTCGGTCGCGCGAGAAATCATTCGCCAAGCGATGGCCAAGATTTTCAAAAGACACTTTGATAATGTGCCTCTCCACTCCGTCGTGCAGTGGTTCGAGCTCGGAGGAACATTGAAGTATTCGCCCCAAGCATCCTCCGAGGAACTTTTCCAGCAGTTCAGGAAAATTCAGGGTCTGCTGGAGAAAACCCAAAGCTTGGGCCTAAAGGCCAAGGACGACCCTTCGCTGCTGGCCTCGGGCGCCGAGTTCATTCTGGAAGGACTGCATGCGCTGAAGCGCATCAGTCGCAACGAGGAATTGGGCTACCACACTGAACACCGTACCCCCGTGAAGCCTGCTGAGGAGCCCACTCCGTTGGGATCGCGGCGCCGACCGCTGAATTGACGCGCTGGTTCCCGCAATGCCGGCGGGCTGGTTACAGGGGAAACAGGGCAAACGTTTCCCTTCATCAATCAACCATGAAATTCGTCAAGTACTCCAAATACGTCGCCGCCCCTTTCGATGGACTCAGTGCGGAAGATCTGCTGCAGATGCTTCAGGACTTCCTTCTCGACAGCGGATTCTTCGATCAGTACCAGAGCATCTACGAGATGGATCCCGAGCGGACCATGGAACAGCTCCACCAGGCTCTTCTGGAGGCCCTGCGCGACCAGGGAAAAATCCCTGACGAACTTCTGCAACAGATGCTGCAAAACTGGGAGAATTACCACAAGTCCGAACTGGCGGAAAAGATCAATAAGCTGCTGGAACGCCTCGCTGAGGAAGGCTACGTCACCATCGGACAAGCCAACCCAAGCCAAGGAGAGCTGATGGACCGTGGCGAGGAACCCACGGCAGGAGCGCAAGCAAAAGCCAAGTTCGAGATCACCGACAAGGCACTCGATTTTCTCGGCTTCAAAACTCTGAAGGACCTGTTGGGTTCATTGGGCAAGTCCAGTTTTGGCAGACATGACACACGCGAACTCGCGACCGGCGTCGAGTCCGAGGGCTCCAGCCGCCGTTACGAGTTTGGCGACACGCTGAATCTGGACGTAAACGCCACCCTTCTCTCGGCGATCCGCCGCCATGGTCGGCAGGTCCCCCTTCCTCTCGATTACGAGGACCTGCAGGTCCACCAGTGCGAATACCAGAGCTCCTGCGCCACCGTCTTGATGCTGGATTGCAGCCATAGCATGATCCTGTACGGCGAAGACCGATTCACACCCGCCAAGAAAGTTGCACTCGCACTCAGCCACCTGATCCGAAACCAATACCCGGGTGATACCCTGCACTTGGTGCTCTTCCACGACTCGGCGGAGGAGATGCCGCTCGCGGAGTTGGCACGAGTTCGCGTGGGACCGTACTATACCAATACCCGGGAAGGCCTACGGCTGGCGCAACGCATCCTCTCGCGGCAGAGGAAAGATATGCGTCAGATCGTGATGATCACGGATGGCAAACCCTCAGCTCTTACCCTCGAGGATGGAAGAATCTACAAGAATGCCTTCGGACTCGATCCCCTGGTCGTGTCAGAGACCCTGCATGAAGTTGCCCGCTGTCGTCGTAACGGGATAATGATCAACACCTTCATGCTGGCGTCCGATTATAGTCTGGTGAACTTCGTCCAGAAAGTGACGGAAATCTGCCGCGGCAAGGCATACTTCACCACCCCTTACACCCTTGGACAATACCTGCTGATGGATTACATGCAGAAGAAGACCAAACACATCCATTAGGCGGGAAACGCTCCCGACAAAGGCCAGTTTTCCTTCCGATCCAGCTTGCCATCTTCACAGCAAGGATGGAAGTTCGGTGTGTGATGGGGGCAACTTCTTGCGACGGAACAATCGCTCGCGAACCGGGGAAAATCTCGAGGGGAACGCCATGCTGAGGGTTCTGCTATAATACTTCTTGGCCTTAGTCGGGAAGAAACCTATGCCGAGTCTGACCGCAGGTAAGATCGCCCCAACTTTTCAACTTGTCACGACGACGGGAAAGGCGCTTTCTTTGCAGGAGGCTCTTGGCAAGGGTCCAGTTTTGCTCGCCTTCTACAAGACCTCCTGCCCGACGTGCCAGTATGCCTTCCCGTTTCTAGAACGCATCCATCAGCAGCTTCGAAAGCAAGGGGTGCAAGTCTGGGGAGTCGCGCAGGACGATGCACAAGACTCAGCGCGATTTGCGAAGACCTACGGGTTGACCTTCCCGATCTTAATCGACGATCACCCCTACAAGACTTCCCGAGACTACAGCCTGCAATACGTGCCGTCGATGTTCTTGGTGAAGTCTGACGGCCGCATCGAGATTTCCAGTGAGGGTTTCTGCAGGGCTGACCTCCTGGCGATTCAAAAATCGTTGGCCCAGTCGCTTTCCGCTACGCCACCCGCACTTTTCCTTCCCTCGGAGAGAATTCCGGAATACAAGCCCGGGTGAGGATCAAAAAACTAGGCTTGGTTCAAGCCTTCTTCACTGAGTAGACGATCGGCGGTGAGGTGCGCGGCTTCGTGCGCCTCCAGGTGGGTACTACGAACCCTCTGCTTCACCTTGCCACTCGCGTTTTCTGTGTTTAGGTAGCTTCTTTCGTCGGTCCCGGTGCGGTTGTTCTGGCGGTGGAGATCCCACACGTAACCGCGCCTGGCGCTTGACCTCTTTCGTTCGCTGGAAGGGCTTGCGCTTCCTCAAGGTCATCGTCGGACGAAGGCCTCCCCGCGGAATCCCGCGCAAAAGGAATTGGCGGAAGTGTGTCGGAATCGAACCGACCGGTCCACCAGAGGCAGACCCACAGGATTTGAAGTCCCGGACGGACACCAGCCCGCATGCACTTCCGCATTGATACTAGGCGACTTGAAACGCAGCGTCAACTTCGGTGTCTTGAATAACGTGTTATCTACTCCGGCTGACGCCCTCGCGGGCAAGGTCCCCCCCAGCCCGCCCCAAATTGTTCCTTGACACAAGGTTCGCAATTTGCGAAGATTCTGTAGGAACGATATAGGGTGACTAAAGATCGTGCACGTAATCAGCCGTAAGAAGCTCAAGGAAGCAGCCGCAAGACATGCTGACTTGGAAACGCCGCTCGACACTTGGTTCCGCATCGCCAGAAGGGCGAAATGGCGCAGTCTCTCCGAGGTACGCAAGACATATTCTCACGCTAATCTAGTCGGGAAATACACGGTCTTCAACATCATGGGGAATGCTTATCGGCTCATTGTCGAGATCAACTACCGAACTGGCAGGATATTTGTCCGGCACGTCCTGACCCACAAGGAATATGACGAGGAGCGGTGGAAATCATGAGCGCGAGTGACTTTGCAGTGGCTGGCGCGTTCAGCGCCAAGGTCAACAAGAAGGAATACAGGAAACTGGTAGACAAGACTTTGCCTCATGTTATCCGAACCGAGGCGCAGAACGAGCATTACCTTCGTGTGCTGGAAGCGCTCGACGCGAAGCCTGATCGAACCGAAGCCGAAAAAGAGTTTGCGGACCTGCTCACGACGCTGATTGAGGATTTCGAAGATCGGCACTACGCTCGTAAGAAAGGCACACCCATTGAGAGCTTGACCGAATTAATGGAGGCCAACGGCCTAAAGCAGAAAGACCTCATTGACATTTTCGGGACGCCCAGTATTGTCTCGGAAGTTCTGAGCGGTAAGCGCCACCTGACGACGGAGCACATTCGGCGGTTGAGCGGCCGCTTTCATGTTGCGCCCGATTTGTTTTTCTGATGGGCCTTCTGACTTGCCGTACCGATCAGCGTAGGGAGAGTAACGTGAGCGGGTTAGATTCTACCGGCTCGCAACAGCAGTAGGTGCCTGCGCCCTCAAACCCAAGATCTCCCTTACAATCCCAGAGAAAATCGTGTTTCTACCCGTCAGTTGGCGCTCAGCAAATCATTTGTTGTAGGAAGTTTCGAGGCGTTCCATCCGCCGCCCAACGCCTCGATTAGAAGGACGCTGGCGCTCATGCGGCGGGTGAGGATGTTCACGGCTGCGAGTTGATTCTGCAAGGCAATGGTCTGCGCGGTGATGACTTGCAGGTAGCTAGTAACTCCTGCCTTGTACTGATAGGTGGATATATCCAGGGAATTCTGCGCTGCGTTCACGGCCTCGTCTTCGGCCCGCGCCTCGTTTTCGAGTACCCGAAGTGCCGCCAGACTATCCTCAACTTGCTGAAAGGCGGCCAGGACCGTCTGGCGGTAATCCGCCACGGTGGCGTCGAAGGCGGCCTGCGCCTGGGCCACCTGAGCGCGCCGCCTTCCGGCATCGAAGACCGTCTCTGCCAACTGAGGCCCCACGGACCAGAAGCGGCTGGGCCATGAGAACCACTTCAAGAATTGACTGCTTTCAAGCCCTGCGGACGCCGTGAGGCTGAGGGTCGGATAATAAGCAACTTTGGCAATTCCGATCTGCTCGTTCGCCGCAGCCATCTGGCGCTCGGCGGCGGCGATATCGGGGCGGCGTTCCAGTAGAGCGGAAGGGACTCCAACCGGCACCGGAGGCGGCGTGATCTTAATTGCCTGGGACGGAATCGAGAGCGCCGCAGGGGGTTTCCCAATCAGGATGGCAATGGCGTGTTCGTACTGGGCACGCGCCACACCATAGTCGATTAGCTGCGCCCGTGCGGTTGCCAGTTGGGTTTGCGCCTGGGCCACGTCCGCACCGGACGCCACGCCACTGTTAAAACGGTCCTGGGTTAGTTGAAGGTATTCTTCGTAAGATTTGACGGTCCGCTCCAGCAATTCCACCGCACCGTCCGTCCCATGCAGACCGAAGTAGGCCTGCGCCAGCTCCGCCTGGTAGGCGAGGCGGGCATTCTCCAACTGGGCAGCCGTGATCTGCGCCGTCGCCGTGCTTGCCGCGACGCTGCGCCGAATGCCTCCCCAGATGTCCGCCACGTAAGAGAGGCTCACGGGCAAGTCGTAAGTCGTGCGCGTGACGGCGTTGGGGCTGCCCGTAGGCGAAGCCGGCGTGCGCGAGTTGTTAATCGATGCTCCCGCCGTGACGGAAGGAAACAGGCTGGAGCGCACGATGCGCACGGCATCCCGCGCCTCCC
>Ga0208457_1002474_pt1 | contig 10304 bp, 8 predicted proteins | sample June2015DPH_10_1_FD_185513 | JGI IMG/M metagenome (GOLD analysis project Ga0208457, IMG submission 185513) | Peatland microbial communities from SPRUCE experiment site at the Marcell Experimental Forest, Minnesota, USA - June2015DPH_10_150... | ecosystem: Environmental > Terrestrial > Soil >... | reverse complement strand
GTGCGCCGCGCGGCGGATTCCGCCGCATCGCGCAGTCCGATCCGCTGATCGGCCAGAGGGTCCGCCACCCCAATTACGGCGTCGGAACGATTATCGCCGTCGATGGCGAAGACGACGATCGCCGCTTGACGGTCAGCTTCCCCGATTACGGAACCAAAAAATTTGTAGCCCGATATGCCCAGCTCGAACCTGTATGACGGTGCGGCAGGCCCCAGGAACCGGGCTCTTCGCCGCGATCTCGACGTTGCGCGCGGCGGCCCGGCACGGTACATTGTCGGCCACTTGATGGCCATGGCCGAAGCGCGTTTCTAGGACTCATTTTCACGCTCCCGGCGGACGCCAGGGGGGATCACGGGTGTCATCTCAACTCTTCCGCACCAAGAACATTGACCGGCTGCTCGCGGATGCCGAAAACCCCGAAAAGCGGCTCAAGAAAACCCTTGGCTGGCTGAGCCTGACCGCGCTCGGAATTGGCGCAATCATCGGCACCGGCATTTTCGTTCTGACGGGCACCGCCGCCGCCGGCGAAGAGGTTTTGTATCCCTCGTTGCTGAAAGCGCCTTTGCTCGATGTCCTGCTTCATGGCACGCACGCGGCTGGCATTGCCGGTCGTCCCGGCGCCGGTCCCGCGATTGCTCTTTCTTTCTTCCTGGTTGCGCTGGTCTGCGGTTTCGCGGGGTTGTGCTACGCCGAGCTCGCCTCGATGATTCCGATCGCCGGCAGCGCGTACACCTATACCTACGCCACGCTTGGCGAACTCGTGGCCTGGATTATTGGCTGGGATCTCATCCTCGAGTACGCCGTCTCGAATATGGCCGTCGCGGTTGGCTTCTCAGCCTATGTGAAGAGCCTGCTGGCCACCTTTGGCATTCACCTGCCCACCGTGCTGAGCGCACCCAGCTATTCGCCGGGCGGGGGCTGGACGCTCCACTTCAACGTCGTCGGCTTCATTATCGTCATGTGCTTGACGATTCTCCTCGTCATTGGCATTCGCGAGACGGCCGAAGCCAATAGCATCATGGTGGGCATCAAACTCGTCGCCATTTTCATCTTCATCGTTTTTGCCTCGAAGTACATCCAGCCCGCCAACTGGCGTCCCTTCATGCCCAACGGCTGGCAAGGGGTCCTCACCGGCGGCGCGATCGTCTTCTTCAGCTACATCGGTTTCGATTCGGTCTCCACCGCCGCCGAGGAATGCAAGAATCCGCGGCGCGATCTTCCCATTGGAATTCTTCTCTCCCTGCTGGTCTGCGCCACTCTCTACGTGGGAGTCGCCGTCGTTCTCACCGGGGTTCAGCACTACTCTATGTTTCGGGGAGACGCGGCTCCCGTGGCGAGCGCCCTTCACAATCTCGGCCTCGACCGCCTCCAGCGCTGGGTCACCGTGGGCGCCCTTATGGGTATGATTTCTTCTCTTCTGGTGTACCAGCTTGGACAGGCGCGCGTCTGGTTTGCGATGTCTCGCGACGGCCTGCTGCCGTCCGCCTTTTCCCGCGTTCACCGCCGCTTTCGGACACCGCACGTGGCTACCTGGGTCGCTGGGCTCGTCGTCGGCATCCCGGCAGGCATTTTTGACATCGGTACGCTCGCTGATCTCTCCAACATCGGCACGCTGTTTGCCTTCGTCCTTGTGGCCCTCGCGGTGCTCATACTGAGGCGGACCCAACCGGATCGTCCCCGAGGCTTCCGTGTCCCTCTGGTTCCGTGGTTGCCGATGCTTTCCGTGCTGACCTGCGTTATCCTGATGGCCAGTCTGACGGTCGAGAATTGGATCCGCTTTTTCGTATGGCTGGCGATCGGCATGGTGATCTACTTCAGCTATAGCCGCAAACGAAGCGCACTTGCGGTGGAAAATGCCTTAGCGGAAGGAGCCAAAAGGTGAGAGTTTTCGGACCTCAGCGCGCCGGCGGTCCCATCCTCGCAGGAATCCTACTTCTCTGTCTGGCTCCCGCAACGGCTTTCGCCTGGGGCAATGCCGCCGAGCGCCTGGTCACCAACAAGGCCGTCGATACCCTTCCCCCCGAGGTGCGTTCCTTCTTCGAAGCGAATCGCAGCTTCTTGGTGCAGCACGTGACCGATCCAGTCGATTCGCTCGCCAAGAATCCCGCCGAGCGGCGAAACCATGTCCTGTTCATCGACCGCTATGGCCGCTTCCCGTTCGAGAGCCTGCCGCGCAACTACAAGGCGGCTCTGGGAAAATTCGGCAAGACCAAGCTCGACGCCAACGGAGTCCTTCCCTGGCAGATCGGCGTCTATAGTGAAAGGCTCACGACAGCCCTGAAGGCCGGTAAATGGGACCAAGCGAAGCTCGAAGCCGCACTGCTGGCGCACTACGTTGCAGCGGCCCATGACCCGTTTAATACCACCGAGAACTTTGACGGGCACTTGTCCTCACAGCTCGACGTTAACGAACGCTTCAGCATGACCCTGGTCGATCGCTTCTCCTCGTTCATCCCTCTGCGCCCGAATGATGCCATGTTCATCAGCGATCCGACCGACCATGCCTTTGACTCCTGCTTGAGCTCGCATGCCTGGCTCGAACAGATTCTGCTCGCGGACCGCCGTGCCCGCGCTGGGCTGCCTGATTACACCGACGAGTTTTTCGACCGCTTCTATAATCAGGCGGCGGCAATTTTGATCCGCCAGCTCTCCGAGGCCTCCACGGACGTGGGTTCCTATTGGCTTACCGCCTGGACCAATGCCGGGCGCCCGGCTCTGCCGCATAATTGATCTCCAGATGACAGAATGGCCGGAAGCCTTCCGCAAGATTCCTTTGGTAGAACTTCACCTCCACGCCGAGGGTTCCATTTCTCCGGACACCGCGTGCGAACTGGCCGCGCGCCACGGCCTGAAGCTGACTGCCCAGGAAGTCGCCTCCCGCTACGAATACACCGATTTCTCCGGCTTTCTCGAGGCCTTCAAGTGGGTGACTTCGCTCCTGCGCGCGCCCGATGACTACGCACTTATCATCCGCCGCCTGTGCGAATCCCTCCGCGCCCAGAACGTCCGCTATGCCGAGATCACTATCTCTGCCGGCGTCATGCTCCTGCGCCTGCAGGATGTGGAAGCGAACTTCGTCGCGATGCGCGCTGCCGCTCATGCCGAGGAAACGTTTCCGCGCGTTCGCTGGATCTTCGACGCCGTGCGCCAATTCGGCCCCTCCCCTGCCATGCAAGTCGCGCACATCGCCGCCACCCTCCACGACGCAGGCGTGGTCGCCTTCGGCATGGGAGGAGACGAGCTCTCCGTCCCCGCTGCTGATTTTCGTGAAGTGTACGACTACGCCGCCGCGCGCGGCTTGCATCGGCTCATCCACGCTGGCGAAATCGGCGGTCCCGAGCAGATCCGCGATGCCATCGATTACCTAGGCGCCGAGCGCATCGGTCACGGCATCGCCGCAGTCCATGACCCCGCGCTTATGGACTTGCTCAAGGAACGCCACATCCCCCTCGAAGTCTGCCCGACGAGCAACCTCCGCACCGGCGCCCTCGCCTGCCAGTTGGGCCGCTCCGATGCAGCTCTGACGGACCATCCCCTGCCAATACTCGTCGGCCGGGGAGTCCCGGTCACTTTGTCCACCGACGACCCCGCCATGTTCCAAACCGACTTGCGCGGCGAATACGAGAACGCTCTTCAAATGGGCCTCCCGATCTCGACCCTTTTGCAGTTGGCCCGCGCCGGCTTCGAACACTCCTTTCTCCCCGCAGCCGAGAAGAACGCTCTCATCGAGACTTTCGATCGTGAAGCCTCCCGCCTTGGCTTGATCTAGCGTGGGCTTTGCGTCCTAGCAGTATCTTGTCAGTGGTTGGGGGCCCTCCGCCAAGCTACCAAGAACGTGACACCTGGACGCATTTGGACTACTCTTGTGCCATCATCGGCCCCACGAGAACGTGACGTGGCATAAGCGCCCGACCATAACTCCGGAATCAGAAGCACTCATCCCAGGAACCCACGGAAGAAGTAGGTAACCGAATCGAGGAGGTACCGACTCGTGCGATTCATCCTTCGGGTTTCGGCCTTTGTTGTCACCCCGCTGTTGACTCTAGCTCTGTTGGTTCTGCCGCTCGCCGCCCAAGAACATAAGCAAGATCGCCCTCAGGCCAAGCCGATGCCAAGCGCCACTTCAAATGCGCAAGGCAATACTGCTGGCGCGCACGCCAACAGTGGTGCCAAACCTAGCGTCCGACCCAACCAGGGCATCATCGACATCGACATCTACGCGCCCAAACCAAAGGCGCCAGGAGCAGGCAACCAAGTCACGGGCAACACCGTATCCAACGCCAACGTTGGCAATACTGGAAGGCAAGGCCAACTCAACGCTGCTCGGCCGCCAGCCAACCGGAACGCCAAAGGTATCATCGACGTTGATACCAACTCCCCCAAACCAAGGACGTCAGGAGTCGGAGTGGGAACAGGTAACCAAGTCACGGGCAACACCGTATCCAACGCCAACGTTGGCAATACTGGAAGGCAAGCCCAACTCAACGCTGCTCGGCCGCCAGCCAACAGCAGTGCCAAACCCAACGCCCAACCTAACAAGGGCATCATCGACATCGACTTCAACGCCCCCAAACCAAAGGCACCAGGAGCAGGTAACCAAGTCACGGGCAACACTGTATCCAACGCCAACGTTGGCACCAACGCCCCCAAAGCAAGAACACCAGGAGTCGGAGTAGGAACAAGTAACCAAGTCACGGGAAATGCCGTATCCAACGCCAACATTGGCACCAACGCCCCCAAACCAAGAACACCGGGAGTGGGAATGGGAGCAGGCAACCAGGTCACTGGCAACACCGTATCCAACGCCAGCGTTGGCGATAGCGGAAGGCAGACCAGAAGCATCGCGCGTGGATCGAACCAGACCAACGCTCAAGTCAAAGGAACTGCTGCGGGGACACAGACCAAAGGCAACGCCAAGCCCATCACTGGCGATGCGGGAAAGCAAGCCGCGGGCACCGCTGCTCACACGCAGCCCAAGAGCACTACTGCCGCGCCCAAGTAGGAACTTGGCGGGCCCCCATACGAGAACCGCTGGAACATGACCCGAACCGCCGCCGCTCTGGGCGAGCCGGCGGCCATCCGGCGATATCCAGAAAGGGGACCTTCTCATGGCTCCGACACTGAGCTTCTGGAAACATGCCGCAGTGGTATTCCTGGCCGTTCTTCTCCCCGGGAGTTGCGCGCTACTCTACGGGAACGACGCTCTGGCAGAGTTTGCGGCTGGCGGGATTCAGCTGCGCCACGAAACTCGGATTTCTATGGAAGAAGAGCGGTTGGCCATCAGTCTAGGAGGGGTAACCGTCGAATACAAGTTCCTCAATTCGGCCGGTCAGGACATCACCACAGAAGTAGCTTTCCCCATCCCGCCTTACGCATACGATCCCAGCGCTCTGCAGCCCCGGTACCCGTATTTTACGGATTTCCGTGTTTGGGCCGACGGTCAAGAGGTCAAGTATCAGACCGAAGTTCGAGCCAAACTCGGGGACGCCGACTTTACCGACCTGCTGCGTGGGTTAGGCATTGACATTGAAACCTTTGGTCACTCCGTTCCCGACGTAGACAGCTCCCAAATTCGGATCCTTCCGAAATCCGCAAAAGAGAAGTTGGTTCGTCTCGGCTTGATCGACGCGGCTGAATCGCCGAGGTGGTCGGTTCATAAGATCTATTTTTGGAGACAGCGATTCCCAGCGCACAAGATCCTCAACGTCCGACATGAGTACGGACCAATCGTCGGTTATTATCAAATTCCGCCTGGCCCTTCGGAACTCGAAGAATTTGTCAAAGAAAGCTGCCTTCCCCCTTCGCTCGAGACAAAATTGAGCGCTACGGCTAACAGAATGTTCAAAGAGGGTAGCATTCACGCGCTGGGACAGGAACAGGTGGTCAAGTACATTCTTACGACCGCAAACACCTGGAGGACTCCCATCAAGGACTTTCAACTCGTTGTGGAGAGGCCTGAAACGACTGCCCCGGAAAAGACCTTCGTGAGTTTTTGTTGGGATGGTGAAGTGCAACGTCTGGACAAGGACCATTTCATCGCAAGAAGAGCTGATTTCGTTCCCGCTCGTGAGCTGGTCGTGTACTACCTGCAAGGGGATTTCTAAGAGTGAGGGATCAGCGCGAGGGGGACCACGCCCACCGTGTCCTTCGGCGTCGCCATGACTGAGCTAGGCCGCGGGACGCACAAGATCGGTCCGGGACCTGGTCCGGAATGCCCGCGAAGCGGCAATGAAAAAGCAGAGAAACGGGGACGGCTGCCTTACTTTGTCGCCGGCGGCACGCGTGTGATCTGCCAGGTGAACGTGTATTCTTGTGTCTCACCGGGTATGGTTTCCGGGAACTTGACCGTACTTCCGCCCGAGAGCTGATGGACCCCATCGCCGCCCGTGACCTTGGTGCCCTCGGGCATCCCGCCAGATTGAATCGCCTCGGCGACCGAGGCGGTAAGATGGTTGGTGACCTCTACCAGGCCCACCCCTGGCGGCTGGAATTCGTCACTGGATATGTGTCGAGACCGGGTGTAACAAGCACAACTAGTTTTATAGCCCTGGTCGCCAAAAACGGAGTCCGTCGTGATGTGGAGCTGCCCACTGAGGGCGAGCGCGTGAAAATAGAGCACAACGTTCTTTGCCTTTCCTGTGCGCTTATCGAGGAAGATCGTTAACCCCTCCGGTCCCAGGTCAGACTTGCTCACTTTGTACGACCCAGTCTCGACTTTGACCGTCCGTTCCTTTAGCCCCTGGAAATATGATTTGTCTCGCCACTCGTCCTCCTTCTTATCGTTGTCATTCGCGGAAGCGTCCAAGATGTCCCATGATTTCACGGCATAGCGCTCTTCCATCTCGTCCTTATCCCGGGGCACGTATAACCTCTCAAATGCAAAAGAAGCCTGGATGGTCGCATTAACCTGCGACGTGCCCTCCTCGCTAGAAGAATGACTCGGGCTATTCGATGTTCTGTGAGTGGTAACTATTCTTCGGATCGTGATCGTGCCTTGCGTTTTCGCTTTACCGATCTCGATCTTTTCCTCGGCGATCTTGTCCTTCATGGTTGTCTTGGCCATGGGCACGGTAGCGTCCGGCAGGATGTCGCAAGCGCTGTAAACCCTGATGGTGTCCTCGTTGACCGAGCCGGAGGTCGGCGCCTTGTAGGTAAATTTGACCTCGCCGTTTCCAACCTTGAACGCTTTCAAGTCCTGGTCCACCAGGAGTGGTTGACCGCCGATGATCTTGCCCTCCACGGCATGCACGATGATGCGGTTGAACTCACGTGAGCGCTGCCCCTTGGCGTGCTCGATCCCATTGATGACTACTTCAATTTCTTCGCCGGGAGCGACCGTCTTCTTGCTTGGTTTGACAAGGCACTGCGTAGGGCGCTTCTCGAAATTTTCGAGGACTGTCTCCTCCAGAGGCCGATACGGCTCGAGAACCGCGTGCGGGTTAAGGAACATCCTGTTCATGTGATAGTGCCTAAAATGCTGGGTCGGTCTGTCACCCTCGGTCACCCAGGTGATGACCTTTTCTTCCGGTGGTCCGACGAAGTACATGTCAATGGTGAGTCTGGACTTGACAGTACCCCCCAGATTCTCGGCGTAGTTGACATCGAAGTAGTATTCGGGCGGTCGCTTTCCAGCTCCAAAATTGGGCGCAATCTGCTTTGGGACGTAATTTCCTTCCACCATGAAATGGAAGCAGTTGCTAATCAATGTCTGCCACATCAGGTACTTTACCGAAGTCCTGAAGTTCGGATCGGCCGCGTTCGTGGTCACCTGGTTCAAGTACGCTGTTCTCGCGCAATCCTTGCATCCGCCCTGTGGGCGCACCGGTAGCGGCGCCAGTGATACCAGCACCAGCAACACTACGACCATGAGGCTCCACGAGATGTACGACGATTCCTTGTGATGGGCTTTCATCTCACCCTCCTCGACCGCGCAGGGTCTCTTTCCCCGTGTCCTTTCCTGTCACACCTCAGCGCTCTTCGATTGGACCCAGGTTACCGTCGCCAAAGTCGGCCAAGCTGCAAATCTCAGCGCGAGTCTCAGTGCAAATCTCACGGCATTCCTCCCCGGAAGGCCCAAGCACTGCGCGAGTCCTTCAGGAAATCGCGTCCTTTATCAACAAGAACAAACTTCTTTGAACGCCAGGGATTCCGCTATTGCTTGGCACCCGCCTCTGTGAGCAGTTTTACGATTTCGGTTCTCTCCATATCGCGTGCAAGGGCCAGGGCAGTTGCACCGTCGCTGTTCCGTGCACGGATGTCTGCGCCCTTGGCGAGCAGCAGCTTGACAATTTCCGGTTCTCCCGCGAGCACTGCCTCCATCAAAGCCGTGCTGCCTTGGGGATCTTTGGCGTTCACTGCGGCGCCCCTGGCAAGCAGGGTCCGAACGGATTCAGCCTTGCCCTGAGATGCCGCCACCATCAGGGGTGTCTTGCCCTGCATGTCTGGGGCGTTCAGATCAGCGCCCTTGTCCGCCAGCATCACAACGATCTCGACAAAGCCCCTTCGGGCAGCCAAGTAGAGGGCAGTTTGTCCGACTTCGTTCTTGGCGCTCAGGCTGGCGCCTTTGGCCAGCAACGCTTTTGCGACGTCACTGTTGCCACCAACTGCTGCAGTGATCATCAGCGGAGTGTTGCCGTGGCCATCCTTGCTGTTGACGTCAGCACCTTTGGCCAGCGCGCTCCGCACGTCGGCGAGGTCGCCCTCCTCCGCGGCACGAAGCAAATCTTCGTTAACGTTCCCGGCACACACGGACCGAGGGCCATTTACGAGAAACAACGCAACCAATGTAGAAACCAGGATGAGTGGGGAAACCCAGCGACGCATGAGTCCTCCTCGCAGGAGCAGAATGACAAGCTCCGGCAGTCACTCGGGCCTTTTATTACGCCGACAATGTGGCGGTATGAGTCAGGATCTTCTACGTGGCTTCGGGAACGGCAGGCATTGTATACCCTCCTTGCCAGCCCGTGATACAGGCTCCGCAGAAAATCCTCTGTGAAATCCCGGCGGGGGCCGGTCTAACAACCAGCCCCGCTCGCAAGGCGCCCGCCCGTCGAGGAGGGCACGGATTTAGTGGCACCAGAAGACGCAATGGTCCCATAATGGGGCGCTCAAATCCGGGAACGGGGGCGTTGTCAAACGCCCTTCGCGCGAATGTGGGACGTGAGCGGGGCGCAGCCGCTCCGAGGAGGGTTCTCATGAGAAGAAGCGCTGTGATTGCCGGGCTCGGGTTACTGTCATTCCTCTTGGTCGGGATAGCGTCGGCGCAGGAACCAGACGTAGAAGGCAGCAAGGATCATCCGCTACTCTCGCGGATGCCCAACTTCTACATTCATGACTACGAGGAAAAGGAATTCGCCCAGTACGAATTCCAGGCCAGTGCCAACGCGACCGCGGTCGTCGAGGGCCACTACTACGCACTCCGGTATGACCTGCAGGAGGGCTCCAAGGTTCCAAGCCAGTTGCAGATCATCCGGAACTACGAGAACGCCATCAAGAAAATCGGTGGCACCGTGCTGTGGGACAATGGCGACAACAAGGCCACCCTAAAGTTGGTTCGGCAAGGCAAAGAGATCTGGACGAACGTCGTAGCCACCTATGGAGGAACGCCTTCCTACTATTTGACCATTGTGGAAAAGGACACGATGAAACAGGAGGTGACGGCTGACGCCGATGCCTGGTTGAGTGATATTCAGACTACCGGGCACGCTGCTGTGTACGGGATTTACTTCGACACGGACAAGGCCGATATCAAGCCTGAATCCGAACCGACGCTAGAAGAGATCGCCAAGTTGTTGCGCAAGGATGAAAGTCTCAAGCTCTACTTGGTAGGTCACACGGATAGCACCGGGGAATTTGCCCATAACATGAAGCTCTCCGAAGCGAGAGCAAATGCGGTCATGAATGCGCTGGTGAGCAAGCATGCCATCCCGGCGGCTCGACTGAGAGCGTATGGCGTGGGTCCGCTGGCGCCGGTGGCCTCGAACCGAAGCGAAGAGGGACGAGCTAAGAATCGTCGTGTCGAACTGGTTGAGCGGTAAGAGCCCAGGACGCAAGAGTGCCGGCATCCGGACGCACTCATCACAGAAGTACGTGACGCTCGCTTGTAATCGCGAGGCGTGCTATTGCCCGCCGAGTTCGACACGGCGGTTGAGTGCCCACCCGCTGCGGTAGCGTTGCCGGGCACAAGCTGCGACCTGCCGAATCGCTTGTCGGTGAGACGCGGCGCGCCGATGCCCGGCGTGACTAGCCTTGACACCACAGTTTCGGCACGCTGCTGCGATACCTTGAGGTTGTAGGCGTCAGTG
>Ga0208457_1002470_pt1 | contig 10322 bp, 8 predicted proteins | sample June2015DPH_10_1_FD_185513 | JGI IMG/M metagenome (GOLD analysis project Ga0208457, IMG submission 185513) | Peatland microbial communities from SPRUCE experiment site at the Marcell Experimental Forest, Minnesota, USA - June2015DPH_10_150... | ecosystem: Environmental > Terrestrial > Soil >... | reverse complement strand
GCCCTGCACGCAGTGGCTAGAGTAGCGAGTCCCGGCCTGGCGTCTACCCCGGCCCGGTCGGGGAGTCGGGCCACTCCGGGGTTTCTGCTGCCCTTTTAGGAGCGCGGGACTCCTGCGCCTCTACAAGAGACGGCCGAACCCAAGAGCCGACCGGCCCGCGGGCCTCACGCTTCGCACATCGCCAAGCGTGTCGGAAATACCGTATCATTACATTGGGATTGCCCTGGAGATGCTCACGTGATTCCACGTTACACACGCGCAGAGATGGGACGGGTTTGGAGCGACGCCAACCGCTACCAGAAGTGGCTCGACGTTGAGCTGGCCGCCGCCGATACGCTGGCCGAAGCGGGGTTCGTGCCGAAAGACGCCGCCGCGACGATGCGGGCGCGCGCCAAGGTGGACGCGGCGCGCATCAACGAACTTGAAGCGCGCGTCAAGCATGACGTGATCGCCTTCACCATGGCCGTGGGCGAATCCATTGGCGACCCGGTGGCCGCGCGCTGGCTGCATTACGGCATGACCTCGAACGACGTGGTGGACACGGCGCAGGCGCTTTTGATCCGCGACGCTTCCCGCATCATCGAGCGCGACCTCATCCTGTTCGCCGAAGTCCTGGATGTGCGCGCGCACGAATTCCAGCACACGCCGCAGATTGGGCGCACGCACGGCGTGCATGCGGAGCCCATCACTTTTGGCCTGAAAATCGCCAACTGGTTTGCAGAAAACCAACGCAACATCTCCCGTTTCCGCGAAGCTTCGCGCGGCATGGAACACGGGAAAATTTCCGGAGCGGTGGGCAACGCTTCGCACCTGGGCCCGGAAATCGAGGAGAAGATCTGCAAGAGGCTCGGCCTGGAAGTGACGCGCATCGCCACGCAGGTGATTCAGCGCGACCGCCACGCCCATTACATGAGCTCCCTGGCCCTGATTGCCGCGACACTCGAAAAAATCGCCATGGAAATCCGGCACCTGCAGCGTACCGAGGTCCGCGAAGCGGAGGAGTTTTTCGGTGGGGAGCAGCGGGGAAGTTCCGCGATGCCGCACAAACGCAATCCGGTCACCTGCGAGCAGATGTGCGGCTTGGCGCGGCTGGTGCGCAGCAACATGCTGGCGGCTTACGAAAATGTGGCGCTGTGGCACGAACGCGACATCTCTCACAGCAGCGTCGAGCGCATCATCCTCCCCGACTCGACGATTCTGGTGGACTACATGCTCGCCAAGATGACCGCAATCGTCAGCCAGATGCGCATCTTCCCGCAGCGCATGCTGCGCAACCTGGAATCCACGCATGGCTTAGTCTTCTCAGGCCAGTTGCTGCAGGACCTGGTGGAGAAAGGCATGCCGCGCGACGACGCGTACAAAGCCGTGCAGGAAAATGCTATGGCCGCGTGGGAATCGGAGACCAGCTTCCGCGACGGTGTGGCGCGGGATGCGCGCATCACGAAGTACCTGAACCCGGCCGAGCTGGAGCATACCTTCGATTTGCAGCGGCAATTGCGGTACGTGGACAATCTGTTCGAGCGCGTCTTTGGCGCGCATCCCGCCGGTGAAAAGGGCATCGCCAACAAAGCCTGAAGCCACTATGGGGAAAGCACTTTTCTTTAGGAGGCCGGGGCTTCAGCCCCGGCGTAAGGCCCTTATGACCCTCGGGCTTTAGCCCCTGAAGAAAGTCTTTCAGGGGTTTTTCCGCAGCATCGAAAGTCCTACGCTCCCGTCTGCGGAAAATTGCAGCAAAACACAAAAGAGCTCCCGGTCGCACGGGAGCTCTTCGGTCCTTGCCTCTTCCGAGCCGGCAAAAAGCCGGCTCAGCTGCGGAGGCGGAAACTATTCGACGCGCTGCACGTAGCGCGCTTCGGAGGTGTCCACGCGAATCCTGTCGCCTTCATTGACAAAAGGGGGCACGTTCACAATGAGCCCGGTCTCCAGCGTGGCGGGCTTCATTACCGCGCTGGCCGTGGCTTTCTGCAGCGTGGGCTCGGTCTGGATCACTTTCATGTCCATGGTGTCCGGCAAGTCCACGCCAATGGCTTTTTCGTTGTGGAACTCGATTTTCACGATAGTGTTGGGAATCAGGTAGTTCACGGTCTCGCCGAGCTCGTCCTTGGTCATCTGCATCTGCTCGTAGGTCTTCGTGTTCATGAAGTGGAAATCGTCGCCCTCTTTGTAGAGATACTCGAATTCGATTTCGTCCAGGATGGCGCGATCCACGAATTCTTCCGCGCGGAAGCGATACTCGATGATAGCGCCGGTGCGGAGGTTCTTCATGCGCGTCTGCATCGAGCCGCGCTTGTTGCCCGGCGTGCGGTGCTCGGTGGTGAACACGGTAAAGAGATCGCCCTCATGCTGGATCACCATGCCGGGGCGAAGTTGTGTGGCTTTAACGCTGCTCATAAATGAATGCGGCACCGGAGCGGCCGGCGCCGGAAACTCCTCTTCAAGTTAGGGACATTTCGGAAATTCCAAACGGCTCCCCGAAGGAACAGCGCGTGGAATGACACGAGGCACACAGGGAAGAATGGCGGTCCCTGCGCGGAAAACCAGTATAAACGGGGCGTTCCAACGGGTCAATTCGCCTTATTCCCAGTCCATTGCACCGGAAATCAACGAGGCGATTCGTTCAGACGCCTTGGCGAGCTCCCGTCACCGGCAGGCCGGAGTAATGAACATGGACCAAACGCCATCGCCCATCGGGGCCTCTTCGGTAAACCTGGGTTTCTTTGCCATCTGTAGTCACAGGTGGACCGTCACTTCGCCATTTGGCGACGAAGTGCCAGTTAAATTCAGCCCAGGCGGCATCCTCATACACGCAGATGGTGACATCTCGGACCTGCAAATCCCGCTGAGAGAAGAGACCACCCATCAAATCTTCGTAAACACTTCGCTTAATTTCATCCCAGCCATGGGCTTCGCCGCGAGGATGGATAAACGAAACATCTGGAGAATCAGACCAGATTTCAAACGCTAGGGTGGTATCGGCGTCGTCAATGGATTTCACATATTTTGCGATGAGGGCACGAATTTCAGTGACATCGCCGGTCGAGTCGGTTGACTGCACCTTTTGACTGACCGGAGATTTTTCTGCCGCGGCCCTTTCCTTCGCGGCTTCGGCCATGATTTTCTCGATCTCGGCGGGATCGCGCGGCAGTTTCTGGCTGAGGAGTTCGTGGCCGGACTCGGTGACCAGCACGTCGTCCTCGATGCGCACGCCGAGATTCTCCTCGGGGATATAAATCCCGGGTTCCATGGTGACGACCATGCCCGGCGCCAGTGGTTTGCAGCCCTCCAGGCCCGGATCGTGCACGTTCAGCCCGATCGAGTGGCCCAATCCGTGAGTGAAATACTGTCCCAGCGGCTTGCCGTGCAGATCCTTGCCGTGCGTGTTGATGTAGTTGTAGGCGATGGCGAACAGCGCATCTTTTTTGTCATGTTTTTCGCGGCAGCCAATAACGGCGCCCGGCCGGACCGCGTCTATCGTGGCATCCTGCGCGCCCAGCACGATCTCATAAATTTCGCGCTGCCGCGGGCTGTACTTGCCGTTGGCCGGCAAGGTGCGCGTGATGTCCGCGGCGTAGCCGCTGTATTGTGCGGCCACGTCCAGCACCACGATGTCGCCGTCCTCGATCTTGCGGGAGAGCTTGTTGTAGTGCAGCGTCGTCGAATTAGGTCCCGCGCCGACGATGGGCGCGTAGGCTTCGGCTTCCGCGCCGCCCATGGTGTGGACAAAGTCCATCTTGGCCGCGACCTGATACTCGAACAGGCCCGGCCGCATCATTTTCATGGCCTCGAAGTGGGCATCGAGCGAAAGACTGATGGCCCGGCGCAGCAGGGAAAGTTCGGTGGGCGATTTAACGGCACGCAGGTCGGTGATATTGCTGCGAATGTCTTTGAGGGTCGCCTGGGGGGCAGCGAGCTTCATCCATTCCACAACTTCTTTTTCGTGAGGATAGCCGCCCAGTTCATGCTGGTAGGGAAGGATGGTATAGAACGCAGGATAGATTTTGGCGAGGCGTTCGACCGTGGCGCGCAATTCCGGCAGCGGTTTCACCAGCGCAAAACCCGTGCGCGACTCGATCCCGGGATCGCTGGGCGACATCTTCACGCCGTTCCACTTCTCTTTGTTCGGATTCTTGGGCGGCAGGAAAAAGATTTCGCGCGGCCCTGCCCAGTCATCCTTTTTTGCGCTGCTGCCATTGGGCGGCAGGAGGATCAGCGCGGCCTCCTCTTCGTTGTGGCCAGTGAGGTAATAGAAATTTTCTTCTTGCGCGAAAATATAGGTCTGCGCCTCTTCTTCGCGGTTGGTATAGCCGAGCAGCACGATGGGGCCGTCAATGTTGGAAGCGAGCTTGGCGCGGCGTTCGGCATAGACGGAATTGGGCTCGCGCTCGCGGCGCTGTTGCGCCATGGCGGGAAGCAGCGCGCAAAACGCCAGCAGGAGCATTGTGGCGACGCGCCAGGCCCAGCCTTGGCCACTCATGCACGCCAAACTCATTGGGAAACGACGAGACACACCACTCATTCGGCCACCTCAGGGTCCCTCAGGGCAATAGAGGGAAAACAAAATTGTAGCCGAAAAGAGCGCGGTCTGGGAAACGCGGGGCCGGGACATAAAGACTCCGGGAGCCGATGGTCTGAAAAAGTTGATGAGTCTCAAGCGGGAGAGGGCTGAATGATTTGACAGTAGCGCTCTGGGCAACCGCGCGGCATCGCGGCATGAAACCGGGCTAGGATAGAAGAATAGAAAGGCTCCAGCCAGGGAGGGACCGTGGAACGCGAACGCCGCCGCACGCCGAGGTATGTCTTTTTCGCCAGCGCCGAACTCCTTGAAGAGAAATCGGAAGTGCGCGTGGCTTCCCGGGTCAGCGAATTGAGTTTGCATGGGTGTTACCTGGACATGATGAATCCCTTCCCCAAAGACACCCTCGTGCTCCTTAGGATTTGGGCCGACGAAAAGGTCTTCCAGACGAAAGGCAGAATCATTTACTCGCAGCCCAACATGGGCGCTGGCGTCGTCTTCCTCGATGTGCAACCCATGTATCTGCCGATCCTGCAACACTGGCTCGAAGTCGCCGCCCAAAAGCAATAGCGCTCACCCTCAAAGTCTATTCTCTACGAGAAGAGTAAGGACGCAGCCGGGAATGGCTGCGGCGAAGATACGCGCTCACGTATGAGCGGGAAGCACGGAGCGCAGTACGGCGAAGTAGTGGCAGGTGCTGCCGCCAAGGACGAACAGGTGCCAGATGGCGTGGGCATAGGGAATGCGCTTGGAAGCGTAGAAAATGATCCCCGCGGTGTACAGCAGCCCGCCGGCAAGCAGCAAAACTAACGTCGTCGCGGTGATGTGCGCAAACACGGGCTTGGCGGCAATCACCACCAGCCATCCCATGCCCACGTAAACTGCAGTCGAGAGAAAGCCGAAGCGCTCGACAAACCAGAACTTGAAGACGATGCCGGCGGCCGCAAGTCCCCAGACCACGCCGAAGAGCGACCAGCCCCACGCGCCGCGCAGGTTCACCAGCAGGAAGGGCGTGTACGTGCCTGCAATCAGCAAGTAGATTGCCGAGTGATCGAAGATGCGCAAAGCGCGCTTGAACCGCGGCGAAGGGACGGCGTGGTACAGGGTGGAAGCGGCGTACAGGCAAACCAGCGTGCTGCCGTAAATCACGCTGGCCACGATGTGCCAGGGCGTGCCGCGCAGCGCCGCCAGCACTAGCAAAACCACGAAGCCTACGATGCTCAGTGCGAGGCCAACTCCGTGCGTGACAGCGTTGGCCAGCTCCTCGATGGTGATGTGCCGGCGCAGCCTGCGAACGAGTCGCTCCATACCTATTAGATTGCGCGAATACGAGAAGCGTGACAAGAGCGGAATGTGACGCAGGTCACGTCTGTCACGTGACCACCAGCCTCGCTTTCTCAATGGCCCTGTTTCCTAATCTGTGCAGCCAAAGTACATTCCCGGCAAAAGGTGGAGGTGTGTGCCATGAAGAGCGAAACGCCCTCGTTTTCAGTACGGCCGAGTGGGGCGCATATCGCGTTGGCCTTAGTAGCGCTGGCTGGGCTCGTGCTCTTTATTTTGGCGTGCCGCCCTTCCTGGAGTCCCGACGGCCAACGGGTGCTCTATTCCTACGGGGATAAGGAGACGCTGAGAGCCGCTGTGGCCGTTTTTGACCGCAAGACCCACACCTCGCGGGTGATTTGGGCGGGCACGGACGAAACAGAATCCGATCACCGATTGGTGGCGACGCAGTGGAGCGCGGATGGAGAGCAGGCAATTCTTACGTCGGCCTCGAGCGAGTACACCGATCTTCTGGTGCTGCCTTTCCGCACCCAGAAGACCGCGCGGCGTTTCACGCTGGACGCATCGGGAAGCAGCGAGTATCTTCCCTATCCGCAGATTGCGAACTATCTGTTCATCGGGGGCCAGAAAGGCATTTACCGGCTTAATCTGGAAAACGGAGAAATCCTGAAAAAAGAGCCGGACAAGGCCATTAGTGGCGAGGATGGCTTCCTGCTGTTTGAATCCGGCCGCACGCTGATGTATCTGGTCAAGATCAAGCCTGAAGATGTTCCCGCACCCAAAGAGGGCGCAAAGGTCCCTGAGGAGAAACCTGCGGGAATCCTGGAGTTCGGCGAGATCGATCCGAGTGATTTGAGTTTTCGCGCTACCCAGAAGGTCACAGAAGCGATGCTGAATGCCAAGGGGATAGGCGATATCACCGGCTTTGTTGACGTCGAGCCGAAGAGCCGGACCATGGCTATCACTGGTGAACTTCTCGACGGCGGGCGTCCGGCAATCGTGATCCTCGGAAACGACGGAAACGACGGGATCGAGAAGATTCTGGATGCTGAAATGAAGAGTAAGGAAGATGGCTTGGGTAATCCGCAATGGTCCCGGGACGCCAAACTGATTTACGCTCCGGCGCTGTTCCGGAACGCGGCGACAGGCAGGACACAATTTGCCGTTGTGGAAGTGCCGCTGGATGGGAAGAAACCGCGCATCGACCCAATCAGCGAAGGGCCCAAAGCGGAGTTCGACGATAACTTTTTGAGTATGGCACAGATCGCGCTTTCGCCCGATGGCAAACTCATCGCGGTGAGCAATGGTTACAACGAGAAGGTCCGGCCAGAGAAAAGAGGAATCTTCCTCCTGGATGTGAGCCAGCCGGGGCGGCCGGTGAGTTTTTATCCCGCGCCTGCGTTGCCGGCAGTGCCGCAGAAGCCCGCAAACAAAACTGAGGCTAAGCCAGCAGCCAAGGAGTAGCGCCGTGGAACCGCTACGCGAGATTTTCTCTTACGTGTGCGGGCAGCAGCACAACTGGGCGCCGGGCGGCGTGGAATTGCCGTTCTGCCAGCGTTGCACCGGGTTATATGTCGGAGCGGCGCCCGCCTCGCTCGTTTTTCTGTTGTTCAAGCCAAAGCCCACGAGCCGCATACTGTGGCTGCACGGAATCTGCTTGCTGCTGATGATTCCCTTCGGGTACCACCTGGTGGCACAAACGGGTGAAGAGAGAACACTGACCGGGCAACTATTCGCCTTCGGCTTGATCTACTACTTGACGCTGTTGCCGGCAGACCGTCTGCCAAAGTGGGAAGCACTTTGGGAGTGCAATTCGTCGAGCTACCTGATGGGAGTGGTCATGGCGTTGTTGGCGCTGCAAGTTGATGTGGCCTGGGGCGGGTTGCGCACGAATGCCATACTTGCGTGGTTGGGCGCCGCCGGGCTGGTCCTGTACGGATTTCTTGTCCTGACGAATGTTTTGCTATTGGTGTGGCTTGCGTGGGAGTCGCTGCGCAGGCGCATTGGTTCATCCCCAATATGAATGACTCGTTTCTATTCGTGAGACCGCCGCGGCCGCTCTGGCCGTTCAATGGTCCGGGAAGCGCGTTCTGGCCGCCGCTGGCGTTTGCGTCGATGGCGGCTGCTTTGCGCTGCGCGCTTCCCGATCTGCAGGTGGCCATTCTTGATGCGCCGGCGCTGGAGATGGGCTGGAAGAGTATCACGCGAGAATTGCGAACACGGCAGCCTTCGTTCGTGGGGATCGGCGAAGAAGCGGTGAGCTGCGTGGAAGGGTTGCGCGCCGCCGCGCTGGCAAAAGAATGTGGCGCGAAGGTGATCGCCGGGGGCTGCTTCTTCGGCAATGTGGCGGAAGCCGTCTTGCGGACGGGCCAGGTGGATGCGGTGGTACACGGGGAAGGGGAAGTCACTCTCGTTGAGCTGGTGCAGGCCCTGCGGGAAAATTCCGCGAGCGCGTTGCGGAATGTTGCGGGAATTTCTTTTCGCGATGGCGAAGAAGTGACCCGCACGGCCCCGCGGGAACTCATCGCCGATCTCGATATGCTGCCGCTGCCAGCTTATGACCTGCTGCCCGTCGGGCGCTACGGCCAAAAAAGCAAGAATCACGCGGGACTTGCCGCCATCGAGTTGGGGCGCGGCTGCTCCTGTGCCTGCGAATTTTGCGTGCTGTGGCGGCAGATGGGCAAGACGCTGGGGAATCGCGTGGTGCCGCATCTGCGCGTGAAATCGGTCGAGCGCTTGCTGGATGAGCTTCGCATCCTGATGGACCGTTACGATCGCCGCTTTCTCGGCTGGGTGGATCCCTGCTTCAATGCCGACAGCAAAACGCCGGGCGAACTGGGAGAGCGATTGTTGCGGGAAGGCCGGCTTATTAACCAGAGCGCCTGGGTGCGCGCCGATTACGTGCTGCGCGACGATGCCGGCGGCACCCTGGCGTCGTGCGTTGCCTCCGGCTTGCGCGAGATGTATCTCGGCATTGAACGCCTGGAGAAAGATCGCCTGCAATCGCTTCACAAAGGCAATCTCCACAACGAGGGCGAGAAAGCCTTGTGGCTGCTGGCGCGTAAATATCCGCAGGTGTACACGGTGGGTTCCTTCATCTACAACCTGCCGGGAGATACGCCGGCGATCGTGCGACGATTGTTCCGCGAGGCCTACCGCGCGCCGATGGACATGTCCTTCTTCATTCCGTTGACGCCGCTTCCGGGCACACCGTTCTGGAAGGATACGGAGTGGGACGGCACGGGTGAAGCCATGCGCGAATTTGATTTCCTTCTGCATTTCCACGGGGACGGGCTGAAAGCAAGACTCTCCCGCACGCTGATGTTGTGCTACTGGTTTTCGTGGCCGAAAGAGCGGCTCTACCGGTTCCTCACCGGATTTGTTTCGCGCGACCCTCGGCGCCGCAGCATCTCTCGCAGAAACGCGGCGCGGTTCAATTGGCACTGCGCGCGCACGCTGGCAAATGGCCTGGCAGGGCGCAGGGAATTCGCCATGAACCTGCCAAGCTGGTACGACTCGTAGAAATCACCCGTCACAGGATGTTCCAATAAGGGCGGTTGTGCGGAGCTGCCCCTTTTCTGCGCTCTTCTTGTTGACGGTATCGATGTTCAATTCGCGGCTACTGTTTGTAGCGCTCCCTGTAGTAGTCGATCTGCTGCTGCAACTCTTCCTTGGATAGCCCGGCGGTCCATTTGTGGAAGTCGGACTTCATTACATCGGCAGTGACGCCCGGCATCAACTGTTCGGCCTCCGGAATGAATTCCGTGTAAAAGGTTTTCGCTACTTCGTAGAAGCCGTGCCACTGCGTGTAATCCGGGCCCATCATAGCCGTGCCCATACGCGCGCGGCGGCCCTGGTGGTGCCACAGTTCGTAGTAGGTCCATTCGATCTTTTCGTCGAAGGGAGTGGGCGTGAGTTTTTTCGCGGCGTACAGCTTGTCCATGATGGACTTGGCAGGCTTGGCGAATTTTTCGTTGTAGAGGTCGATGGTGGCCTCATACTGCGCGTAGAAATTGTTGATCCAGCCGGTGGCGTGGCAATTGGAGCAGACGTCCTGCATGGAAATGCGGCGGCGCTCCCAATTATCGAGCTTGATGGAGATGGCCGGGCGCAGCGTGATGCTGATGCGGTCGCCCACGTCGTGCGTGACGCCCTGATTCGGCGTGGCGGACATGTGGCAGGTGGCGCATGTGGGCGCGGCGGAATAGTCCTTGCCGACAATCCAGGATTTCGAGTCGAGATTCATTTTCGCGACGTTGGCGCGGAACTGGATGCCGTGCTTGGACTCGTTGTAAATCTCGATTTGCGGATGATCGGGGCCGAGATGGCATTTGCCGCAGTTTTCCGGCTGCCGCGCCAGCGCGGAGCTGAAGGAATGCCGTCCATGGCACGCGGCGCAGGTGCCTTTGCTGCCGTCCGGATTCACGCGGCCGATGCCGCTGTTGGGCCAGGTGACCGGATCGAAGCGGCCGTCACCGAGATACTTCACTTCGCTGCCATGGCACTGGCGGCAGCCGTTGTTTGCCGC
>Ga0208457_1002448_pt1 | contig 10424 bp, 7 predicted proteins | sample June2015DPH_10_1_FD_185513 | JGI IMG/M metagenome (GOLD analysis project Ga0208457, IMG submission 185513) | Peatland microbial communities from SPRUCE experiment site at the Marcell Experimental Forest, Minnesota, USA - June2015DPH_10_150... | ecosystem: Environmental > Terrestrial > Soil >... | reverse complement strand
TTTCAACATGTTTTTGGATATGTCTGTCAAAACGACTCTGTAACCATGCTTTGCTAACCTGATGGCCCAGTAACCGGTTCCTCCGCCAGCATCTAAAATAACCGCATTTCTTCCTTTCGGAAGGAAGCGTTTTATGTTACGCCAAGTGATCTCATGGTAAAGCCTCCAATAAGGTGTCTCATACCCTTTATCGTACTCTTCGGCTGTCCTTTCATAAAATTCTTTTACCGCGTTTGAGTCTTGAATTCTCACGAGACAAATACCACGTGGATTTGCTATTTCAATCTATTTATAAGCGCGAATGAATTCAAGCCAACCGAAAAAGTGGTCGATGTCTCCTCTTTTCTGACATGCTACGGCGCACCCTAACTTGCCTTTGGCTCAGGCGCTCTTCAACTTCTTACGCAGGATTTTTCTGACAATGTCCACCTGAAAGCCTAGACTTCGCAGCAAAGTAATCGAGGAAACGTTCTGTTCCGAAGTTCCCAGTCTAACCGAGCCAATTCCTTTTTCAAACAGGAAATTCATAGCTCGAACCGTAAGTGCTGACGCAAGATGCTTGTTTCGAAATTCTGGAAGCGTTGCAGCTGGACCAAGATAACCCCTCTTAAGATGCAGATACTTCACATAATCCGTGTCTGGCTTTGCCACGACAGCTGAAACAATTCTTTCGTCAACCTCAGCGACTTGAACCCAGTCTTCGCTGAACGGCGGATCGTCGGACTTCCATTTTTCAAGAACTCCCGGTTCCAGTCTTTGCCATCCGAATCCAGTGTTCATGAGAGCAACAAGTTCTTCTTCCTCTTCAGATTTTAAGTTTCGAAGTTTGATGCCTTCGGCGATCTCTGGAATTGGTTTCAGGCGGTCGAGTTTTGCGGACATTCGCAGCCAGCCAGGATGCAATTTATAGCCTTGGTTAATCCAATCGTTGATTCTCGGGCTTCCTTCATCAACCGCCGTTGACACAGTGCCGCTCCTGGCGTTTCTCTCAACCTCGTCTACGAGCATATTTTCAATGATTCTTCGATTAGGTCCTTCACGAACGGCGAGCCACGAGATGTTCTCTTCCGAGCGTTCCTCAAGATGAGTTCCGACAAGACCTAACACGTTTCCATTTTCTTCTGCCACACGAATCTTGAGGTCTCGCCTTCGGATTTGGGATAGGACCCTTTCTTCGCTGGACGGAACGAACTCGTATGAGCCTCTGTATTCTTCATTCAACAAATTGACAATAGCTGGCAAATGTTTGTTGCCAAATTCTGAAATCTGGATGGTCATTTCGCCTAGAGCAGGAGTCGATGGTAACTATAAACTTTTGGCTGCCGGAACGTACTGCGAGGTATGGAGTTGCATTAGTGATTGAGTGGAACGTCTGCCTTGTCCTCCCCAGTTTTTGTTGTGTGAATCTAGTCAGGTCTGAAGTTGTGATTATGCAAGCCATGTCATTCTTGACAAGTTATTTCCCAAATGACTCTTCCTTTGGGATCTGGGCATTCTATCTCGAGGACCTTGGGCAGCCAATCGTTCGGTTCCTCTATTTTCCTTTGTTTAGCTGGCAACATTGGGAGCAGACTGGAGAGAGCATAAATACAAACATGTTTGTTCTCTTCGGGGAAGCCCAGTCTTCCACCTTCGAGGCGGAAGCAGTCTCCGACCTTATGTGTGTCACAGACACCCTCGATTCTCTTAACTCTGACGATTAGAGTTTTCATAATGACTGCAAAATGGATAAAAGCAGCTTCAACTTAAACGTTTCTCACACAAGCGTCGCCAACATCCTGAGGAAATCTCGTAGATGGAGCAGCAACTGTTTATATGAAGAGAATAATCGTCGATGTCGACCGATGTTCTGGATGCCGACTGTGTGAGGCAGTATGCTCGTTTGCTCATGAAAACCTGTTCAGATCTTCTGCTTCAAGGATTACGGTTGTGAAAGAAGATGCTTTCGGATTCGACCTACCAGTTATGTGTTGGCATTGTAGCCGCTGTCTTCCCATGGAAACCTGCCCCTCGAAAGCTCTGAAAAGAAACCCAGAAGGATTGATCTGCGCAAGTGAAGAATGCATTGGCTGCGGAAAATGCGTAGAAACATGCCTCGTCGGAGCGATCAAGCTACATCCTGAGAGGCATACTCCGCTAATTTGCGATCAGTGCGGCGGAAAACCAATATGTGTTAGGAAATGCCCGACCAAAGCATTAACGTATTCGGAAACGAATGTGCAACGGCCCAAATTGCCAGTTAAGGTTCTTGAAGAAACATTAAGAAAGTGGAGAATAATTGCCTAAGTATTTCGGTTATGCTGGAAGAGTTCTTCGAGTAGATCTCACAAGAAGCAGGATTAAGACAAAACCCACAGAAACAAACTTGATAATGGAGTTTATCGGTGGAAGAGGCTTCAACTCTGCGAGACTTTACAGGGAAGTCCCAGCAAACGTAGACCCTCTTTCTCCGGAAAACAAGCTGATGTTTGCAACAGGCCCCCTGGTCGGGACAGCTTTCCCTCTGGGTGCACGGTTCAACGTGAGTGCTAAATCTCCACTTACGGGGATATTGGGAGACTCAAATGCTGGAGGTCATTTTGCCGCTGAAATGAAGTTCGCTGGGTATGATCAAATAATAATCGAAGGCAGAAGTCCGAAACCATGCCTCATTTTCATACGCGACCAAGAAACCCAGATTCTAGATGCAGCACATCTCGTCGGAAAAGACGTTTACGAAACGACCAGAATCATTAGAAAAGATTTGGACAGGCAGGTTCAGGTTGCGACGGTTGGGCCGGCAGCGGAGAATCTCGTTCTTTACTCAGGAATATTCGTCAATCTAGCAAGGCCTGCTGCCAGAACGGGCATGGGTACGGTTATGGCTTCCAAGAACTTGAAGGCGATAGCGTTAGAAGGAACGGGCAGCGTGAAGGTTGCTGATTCTGGCGCGTTCTGGAGGATTGTTGAGAAAGTTGAAGAAGAGACGTATGCTCATCCCCAGTATTGGCCTCGCAGGATAATGGGAACAACCAGAATTCTGAGCCTCGCGGACAATCTGGGCTTTCTACCCACAAGACATTTCACTTCTGCCACGTTCGAGCACGCGGCTAAAGTAAGTGGCGAAAGACTAGCAAGAGAGTACAACGTGAAAAATCGCGCTTGCTACTCGTGTATAGTCCCATGCAGCAGATTCTATGTTGTAAGGGAAGGAGATTACGCTGGCCTTTACGGTGAAGGACCAGAATATGAAGCGCTGAGCAGCTTCACCGCTAGAGTTGGAAACTCGAACCTTAATCTGGCCCTGAAGGCCGTTGATTTGGCTAACAAGTTGGGCTTGGATGCGATAACGACCGCCGAGTGCATTGCTTGGGCTATGGAGCTTTACGAAACGGGAGAATTGAGCAAAAAGGAAACAGACGGTCTTGAACTGAATTGGGGAAACGGCAAGACGATACTCGAATTGATTGAAAGAATAGCCTATCGCAAGGGATTTGGAGATTTGCTTGCTGATGGAGTTAGAAGAGCGGCGGAAAAACTTGGAAAGGGAAAGGAGATAGCCTTCCACGTGAAGGGTCTAGAACTCATACAGGCTGATCCTCGAGGTTTGAAAGGTTACGGTCTAGGCTATGCTGTCTCGAGCAGAGGAGCAGACCATCTGAGATCCGAGCCTTTCCTAGAGCTAAGCGACGACCCCGATGAAGGCATGAAGAAGTTTGGGATTCCTGAGGCAACGTTAAGGCTTGCCCACAGAGGAAAGGGCAGGCTGGTACGCTATTTTGAAGACTGGTGCGCGGTAGTGGATTCTCTTGAAATCTGCAAAAACTTGGCCGAAAACATGGAGCTGCTCCCGCTGAAGAGAGCAGCCGAAATAACGGAGGCCGTGACAGGTTTCCACTTCGCGGAAGGGTCAATGTCGAAAATCGGGGAAAGAATAGTCAACCTAGAAAGAGCCTTTCTCGTTCGGCAAGGAATTACAAGAAAAGACGACAACCTGCCTCCAAGATTCCTCAATGAGCCCCTGCCCAACGGAAATTCAAAGGGATCAGTATTCGAAATAGAGCCTATGCTCAACGAATATTATGAGGAAAGAGGATGGGACTCGAACGGAATCCCGAAAACACGAAAATTAAGAGAACTCCATCTCGAATATGCCATCAAAGATTTGAAAAGAACTGATGTCAAAGTCAGGAAGAAAAGGAATTTGAAGAACTGACGTCGTTGCGCATGTGCTTTTATGTCATAAATTGAATTCAGATGCCATTATCGTATTTCGCTAGGGCTGCTACTTCGATGGGCACCACTTTTCTGTATACACACTCTGGTCTTCTTATGATCCCATCAACATTCAAGAGGTCTTTGACTTGTATGCCGAATGCTTTTTCGTTTTCTTTCAGCAACGGTAGGATTCTTTCCCAATCTTCTCTGGAAATTGTGCTGATTTTGCCGCCGTTGAGCTGTTCTTCGCCGACTGTTTCTCTAGGGTCTCTCAGGTATACAGCGCTTGCTGCAGCGAGGGGGAACAGGTTTCCGCCTTGATAGGGGGTTTCTTGCTCTGTGATTTTTCCGTGGTCATCGAATGTCATTCCGTTTAGAATTGTAAATCCTCTCGCTGCCATGCAAGATTCGCCCATGTAATCTTTGCAGGAACCATTGATTACAGCCGTAGCACTTCCGACGGAGTTAATCAATGGTCTGTCGATGAGATCGCCTAAAACGAACGTCACTCCACCCTTAGCCCCGTATTCAAACGCTTTTCCCGCATCGCCATAGATTACCAGTTTTCCTGACTTGAAGCAATAAGCGACAGAGTCTTGAGCGCTTTCGTGCACATAGAATTCTGGGCCGTCTGCGAAAGCAGCAAGGCAGTCGCCAGTTCTTCCGTATACGTCGATTCTGACTTTGTCTCTTGCAATCAGACCAGCTCCGAAATTTCTCTGTCCTCTGAAGTCATAGGCAATAAAGTTCGTCCAGCCTAGATTGTAAGCTCTTTCAAGAAACCGGCATGTTCCTTCTTCTCCCTCGGGATGAAATTCAGAGGCGTCTATGACGAGGGTTTGACCTGAGCATATTGGACCTTTCAGCTCGTTTCTTCTTTCAAAGTTGATCAAACAATAGTTGCCATTTTTGTTGGATTCGGGGGAATGTACTGAATCGAAAATTCCGAAGAGTTTTTCTTCGAGTAGAGAGACGATGTCACTTCTTCTTTTGCTGCCAGTATCATATTTTCTGTCTATAAGCAGGGTGAGTGTCTCTATGACGACTGACTTCTCTTCATCACCTCTATCAGCGTATTTCCTCAGGGCATCTGCAAACGAACACACTTCGTCAAAATTCCAGTCTCCAATGTTCTTTGCAGCGTATGCGAATAGGTTGACGGCTTTCGGTTTTTCTTTTAGTTTTTCATCGATACTGGAAGATTGGGTTGGATTGCGACTGTTTGTTCTCTTGTGATGTTGCTGATGTTTTGCAGCTGAGATGGGTTTCCCAAACTTATCCGTGCATAGAAGGTTCTTTGACTTGTCGATAGTGAAGACGAAAGCGCCACCATCAGTGTAGCTTCCTCCTCTGGCGTACCAGTATAGGTCACATTTTGGATAGAATCTTGAATCATCCTTCGACAAACTCTGTACCATCGTATCTATTGCCTGTTTCTCAGAAGCTATGAATCCTATTTTTACCTCTCCTTCTTGGAGTGCAAAGACTTGTGGCCTTAACATTGAAGTGTCAGTTATGCCGATTAGCTGAAACTCGCTTCTGTAAGGATTATTTCTGGCAATGATGAAGAACCATGGTCCATCGGGAGAATATTGAATGTGTGTTGTTTGGACAGCCTTGTAGGTTTTCTTCTTACTTTCTGGAAGCATCGCAAAATCTCTTTCAGTCGTTGGGGCAATAGCCTCGATTGCATATTCCAGTGGGTATCCATAAATCCTTGTGAGAAGATCCCAGTACAGGGCGGCAACCTCGGTGTCCGTCAAGAATAAGGGGAAAATGTCTCTTTGCCTCAGGTATTCTGTTATTGAATAATAATTCGCAAAATCGCCATTGTGAACCAAGGCATCGTGCAAGCCTATGAATGGGTGGGAACCCCCAGGATGCCAGATTTTTCCTTTCGTCGGATATCTTTGATGCCCAATCCAGACATGGGCTTCAAGATCTTCAAGCTTGTAATACCGGAGAACTTGCTCAGCATATCCTACAATCTTAAAAACGATGATATTTTTTCCGTGAGAAACAACGAACGCTTTCTTATCGCCTAGAGAAGCATAATATTTTTTGTTCAGAGCAAAACTGTTTCGATAGATGAACTCATCCTCTACTTTGCTTTGCTCGAGCCCTTCAAATCCATTCTTTTCAATGAATTGCCTTAATTTGTCTTCTTTTACTCGTACAAAATACCTCCAAACCTCTGGAGGTCTGACCTCTAGACCTATAGTTCTGTGGTTCTCAATCACTGGGACTTTTTCTGCGAGCTCAACGTTGAGGTGGGGGTTTATGAATTGAGATTCAACTTCCACTCTTGATTTCGGATCAATATAGGCTATCTGCATTATGTAGTCTTCTTGTAAGACCCTGTCTGAAACGCCTAGTTGCTTCGCAGAAAGACCGACCGCTGCTATACCGCCACCTTTGCCGTTTCCTCTGTTATGCATCTGTATAAGTGGTTGCAGTAAGTGTCTTCCCTTTATTGGAACAGAACTGGCTACTCCAAGGACGCCGCATCCGCCCTCTGCCACGTTTTCATAAGTCGAATTGTTGGATTGGTTGGCAACACGTTCTTTCCCTGAAACCATTGGACTTTGAGTGTTTCTGTCCAAAACTATCACCTCAAATGATCGAGATGCACCATGTGTTTGAATCGGCCTTTTCTGAACTGCACTTCATCGTTGGGTCGAAGTTCTCGGATATTCTTTAGGTCAAGCTTCCTCAGAACATAGCTCCATTGTTCCTTCCATGAACTGTAAAGGTTGATTATCCTTTGAGAACCCCAGTCTATGTCGATAAAATACTTAAGTGCTGGATCTGTCGTGGCTATACCAGATGGACAGCCTTTTCCTCTTTCACAGTTTTCACACCTTTTGCATCCAAGTGCAACTAGTTCTGCCGTTCCAATTACCGCTCCATCAGCTCCTAAGGCTATGGCCTTTGCAACGTCGAATGCAGTTCTTATTCCACCGCTGGCCATTATTGTTATCTCGTCTCTGACTCCTTCTCTTACCAAATAATTGTGGACAATCGGGATTGCATATTCGACTGGCATAGCTATGTTTTTCTTGGCTATGTCAGGGGCTGCGCCTGTTCCTCCGTACCCACCGTCTATTTGTAGAATGTGGGCCCCTGCGTAATAACTTCCAATCGCTACCATATCAACATCCGTGGGAGTTGAAACTTTCACGGATATCAAGGCTTGAGGATTCACATCTTCCATTAATTGAACGTGCCTGTAGTGATCTTCCACAGAGTAAACGTTGTGAAATGGGAATGGAGAAAACAAACTTATGCAGGGAACTACTTCACGTATCTCTGCAACATCAGGAGTGACCTTGTCAGCAAGCAAATGTCCTCCTAAACCGGGTTTCGCGCCCTGCGCGTACTTTAGAACTATGATTCTTGCTCTCTTGAGAGTTTCAGCATTCACCCCAAAGTGACCAGTGGCAACTTGCGTTATGACGTGATTTTTGTATTGGGTTAGCACATCAGGATAGCCTCCCTCACCGGTGCTGGTGAAGGTGTTCCAAGCCTCTGCTGCTTTGGCTCTCGCGAGCATCACGTTTAGGCTTACGGAGCCAAAGGACATGTCCGCGCCGTAAACTGGTATAGGAATCTTGATTTCTGGCCGTCCATCTTTTCTTTTGTTCAGAACTATAGAAGTATCCCTGTTTTCTTCGTCAACCAAATCATCTTCATGAATTTCTTTATGCTCTAATTCGAACTCAAATCGTAGCTTGTCGAAGCCTCCTCCGGAATCCCCAATTTTGTACTCGTGTTTTTTTGATACCCTTCCGACTTCAGCCTGTTCCCAGGTGGACAATATTAAGTCAGCAGTCCATCGTAGGTCACCGAGGGCAAGGTACTGGGGGCTGAGTTCAACGGATAAAGCACTGTTCGGGCATTCATTCACGCATCGTTTACACGAAAGACCCGTACAAGAAACCTTGGGGACAGTTAGACGCAGATATCCATTCGGCTTTTTGTAGGCTTCATAATCTATCGGTGAGGCTCCTATGTATGAAGGGCAGACTTCAGCGCAAATTCCACACATTGAACATTTGGACCTATCGATAATTACTTCATACTTTTCTATTGAGCCGGGATATTGGGAAGGTGCGGGTTTTATTTCTGGCACTTGAAAAAGGAGTTCCTTCTGCATCATTCTTTATCACCGAAGACTTTTGCTTCAAGATCCTCGTAGAACATCGCTCTGCCAACCTCGCCCGTTTGCCTTCTCACTTCCCGCAAACCCATTCCTCCGAGCACTTCCAACAATTGGTCCCTCCATGCGCCGATGAGGTTCGTAATTCTCTGGGTTGCCAGTTCAACGTCTCCATTTTCCACATTCATCTGGCAGTCTTGGCTATGCATAGTTCCATAGCAAACTTTGCATCCAAGAGCAATTTGATATACTATTCCAACTGCAACAACATTGGCCCCAAGAATTATGGATTTGGGAACATGGGCTGCCTCAGCTATTCCTCCACTAAAGATTAAAGTGATCTTGTCTCGAGTGCGTTTATCAACGAGATGTGAGTGAACAGAGCGGATGGCGTTCTTGATCGCGTCAGGATCTCGCTCAACAACTCCATCGTCAACATGAATGTGAACGATATCGCCTCCCATCCTTGCAATTGCATCCGCTCTCTCTGGAGCCTCTTTATCATAAGGAAAGTAGAAGGAGACTAACGCTGAAGGATTAGTCGCCTTGATCTTCTCTAAGTGATCTTTTATTTCGCCGCCCCTAAACTCAACTTCAACGATTTGCGATATTTTGACCAGATCTTCAAATTCGTCTATCTCGTCAGAGTCAATTCTGGGTATTAGATTTGCTTCATAATGCGTCAGATCGGACGAATATTCTCTTGCGTTTACTATGGCAAAAGTCTTGAGCCCAGCAGCAGCCTTCGCCAAAGCTAGCTGGAGGTTCCTGTTTGTTCTGCAACTTAGCGGAGCATCGAAAATCATGGGTATCGGAATCTCTATAGTTCTGGGAACATTGGAAACCAGCTTCTCATTCTCGTCAAATTCAAGGGATTGAAGTCTCCTTCCCAAGTCTACCGAAGTCGAAATATACTCTCTACCATGAATTCCATCCCTTGTTGGTCTGACTATCTCTGAAAAATCGAGCCAGATGCTGTCAAAGCCCTCTCCCGCAAAAGGCCCGGTGTACCCAGCGCCAGAAACAGGAACCCTGCCGGTTTCTGCTTCAAAATAGATTGTTTTTATTTTGTCTGGAGAGAAATAGGGATTCCCTAATCTTTCGAATTCAGGGTTGATTCCGATTGAGATGGCGCCTTTTGGACATTTCAAGACACACATGTAACACCCTCTGCACAGATCTTGTATGGGCTCTGCAATCTGACTATCCTCGCGCAACTCATGGACGCCATATATACAAGCTTGGGTACATTCCTGAGCGTTTGTGCAGTTATTGTAGCGATTGACTATGAACTTTGGAGGCAACTTGATTTTTGGAGGGGCATCTTTCGCTGCTATGTGATATCTCTCGTAATCGGCTTTCATTAAGAACACCTAGCCTTCGAATCGTAGTTAGGAATTGTTCGTAGCTTAGTGCGCGTCATGTTGCTGCCTGAATGTGCAAATTAATAATATAGTGAAGTTTGAATGTACATATAAAAGCTTTATTACCAGATTGAAAGACAAATGTTAAACAAAAGCCATGAATCTTGGATGAACGTGCAGTGACGGTGTTTAAACATGCATCTGGACGAGACAGATGTCAAAACCTTGAAAGCGTTGACTGCGAAGGCTAGACTCTCATCAAGACAAGTTGACAAGCAGTGCGACATTTCAATCGGCACGACGCCAGACCAAAAAAGAGAGTTTATCGTCCAGAAGTAAGTTGAAGGTGCGGGGGATGGGGTTTGAACCCATGCAGCCCTACGGCAACAGGTTTCTTAAAACGGTGCCTGTTCCAAACAAACTGGTTGTTCTTTTCTGGGCAACGTTTTCCTAAGCCTGTCTCCTTTGGCCAAACTCGGACACCCCCGCGGATTGAGAAGGGTTCAAATGCTGAATCAGTATCTTCTTTTATATTTGTTTAGTCTTCCAAGGATGACATCCTAGTTTTGGTCTTCCTAAGGGTTATATTCGCTCATATATCTATAATTCAATGGCAACAGCGCAGGGAAAGGCGAAGTGATTATGAAAAAAAAGTATAGTGAGCATCAAAGACAACGAATAATTCGCGACCCTAAAGTCGAAAG
>Ga0208457_1002425_pt1 | contig 10524 bp, 13 predicted proteins | sample June2015DPH_10_1_FD_185513 | JGI IMG/M metagenome (GOLD analysis project Ga0208457, IMG submission 185513) | Peatland microbial communities from SPRUCE experiment site at the Marcell Experimental Forest, Minnesota, USA - June2015DPH_10_150... | ecosystem: Environmental > Terrestrial > Soil >... | reverse complement strand
CGTGAGCGAATCCGCCAGATCGAGGCGAAGGCCCTCCGTAAGCTGCGTCACCCGAGTCGCTCGCGCAAGCTGCAGGACTACTTGGAGTAGGCCGTCAGCCGGGCCACAGCGGCCATGCGGCCGCGAGGAGGCTCGCACGGGCATAGAGAGGGAGCGCGTCGACGCAGTCGCGACCCTGATCGCCTATTAGGGGATCGGTCGCTTGAGTGGGCGACCTCGCGAGGCGGGCGTCCGCGCGGATGCCGGCCGAGGCTCTCGCCCGATCAGGCCATCGGGCGCTGACGCTCAGATGGCGACATACACGCTCACGTACAGAGAGGCTGTGGTGGCCTGAACTTGCAGATCCGACTACCTCCTGCCACGCACGTCTCGCCAGGCCTCGTTCGAGGCTAGGCTGGCGCCGTCGTCCGCCGCCCGCGATCTGTCCGCGGCAGCGTCATCGACGCGCGCGCCAACGGCGACGCCCTCCCAGAACTCGACAGAAGCCCGCTCGTAGAGGAGGCCCATGGGCAGGGTCACCCCTCGCCAATGCTCGACGGTGCGCGCCGCTGGGTCCGAGCCGTTGAGCCCGCGCTCGCCGCGCCGCTCGTCCTCGTAGCGGGCGAGGGCAGCGCGATGGATCGCGAGCTGCGCAACCGCAAGAGCTCGCCGGTCGTCGGTCGACCCGAGATCCGCGAAGAACAGCTGCAGCAGGCCGGCATCGCGCAGTTCGGTCGGTTCCTGTGAGGGCGTCGCGAGCCACGCCTGGATCGCCGCGCGGCCGCGGCCGGTGATCGTGAAGAGCCGCCGCCGCCGTCCATCCGCCTCGCGCTCCTCTGTCAACAGACCCAGTTCGAGTAGGCGCGCCGGCTCCTTGTAGAGAAGGGCGTGGGGGAACGACCAGAAATGGCCGATGGTCGCCGCCACGTGACGTTTGAGCTCATAGGGCGTGGATGGACCTTCTCGCTCGATCAGGCCCAGCACGAGGTACGACGTCGAGGTCAAGTGGGCGGGTGGTGTGGCGGTCGTATCGATTGACATTGGTCCAAACGATACCATACTGGTGAGACGGTTCTGCAGAGAGGGCCCATCCAAGTAGAAAGCGTTCTCTGCCCGCTCGGAAGGAGTTCGGGCCGGCCGCAGGCCGGGAACCCTGTCCGCAGAACGGACCTTCAGGAGGAACCATCCGTGGCTACCGCCACCAAAGCCAAGCCCGCCCACCCCTCGAAGTCGGCCACGCACGCCGTCGTCACGCCAATCACGAAGAAGCTCCGCCCGCTGGGCGACCGCGTGGTTGTTCAGCCGACTCCCGGCGAAGAGACGACGAAGAGCGGCATCGTGATCCCGGATACCGCCAAAGAGAAGCCCCAGGAGGGGACGGTCCTTGCTGTCGGGCCGGGTCGTGTCCTCGACGACGGCAAGCGCGAACGAATGGACCTCAAGCCGGGCGACAAGGTCCTATATGCGAAGTACGGCGGCACTGAATTCAAGCTTGACGGCGAGGACCTGCTGATCATCAGCCACAAGGACATCCTCGCGGTGGTGGAGAGCCGACCTTAGATCAGGTCTCGACTCCGGCACTCCCCGGCCGATGCCGGCGAGCCTCCCGCAGATCCTGAAAGGACGACAACGGCCATGGCCAAGCAACTCCGCTCTGATGAGATGGCTCGTCGGAGCCTCATGAACGGCATCGACCGTCTGGCCGAGGCCGTCCGCGTCACGCTCGGGCCCAAGGGCCGCAACGTCGTCCTCGACAAGAAGTACGGCGCTCCCACGATCACCAACGACGGGGTGACGATCGCCAAGGAGATCGAGCTCGAGGACCCCTTCGAGAACATGGGCGCGCAGCTTCTCAAGGAAGTCGCCACCAAGACCGACGAGGTCGCGGGCGACGGCACCACGACCGCCGTCGTCCTCGCCCAGGCGATCGTCGCCGCGGGCCTCCAAAACGTCAGCGCCGGGGCCAACCCAATCGCTGTCAGGCGGGGCATCGAGAAGGGTGTCGAGGCGATCGTCGCCGAGCTCAAGCTCTGGTCCCGCCCGGTCGACAACCGCAAGCAGATCGCGGCCGTGGCCTCGATCAGCGCCGCCGATCCCGAGGTCGGCAAGATCATCGCCGAGGTGATGGACAAGGTGGGCAAGGATGGCGTCATCACCGTGGAGGAGGGCCAGTCGCTCGGCCTCGAGACCGAGTACACGGAGGGCATGCAGTTCGACCGCGGCTACCTCTCGCCGTACTTCGTCACCAACGCCGACCGCATGGAAGCGGTCCTTGAGAACCCGCTCATCCTGATCACCGACAAGAAGATTTCGAGCGTCAAGGACATGCTGCCGGCGCTTGAGAAGGCCGTCGGACAGAGCAAGCCGATGGTCATCATCGCTGAGGACGTCGACGGTGAGGCCCTCGCCACGCTCGTCGTGAACAAGCTCCGCGGCACCATCGCCGTCCTCGCGGCGAAGGCTCCGGGCTTCGGCGATCGCCGCAAGGAGATGCTGCGCGATATCGCCGTCCTGACCGGCGGCACCGTCATCAGCGAGGAGATCGGCCGCAAGCTCGACTCGGTCACGGTCGAAGACTTCGGCCAGGCCCGCCGCGTGATGGCCACCAAGGACGACACCACGATCGTGGACGGCGCGGGCTCGCCGGAGCAGATCAAGGCCCGGATGAGCCAGATCAGGGCCCAGATCGAGGACACCACGTCCGATTACGACAAGGAAAAGCTCCAGGAGCGCCTGGCCAAGCTGGCCGGTGGCGTCGCGGTCATCAAGGTCGGCGCGGCGAGCGAGGTCGAGCTCAAGGAGAAGAAGCACCGGATCGAGGACGCGCTCTCGACCACCCGGGCGGCGGTGGAAGAGGGTCTTGTCGCGGGCGGCGGCGTGGCCCTGCTCCAGGCCATCCCGGCGCTCGACCTGGTCGAGCTGGTGGGCGACGAGGCGGTCGGCCTCAGCATCCTGCGCCGCGCGCTCGAAGCGCCCATCCGCCAGATCGCCGACAACGCCGGCGCGCATGGCGAGGTGGTAGTCGAAAAGGTCAAGGGCCTCAAGCGAGGTCACGGCTTCGATGCCCTCAAGGGCAACTACGGCGACATGTTCACGAAGGGCATCGTCGACGCTGCCAAGGTGACGCGCTCAGCGCTCCAGAACGCCGCCTCCATCGCGGCGATGGTCCTCACGACGGAGTCGCTCATCACCGACCTGCCCGAGAAGAAGCAATCCGTGCCCGCCGGCGGCGGTTATGGCGGGGACATGGACTACTAGGCCAACACCCCCTGCGGATGGAGCCCGGGCCCTGAGACTCGACAGCGGACCGGTGCCGGCTGCGCGGCCCGGGACGGGTGCCGATCGTGTCTCGTCCGAACCACGGGTGTAAGACATTGTTCTCCGTTGGCGCTGTTGCACATCCGTCCAACTATCCTGGTCGCCGGGGCGGCGCTCGCAGTGTTCGACAGGTGACGGAGCGTTTACCCTGAACCAGGGGAGAATTGCGCCGGGACCGGGTGAGGAGCCGGATCCATCCGACCAGGAGGTGATCGTGAACGAGCCACGGGCCCGTGAACTCGTTGCCCGGGAGCGGGCACGTGTTGAATCCGTGCTGGCCGAGCTGGGCGGCGAGATCCGTGCCGAAGGGTACCTCGGGCGCCAGCAGCCTGGAGATCGCGCCGACGCCGGCAGCGCTCGCGAAACGGAGTCGGTCAGCGTGGCCCTCACGGCCGACCTCCGCGAGCAGCTCGCCGCCGTAGGGCGTGCCGAGGAGCGCATCGCACGGGGCACGTACGGCAGATCGGTCGAGAGCGGGATACCGATCCCGGAGGAGCGACTCGAGGCGGAACCGCTTGCCGAGCGGACCGTCGAGGAGCAGCGACAGCACGAGCGGCGCGGGCCCAAGTAGCCAGGCGGACTGCTCCGGCGACGGCGTCTTAGCGTATCTGTGATCTTGCTCGGCACAACGATCCGGCATGTGGGAACGGCGGGCTCAAGCCCTCTCGCCACGCTCGTATCCATCATTTTCTAAAGCCCCAAGCGCGGTCATCGTCGTCCCCGCCACCTGGGACGCCAAGGCACATGACGTCCGGTTACGACGTTGCATGGTGGGGGTTGAACGTGCCCTTCCGATGGGCCCGTTCGGTTATAGGTGGGCGCCGCAGGCGGCGACCGAGGCCCGTGCCGCGCCGTCGTTCGGCGAGCAGTGGCGGAGATCAGATGGGTCGGCAATGCCTGCTGTAGGGGGCGCCGCGTACTGTGGATCGGGATGGAGGGCGCATGGCCGATCTGAGCCAGACCGTTCACAGCGTCGCGGCTGAAGAGAGCGTCACCACCTTTGAGTGGCGCCACCTCCATCTGCACATCGTTACACGGGAGCCGCTCTCCTCCGACCAGGTTCGCACGATCGAACGGGTGTTGTCGAAGGTCGGGAGCGTCGGTCAGTTCGCCGACGTAGTGGGCATGGTCCTCGGACGTTCCGTCCGGATCAGGACCAAGCGGCCGTCGCCGGACATCAGGCTCGAGGTGGGGCGATAGGAGCCGCCCGTCCGTCGCTCCCGGGGCAGTTCACGATGGCAGTCATGGCGTTGTTCTGAGCATGAATGAGGGATAAGGGACAGGCGACCGGAGTAAGACCTCCGACCCGACGTGCCGGATCATGGTGCAAGGTTGACTGCGAACGACCCGACCCTATGACTCGCCCTCCTCCTGCGGTCCGATACACGTGACGAACCGAACCATCAGCTCTGCGGCTTCCTCGTCCGTCAACCCCTCTCTGGCCAGTGATCGCCACGTCTCGAACCCAACCGCGTGCCCGATGGCTGCGCGCCGCAGGCGCGCCGCGGATGGCCCCGGCCAGCCGGCTTCGAGAACCTGGACCGTGGTTGGGGGGAACCCGACGATGCCCGGGCGGAATCTCTCGGGAATCACCGCGATGTCTCGGAGAAGGTTCGTCCGCATCTGCTCCGTCGAGCGGTAGTAGGTATAGAGATCCTCGAGTGCGGCACGGAGTCGGTGAGCTGGATCGGCGACCGTGGCCCAACCCGTAGGGTCCGGACGAGGGTTCGCGGCAAGCCAGTCCGAGCTGCACGCGGTGAACAGCGCCTCCTCGTTCGGGAAGTGGCGGTACAACGTTGCTCTCGTGACTCCGGCAAGTTCGGCGACTGCGCTCATGGTCGTTGCGGCCGGTCCTATGGTCCCGTGGAGTTCCACGGCCGCGTGCGTGATCCGCTCGCGGGTCCGGTCCATGGCGGCTGCGCGAGCCCGCAGACGGTAGGGCCGAACAGCTTTCGTGAGACGGTTCTGTTCAGCCATTGACAGACACACGATTGGGCGTGAGGATCATCACGATCACGATACACCACTGACTCACGAACGTTCAGGAGATCCGCCATGATCGCACCGCCCAGGTCGCACCTCGCCGTCGTTCAGCCTCACGGCCCAGACGCCCCACTCATCCCCGGCTTGACTGCATCGACACGGCTGACGTCCGCTGAGACGGGTTCGATCTCAATTGTCGAGCACGTCTTCTCGCCGGGCGCTCTCGTGCCGCCGCACACGCACACGCTCGAGGACGAGATCTCGTACGTCGTCATGGGCGATATCGGCTTCCGCTCGAACGGCAAGGAGGTCACGCTCGCGGCCGGTGGCTACATCGTCAAGCCACGCGGCGAGCTCCACTCGATGTGGAATGCCGGCAGCACGCCCGCTCGCATGATCGAGATCATCAGCCCCGCGGGGTTCGAGAAGTACTTCGTCGAGCTGGCCGAAGCCGTCGCGGCAGTGGGTGGGCTTCCCGACCCTTCGACCATGGGCGCGATCGCCGGACGGTACGGCCTCTCGTTCGATCTCGCGGAGGTGCCGGACCTCGTCGCCCGGTACGGCCTCATTTCGCCCGGCGGCGGGCCGCGGTGATCTGCCCGAGCTGAAGCCGTCTCGTCGGCATGGCCGACTTGACAACCCGGATCAGGCATCGAGCTGAGTTAGTCGCCCGCGATCCCGATCGTCCTCGATCCCGGATCGCTGGCAGCTCGACCACGGGGACTCGCGGGACTCGATGGAGACACCGACTTTGAGCGGCATCCTTTGAGACACGTCGGGGCAGCCCTTGCCTCGGTCGCGGCAGTCCTTGCACTTACGGCGAGCACTCAAGCCATGGTGGGCGGTTGGGTCGCACATGTCGCCAGGCGAAGTCGCACTCGCCCACGCCGACGCTATCGCATCTGGGTCGGACGGAGAGGAGTCGCGCAGACCAGCCTCGGCTGCTGACGGCCCGGTACATTCGCTTACACTCGCGAACGCTTGGGTCCCTTCCTCCCGGTGGGACAATGGACCCACACGGGGGGCTTGGACACGCGGCCCGCACACACTGGCCGCCGGGACCGCGCCGAGCCACTGGCGAGACCGACCCGCGGGGATGAGTTCCTAGGAGGGTATCTCTGTGGCCGAGTTCGGGTTGTTCATCGGCTGGGGCTCACCGCGCGCCGGCAAGGAAGCCGCGGCGGGCAAGGTGTTCGACGAAGCGGTCGCCTACTGGAACTCGCTCCAGGCGGCGGGCGAGATCGAGAGCTTCGAGCAGGTGCTCCTGACCTCCCACGGCGGTGACCTTGTCGGCTTCGCGCTGCTGCGCGGCGATCCCGAGAAGCTGGGCCGGCTCAGCATGGCGCCGGAGTTCGAGCGCCTGACCATGCGGGCGGGGGTCTGCCTCGATCGCGTGGGCGTCGTCAGTGCCGCCATCGACGCCGGGGTAACCCGCCAGATGGTCGCGTGGAAAGAGGCGATCGCCGACCTGATCTGACGCGGCCGGACGATGTCGCGTCCGACGCTAATTCGAATGCGTGCGGGGGCCCGCTCCCGCGGCCTCCCCCACGACCGGCGGAGACGGCGGAGCGACCATGGCCGGGCCACCCGGTTCGGCCAACAGGACCTCGTTTTCGGAAGGACCCCGGCAGCGGATCGGCGCCGTGCGTGAACCGTCTGCTCGGGCGTGTCTAACACGTTGGGCCGACCGGCTCTTGAAAGTCAGCGATCTAAGGTAGGCGTGAGCCAAGGCCGAGGAGGTCGAGAGCGCATGCGCATGACGGACCTCAAAGCCGGCTGGGCGATCGTCGCCAATGACGGGCACCGCTTTGGCACCGTCGAGAGCGTGGGCCAGAACTACATACTCGCCTCGAAAGCCGGTCTTCGCGGCCATCTCTACGTTCCCGCGACCCACATCGCCAATGTCGAACACGAGGTGGTGTACCTCAACCTCGCGAAAAGCGAGGCCGATGAGATGGGCTGGGAGCAGCCACCACGGGACCAAGACGCGCCGGAGACGACGCCAGAAACCGACCTGCATCGGCACGTCTGACCGAGCTGCCCCGGTTGGGCAGCCCAGACATTGCCGCGTGTCCTTTGGCGGTACGCAGCAGCTTGAGCGGCAGGGGCTCCCACCCTCGTGGCCGCGCCAGACCAAGCCTAGAATGAATGAAAAGCAGAGGGCAGAGCGCCTCTCGCCGGCGGTCTTGCTGGCCTCGTCTTCCAGGGTGCCTTGGGCCGCAAGAGGCGCACGGAGGAAGCCATGGCCAGACCGACGCAGAACCAGGCCCAAGCGGGGCCGCCTATCAACGTGCTCCACGATCAGACCATCCCGAATACCCTCGGCGGGATCGGCCCTCCGACCACGGCTGCGCGGTTCCGCTTTCCGGTGGGCGTGAGGGTGGCAGCCGTGGTCGTGATCGTGGCCGTGCTCGTGATCCTGGCGGGACGCTAAGGCTGATCGGCAGGGGCATCGCGAGGCAAACACTAACCGCGCGTCGTGTCGGCGCCTCGGCATGCTCTCCTGGCCCGGATCGCGACAGGTGCCGTCAGATAGGCTCGGAGCTCTCGGCCTTCGCTTGTGGCCACATCGATCCGATCAGCTCGGCGAGCCGGCGCAGTGACTTGGCCGACTCCACCGGCGTCGTGAGGAACCGAGAGGTTCGATGGACGACGAGATTGCGCAACTCACGGAGGTTGTCGAGGTAATCCTCCTCCCACTGCGGGCGAAGGCTCGTATCGATCCAGTGCGTTCTCTCAGCGGGCGACCACGCCTGCCACTCGGAGGGCACTCGGTTCTCCCGCCCGGTGTCTGTGAACCAGCTCGAGAGGATATTCCTGTGGGCCCTGGCCCAGATCTCATCAAGCCACGGCCTCAGGACTCCCGACGATCGAGCCCAACGAAGGAGACTCGCGAGGCTACCGTCGAAGAGCGGATCACCCTCAAGGTGCCAGCCGCCGCTGCCATCGGCTCGTCGCCTCTTGCCGAGACGGGGCCGCAGTTGAGCATAGTCGTGAACCTGCATCGTCTCGGAGGCTCCGGTCCGGTGTTCGGTCAGGGGGACACATCCGCCGTGCCATTCCACGAACCGGACGCCGAGCACGAACTCGAGCGCGGTGTTCGACGCGGAGGCAGACAAGCCGAATAGGTCGTATGAGAACGAGCCATACGTGTGGAGGTGGCGCAGTGTGTCGAAATGCTGCCGCACGCCTTCTGGCACCGTGGCTGGCAGGTCCAGATTCTCGACGATGGCCTGGATGTACTCGACCGCGCTTTCGTCGGTGAGCCTTCTGTCAGTCATCAGACCCTGAGGGCCGAACCGGCTGGTTCGGCTGTCTACCTTTGTGAGTTCGGCGATCGATCTGCGGTCCACGTTGCCCCCTCCCACGTCTAGAGCCGGCTAGGCCCGCTCCCCAACGGCCGGCTCATGAACGTGCGCCCGTACCACGAGAGCCTAGCCCGGCTCCCGCGTTGTCAGGCTTTGCCGCCTGAGATCACAGAGAAGCCCGACCAAGGAACATCGATGTCGCGGTTGTCCGGAACACCGAATCCCATGCGACGTCCAGGCTTGGCTCCTGGCTCCATGAACGTGGCCGAGAGGACCGAACGGCCAGGGATTATCCATTCGCCAAAGGTTGGATCGGCCAGCACCAGGTGGCCCTCGGCCATGTCGGTGAGCTCGCCGAGTCTGCTTCTGACTACAAGTCGACGAGCCTCAACGTCATCGGGCGGGAGATCCAAGTATCCGCCCGATCGGCGCAGCTCATCGACTTCATCGATGGATAGCTCAGTGGTTACCCTGCTGCCGCCGGCAATATCGAAGATGAGCCTGTAGCCCCTGGCCGCCATCTCGCCGTGCCCTCCCAGCAAGTGATGATCTCCTGCGACCGGCGGTGCCTATCGAGATCCGCCGGGGCGAGACCACGGCCCTTAGCCTCCTCGCCCAAGCCAGTGTACAGGGGCTCACCGGGGCCGCCCTCTTCGCGGTTGAACGGAAATGCGGCCCGCCAGCACCCGACACGATGCGGCCCACTACGCGATGTGGTCATCGTGCCTGCCCGGCCACATGGTCACCCGCCAGACTGCCGACCCCGACTTTCCATGGTCAGGGTTACCCAGTTGTACTCGTCGATGAGCTTGGGCGGGCTGGAGTGAGGCCGTCCTACTAGGGCAGGAACGGCTGACACCGAGACGCCGGCCTCCGCGGCGAGTCTGCGCAACTCATCGGCGGTGTCGTTCAGGTAGGCCTCGAACGACACGGCTTCCGGGCTCCAACCGCGGGCCTTCCGGATCCGGTCATCCCACGGCGCAAAGATGTTCGGCCGGATCGCGAAGAGGGTTTTGGCCGCGCCCGTGGGACCATAGGAGACGGAGAACGCATGGCCGCTCGCCCGATGCTTCACACTGGCTCGACAGTCTCGTAGGGCGTCGTATGCCGCCGCGCAGAGAGCGACTTGGCGAGGCGACAGATCGGTCAGATTGGCTTCCGGTCCAGGCAGACGCGCGAGCCAAGCCGCCGACCATTTCGTCAGCGATTCGGAGGCCATCGAGTGATATGCCCTGGCGAACTGTCGGCAGCCCCAGGCGTTCAGCCACACGAACATGGCCGCCCGGTGCGCCTCATTGAGGGGATCGATCTCTGGGCCGAGGCGGCGGAGTTGCCTGAGGGAGGCGTCGTAGCGGGTGAGTGCGTACGACCGACAGCACTCCTTGAGTTCGGAGAGTCTCACGAGGATTCAACCTCCCCTGCGCATTCGCGAGGAGCCGGCCCTATCGCGAGAGGGCCCCGGCGATCAGATCACAAGCCTGGCTGATTCTCAGACCAGTCTACTGTCCGGCTAGGCCAGCTCAAGCTCCTGTGCGTCGGTGCCACCTTGCGTGGCATGCACTAACAAGCTCTATGAAAGGGAACCTCGCCGTCAAGGCGGATGTCCCGCCCATCCATGAACCGGCCCAGCCCGTCACGGACCCTCGGATCGTGGACGGGATCGAGCAGCGCTCATCTCTCTATGGCCTTCTTTCGTGGGCGAAGGACTCGGTCAGATGGGAGGCTGCTCCGGCGGCCCAATTCCATGCGGGGGTCGTCACGCGACCAGCTTGATAGCGGGGCTTGCCGGGGCGAAGGGTTCGTTCTTAGCCCGAATCCACCGAGCCTCTTCGTCTGACGGCTCGACACGGTGGTTGGGAGGCGATCGACCCCGATTGAGGTAATGGCCAGACTCTGACTGAGGCGAACAAGGGCCGACCGACGGCGGATGTGGCTT
>Ga0208457_1002421_pt1 | contig 10537 bp, 10 predicted proteins | sample June2015DPH_10_1_FD_185513 | JGI IMG/M metagenome (GOLD analysis project Ga0208457, IMG submission 185513) | Peatland microbial communities from SPRUCE experiment site at the Marcell Experimental Forest, Minnesota, USA - June2015DPH_10_150... | ecosystem: Environmental > Terrestrial > Soil >... | reverse complement strand
CAAAGGTGATGGCGATCATCTTCGCAACCGGGATGCCCAGCAACCGCGCCATCTCCTTGTCCTGGGCCGTGGCCAGCATCTTTTTGCCCAGCATGGTCTTTTCGAAGAAGAAGTACTGGAAGCCGAGCAGAGCAAGGGTGCACAGAATGACCACGACGTACTGGGGGTCCACAAACACTCCAAGCATCTTCAGCGCAGTCGCGGAGGTCGGCCGCGGCATGGACAACGGTTCGGCGCCGAAGATGATCTGCGCACCGTTCTTGAGAAAAATACCCACGCCGATGGTGCTGATCACAACGGGCAGGAAACTCCGGTGGCGCAAGGGATAGTATGCGATACGCTGAAAGACGATTCCGAAGACGCCCATGAAGATGACGGCGATCACGCAGGTCAGGGCGAAGGGGATATTCAGGCTGCTCATCAGCCACACGGTTACAAAGGCCGGAACCATCGCGAACTCCCCCTGCGCGAAATTGACGACGTTGACCGCGTTGAAGATCAGGACGAATCCCAGGGCAACCAGGGCGTAAATGGAACCCATGGCCAGACCTGCGGCTATCATTTGCAGATTTGTAGACCAGTCCATTCAGAGTCCCTTCTTAGAGGTATCCGGTCCCGGCATGGTGCATGCCGGGACCGAAACCTGTCCTGTGTTGACTTTTGCTTCGGGAGGTGCCTAACGCGCACCCACGTTGACGATCTTCAGGAGTTTCGGCCGGCCCTTCTCGATCTGAACAATACTCACCTCGCTCAGACCGTCGCCGTTCGGGGTAAAGGAATAAGTGCCCTGGACACCCTTATATCCCTGGGTAGCCAGGATGGCTTCTCGTATCTTGGCACGATCCTTACCAGCCTTCTTAATGGCATTGGCCAGGATCTTCAGACCGTCATAGGTCCAAACGCTGAGGCTGTCGTAGTTCTCGTTGTACTCCTTCTTGTAGGCCTCGGCGAAGCGCTTGTTCTCCTCGGTCTGGCCCGGTACGAAATCGACCACGGCCCAAATCCCCTCGGCGGCCTCCTTGGCAAGGTTCAGGGCGTCTTTCGATGCGGCGCTGGGCGAACCGAGAAACTTGAAGGGAGAGCCGTGCTGGCGCATTTGGCGCTGGAACAACGCCGTGGCTTCCTCATGGCCGTAGAGGATCAGGATCTCCGCTCCGGCATTCTTTATCAAGAGTATGAGTGGGGTGAACTCCTTCTCCGCCGTGCCATACTTCTCCCGCTTCACCACGGTCAGCCCCGCCTCCTTGGCAGCCTTTTCTACCAAGTCGGCACCGCCTGTGCCAAAGGCATCCGTATCGTGCAGGATTCCGACTTTGGTGAACTTGGTGTCTTCCTTGATGTACTTTACCATGGCGCCCGCGGCTACGGAGTCATCAGGCCGCACACGGAACAGCCACGGGTTTCCCCGCTTGGTGAGGTTGACATTAGTGGCACCTATAAAAGTGGGGATGCCGTACTTTTGAATGGCGTCCGACGTGGCTAAGACCTGAGTGCTATAGAGGCAGCCAATCAGGGCCAGGACATTCTCCTGCTCCACGGCCTTTTGGAGGGACGCCAGAGCGCCGGGGTTAGAGGACTGGCTATCAATGATCCGGAGGTCAATCTTCTCCCCGTTCACCCCGCCGGCGTCATTGATCTCCTTGAGGGCCACTTTGATAGACTTGACTGAGAGAGCTCCCCCCGCCGCGTGTACACCGGTGATGGTGGGCGTGAATCCGATCCGGATCTCTTCAGCGCCAACCGAAATGCCACTGCCGACCACTGCCAGGACCATGATAGATAACAGACTTACCGTAAAGATACAGTGCGAGCTTTTCATACCTTCCTCCTTTTTTTAATGGTTTATTCTCGCTCCGAGACCATTGGGAAACCTGCTCACCTCATGTCAGGATAACGATTCATAATATGCTGACATATTTGTAGTTTTGCTACCTGAACTCATCAAAACCACGACGATTATCAAGTCGTCATACCATCCCGCCAGATACCCAGCTCGAAGTACCGGTTGACTTCGGTGTTCTTTCGGACTTCACCGTTAGCGACCTTACGTATCAGTTCCAGCAGATCTTCGGTAAGCGTTTCCGTTGGGCTGGTCAGTTCACCAATGAGTTTCTATTCAGTGTAAGGTGGTTCCCCTTTCACAGATTTTGCCAATTCCATGGCCTTTTTTACCTGATCCGGGGTTCCCCTGAAAACAAGCCATGATCCCCCTTCCGCACCGCCGACACCCCCTGCATTGGCCTGAAAGGCAGTTGCACCAGTCAGTATCTTAATGGCCTCCAACTCCGTGACGATCTCGCCCGTGAGAAGCCACATCGAAGGAAGAATGTTCAACGACTCCATCGGCTCACGCATCTTTAAGGTCAGATCCACTATATCCCCTGCAACCTGCTTCTCAAGGCCAACGGGAATGATGAGGTGAACCTTGCGTGCCACTATGGAGGGCATTGTCATCCCTGTCGTTCCCCCATCCGGTCCCTGCACAAAACCCAAGTGGGGACCGACCATAATATTGCACGCCGCTATCCTGTTCTTGTAGTCCAGGGCATTCGCCCCCTTCATGACAACGTCGCCCGGTTTCAATTTCTTCACGGCATCGGGAAGCGGGATATCAACTACCTTGCCTTTCTCCAGAATCACGTGGTTAATGGTCTTTCCCTTGGGGAGTAGCTCGGCCTGCTTCGGCATAAGTCTTCCCGTCGCGAATTCTGCAGGCACGATTTTCTGCCCGGTGATCTCCTCTGCCACATAACGATTGGTTGTCCCCTTGATGATAATGACCATACCGTTTTCAAGGGCATTCTTGACGATCGGCATCTGGGCCACAGCCTTGCCGATCAGCCTCTTGGACTCGGCCACAGTCAGAGTCGCTCCGGCTTGGACAATCTTATCCAGCTCCGCCGCGGACAAGATCCCTGAAAATAGCAATTGTCCGCCAATGGCAATCACAAACAGAAAGATAACCCCCTTCAATACTTTTTTCATGATCTGTTCCTCCTTTCGCTGTTAGATTCATTTCGTCTTAATGCCACGCGCCGCATTTACCAAAACCACGTGAACGGCTCCCTCTAAAAGATTCTGCACCGGGCGCCAGTATATCCCCGTACTTTCCATCGCCACTATCGGGCTCTCATGATCCAACAACCACTCCCGAAGTCGCGCCGGCCAGCCGGGCAAAAGCACCGATAATGACGGTGTTTATAATAAGGGCCCTCTTTGAGCCCAACCCGTATTTAAGCGCTATTTTAGCGGCATCCACACCGGCCACTCGAAAGGAACCTTCTATGGAGATCTGGTTTTCATGCTCCTTGCAATTGAGCAGATCAGCGCACCCGGCTTAGCGTCTTGAACTATATCTACTTTACGCATCAGTGAAGAATCGAGCACGATAACCACATCAGGATGTTTGATTTCCCCACGCTCGACAATGGGAATGCTGTCCAGCCTGACAAACGCAGAAACAGCCGCCCCTTTTCGCTCCATACCGAAAGACGGAAAGGCTTGAACACAGAACCCCTGTTTGAAATAGGCGGTGGCTAAAATCTTTGAAGCGACAACAGCGCCCTGTCCTCCTCTTCCATGAAACCGAATGCCAACCATTTCACTAACCCTCACACTGCGAATGGTGTCTGTTATGTTTACGACTCGCGTAATGAACTTGAAATTTCCCGGGCCGTTTCTGACACTAATTTTGCAAACGTTGCGCCTGTGTTTGCGGATACCCGATTTTTCGGAGCTGAAATACTGATGGCCGCCACACATTCTCCCTTGGAGCTCAGTATCGGTGCGGCAACACAGTAGACCCCCACAAGTGTTTCCTCATCATCTATGGCCACCTTCTTGATCCTGACCTTTTCGATTTCTCGAATCAGCGCGTCTACGGAACCGATAGACCGCTCGGTGTATTTTGTGAACGCTTTTTTTCGGCCGTAAATCTGCCGGATATCCTCATCACTAAAATATGAAAGAAATATCTTGCCGGTTGCGGCACAGTAACCGGGGAATCGTGCACCAGCCGTGATTGAAATGCGAAGCATCTCTTCGGATTCCAACCGGTAGATGTAGCGAATTTCATTATATTCCCACACCGCCGCATTAACCGTTTCCCTGCACTTTTCGTGGAGATCCATAAGAAAGGGAGCCATGGCCTTACGAAGGAATCTTTCCCTTTCGGGGGCCATTCCGATTTCCAGCGTCCGTACACCAAGACCGTACATTTTCGTTTTGCTGTCCTGCTGGAAGAATTTTCGTGCCTTAAGGGTGCTGAGGATTCGATGAACCGTTCCTTTACCCATCCCGAGTTTCTGGCTGATCTCCGTAATGGAGAGATCCCGGCCCTGGTCAAGCACCAGTTCCAGAATTGAAAGCGCTTTTTCAAGTGAGGTCACTCGGTATTTATTCGCGGGATTTGACTGAATCTTCGATTTTGATGGTATCGTTTCGATAGTAAACTTCTCTCTTTATAGAGTTCTGTATAGTGAAAAATGCTTTATCATATATAGAAAAATAAAGTCAAGTAAAATGTTCTGTATAATTGAAATCAAATTCTAATATACGGAACATCAAATTGGTGGCCCCTGATAGATAAGTACGGCAAGAACGGAAATCTTAAAGGGTTTTCAAGGAAAATCGGTATGGAATGGAGGCCTACCGAGACGAGATAATCCTCATAATGGACGCCATAGAATTACTCGGAACCTGTTTCGTACTTTAGAGGGAGCTAAAGTAAAATAAGTTTGTCATTTTTCCGGTCTTGAGATATTCAATCAACTCCGCAATGGAGAAGGTTTCCATAGCAGTTATCGAAAGAAAATTGATCGCAAAGACTTGGGGCTTAAAGGAACCTAATACTAATAAATGATGGATGATTTCCTAAAAAGGAGATAATAGAGTACCGAGCCCTCTTCTTCAGACGATGATGACCGTGTTTTCTAACATTCCGATTCCATTGACCTCAATTCGGACCGTGTCATCCGGCTGAAGTGTGAAATCATCTCCGGGGACGATACCCGTGCCGGTCAGCAGGACCGCTCCGTGCGGAAAGGTTTGGCTGCGGTAAAGGTAGCTGGCCAGCTCTTCGAAGGAACGTTTGATCTGATTCACAGCGGTTTGTCTCTCGAAGATGATCCATTATAGAGATACCGATATAGGAGAAACTTGCCCGATCTTTTTTGGATAAGGCCCGATAGCTATCAATCCACTTAAGCAGGTCTTCTTTTTTGTCAGAAAGCGGCCCCTTAATGGGGAACACAGGTCATTTGAAATGTTTCGATCGTACAGTCTATATGAAGTCCCTCAAGGAGCATCTCAAGTTCCTCAATCATTTGATCTTCACCAAGAGCTTTGAATTCTCCGGATTTCCATCTTTCGCAAAGAGGAGCGGCCTCAAGAACGGCCAGGCTTCGTACTCTTACCTCCGTGGGCTTTATCTCATTGAGGACATCGATCGTCTCCGAGATAACTCGTTCTTATTGGCCCATTCACAACGTTTCATGAGCTGCCTTGCTCTGTTCTAGCAAATCCCCATCTAAGTCGGTAACCGGATTATCGGCGATCCACCGATGCTTTTTCCCCTTCGCTACCAGTTAACTTCTCCTTTGGCCAATGCCTTCCGCAAAACCTCTGGATCTCTCTTAACCAGCTCAATGATTGCTCCGTTAGGGTCTTTTAAGAAGGCAAGCCGAATGCCGGGAGTGGGTTCGAAGGGTTCTCCAACGAAGTTTGCTCCCTTTGCTTTAAGATCTCTGTAAACAGATTCAAAATCTTCCACCTTTATCCCTATATGGTGCATCCCAAAGTGGCTCAGGGGATCTACAGGTTCTGAAGCAGAGCCCATCTCCATGAGCTCCAACATACTGTCTCCTATGTGGAGAAAAACGATCCTCTTTCCCGGACCAGGGTTACGCCTCAGGACGACCTTGGCATCAAACATCCTTTTATAGAATTCAACAGAATTCTCTATACTTCGACACCGAATGCTTACATGCTCGATTGTGTATGACATAATGCTCCTCCTTTTATGATCGATAATAACTCAGCCGCAGATCTTAACCTGCGCGGGCAATCACTTAGTCATCAATATAACACGAGATGGCTTGAGTTTTCCTCTTACCACTTCCTTGGTCCGTTTTCTAAAAATTCTACACTGATAATTTTCTTCCTTTAAATAAAGATTTGCACTCGATTAAAAAAATCTTTTAGGCGTATCGCGTAAACCCAATGCCGACCGCTTTCAAAGGTTCAAAAACATGCTTATCCTCTTCGGCCATTCTTGTAACCACGGCAATCCTCTTCTTTGCCGAGCAGGCAGCAAATGCTCCGAAAACGGTGCCGGTCCCGGTACGTCATGGGCAGATCCCTCGAGGGCCTCGATTTGGTCAACCGTCACATGACCTATAAACACAATATCATAGTGATTCATTTCGGATTCCGTTAATTGCGTGAAGCAATTTGGATAAAAGCCTACTAATTTTGAGTTCAAACGTCAACAAGGATTATTGATTGCCACCAGAAGTGTTGTATAAAATGAGGATTTTAAAAAATCAGTACAGCGATAGAATTGAGAAGTATCCGCCTCCCATGGCCAGATAGCTTGCCACTATACGCCCCTCCCAAGAAGTTGCGATTTGGAATACATATCAAAACCCAAAGTGAGATGAGAACTAATCTGGATTCTCTTTGGATTGGAAAAGAGAAGATACTTTCTGTGGATTATCAATTGTAATACAGTATGTCTGGCTTAATTGTTTGATTCTCGATTACAGGAAGGAATCAAGCCCCCGGTTAGGTAACACGGGGGCCTGAAAATACTTTGAGCCAAGAAAAATGTTACACCTACTAACCTTAGGCTCACTATGAATCTGGAGGTTGACGATTCCCGATTGAAATGTGGATAAAAAAAGGCAGGGTCATTTCTGGCCCCGCCTTTGCCCTCCTCAAAATAAATATAGATTTACTTTGAAATTTCTTTTTGGGTTATAGAGAACGAAATAGGCTAAAAACCCCTTGTGAAGAGGTGATCTTTATCTCTTCTGTTTTTATTACTGATAACCTTTTTATTTAGCGGATTACTTTTACATTGGCAGCTTGTGGACCTTTTGGGCCCTCGGAGATTTCAAACTCAACCTCATCCCCTTCACTCAGGGATTTAAATCCCTCACTCTGAATAGCAGAATGGTGGACAAATACATCCTTCCCATCCTCCACTTGTATAAATCCAAAGCCTTTTCTCCCGTTGAACCATTTAACCTTACCCTTTGTCATTGTGACCTCCCTTAAAACTCTTCCATTGAACTTTAAAACAAAAAAACCGCAATAGTTGAAACTCGATTGCGGTTAACTCTCCTTAAAACCTCTAAACTTCCCAAAGTGATTATATCCAAATATTTCAATGCTTAACGGAATAATAATTAAAAAATTCTTGACAAAATCTTTGTGTTGGGTATAATTGCGTTAACGCTAAACCAAATGGCCCTATATATTTAGTAACTCCCACCAACCAAACCCCACCCAACCAAGACTGGATATATGGGGCCATTTTTATTTCTATCTGCCCAGTTAAAGATGTTTTGGGTATCAAAAAACCGTGGGATACTTATCCGCTTATCAAGAAATGTCGCACTTGTCAATAAAAGAATAGTCTTGTGAAAATTATCTTTTTAAGGATTATCGCTTGAAATCTGGTATGGCGATCTGGATTCTCGCCTTGAGGACTACAGGAAGAACTCACCATCACACTTGACAATGTCTGTATAGTCAAATCCTGACTTCCACAGTTTAATGGTGCTGCCGCGTTACCCTTGAGGCGGCGGCAAAGGCCGCCACCTCGAGAAGAGCAGGGTCAGACTACTTCTTCGCTTCTTTCATCCTTTTTTCGTAGTTGTCCCGGACAGCTTTCAGTTCTTCAGGCGTTCTACAGATCTGCTCTGCCTGTATGGACTGCAGATCCTTCAGAATGGCGAAACCATACTTGTCACTGAACATGGTTTCACCCCACACGACGTCCTCTACAACCGAGTGATCCTCTTTCCTCATGATTTTCCAGCCCTCCGGGGTCTCCCAGGCCAGAGGTTCCCTTTCTACAGCTTTGATCACTTTTTGTGGCTCTGTGGTTCGGGCCCTTTCTATGGCGGCTTTCAGGAAATAGACTCCCGCGTAAGTCTCCTGAGCCATGTAGTCGGGGTACTCCTTGAACCGGTCAAGGTAGGTCTTGACGAAATTGCGGTTCAAGATTGAATCTGGAGTAAGGAAGAAGTAACGAGCTGACACGAAGACTCCGTTAGGCATGTCTTTCCCAAGAGGGATCAGCGTCTCCAGGGCAGCGCCGTCTGTGAAGGCGAACTTCACATTTTTAAACAAGCCGGTGGGCAGGGCCTGTTTTATAAAATTGACGGCATCATTGCCCCAGAGAGATGACCAGACGGCATCCGGTTTGGTTTCTACGATCTTTTGTATAAAAGGCGTGAAGTCTTTCTCCATCAACTTTGGCCACAATTCGCCCACAACCTCCACATCCAGTTGAAGCTCCTTCAATTTTGAAATAAACGATGCCCAGGACTCACGACCGTAAGCGTAATCCGGTCCAATGTTCATCCAGCGTTTATATCCTCTTGGAGCCATAAAGTACGCTCCGGCGCGCGAGTGCATCATGGCATTACTCAGTGTGCTGAATAGGTAGGGATTGAATTTGACATCTGTGAGAGCGCTGGCCGCTGCCTGAGTAAGGACGAGGATCTTCTTTTGTTCCAGGACCAGGTCAGCCAAGGCTACCGCAATAGCGCTCGATGTGGGTCCCATGATGAAGTCCACTTTATCCTTTTTGATGAACTTGTTGACGATCTCAACGCCCACCTCGGGCTTCATCTTGTCATCTTCAAAAATGGCCTCCACCTTTCTTCCCAGGATTCCACCTTTGGCGTTTATTTCATCAAGGGCAAGCTGAACTGCCTGGGATCCATGCTTGCCGTAGCTCCCCATAGGCCCGGACATGATGAAAAGAACACCTATTTTAATGGGCTTGGCAGGTCTCTCTGCAGCAAGGGCAGGGCCGCAGACCAGAACAATCGAAAGAAAGCACAGAACAATTCCCATTTTCCATCTACTGTTGATCATGTCTATCCTCCTTTCAGAATGTGACTCTTGAAAGATCTCCCAATGAAAAATACCCTGATCTCTCTTGCAAGAGGAAACTATTTAAGTAATAAGAAATTGCTTCAGGATGGGTTGAATGTACAAAAAAAGAAAGTAGTATGTCAAGAACAAAAAGAGCATTGATGATTACCGATTCAAATCAAGCATGCTTTGCCGAACTGGCTATTCGCGGACTTCAGATAGAAACATACAAATATTTGGTTTACTGTAGGTCTGGACTCGGGACTATTGTCACTCCATGAACCACAAATGGATGACCAAACATGTTTGTTTCTACCGATAATCAATATCCTGATGATCCACAATGCCCGCCAGAAGGCCGTTGCCAAAAGATAGAGATGGTGATTTCAATAGGAAAGTGTGGGTTTAAGGTTCCTATTTTCAATGACCATATTTCATGAAAGTATCCCTAATGAACCATAGATGATCGTATCGGTCATCCCTGTGTCCAAAGAAGTCTAAGTCTTCTGAGTTGTTTTGGATTCGCAAGTTCTCAGTCGATACCGATGGAGAGCCAAGATAGCTTACGAATAGCTGGGTGTGATAGAAAAAAGGATGCGACTTCCACCTACTACTCTTCACCTTTGATAGGAGCGAGGGATAAATGATTATGGATAGAAATCATCAATGACTCGGACAAGAGCATTATTGGGCGTATAGAGAAAGGGTTTGATTTTCTGGGATATCACTTCAGCCCTGAAGGGGTTTCAGTGGCTAAAAAGACAATAGAGAAATTTCTTGCACGTGCGGTCCGGCTTTATGAGCAAGAGCAGGAGGAACCTTTCGGCTCCCCCTTGCTTGGACTGTATGTGCGGCGGTGGGAAAGGTGGGCAAGATGTATCGCCAATGGGAATGTGGATTTATTTTTTAAACCTCCTCCACAATCCTGCAAGACCGATTAATCCGGACCCAAGAAGGAGCATAGTGGAAGGCTCGGGGATTGCCGCTGGGACATTCGGACTAAAATCGATCCGGTAATAATCAGCGAGAGGAAAGGAATCAATCCCGTGCTCCGCGTCGAATGCCGCTTGGTCCAATCGAATGATGGGATCTATGGATGCTATAGCCACGCTTGCGGTACCGCCGGCGACCAGCTCGCCCAGGGCCGTCACCGCTGCGCCTAACTCGACATAATATTGGTGGTCGGGTTGCAAGTCGACGGTTATTGAATGGTCAAATGCGTCTGTGTGGGGGCCTCCCTCCCATTTGAATGACCACGCCGCCCCTGGGACGCTCAATAACGCCACGGTTGCTGCGTAATATCCGTAACCGCTCTCTACTGTACCCTGTCCTTGGGCCTCAAAATATACGGGTAGGGTGATGGGAGGGGCTCCAGGGACCTTTACTTGGTCGACGCTAAAATAGAACCCTACATTACCTGATGCGC
>Ga0208457_1002409_pt1 | contig 10597 bp, 7 predicted proteins | sample June2015DPH_10_1_FD_185513 | JGI IMG/M metagenome (GOLD analysis project Ga0208457, IMG submission 185513) | Peatland microbial communities from SPRUCE experiment site at the Marcell Experimental Forest, Minnesota, USA - June2015DPH_10_150... | ecosystem: Environmental > Terrestrial > Soil >... | reverse complement strand
TCCGCCAAATCTCGTGGTACATCTGCTTCCACTCCGCGCGCGGGTCAACATACACCTCCATGTCCGCGGTTTTGAGCTGGCCTTCACCCGGCTTGGGAGGCTTGTCGGCAGCGGCGATGAACCACTTTTCATCCTGGCGATAGAGCATCTTCTCGCCGTTGTCCGAGAGCGCGAAGTCCCGGACGCCTTCCAGCAGCTTTTCGGTCTTGCGTGTCTTCAGGTCAAAACGCTGGACAAGCAACCGCGTGGGGCCTTCCTCAGTGTCCACTTGCGGGCCCTCCAACAGATACAGGATGCCCTCCTTGCCCGCCGCCAGACCCTGGTAGTTGCGCTCCGGAATGGGCAGAGCCAGGATGCGCTGGCTGATGTTCTCAAAGTCAATGGTGACCTTTACGGGCTCCTTCTTCTCTTTATCTTTGTCCTTGTCTTTACTCTGGTCGGCTGCTTGGCCGGACTTATCATCTTTCTTCTCCTCTGCCTTTTCGTCGTCACTTTCGGGGGCAATCGGGGAAGGCAAATCCTTGCGGAGCACCACGGCATAAGCGCTGCGCGTCACGGGACGGCCCATGCTGGTCATGTCGAGCCAGCCGGTGGCCAGGCCCATATTGGTGCTGGCCGCAAAGTAGAGATATTTGCCGTTCTTGTCGAAGTTGGGATAAAGCGTATCGCTCATGCCGTCGGTAAGCTGAGTCACCTTGTGTTCGTCGAGCGAGTATACAAACACGGCGCGCAGGTGATTGGGTAACTGCCGGGAGTAAGCCAGCCAGCGATTGTCGGGCGACCACACCACATCAAACCGGTGCAGTGGCGAATCAAAAAGGTCCGTATCCACCTTGACCGGGGCCGGGTGGTCCAGGTCCACGTACCAGAGGTTTAGCCGCTTGTCACTGTAAGCGATTTTCTTATTGTCAGGCGACCACATCGGCGAATAATAGAAGGATGGTGGCTGGCCGAGGTCGATCTTGCGCACGGGACCCAGACCGTCCTGGCTGCTGATGTGAAGCCCATATTCACCGGATTCATCCGAGAAGTAGGCAATGGACTTGCCGTCCGGCGACCACGCTGGGTCGCGGTCGGCCACCGCTGGGCTGCGGGTAAGGTTGCGGATGTCGCCCTTTTCGGCGGGCACAGTCAGGATCTCACCGTGCGCTTCGAACACGGCACGCTGTCCCGTGGGTGAGATGTTGGCACTGAGGATCTGCTTTTCTACCTTCTCGAAATGCGGCGTCACTTGTGGCATGTCGCCCGCCACGCGCACCTCGATTCTCTTCGCCTTGCCCGACCCCGGATCGTAGAGGCGCAATGACCCGAATTGTTCGTATACAATCGCGCCCGGCCCGGGCGATGCTGACTTGAAATCAAAGCCCTCGTTCTTCAACAACTCTTTCACTTCCTTGGTCTTCGTATCGTAGGCAAATAGCGTGACGGGACCGTTGCGGTCGGAGAGGAAATAGATTTTGTCGCCGATCCACATGGGGTTGAAGTCATTCGAATTGTCGCGCGGCACTTTGACGATGCTCGAGTCGGACAGGTTGGCAATCCAGATGGGCGCAGTATGCCCGCCCCGATAGCGCTTGATAGCGATGTAATTCGACCCCGCCCCCAGGCGACGGTTCCAGCTCGGCACGTAGGCGATCCTGGAGCCGTCAGCCGAAAAGGAGGCTTGCACCCCCATGGGCAGAGGCAATTCAGTTGGGAACCCGCCTTCGACCGGGATGGTGAAAAGCTTCTCAAACCGTGAGTAACTGCTCCGCGTAGAGCGGATCAGGACTTGTTTGCCGTCCGGAGTCCATCCCACCGCTACGTCCGTACCAGGGTGGTAAGTCAGGCGCCGCGGCTCGCCGCCAGCGACCGGCACCACATAGACGTCTTGGTTGCCGTCATAGTCGCCGGTGTAAGCCACCATCGTGCCGTCCGGCGAGAAGATCGGACCGCTTTCTAGCCCCGTTCCAGTCACCAGCCGGCGAGCGTCGCCGCCGCTGCGGTCCACAATCCAGATGTCACCCCCATACGTAAAGGCGATCTGGGTCTTGCTCACGGTTGGGCTCTGAAGCAGGAGCGGTCTCGCGTCCCGCGCCAAGCACGCCCCACTCCACACGAAAAAAAGCGAGAGCACCAAGCAAGCTCTTTTCATCATGTCCTCCTCTTTGACCCGATCAATAAGAACGAAAGCGTTGAGCCGAGCGGAAGTCGAATCAGCTTTCCCCTCTCCCCATTGGGAAGACGGCGGTAGGAATCGAATCAATTCTCCCCTCTCACCCTTGGCGGGAGAGGGCAATAAAACTCGAATCAGCTCTCCCCTCTCCCCCTTGGGGGAGAGGGGCCGGGGGTGAGGGGGTTGCCATTCGAGCATGGAACGGCAATTCCATGACGACGCCTTCGCTCGCTCCCCCTCACCTTCCCGCAGTCAGACGGCTTCGCATTCTAGGCTTAGAGGTTTGCCTTGTCAAAGGATAGCGCAAAGCTTCAATGCGCTCGTCGTAGCGCAGGACCCGCTGTTCGGTCCTGCGGTTCTTCAATGGTCATTTGCTCAGCCATGGCCAGGCGCTAGCGGCTCTAAGGGCTGTCTGTAGTCCCGCCGCGGCGGGTCATTAGTCAGTTGTCCTGCCCGGGTGGGTCCGAGGTCGTCATGGTATTTTATTGCGAACTCGCACCCGTTTCCTGACACCTGAAACCTGGTACCTGAAACCTGTCCTCCACCTAGATTTTCAAGAATAACTTCCGCCGGTACATCCACCAAAGAATCAACCAGTACGTCAATAGCACCACCGCGCCCTGTGTCAAGGGTTCGAGCGCAGTCCCGAAAATCTGGAAAACATGCGGGCCCAGGTTAATGTGGGAAGAATCGACAATGAATTCCTCCAACAAGTACGCGATGAGGTAGGCCGCGATCGAGTTCATCCCGATGACCACCAGCGGACGGCACCACTTCTTGTACCCTCTCACATCAATCACCCAACTGAACCCCGCCAGGAGCAGGAAACACGCTCCACCGCTGAACAAAGTCCAACTCGGCGTCCAGATGCGCTTCACCACCGGGCAGATGCCCGTGACGTGCAACAAAAGACCGGCAGCGATGCCGATCACACCCGCGATCAGCAGGCGTTTCATCGGAATTCGGGGAGCGGCGGCGCGCAGCCAGCGGCCGGCAACCAAGCCAAGAATCATCGTGCCCAGCGTCGGAATAAAGCTGAGCGTCAAATATCCTCCCTCGTTGGCGACAAACGGCTTCGGGCGCGGAAACAGGTTCAGAAACCACTGATCGAAGGCGGCCCCCAAATTGCTGTTCTTGTTCCAGTGCGCGGCGAACCCCGTGTAGTGATGCGCCCAATCCGGCGGCACTCCCACAGCCTGGTAATTGAATCCAGGACCCGGCACAGGATACAACGCCCAAGCCAGCCAATAGCCCGTCAGGATCACGGCGAGCGCAGTCCATTGCCAGCGCGGAGAACGGAAGGCGAGCAGGAACAAAAACGTATAGCCCAACCCGATTTGGGTGAGCGTATCTTCGAACGTGAAGTTGGTCTGCGGACTATGCAGGGAACGCAAAAAGATTCCCAGCGCGATCAACAGCAGCGCCCGCCACAGCGTGTGCCCGAACATCCTGCCGAAGGTTGCGTTCTTCGCCAGGCGGCTGGCAATCGAGTAGGGCAGCGCGACGCCCACCAGAAATGAAAACCCCGGTTGAATCAGGTCGTGCAACGAGCAGCCCGCCCACTCGGCATGCGTCTGGTTAAAGGCCAGAATTCTCCAGAACCAGTTCCCCGGAAAAGCCTGGGCTATTCGTGAAAAATGCAGCACTTCGGCCATCATGAGCAGCATTACGAATCCGCGATATGCGTCCACAGCGACGTTGCGCGCGACCGGCTGGCGGCTGCGGATTGATTCTGGTACGAGCGGCGAAGATTCGAGCACCGACGGCAAGGGTCACCTCCCGAGGGATCGGCACTACCATACACGAAATGGGAGCCGCGGGCTACACCAAGAAACCCAAGGAACTCAACAGCATGCAGAAGGTGGTGGGCAATGGACAAACTGGGACTTATGACCTACGAGAGCTGAAAGCAGATGGCTGAAGGCTGAAAGCTGAGAGCTGATGGCTATTACCGACCCGACCGGTAATTTGGACCGGAAAACCCCTGCGCCGCGTTGCTGAGGGCGTTCCGTAATTATTGTTTTGCTTGCGGACTTCACCGCGCGCGGGCTGGTTCGTCCCGCCTCGTGCCGGCAACGACTGGCACGGGTTCTAGGCCTGCGCCGAAAGCGTCCCCTCCGCCACAGCAGAAGAGGTCTCCTGGCTCAGTTCCTCCATGGCGCGGCGAACTTTCTGTTGAGTTTCCGGATCGAGACCGCGTTCCACCAGCGGGAACAGACGCCCGTTTTCTCTCAGCAGATGCGCGCGCACCCACTGAACATAGCTGCAACCACGTTTCGTTACTTCCTGCCGGTTCTTGCCACTCCTCGCCCACTGCTCGATGCACTGGACAAGCGCCTTCTCCGCAACCCCGCCCGCGTGGTTCTCGCGCCGCATGCGGTCCAAGGTTGCCGCGAGGCCCTGCATGTGTCCCTCGAGCGCGGGATACAGAATCTGTTCCTGCTGTTCAATATGAGTATGAAGAACAAGCGTAATCTTCCTTGATAATCCCCGCAGGCGCTCAGAACTCGATTCCAAATCACGCGCCAGGCGGAGCACTTGCAGTTCCTCTTGAAGTTCATTTAACAATTGAGACAGTTCCTGGTGCGCCTGTCCCAGGTATTCAGCTACAAATTGTGTCATTAGGGAAAAAGACCTCCATTTATAATGATGCGCCAATTTCCCGAAAAGATTGATGGTTCTTGGGGAGGGGCCATTTGGCGTTTCAATACGCACTGTAAGACTGAAGCGGGCTGCGGTACTATTTGCGAGATTCTTCGTGTCTTGAGAAGAATCTCTGCGATCGTGGTTTGGCCCATGGTAGCGGGAATTGCCGTTTGTCGCTTGCTGATGGACATTGGAAGGAGTTGCCACACCATTTTTTCAATCGGCAATCGGCAATCGGCTATGAAAACCTGGCCTTTGGGTTGCGGCCGTGCCGCGTTGTGGATCCTGGAGTCTTTTATTCGAAATCAGCAGAAAAGCCGCGGCGGGGTGTGCGCCGCAGAAGTGAGGCATTGGCAAATTCGTCGTCTGGAGCGTGTTACCGAGCGTATTAAGTGCGCTAGGGAAAGGCCCGGGGGAGGGCCGATCCCGCCTTGCGGGATAGCCCAGGGCGCCAGCCCTGGGTCCAGAAGGCCCTCTGGTTCGCGAGAGCCCCAGCGGGGCGAAAGAATAAGGTTTCGACGCGGGAACTCTGCCTGCTTCTGCCGCCCCTTGCGGGGCTTGACCGGCGCTGGGGTTTGGTTTCCCAGGGCTCGCGCCCTGGGCTAAGTTCTATCGCCCGCTAGGCGGGCTCCGGACCACCCTGCTGCTGCCGCCGTAAGCTTTCACAAATATGTCACGCACCAGCGGCAGGACTCCCACTTTTGTGTCGCACACCCCCGCGGCGTCGGCGGATTGCGGAAAACGGCATTGGCATGTCATTCTGAGTTATTGGCCTGGGAGGCGAGTACTCTCAATTCCTCCCCGCTCACGCGCATGGTGAGCCATTCCTTCATGACCTTGGCGCCGAGCGATTCGTAGAACTCGATGGCGGGTGTCTTCCAGTCGAGCACTTGCCACTCAAAGCGTCCGCAGCCTTCATCCACGGCCACTTTCGCCAGACGCAGCAGGAGCGCTTTGCCGATTCCCTTGCCTCGAAATCGCGGGTGCACGAACAGGTCTTCGAGAAACAGCGTCGGCCGGCCCACCCAGGTCGAATAGTGATAGAAGAAAAGTGTAAACCCCGCGGGCTCGCCCTCCCATTCGGCGATTAACACTCGGAATTTGGGATTCGTGGCGAAGCCGTCGCGGCGTAAATCTTCCGATGTCGCCACCGCTTGCTCCGGGGCTTTTTCATATTCGGCAAGCTCCCGGATGAATTGAAGGATAAGAGGAATGTCGTTTGCGCCTGCGTTTCGGATGTTCAACATGCGGCCATTGTAGCAGCGTGGAGTCGTTTCTGGACCCAGCAGTTCCTTCTCCGAGCATATCGGCCTTTTAGGGATGAAAAAGCCGGCCCCGTGTCATTCTGAGGTCCCCGTTCTTTGGGGGATGAAAGACCCGCCCCCCCTGTCATTCTGAGGCCCCCGTTCTTTGGGGGCCGAAGAATCCCTGCAGTTTCCTTGAACGGCCCTCCGGTGAATGTTTCCTGCGAACTGGGGAGATCCTTCGTCGTCCCAAAGAGCGGGGCTCCTCAGGATGACATGCCTGGAGTGCGCGCCGTGTCTGGGCAACCCCAACTTCCGGGTTCGGGTTCACTCCTGCCGGGCTCCCCCCGCCGGATAAGTGGATGTGAATCCCCTACGGAATGCGTTCTGATGCGTCCAGTTTGTGTTACACTGTCCGAGACACATACTCACTGCTGTTTTCGCAACACTGCCAGAGCGAGTGTCGGTAAGTGATTGATGGGCCGTTAGCTCAATTGGTAGAGCAACTGACTCTTAATCAGTAGGTTGGGGGTTCGATTCCCTCACGGCTCACCAGCATGAATATGTGCTACGTTTATATTCTCCGCTGGCTGGCGCAGAGCGCAGCTCTGCGCTTCAGCGTGCTGGATTAGCGCAGGTCATGCCCACCCACAAACGCCATTCTGTGCCCGGAGACCTGCAATTCCTCACAAGCAGCACTTATCGCCGCGCCAAGCTTCTTGAGAGTGATCGCCTGTTGGCCGCAGAGCTGCGCCCTGCGCCAGCCGGCGGGTTGCCTGGTCGCCGACATAAAAACCAATGTCGGCGCCACCCGCGAGCCAACCCAACCATGGGTAGTGCCTTAATTTTGTGTTGTTTTTCCAGAACCTTCAACTTTCTGCTTCTGATAGGCATAGCATTTGTCACAGATTCCTACCCTACCGGCTGGCAGATATTGGCCTTTAAGGACCCAAAACGCCGGCCAGGTGACTCCTGTCGTGCCTTCACACAAGCCCGACCTTTGGTTATGATGAGGGCAGTTGGCAGAGCACGTACACTTAATCTGTTCAGCCATTGTTAACCTCCAACCAATTCTCTGATGTCCCATACATGATCCGTGATTCCGGCTTCCATCGCGGGGGTAACCCTCAGGGTCTTGTGAACCCGGCAGAAATTGTACCACGCCATGTAAAAGGCGACGCTTGCCTTTCTTGTTAAGCGCACAATCCATCCTCACCCCGAACTGTCTCTAGCAGACCCGTGGTTTTAGAAAATTGCAATTCGGTCCGTTCCGACCAAGCCGCCCCCCGACGGGGTGCCTCACGGAGGAAGAATTAAAAGGGGTGCGGGGGGGTACGGGACAGGGGCACAGACACGGAGAATCACCGCGAAGCCACGCCTGCGAGTCGCTGGCTGGCGCAGAGCGCAGATCTGCGCTTCAGCGTGCTGGATTAGCGCAGGTCATGCCCACCCAGAAACCGCATTTTGTGCCCGGAGACCTGCAATTCCTCACAAGCAGCACTTATCGCCGCACCAAGCTTCTTGAGAGTGATCGCCTGTTGGCCGCAGAGCTGCGCTCTGTGCCAGCCGGCGGCTTCATGGAACATCATTTTAGTGCAAGGCGGCCGGCCATAGCGATGTTTGGCGCGCTTCCGGTTCGAACGACTTGATGTCTTGACGGACACAGGCCGTAAGCACGAATGCCGAGTCGTCGCCGTCGATCATGTTCAACTTCTTCATGTCGTTGAGCACTCTTTGTGCCTCATCGGGTGTGCGCTGGAGAGCGAGCGACAGCTCCTGAAGCGTTGCCCTAGCTCTTACGTACAGGGTCTTGATCACGATAATGCGGTCCAGATTATCGAGCGCCTGGGACCTGAAGGATACGAACTTGGCAAAAGCACTGTGGGGGTTCGGGGACAGGCTGATCCTGAACGAGTCCGCATCCGTAGAAATAAGCGGGAAATCTAGGCCGCTGGACAAGCAGTTGTAGTAAATGCGGTCGATTCCGTCCCCGTACTTTCGGCACAAGCCCACCTGTCGGGCAGCCTCGGCCAGTCGGAAGTTCCTGTAAATTGGGTGCGCCCTAATTAGGTTCTGCGGAGTCAGCCCGCCGAGCAGGCTCCCAGGATTTTGAAATGAAATCTGCTCGTCCGATACCGTAATCTCCATAATGGCCTTTGCTCGATAGTCCCTGTGGATGAGGGCGTTCACGAGGACCTCGTGGAGCGTCTCGGCATGAAGTGGCCACACCCCCTGCAGCTCCTTTACGAACCGCGGGATGGCCTGAAATATGTTTAGCGTTTCGGTCCTTCCACCTTTGGAAAGACCCGAATGGTCTAAGAAGGAAAACGCGGCTTGGGCGTGCGGCAGAGTCCTGGCAATCGTGGCTGGCTTCCCAAGCAGCAAGAGACCCGCGACAGTGAGCACGTCCTTGTCTTGCTCGCATTGGGGATCCCGCCTCACCAAGCCAGCGTTTCTTAGGAAATCGAGCCCGGTCATCCCATGCCGGACGGAAGCGGGAAACTTTCCAAGGATCTCCGCCAAGCTACCGGGATCAACTTCCTCGGCTGTCAAGCTTGGTATGAGAATGTCACTATAATCGTCCGCCGAGGTGGAATACTCAACTGGACACTCATCGTCCTTACGCTTGTAGCAGACACCACCGAATTTGTGCATTTCAAGCGAGGTTGTCCTCGGCACACCCACAACGATGAGTGACCCTTCCGTTGCGGGGGCTAGCTCCGGCATGAGCTCTCTTATCCAGTAAGCACGGCACGTGACGGGGGGTCTGGTCAGGACGCTCACCCTCTCCTCAATCCAGTCCGGGTTCACATCCTCATACGGGCAGCTTTTGAAGCACGAGGGGGCGGCCTTCTTATCCAAAACGCCCACGACGATGATTCCGCCATCAGCATTCGCCAAGCAAGCTGCCGCCCCAGCGATCTCACGCGAAAGCTCCTTTGGATTGCTACACCACCCCTTAACCTCGAGCGTCTGCCCCTCGAGTGTACAAGGTGGGGCGGAATGCACCCTCTCAAGGAAGTCCTTGACCGGCTGAATGAGTCCTTCTCTTCTTGTTAGCATACGCCATTCATACCATGATTTCCTGGCTGAGCCTCCTGCAGGACAATTCTACCACCGCTGGGTGGCGCAGAGCGCAGCTCTGCGCTTCCGCGTGCTGGATTAGCGCAGGTCATGCCCACCCACAAACGCTATTCTGTGCCTGGAGACCTGCAATTCCTCACCAGCAGCACTTATCGCCGCAGCAAGCTTCTTGAGAGTGATCGCCTGTTGGCCGCAGAGCTGCGCTCTGTGCCAGCTGGCGGGAACATTTTACTTGCCCTTGCTCATGGGCGCACACATGAAAGACAATGTGCGCGCTACCCGTGGGAATGACCGGTGCTTCTGAAGGCGTCCAGTCCCAAATGACACCAACACGCCCCCGCTTTTGCTCTTGACAGGAGGCTGGGAAAAAGGTAGCCTATGCTGGTTGACCTATGGAGAGCGCCGGCAGAGAGCGCGGGAAGGAGATTCGAAAGCGGCCCGCAGAGGACGCAAGACGACAACAAAATGCAGGAAAGATGTTAAATAGAGGGAACGAACCTAAGGATTTATTGAAAACACGGCACTTAGCGTTTTTTTGAGCGAAAAACGAACCCAAAACGAACTCAATTTTGAGCGCAAAAAGTGCAGAAAATGGGGAACAGGGAACAGAAAACACGGAACAGGGGACAGAGAAGAGGTGACAGGGAAGAGGGAACAGGGAATGGTGGACAGGCTCCCATCACATGGACTACGCAGCAGGGGACGCCAAGAAAGCACCCGATTAGCTCACCATTACTCTCTCTTCCCTATTCCCTGTTCCCTGTAGCTGGCAGGAGCTTTGGCAGGCGCAGCAGGCAGAGACAAGACGTCGCTTGGGACGGGCAAAGAACGAACGTAGCGACTTCAAAAATGAACGACCGATGCGGGAATGTCTATGAAAACAAAGGACCGCTGTGGGAAACTCGGGAACGATGCGGGAATGTGTATGAAAACACAGCTACTTAGCTGCTTAAAGCGCGAATGTTGTTGAAAATAAAGGCGGTTAATAGGTGGCAAAGGGATTACACATTGACGAGGATTTTTGACGAGGATTCTTCTTGCCAGCCTGGCCCTGTAGATGTTATTTGAATAGATTCCCACTTTTGACGTGCATCGAAACGGTACATGAGTCAACCAAGAATTCAGTTCGCGGACCACGCAGCGGTGGAGAGAAAGCCGCGCAGAACCGTCGGGCTGGCAGTAGTCGGCCTGGGGACTGTCGGAACAGGAACGGTAAAGGTGCTGGTCGAGCACCAGCGTGAAATCCAGCGGCGGCTGGGCTGCAAGCTGGAGCTCAAGACCATCTGTTCGCTCGGCATCCGCAAGAAAGATGTGTCCTGGCTCGGCAGGCAAGTGAAAACCACGGTGGACTGGCATGAAGTGGTGCGCGATCCTGAAATTGATATTGTCGTGGAACTGGTGGGAGTGCTGTCCGTGGCGCGCGCCATTGCCTTTGCGGCCATCGACGCCGGCAAGCACCTGGTGACCG
>Ga0208457_1002407_pt1 | contig 10600 bp, 8 predicted proteins | sample June2015DPH_10_1_FD_185513 | JGI IMG/M metagenome (GOLD analysis project Ga0208457, IMG submission 185513) | Peatland microbial communities from SPRUCE experiment site at the Marcell Experimental Forest, Minnesota, USA - June2015DPH_10_150... | ecosystem: Environmental > Terrestrial > Soil >... | reverse complement strand
CACGTCGATCGCCGACGCGATCGGGGCCACGTACACGCTCACCCCGGGCGACATCGGCACGACGCTCTCGCTCGTCGTCACGGCGACGGGCAAGGGCGGCGCCCAGACGGCCACGGCCCCGACGACGGCGGCGATCGCCGCGGCGCCGGTGCCGCCGGCGGTCTCCGGCTCCGCGGCCGTCCAGCCGGGCGCCGCGGGCGCAGTCGTCACCGCCGACGGGCGGGCCACCGTCACGTGGCAGCCCGGCGCGGTGCCGACCGGCGCCACCGTGTCGCTCGCGCCCACGGATGGCAGCCTCTGGCTTGCCGCCACCGGCGTGACGCTCGACATCGAGCCCCCGGCGGCGACGCTGCCGTGGCCGGTCGACCTCGCGTATGTCGCCGCGCCGCCCGGGCAGGTGATCGGTTTCTCGACCGACGGGCGTGTCTGGCTGCCGGTCGCCCCGCTCACGAGCCCGACGCTGCCCGACGGCGTCGACGAAGGGACGTACACCGACGGTGCGGTGCTGCACGTACTGACGCGCGAAGCCGGCCGCTTCGCGCTCTTCCAGCCCGGCGCCTGGGGCGACCCGAGCCGCGTCTCGGCGCTCCAGCCGGTGCTCGCGCGGCTCGCGCCGCTGCAGGTGCGCCGGCAGCGCGACGGCTCGCTCCTGCTCGTCACCCGCCTCTCCGTCAGCTCACAGTCCGATCTCTACGCGAACGCCTTCGGCCCGGGCGGCGCACGGCCGACGCTGCTCCCGCGCGGCTCGCGGCTCGCGCTGCCGCTGGCCGGCGCCGGCCGGAAGACCGTGCACACGCGCGTGCTCAACGCGGGCGGCTTCCCCGTGCGGCTGCGCATCGCGGCCCGCGGGCTGCCGCACGGCGCCCTGGGCAACGTGCGCGTCACCGCGATCGACCCTTGGGGCCGGCGCACCTCGTTCGTCCTCGGCTTCCGCACGCCGTAGAGTGTCGGACGTGGCGGCCCCGGACCTCGTCGTCCGCAACGCGCGTCTGCTCGACGGGCGCCTCGTCGACCTCGCCGCGGAGGGCGGCCGCTGGGCCCGCATCGGCGAGTCCCTGCCCGCGGACGGCGCACAGGAGGTCGACGTCGAGGCTCGCCTTGTTACCGCGCCGCTCGTCGACTGCCACCTCCATCTCGACGCGTCGCTCACTGCGGGCCGGCCGCGCTGGAATGCCTCCGGCACGCTGATCGAGGGCATCCACGTCTGGGGCGAGCTGAAGCCGAGCCTCACCGAGCAGGACGTGTTCGACCGCGCGCACGAGATCGTGCGCTGGTCGGTCGCCCAGGGAACGCTGTTCATCCGCGCCCACGCCGACGTCTCGGGCGAGAACGAGGCGATGGTGCGCGGGCTGCTGCGCTTGCGCGACGAGGTCGCCGAGCTCTGCACGATCCAGGTGACCGCGTTCCCGCAGGACGGGATCTTCGCGCGCGACGGCGACGCGGAGCGGCTCGAGAACGCGGTCCGGCTCGGCGTCGACTGCGTCGGCGGCATCCCACACTACGAGCCGACGTCGGAGCTGGGGCTCAAGGAGGTGCATCGCGTCTTCGAGCTCGCGAAGCAGTACTCCCGCCGCATCGACGTGCACTGCGACGAGACCGACGACCCGAACAGCCGCTTCCTCGAGGTGATGGCGGACGACACCGTCAAGTTCGGGCTCGGCGGCCGCGTCACCGCGAGCCACTGCACGGCGATGGGCTCGTACGAGCCGTACTACTCGTCGAAGCTCCACGGCTTCCTGCGCCGCGCCGGCATCAACATCGTCGTCAACCCGTTCGCGAACTCCCTGATCCAGGGACGGCTCGACGTCTATCCGAAGCGGCGCGGCTTCGCGCAGCTGAAGGAGCTGCTCGCGGCGGGCGTCAACGTCTCCCTCGGCAACGACGTGATCATGGACCCGTGGTACTCCATGGGCCGCGCGGACATGGTCGAGGCTGCGAGCCTCGCGCTCCACTTCACGTACATGAGCGGGCTCGAGGAGATCCCCGAGATGCTGCGCTGCGCGACCGAGCGCGGCGCGCGCACGCTCGCGGTCGAGGACGAGTACGGGATCGAGGAGGGCAAGCCGGCCGACCTCGTGGTCTTCGACGCGCCGAGCGCGCTCGAGGTGCTGCGGCTGCACGCTCCGCGGCGCTGGGTGATCCGGCGCGGCCGCGTCGTCGCGGAGACGACGCCGGCGCGGACGACGCTGCTCGGCGAGCCGGTGACGTTCGCGCCGTGACGGTCGCCGGGCTGCTGCACCCGGGCGAGATGGGCGCGGCGCCGCGCTCGTCCGGTCACGAGCGGCGTCTCGCCGCCGCCGAGGGTCAGCGGAGGCGAGGGCTGGCGCTGGATCGGCGAGATGCAGGAGATCGCGGCGGCCTTCGCTGCGGACGGCCTGCCGCCCGGCTTTCACACGGCCGCGGCAGCGATCTTCGAGCGCAGCGTGTCGCAGTCGTGACGATGAAGAGACTCAGCACGATCGCCGAAGATCGAAGGTTGCATCGATCCACTCGGTCCGGGCTAAGGACCGGCGCCCGCGCTGCCGACGGGGAGAGCATGAAGGTCGCCGCCGCCGCCCTCCTCGCCGCCTGCTTCCTGGCCGCAGCCGGCTCCGCCGCCGCCCGCGCCGCGGGCGATCCCTATGCCGCACTGCTCGCACCCGCCGGCACCTGCGCCGCGGACACCGAGCTCGACCTGAGTCAGGCGACGGCCAGCCGTGCGATGCTCTGCCTGACGAACTACGCCCGCGCCCAGGCCGGGCTCGCTCCCCTGGAGCTGGCCCCGTCCCTCCAGCTGGCGGGACGCGACAAGCTCGCCGCGAACGTCTCCTGCAGCGAGTTCAGCCACACGCCGTGCGGCAAGCCGTTCACGACGATGTTCGCCCGCTATCTCGCGGGAGCGAACGGCTACAGAGTCGGCGAGAACATCGCCTGGGGCACCGGCGACTACGGCAGCGCCCGCCAGACGATGAACGTCTGGCTCCACTCGACGGGCCACCGCGAGAACATCCTCACCGCCGCGTTCCGCGACCTCGGCGTCGGCTATCTGCCGAACCAGACGTTCCAGGGCTACGACGGCGCGACGCTCTGGTCGCAGGAGTTCGGGACGCGCACGCCGACGCGGCGGCACTGAACGGCTGCGACCAGGTCGCGACCTCGTCGCGACCTGGTCGCGGATTCACTCGCTAGCGCGTCTGCGGGAAGCCGAGATCCACTTTCGATGTAGCGGGATCGGGCCAGCGCGAGGTGACGACCTTGCCGCGCGTGTAGAAGTCGATCCCCTCCGGCCCGTAGATGTGGCGGTCGCCGAACAGCGACGCCTTCCAGCCGCCGAAGGAGTAGTACGCGACCGGCACCGGGATCGGGACGTTGATGCCGACCATGCCGGCCTCCACGTCGAACTGGAACCGGCGGGCGACGCCGCCGTCGCGCGTGAAGATCGCGGTGCCGTTGCCGTACGGGTTGTCGTTCACGAGCTGCACTGCCTCGTCGTATGTCGCGACTCGAGTCACGCCCAGCACCGGGCCGAAGATCTCGTCCTCGTAGGCCCGCATGCCCGGCTTCACGTCGTCGAGCAGCGACGGCTTGAGGAAGAAACCGTCCGCCGGCGCCCCTTCCCGCCCGTCGACGAGCACCTTGGCGCCCTCGCCGGGCGCGTTCTCGACGTAGGACGCGACCCTGTCGCGATGCTCCTGCGTCACGAGCGGGCCCATCTCGGACAACGGATCGAGCCCGTCCCCGACCTTCACCTTCGGGATCCGCTCCTTGATCGCCGCGATCAGCGGCTCGGCGACGTTCCCGACCGCCACGACTTGCGAGGTCGCCATGCAGCGCTCGCCGGCCGAGCCGTACGCCGCCGACACCGCCGCGTCCGCGGCCATGTCGATGTCCGCGTCCGGCAGCACGATCATGTGGTTCTTCGCCCCGCCAAGCGCCTGACAACGCTTGCCCCGCGAGGTCGCCGTCTCGTAGACATAGCGCGCGATCGGCGTCGAGCCGACGAACGAGACCGCGGCGATGTCCGGATGCTCGAGCACCGCGTCCACGGCGACCTTGTCGCCGTGGACGACGTTGAAGACGCCGTCCGGGACGCCGGCCTCCTTCAGCAACTCTGCCGTCCAGAGCGACGCCGACGGATCCTTCTCCGACGGCTTGAGCACGAACGTGTTGCCGCAGGCAAGCGCCGGCGCCCACATCCACATGGGCACCATCGCCGGGAAGTTGAACGGCGTGATCCCCGCGACGACGCCGAGCGGCTGCCGGATCGAATACACGTCGATCCCGCTCGAGGCCTGCTCGGTGTACTCGCTCTTCAGCAGCGTCGGGAGGCCGCAGCAGAACTCGATCACCTCGAGCCCGCGCGTCACCTCGCCGATCGGAGAGGACCTTCCCGTGCTCGGCGGTAAGCAGCCGCGCCAACTCCTCGCGGCGCGCCGCCACGAGCTCGCGGATCCGGAAGAAGAGCTCGGCGCGCCGCGCGAGCGAGACCGCGCGCCAGGCCGGGAAGGCGGCCTTCGCCGCCTGGACGGCCTGATCGACCTCTTCCACCGTGGCGAAGTCGACCTCGCCGGTCTGCCGCCCGGTGGCGGGGTTGTAGACGGGACCGCTGCGACCGGACTCGCTTGCGACGCTGCGTCCGCCGATCCAGTGGCTGATCCGCTTGACGCCCGTGCGCTCCTCGACGGGCGGGGTTGCAAGCTCGGTCATCTTCGCCTCCTCCGCGGTGTTCGGATCAGCCTAACGGTAGTCTCCCGGCATGGCGACGATCGAGACGAATTCCCAGCTCGGCGAGCAGGTCCGCGAGGACGCGAAGAAGTACGTCCTTCACTCCTGGTCGGTGCAGGACGCGATCGACCCGCTGCCCGTTGCGGGCGCGGAAGGCCGCTATTTCTGGGACTACGAGGGGAAGCGCTATCTCGACTTCGCCTCCCAGCTGGTCAACGTCTCGATCGGCCACCAGCACCCGAAGCTCGTCGCCGCGATCAAGGAGCAGGCCGACAAGCTCTGCACGATCGGCCCGCCGATGGCGACCGAGCCGCGCTCGACGCTCGCGCGCCTGATCGCCGAGGTCACCCCGGGCGACCTCGCAATGACGTTCTTCACGAACGGCGGCGCCGAGGCGAACGAGAACGCGATCAAGCTCGCCCGCTGGTACACGGGCCGCCACAAGGTGATCGCGCGGTACCGCAGCTACCACGGCGCGACCGCGGGCGCGATCACGCTCACCGGCGACCCGCGCCGCTGGCCGGCCGAGCCGGGGATCACGGGCATCGTGCGCATGTTCGACCCGTACACGTACCGCTGCCCCGCCGGCCATCCGGATCCGTGCCCGGTCTGCACGGGCGCACCGCACCTCGAGGAGATCCTCCAGTACGAGGGGCCGCACACGGTCGCCGCCGTGATCCTCGAGACGGTCACCGGCACGAACGGGATCATCGTCCCGCCCGACGGCTACCTGCAGTCGATCCGCGAGGTCTGCGACCGGCACGGGATCCTGCTCATCGCCGACGAGGTGATGGCCGGCTTCGGCCGCACGGGCACGTGGTTCGCCGTCGACAACTGGGGCGTCGTGCCGGACATCCTCACGATGGCGAAGGGGATCAACTCCGGCTACGTGCCGCTCGGCGCGATGGCGATCCGCGAGCCGATCGCCGCGTGGGTGCGCGACAAGTACTTCGGCGGCGGGCTCACGTACAGCGGGCATCCGCTCGCGTGCGCGGTCGGCGTCGCGTCGATCGAGGCCTTCCGCGAGGAGGGCGTCGTCGAGCACGCGGCGGAGATGGGGCCCGTGTTCGGAGAGCAGCTGCACGGGCTTGCCGCGAAGCACCCGTCGATCGGCGAGGTGCGCGGGCTCGGCTGCTTCTGGGGGCTCGAGCTCGTGAGGAGCCGGAAGACGCGCGAGCCGCTCGTGCCGTTCAACGCGGGCGGCGAGGCCGCGGCGCCGATGGCGCGTCTCGCGAAGGCTGCGCTTGAGCGCGGCCTCTACCTGATGACGCACTGGAACGTGATCATGGTCTGCCCGCCGCTGACGATCACGCGCGAGGAGCTCGAGGAGGGCATCGCGATCCTTGACGACGTCCTCTCGATCGCCGACGAGTACTACGCGGACTGAGCTTGAGGAGTTCGTCGAGGCCCCGGCGGCGTTCACGCTGCGGGGGCCCGGCGCGGCGTTCGTCTCAGACGAGCGCTTCGTGCTGCTCGGCGAGACCGGTGCGAAGTGGACCGCCGTGCAGCGGATCCGGCTGGACGGGTCGCGCGCTGACGCGGCGGTCGAGAGGGTCCGCGCCTTCATGCGCGAGACGGGCGGGAGCATCGCGAGCTGGTGGCTGAGCGAGCGCTCGACGCCGGCGGACGTCGAGGAACGCCTCCTCGCCGCCGGTCTCGAGGCGATCGTGGACGACTACCTGATCGACGGGATGCTGCTCACGGCCCCTCCCCCGCCCGGCCCCGCCGGCGTCGTGGCGAGGCACGTCGAGACGCTGGAGGATTTCGTCGCCGCCACCGAGCTGCAGTACGAGGTGTTCGACTTCCCGGCCGAGCGGCGCCGGAGCCGGGACGCCCTCGCCGGCGCGTGGGAGCTCCGGCGGAGCAGCGACGCCTCGGCGCTCTACGCGGCCTGGGTCGACGGACGGATCGCCGGCGCCGGCTGGTCGTACTTCTCGCCTCGCGGCGTCCTCATGTCAGGCGGCTCGACGGCGGAGTGGGCGCGCGGGCGCGGCGCGTACCGCGCTCTCGTCCGTGCCCGCTGGGACGACGCGGCCGCGCGCGGCACCCCGGCGCTCGCCGTGCAGGCGAAGAACACGTCCGCGCCGATCCTGCGGCGGCTCGGCTTCGAGACGGAGTGCCGGTTCCGTCGTCTCCAGGACGTAGCCCTTCTGCCGTGACCGCCGTGAAGGAGATCTGCCTGCGCTGCGGCGCCGAGATGGAGTGGCGCCATTCGACCTGGCAGTGTCCTCGCTGCAAGTGGAAGCTCGGCTGCTGCGAAGGCGAGGCGGGCGATTGCCGAGACCCCGGCTAGAGGAGCTCGAGGCCTCCGGACTCGACCCGCAGGCGGGCGAGCTGCTCGTCGTGCTCGTCTGGCTCGTCGCGGGCGAGCTCGGGATCGGCGCGGGGGAGCTGAACGCTGCGCGGCGCCGCGCGCTGTTCGTGCTCGCCGCCGGCGGCGACCCGCACCGGGAGCTCGACCTGGACTCGATCGCCGCCGAGCGGCTCGCAGGCGAGCTGGACACCGCAGAGCGACGCGCCGCGCTGGGCGCCGCGCTCGACCGGCTCGCGGCCGCCGCGGACGGCCTGCCGCGGGTGTCCGAGGCTCTCGCCGCGCTCCGCGCCGGGCCCGAGCTGGCCTGGCACAGCCTCGCGGTCGCGCTGATCGCCGACGAGCTCGCCGACGAGTAGCGATCTGGTGTCGAAGCTGGCGGGCGGGCCCCCGGTCCCTGGTCGTCCACTAGACTGGCGGGCACGTGTCCGTCTGCGGCCCGGGCACGCGTGAACCGACGAGATCGACCGTGCCGCAGCCGCCGTAGCCATCTCCAGCCCCGACCCCCCGCGCCGGGTCACCCTCCCGCGCATCCTGCCCGACGGGCGCCGCGTCGAGCCCTACTCGCGCGCCGACGCGCCCTACTTCCGCAGCCCCGGCTTCTTCGTCCGCATCGGCGGCCTGGCCGCGCTCGTCGGCGCCGCGATCTGCGTGCTCGTGCTGCGCGCCTGGTCGATCCAGGTGCTCCACGGGCCCGCCTACACCTCGCTTGCGAACCAGCAGGCGTTCCGCACGGTCGACTTCGTGGGCCCGCGCGGCCCGATCGTGGACTCGAAAGGGCGGCTGCTCGCCGGCACGACCGGCCGCGTCGTCGTCGTCGCCGACGTGAACGCGCTCGGCTCGGTCGACTCCCACGGCGCGTGGAGCCCGACCGCCGAGGGCACACGCGACCTGAGCACGCTGTCGAAGCTCGCGCACGTCCCCGTCGCGACGTTCGTCGAGCGAATCCGCCGCTCCGTCGTCCGCTCGCCGTTCGCGCCCGCGGTCGTGGTGCCGCGACCCGACAACGGCCTCGCGGTCTACCTCGCGGAGCGGGCCGCCGCGTACCCCGAGTTCAAGGTCGCGCCCGTCGTCTCGCGCAGCTATCCGCAAGGGGCCTTCGGCAGCGAGTTCCTCGGCCTGCTCGGCGAGGTGAGCAAGCCCGAGCTGGCGCAGAAGCGCTACCGCCGCGCAAGCGCCGGCGAGATCGTCGGCCAGTCGGGAGTCGAGGCGGTCTACGACTCGCTGCTCAACGCCGGCTTCGTCCGCGCGCGCCTGAAAGTCGACTCGCAGGGGCGCATCGCCGGCCCGCTTCGCGTGCCGTCCGGGAAGACGCTGCCGACGCTTCAGCTCACGATCAACGCGCAGCTCCAGCGCGCCGCCGAAGCGGCGGTGCAGCACGGGATCGCGCTCTCCGAGAAGCTCGGGTACCACCCGACCGGCGGCTCCGCCGTCGTGATGAACCCGTGGACGGGCGGGATCTACGCGCTCGCGAGCGTGCCGACGTACAACCAGGTGGCCGCGGCGAAGGACCCCGCCTACCGCAGCCGCCTCTACAACGCCGATCCGCAGGCGCTGCTCGTCGACCGCGCGATCGCCGGCGTCTACCCGACCGGCTCCACGTTCAAGCCGATCGTCGCCGAGGCCGCGCTCTCGACGGGGGTGATCACCCCGTCGACGCCGCTGCTCTGCAGCGGCTCGTTCAACCTCGGCAGCTACGTGTTCCACAACGTCGAGGCCGGCATCTACGAGAGCATGACGCTGCCGACTGCGCTCGCGCAGTCGTGCGACACGTGGTTCTACCGGCTCGGCGACCGCATCTACGCCAGCGATCCGAGCAAGCAGGGCATGGCGATCCAGCAGTGGGCGCACAAGCTCGGGCTCGGACAGCGAACCGGCGTCGACCTCACCGGCGACATGGCGGGGCTCGTCCCGACGCCGGCCTGGCTCCAGAAGACGCAGCACTCACCGTGGTACGAGGGGCAGACGATCAACCTCGCGATCGGCCAGGGCCTGCTGCAGGTGAGCCCGCTGCAGCTCGCGGTCGCATACTCGGCGCTCGCGAACGGCGGCACGGTCGTGCGACCGCACGTCGCCGACGCGGTCGTGCGCGGCGACACCGTGCGGAAGCTCAGCTTCCCGCCCGTGCGCCATGTGAAGCTCGTCGACATCGCCGCGATCCGGCAGGGCCTGTACGAGGCGGCGCACTCGGGCACGTCCGCCTCGGTGTTCGCGAGCTTCCCCGTCCCGGTTGCGGGCAAGACCGGCACCGCCGAGGCGCCTCCCGGCGACGACCACTCCTGGTACGCGTCCTGGGCGCCGGCCGGGCGCCATCCGGAGGTCGTCGTCGTCGTGATGATCGAGCACGGCGGCTTCGGCGTCGAGGCCGCGGCGCCGGCGGCGCGCGACATCTACAAGGCGTTCTTCCACCTGAAGCACTGATCCCGCCGTCGTAGGATCGCTCCCCAGGACCGGACGAGGAGGGGCAGATGCGTGGGCTCGACGGCAAGACGGCGGTCGTGACCGGCGGCGCGACCCTGATCGGGGCCGCCGTCGTCCGCGCTTTCTGCGCCGCGGGCACGAGGGTGGCCGTCGCCGACATCGACGAGGAGGGCGGGCAGCGGCTGGCCGGCGAGCTCGGCGACGCCGTGCTCTTCTCCCGCACCGACATCCGCGACGACGCGCAGCTCGCACAACTCGCCGCCGCGGCGGCGGCCCACTTCGGCGGGATCGACTTCCTCGTCAACCTCGCGTGCTCGTACGTCGACGAGGGCTTCGCCTCACCCCGCGAGGACTGGCTCGAGTCGCTGAACGTCAACGTCGTGAGCGCGGCGATGGCGGCGAAGATCGTGCACCCGTACCTGCTGAAGCGCGGCGGCGGCGCGATCGTCAACTTCGCGTCGATCTCGGCGAAGGTCGCGCAGACCGGACGCTGGCTCTACCCCGTGAGCAAGGCGGCGATCGTGCAGCTCACGCGCAACATGGCGATGGACCTCGCCGCCGACAACATTCGCGCCAACTCGGTCTCGCCCGGGTGGACCTGGTCGAAGGTGATGGTCGAGCTCTCCGGCGGCGACCGGGAGAAGACGGACCGCGTCGCGGCGCCGTTTCACCTGCTCGGCCGCGCCGGCGACCCGGAGGAGGTCGCGAGCGTCGTGCTCTTCCTCTGCTCGGACGACGCGTCGTTCGTCACGGGCGCCGACTACGCCGTCGACGGGGTGGTCGTCGCAGCCGGCAAGGGAGAGATCGTTCGGCTGTTCGAGCGCGACGCGTCCCGCTCGCCGTACGAGCAGCCGATGCGCGCCCTCGCGCTCACGTACGTCGCCGGTATGACGCCGCGGGCGGAGTACTCGGCCGTCTGCTTCAACCTCGTGCCGACCGTCGGCGAGTACTTCGTCTTCCCCGCGCTAACGACCACGGGGCCCTGCGAGATCATGGTCTTCGAGGGCGTTCCCGGCGGCCCCATGGACTGCTGGGGCGACGTGACGACGCCCGCGGAGCATCTCGCGAAGTCGAAGTGGATCCTCGAGACGTTCATGCCGTGGGAGGCGGAGCGCTGTCACGACGTGGAGCTGACCGACCCGGACGGGATCCTCGTCGGCCGCT
>Ga0208457_1002403_pt1 | contig 10618 bp, 8 predicted proteins | sample June2015DPH_10_1_FD_185513 | JGI IMG/M metagenome (GOLD analysis project Ga0208457, IMG submission 185513) | Peatland microbial communities from SPRUCE experiment site at the Marcell Experimental Forest, Minnesota, USA - June2015DPH_10_150... | ecosystem: Environmental > Terrestrial > Soil >... | reverse complement strand
GGGCGGCAACCTGCGCCGGCTCACCTTCGACGACCGCGCCATCCATGGAATCGCGTGGACGCCGGACGGGCAGGAGGTGGTCTACGCCGCCAATCGCGCGAGCGGGTGGCGGCTGTGGCGCCTGGCTGCGTATGGCGGCGGTAGCCCGCGCGAGATCGCCATGGCCACGGGGCAGGCGCACTATCCCGCTATAGCGCCCCAGGGCCGCCACCTGGCGTACACCGACAGCCCATCGGTTTCGGCCATCTGGCGGGCCGCGCTGGGCGCGCCGGATACGGAGGGGCGCTCCATCATTCGCTCCTTCGGCCGCGAGACGGCGCCGGCGTACTCGCCCGATGGCAAGAGAATCGCGAACGTCTCCGACCAGACCGGCGCGGATGAGATTTGGGTGAGCGACGCCGAGGGCGGCAATCGCGTTCAGCGCACCAGCCTCAAGGGGCCGCGCTTGAGCCGCGTGCGCTGGTCGCCGGATGGGCGCTTGTTGCTCTTCGAGGCGCGCGCCGATCGCGGCGCCGAGGTCTACACCATGCCGGCCGCGGGCGGCAGACCCGACAAGCCCTATCGAGTGCGGCTGTTGGGCGGCGGCGGCGCTTCCTGGTCGCACGATGGGAAGTCGATCTATTTCCAATTGCGCGGCCAGATCTGGAAGGCCGACGCGAACGGCGGCAGCCCGCGGCAGCTCACGAATATGCCCGGCAGCGGCTCGCCGGAGGAGTCCGTGGACGGCAAGTACGTGTACTACCGCAACCGGCGCACCATCTGGCGCGTCCCCGCGGACGGCGGCGCGGAGGAGGAAGCCATCATTCCGGAGCACGACTTGCTGTGGGTCGTCATTCAGCCCGCCAAGAAAGGGGTCTACTACCTGGAATTTGCCCGCAGCATGCGCGCCATGGAGGTTTCGTTCTACGATTTCACGACGCGCAGGAACGAAGTGGTGTTCCGCATGAACAACCCGGACTTCTTTCAGGCGATGTCCTTTTCGGTCTCACCGGACGGGAAGCACATTCTGTATCCGCGAGTGGACCAGAGCCAGACGAACCTGATGCTAGTGGAGAATTTCCGGTGACGCCCGGCTGCGGACGCGGGCGTCACGGGTTGTCGTCGGGGAATCTGACGCCGATACTTTGCAGGAACCGCGCGTCGTCAGATTGACAAGCGAATTCCGCCTCTTCCTTCCCTACATCCGGCCTCGGGCAGTCCCGCCAGCAATCGCTAAGGGACTTGGAAACGTAAACCACCTTTCTACACCGTAGACACCACCAGTGGATCACGAGCTCGTGTTCGTCGGTAAACCCGACCTCGTCGATCCGATCGGGAGGCTCTCCACAACCGCAGCACAGCTCCAGATAGTGGTAGCTCATAGGCCTGTTATCGCATGGCGCTCGATCTCAAGCTAGTGCCATTTGCCACGATTTGTACTGCCGAGGTACCGCACGGGGGTACTATGACTTTACGGTCAGAAGCTCAGAACCCCGTGGGCGTGACCCAGAAGCTCTCTTTCCACTGGCCGCCGGGGGGAATACTTTGCAACTCCTTGTAGACTCCGGCGTGGGCCAGGCTGAAGGCGTTGGTAATGGCCGCCATAGGCTCAAAGCAGATGAACTCGCGCCCCGGCGGCGCATACACCACGGCCACCGCATACTTCGGCCCGTAGGTGACCGTGATCCTCTCCTTCCGACCCTCGACCCAAAACTGGGCGCGGCCGTCCGGTCCGCGGACCAGGTTGCTGAAGACGTCGTCAAGCTGCACGCCCTGCAGGGGAAGGGGGTCGGCAAACTCCACCGGCTTGCGCTCGCCGGTAGGGACGAGCAGATTGGTCAGCACGAGGTGGTCGCGCGCGGCGAGGTGCACCTTCCATTGATCGCGCGGGGCATCGTGCACGTTGAAGTAGGGGTGATAGCCGATAGCCACGGGCATCGGCTCGGAGGACAGATTCTGGAGGGTGGTCTCGACTTCCAGCGCGCCGTTCGCCAGCCGGTAGGTCATAGTGATGGTGTGGGCGAAGGGGAACTGCGCCATCATCTCGGGGTGCTTCCAGAACTCCAGCCGGCTGGTGGCGGAGGCCGAGCGCTTGTCCGCACTTACCGAGACCAGGGTCCAGGCCGGCGAATAGGTGAGAAACCCATGCATGGCCAGTTTATTTCTGTCCGGGCGCACATTGCCGAGGTCGGGGTTCAGCAGATACTTCCTGCCACTCAGCCAATACGCATCCGTTTCGATGCGGTTGGCCCACGGGGCCAGAAATGGAATGCCGCAGAACGTGGGCTTCGCCTTGAACTCGGCGGGGCTGTGGTAGGGAGAGAAGAGAACGCTTTTCCCGCCGGCGTTCATCGCATAGGCCATGTTGCCGACCGAGACGGCGATCGACACCTCGAGGTGGCGGGCGGCGTCGGCGAGCTGCACCACTTCGACGCCGTCGAGCACCATTTTCCGGGCGGAGTAGTTGGCAGCCTGCGTAATGAGGGGGAAGAGCAGCACGAGCGCGGCAAGCTTCACTTTTCGTCCGGGTCGCGCAGGTCCAGCGTGGTTTCCCGCTGGCAGCACACGCAGGGTCCGGGAGTGAACGAGCGAATGGAACATGTGTCGCACCAATAGGTGACCATCCTGAGCTTACCATCCTGCCGGACGAGCAAACCGCGGGTGTGAATCGGGTCGATCAGGAAGCGATCCGGGGCGGTGAAGCGGCCTTTGGCCTCCACCTCAAAGCCGTTCAGCCGCCGATCGGCGAGGACCTTGCGGGTAGGCTCGTCTCCATCGAGGGTCACGAGCTGGTGCCCGGCCGTTTCCAGAGCGGGCGGGGCGGCGTCGCGCAGCACCAGCTTGCCGCGCAACGTCTCGCCGGGGTGCAAATCGGCGGCGAACGCGGAGCCCGCGGCGAGCATCAGGAGACACAGACAGAACCGCATTGATTCCATTGTAGCGGACGACAAACCCACCGGCATGGCCTCAGTACTCGACGCTCAGCAGGAATAGTCCCTTGGCCGGCGCCGTCGGCCCGGATTCCGCGGGCAGCACGCTCAAATCCGCAATGTTGCCCTTGCCCGCTTCAATCAGCGTGCCCACGATGTTACGCACCATGTGCTTCAGGAATCCGCTGCCTCGGATGCCATAGATGAGCCGCGGGCCGCGCCGTTCCAGGGCGGAGGAGAACACCGTTCGCACCTTGGTTTTTCCCTCGGAGTCCCGGTCGTCGGACGCGGCGAAGGGCGTGAAATCGTGCTCGCCATTAAAAACCGCGGCCAACCGGCTCATGCGCTCCTCATCCAGCGGATAAGGGTAATGATGCACGTAGGGCCACTCGAAAGGGCTACAGACCTCATCGCGCAGGATGCGGTACTCATAAGTCTTGGCCTGGGCATCGAAGCGCGGATGGAAATCGCTCGGAACCTCTTCGGCCGAGAGCACGCGGATGGCGGGCGGCAGGAGCCGGTTGAGGGCGCGCCGCAGGTTGAAGAGCGGGATGGGGTTGGCGATGGTGAAGGCGGCCACCTGTGCGAGGGCGTGCGCTCCGGCGTCGGTGCGGCCCGAGCCGGCCACAGGCACCGGGCGGCCTTCCATCGCCGAGAGGATCTGCTGGAGGCTTCCTTGAATGGTAGGCAGGCCAGGCTGGACCTGCCATCCATGAAACGCGCCGCCATCGTAGGCCAGCTTGATCTTGATGCGGCGCATCATGCGGGACGCGACCCGGGCTTGGCGAGCGGAATGCCGCGCGCGCACAGGGGGCACTCCTGGAGATGATGGGCCGCCATCCGGAGGGTGGCCAGCGCCACGCGCGGCACGCCCACATCGGCATGGCCGCCGCTGCGATCGACGATGGAGCCGGCAGCCAAGACCTGGCCGCCGGCCGCGCGCAGAACGCCAATGACGTCCGCGGTGCTGCCGCCGGTGGTGATCACGTCTTCCACCACCACGGCCGTCTCGCCGGGCGCCACGGTGAATCCCCGGCGCAGCGTCATCCTGGCGGTTGCGGCATCGCGTTCGGTGAAGAGAAAGCGCGCTCCGAGCGCGCGCGCCACCTCGTGGCCGATGATGAGGCCGCCCAAGGCGGGGGAGGCGACCAGATCGATTCTTCCGGGCGCCAGGGTGCGGAGTTCCTGGGCCAGCGACCGCCCGAGCCGTTCCGCGGCGGCCGGATGTTGCAGCACCAGCGCGCATTGCAGGTACTGGGCGCTGTGCAGGCCGCTGGTGAGGCGGAAGTGGCCTTCGAGGTATGCGCCGGTGGACCGGAACAGCTCGAGGACGGACTCAGCTTGCGGCGTCACAGACGCCTACTATACCATTGAATTTAAGAAGGACCACTGATTCCTGCCGCGACCGCCAAATTCGGTGACAGACAGCAGCGTCCACGCGGCGCAGGGCCGGGCCCAAAGGGCACCCCGCACCCCGCGCCTTGGGACGCGTGTGTCCAGCGCCGAATTTTCCAGGAAATACTCATGGACCGTACAAGATCTTATCTCGCTTTGCTGTGCACTCTATTGATGCTGGCCCCCTGGGCCGGCGTGGCCGCCGATCAGCCGGGACAGGGGAGCGCCCCGCCGGACCAGAACAACCATCCGCAACCTGTGTCCACGGGGAGCCATGGTTTTCTGGGTTCGATCACCGGGCCTTACCGGCCGAAGCTGCCGAGTCCCGTCAACCTGAGCAACTCGACGCGGCTCGAATCGTTATTGCGCGGCGGCAACCTGTATCTTTCGCTGCAGGATACCGTGGCGCTGGCGCTGGAGAACAACATAGATCTCGAACTTCAGCGCTACGGGCCGCAGGTAGCGGATAACTACGTATTGCGCGCGCGCGCGGGCGGATACGCCACGCCCGTCTCCACCAGCGTGTTCGCCCCCCCTGCCAGCGTCGCGGGCGCTGCGCCGTCCAGCGGCCTTCAGACGTATGTCGTTGCCGGCTCCACGCAGATCGGGAACGCCCCGCCGAACCTGGATCCCATGCTGACCGGGGCTCTTGGTTTTGCGCACAACACCGCGCCCCAAAGCAGCTCGTTCGTCTCGGGCACGGCCGCGCTGATCCAGCACGTGGACACTTCGTCCGTGGCCGTCCAGCAGAATCTGCTGAGCGGCACACTGGTGAGCCTGGGTCTCACCAACAGCAACGTGAACAGCAACAGCTCACGCGCTCAATTCAACCCCGCCACCACCTCCGCTGTCTCACTCACGGTGACCCAGCACCTGCTGCAGGGGTTCGGCCCCGCGGTGAACAACCGCCAGATCCGCATCGCCAAGAACAATCGGGAAGTTTCCGACCTGGTCTTCAAGGCCCAGGTGATCACCACGGTTTCGGCCATCAAGGATCTGTACTGGGACCTGGTGAGCTACAACGAAAACGTGCGCGTGCAGCGCGATGCGCTGGCTGCCACCGAGAGGCTGCTCGAAGACAATCAGAAGCAGGTTGCGGTGGGCACCCTGGCGCCCATCGAGATCGTGCGGGCGGAAGCGGAAATCGCCGCCGGGCAGCAGGCCGTGACGGTGGCCGAGACCCAGGTGCTGCAGCAGGAGACGATTCTCAAGAATGCGCTCAGCAGGACGGGTGTGCTGAGTCCCGCGGTGGCCAGCGCTCATATCATCCTAACGGACCGCATTCAGATTCCGGAAGTGGAAGCGATAGCGCCCATCCAGGACATGATGGCCCTGGCGGAATCGGCGCGGCCGGAGCTGGCGCAGCTTCGCATTCTGCTTCACAACCAGGAGATCGCCATCCGGGGGACCAAGAGCGAGCTGCTGCCGACCCTGGATGTGGTGGGGCAGCTCACCAACAATGCGCTGGCCGGCGAGCTGGGCCCGACGGCTGGCGGCAATGCCTTTTTCATAGGCGGCTATGGCACGGTGCTGTCGCAGCTTTTCGCGCGCAACTTTCCCACCTACGCCATCGGTCTCAATTTGAGCGTTACGCTGCGGAATCGCGCGGCGCAGGCCGACATGATCAATGGCGCGCTGGTCTTGCGCCAGCAGCAACTCGGTTTGCAGCGTCTCGAAAACCAGGTGCGCGTGGACGCGCAGAACGCGCAGATCGGGTTGCAGCAGGGGCGGGCGCAATACCAGTCGGCCATCAAGCAGCGCATCCTGCAGCAGCAGACGGTGGATGCGGAGCAGAAGAAACTGGCGGTAGGCGCCTCCACCACTTACAACGTCATCCTGACCCAACGCGACCTGGTGACCGCCGAGTCCAACGAAGTGACCGCCATGAGCGCGTATGCCAAGGCCAAGGTGGAGGTGGACCGCGCCACGGGCCAGACGCTCTACAACAACAACATTTCGCTGGAAGAAGCGTTCCAGGGAGTGGTATCGCGGCCGCCCAGCCCAATCCCGGCGACGCCTGCACCGCCGCCGCAGCGCTAGCGCCGGGGAGCGTGGGACCGGCAGGCGGATTTCCAATATCTTGCACGCCGGGTGCGGTTGACACTACGCCATACCGTGGCGTATAAAGGTGTTGGTATTCGATTTCCTCTGGGCTGCGTGCCTGGAGGGACCAAGCAAGGGGGGTTGCGTGCCCCCCTTTTCTTTCATGACTGCGGGTTCAGCGTGCATCTTCGTTGACGGCGAGAACCTGCGTCACTCCCTGGTGGAACTCTTCAAACAGGAATTCGACCCCGCAGACTACCTTCCTAAGAGGACCGACTGGACAGGATTCTTCGATGCGCTGGTTCAACTGGCTGGGGCAATAAGCCGGCTTCGGGCCTACTGGTACGTCGTGGAGCACATTGACTTTTGGCCTTGGGGACTGGCCCGCCTCAGTTCCGATGCCGTGAAACTCCAGCGAGTTCTGGCCCAAGACAAAAAGTGCGTTCAGGATTTGGCAGCACTGGCGCCTGCCCAAAGGGAAGGCTGGGCACATCAGAAACTACTGGATCTCATCACGCGGGAAAGGCGAATGAAGAATCGGTTCGATGGGTGGAAGGCATTTCAGGATGGAATAACAAACCGATTCGATGCGATTGAGTTCCGCCGTGCAGGGGCGATCACCTACAATCTCTTCACGCAGCAGTTGGGACGCGAGAAGGCGGTCGATGTCAAACTGGCCACTGATCTGTTAGAGTTTCGCAGTATTTACGATGTCGGGATCATAGTCTCTGGCGATCAAGATTACGTGCCAGCCGTTCAAGCCGCGAAAGACAGTGGGAAACAGATGGTAAACGTTTCGTTCCTGAAGCGCGACGGACAGGTTCTGCCGGGCGGAGCGAGGAGACTGAATCAGACCACGGACAGGACTATCGAGATGCACTATTCGGATCTGCTCAAGTTCATGAGATTTCCAGTCCAGGCCGCGGCGGTCCCACCCCCGCCGCCGGCCGCGCCATAAGCCACCGATCTTCCTTTCATCAACGCACATTTCAGACTTTCAGACTACCGGTAGCGCCGTTGGCGGCGATCTCGATTACGATGGTTCTATGGCTAAAGCTATGTTCGAGGTCGAATGTCCGTGCTGCCAGGCGATTCTCAAGGTCGACTCCGAGACGCGCGCGGTGATCGCGCACACGGCGCCGGTAAAGCCTCCTCCGATTGAAGACCTGGCGGCCGAGGTCGCCAAACTGAAAGGCGAAGGCGCGCGCCGCGAACAGCTCTTCCAGAAGCAGTTTGAAGCCGAGAAGACGCACGGCAAGGTGCTGGAGAAGAAGTTCGACGAACTCTTCAAGCGGGCCAAAGAGGACCCGGACCAGACGCCGCGCAAGCGCGACATCGATCTGGATTAGAGCCAACCGGCGGTGTTGGGATTGACCCGCTTGGCCGGCAAGGGCCACGCCGTTGACAAAACCACTGCCCAGGCGGCCGAGTACAGCGGACTCCCCCGGGCGCACCTTGGGCGGCTCATGACCGAGGGGAAGTTCGCCGCCCTTCACTCCGGCGCGCGTGAAACTGCTCACACCGCCTTCGGCTGCGGCCTTATGCCCGCAATTCCCCGTGCTAGCCTGAAGGGTGAAGCATCCGGCCCCCTCTACCACGATCGGGCGTCTGATCTTTTCCAGCGTGGCGATCTGGTGCATCCCCGTCGTCCCCCCGTTGGCCGCACAAGGGCGTCGCGTCCCGGGCATCCGCGTCGAGCGCACCGATCTCACCAACTGGACCATTCAATCTTCCGCGAAAGTGACCCAGACGGGCGACGCGATTTCGACACCCGGATACGATGCTCATAACTGGTACGCCGCGCGCGTGCCCACCACCGTGCTCAACGCGCTGGTCGAAGACAAGATCTATCCCGATCCTACTTACGACTTCAACTTTCAGGCGCTGCCCGGCGCGCTGTACGATTCGGGCGACAATTTTCTGATCGATCCGCCGCCACCCGACAACCCCTACATCGTTTCCTGGTGGTACCGCACGCAGATTGTGCTGCACCCCAACTTCGCCGGCAAGTACCACCCCGATACGGCTCCGGTGCGGCCAGGCGCCGCGTTTTTCGCCGGCCAGCGCCTGTGGCTGAATTTCGATTCCATCAATTACCGCGCCAACATCTGGCTGAACGGCCAGCTCCTGGCCGATTCCACGCAAGTGGCCGGCATGTACCGCGGCTTCGAGTTCGATATCACGGATCGCGTGGTGGCCGGGGTGAACACGCTCGCGGTGGAAGTGATTCCGCCTACCACCTACGATCTTTCGCTTTGGTTCGTGGACTGGAACCCCATGCCGCCCGATAGCGACATGGGTATTGTGCAGAGCGCGTACCTGCTCTCCACCGGTCCCGTATCCGTGCGTAATCCGCAAGTGGTCAGCACCCTGAGTCCGGCGTTCGACCAGGCGCAGTTTACCTTGTATGCCGACCTCACGAACGGCAGCGGCCAACCGGTTCAGGGCACGCTGAAGGGCAGCATCGGCGATATTTCGTTTTCGAAGAACGTACAGATTGACGCGCAGACATTCACCAGAATTACGCTGACGCCGCAGGAGTTTCCGCAGCTTGTCATGGCCAACCCGCAGCTCTGGTGGCCGGCTGGACTGGGGCCGCAGAGCCTGTACCAGATGCAGGTGCAGTTCGAAATCGGCGGCATGGTCTCCGACCGCGCATCGGCCGAATTCGGCATCCGCCGGATTTCTTCGCAGATCGACGAGAACCAGCATCGTCTCTTTTCGATTAACGGCCATCCAATCCTCATTCGCGGCGCCGCCTGGACCCACGACATCATGCTGCGGCAGGATCCCGAACGCGAGGAATACGAGGTGCGTTACGCAGCCGACATGCACCTCAATGTGCTGCGGCTCGAAGGCAAGATGTTCGACAACCATCTCTACGAACTCGCCGACCGCTACGGGGTTCTCATCATGCCGGGGTGGTGCGTGGGGGCGTTCGAAGAATGGGGCCAGTGGGACGGCGAACACTACGCCATCGCACAGGAATCGATGCGCTACCAAATGCGGCAGCTCCGCAACCATCCCAGCGTTTTCGTGTTTCTCTACGGCAGCGACAATGCACCCCCACCGGCGGTCGAGCAAATGTACCTGCAGGTGATGTCGGAGGAGAACTGGCCTAACCCGTATCTCAATTCCGCGGCTGATCACACCACTCCGGGCGCGGGCATCAGCGGGGTGAAGATGACCGGGCCGTACGATTGGGTGGCGCCCAATTACTGGCTGACCGATACACACCGCGGCGGCGCATTTGGCTTCATCACCGAAACCAGCCCCGGCCCCGCCGTCCCTGTCACCGCCAGCCTGGAGCAGATGCTGGCGCCGCAGCATCTCTGGCCGGCGGGGAATTCCGGTTGGAATTTTCACGCCGGCTGCGGCGAGTTCGCGCAGACCAACGATTTCACGACTTCCCTGGAAAACCGCTACGGCATCGCGAAGGACCTCAACGACTATGCGATGAAGAGCCAGGTCATGACCTACGAGGCGGAACGCGCCATGTTCGAAGCATACGGCCGCAACAAGTACGTCTCCACGGGCGTGATCCAGTGGCTGATGAACACCGCATGGCCCGGCCTCATCTGGCACCTCTACGATTACTACCTGCGCCCCGGCGGCGGATACTTCGGCACCAAGAAAGCGCTCGAACCGGTGCACGTGCAGTATTCGTACGACGATTCCTCCATCGTGGTGGTGAACTCCACGTATGCGGACCTCGCCGGCTATCGGGTCACAGCCGAAGTCTACAACTTCGACCTCACGCAAATGTATGCGCGAACCGTGCCGGCCGACATTCCGGGTGACAGTTCCACGAGGGTGCTCTACCTTCCCAACATTCCCGGACTCTCCACCACTTATTTTGTAAGACTGCTGGCGGACGACGCCTTTGGCAATCCGGTCAGCTCGAACTTCTACTGGCTTTCCACACAACCCGACGTATTCGACTGGACGGCGCCCGACTTTCCTTACGCGCAGCTCAAGACCTACGCCGACCTCACGGCTCTCGAAACCCTCCCGCCAGCCCAGGTGTCCGCGACCTGGAATTCCGAACCCGGCGATGTAGACCAGGTGGAACACGCGCAGGTGACGAACACGTCCTCGCAACTGGCCTTCTTCGTCCACCTCACAGCCCTGAAAGGCAAAGGCGGCGCCGACATCGCACCGGTCTACTGGGACGACAACTATTTCGAACTGATGCCCGGCGAAACGCGCCGGATCGACGCGTCGTACCCGCGGAAGATGCTCGGCGGATCGGCATCTTACATTCAGGTGGA
>Ga0208457_1002400_pt1 | contig 10635 bp, 10 predicted proteins | sample June2015DPH_10_1_FD_185513 | JGI IMG/M metagenome (GOLD analysis project Ga0208457, IMG submission 185513) | Peatland microbial communities from SPRUCE experiment site at the Marcell Experimental Forest, Minnesota, USA - June2015DPH_10_150... | ecosystem: Environmental > Terrestrial > Soil >... | reverse complement strand
CTCTGCAGAAACTCGGCGCGTAAGTCAATTCGATTCACCATCGCTGACACTGTCATCCTGAGTCCCGGTTCTTTCGGGACGAAGGATCTGCATTTGTCTTTGTTACTGAAAACCCATGCAGATCCTTCGCTGCTGCTCAGGATGACAGTTTGAGTGATGGGTTCTCCTCATCGAGTTTCTGCCCATCATGGGCAGCCGAAAGGCTGTCAACGCTCAGGATGACAGCACGGAAGCGTTCTTCCGCAGCCTCCTTAGGCGCCGAAGTCTCTGCTCTTCAGAGGGTGTTACTCTCCCCTGGTGAGCGGATATCCTTTCGCCACCCAGTCGGCCCCTAGTCTCGTGGGAAGGTTGAGAACCTTGACGTTTGAGAATCCCATCTGCTTCAGCGCTCGAAAGGCCGGGCGAATATTGGGACATTCCTCCCACGGACAGCAACCGCAATATATGACAATCTCCTGCCGGCGGGGAAGCTTTCCAACAAGCTTTCCCAGCGCCGCCAGGCCCTCTGTCTTACTGCCAGGGCCCGCATACTGGGACCCTGGAATATGTCCCTGCTTATAGAGCACCTGGAAACCAACCTGCAAGAGGATAATCTTACCGGCTTTCACGGCTGACAGTTGGCGATTCAGTTCTGCCGCCGGCATGAGATCTGCTTGTGCCCATTGGTCCACATTGTCCGCAGTCATCTGGCCGACGGCTGCAAACATTGTCAAGATGAAGGCGGCTGTAAATCCGTGAAGCCTCAACATGATTAACCACTCGCAGTCTGGTCTCCCCTCCCCGCTAGTTATTTTGCCATGAGGGTTCCGTTCTGAGAATCGGGAGACCGGAAGATTGGTGATCGGATCATCGGATCAATGGTTCATCGGCCCATCGGGTAATTGAACAGCCCTCTCCCAGGGGAGAGGGTGGCGAGCGTAGCGAGCAGGGGGCCCCGAGCGCCGGGGGTGAGGGGGCGTGCGGCTCGCCACAGGCCACCCAATTTCCCTCATCCCTCGAGTCGAACCCACCGATAACCGATGCGGGAAAGTGCGTCACGGCCGCAGGTGGAATCGGGAGATCATGTGATCGCGCCATGGTCTGATCGGACGATTGCGCGCTAGAGCGATCGGGCGCTCCAGTGTCCTGAGTCAGAAGTTCGCTGACAGTGTCTCCCCCTTGCGGGCGGCCGTCCCCGAGCCCCGTGAGGGGCGGAAGATCGTAGCCCAGGGCGCAAGCCCTGGGGAGGGAACCCTCACCCCGCCTTCGGCACCCCTCTCCCGCGCGGGCGGGAGAGGGGATGGGGTGAGGGAGGGCTCACTTACCCACGGCTGACGCCGTGGGCTACGTTCTTTCGCCCGCCCCGCGGGCTGACTTCATCAACGAGCTTCTGACTCAGGACACTAGCGCCTGAGTAATTTAATGCCCGCACGTCCTCACTTATACCATGCTGAATCAGGAATTCTAACCCGAAATTTCTCACCACGGACTGGGCAGGGCATAGGCGTTAAATTCAGGGAGCGACGCCACGGGTTCAAGCTCCGACAGGGGCGACATCGAGTGGCCCGCCGCAAAAGCCGTGGGAGTGCGAGATTCAGATGATCGTGAGCCGCGGGAGCGATGATCCTCATCAGGATGCGCCAGCCGCGAAGCTTGTGGTATGCTCTGCGGAAATGGACGGGAAAAACAAGCTCTATTTTGGCGATAACCTGAAAATTCTTCGCGACCACGTCGCGGACTCGAGCGTTGACCTGATTTACCTCGACCCGCCCTTCAACTCCAACGCCAGCTACAGCGTCCTCTTCAAAAGGGATGTAGCGCAGGGCCCGCACTCCGGCTGCGGCTTTTCAACTGTTTCACGCCACACAGATCACGGCCTTTGAGGACACAAGAGAGTCGGATGCGAATTCGTGATAACATCCCTCTAATGCAGATTCGAGGCAAGAAGTGACGCGCTACACTTTGTATCTCGGCGATTGCCTCTCCTGGATGGAGAAAAGGGAAAAGGATTCCATTCACGCTATCGTTACCGACCCGCCCTACGGACTGAAAGAATACACAACCGTGGAAAAGGAAAAGCTTCGGAGCGGGAACGGGGGCGTGTGGCGGATTCCTCCGTCATTTGACGGCTGCAAGCGGCGCCCTTTGCCGCGTTTTACGGTCCTTACCGAGAGTGACCGTGCGAAGCTCCGAAGTTTTTTTTCAGAATTTGCCCGCCGCGCCATCCGCGTACTGGCTCCGGGCGGGCATTTGTTTATTGCTACAAATCCCCTGCTTTCACACCTTGTTTATCTGCCGCTGGTGGAGGTCGGCTTCGAAAAGCGCGGCGAGATCATCCGCCTCGTCAAGACCCTGCGAGGGGGGGACCGTCCGAAGAACGCCCACGGGGAGTTTGCTCACGTCACGGTGATGCCGCGGTCGGGCTGGGAACCGTGGGGTCTATTCCGCAAGCCGTGTGAAGGTCGAGTTCAGGACAATCTACGCAAATGGAAAACGGGCGGGCTCCGGCGGGTTTCACCTGAGAGGCCCTTCGAGGATATCATTCGCTCCGCGCCCACGCGATCCGCCGAACGAGCCATTGCTCCTCATCCGTCGTTGAAACCCCAAGCCTTCATGCGGCAGGTGGTGCGCGCCGCACTTCCGCTAGGAGTCGGAACTGTGCTTGACCCGTTCATGGGTGGTGGATCAACCGTCGCCGCTGCCGTGGCGGTGGGCTACGATAGCATCGGGATTGAAAGTGATCCTGTCTTTTACCGGATGGCCGAGCGAGCTATACCCGAGCTTGCGAAACTTGGTGTCGAAGGTAAGCCTTCCTCTGCCACGTCTGTTCGTCGCATCCCGCGCGACGAACGAGTGCTTTCATTGCCATTCCAGGCGTGAGCCGGCGCTAGGAGGGACGTTTGGGCTTTGATGCAGAAGGGTTCGACAGAAACGTACCGCTTCCCCCTGACTTGAAGATTTCGCACATTCGTAAGGCCATCGAATACATTGAAAGAGAAGCCACCGAGCTTGTTGAGGTCTACTACGAGCAAGCAAATGTGTTCAGCGGCTTGGTGGGAATCTTTGGCGTACGAGCCCTGCATTCGCTGAGCCCTTATAAGAAACACAAACACCCCGACGTGGCGCAGCAGCGTTTCCCGGATATGTCCCTCGGCGGCAAGCTGAATCCCCCTCCTGAGCAGGCATTGGAGTCGAAGGGAACCACCCGTCCATGGGCCTTGCAATCGCACTACAATCACGCGGGCTGGTACATCGTTTGGCGGTATTTGGTGGACCCCGCTAAGATCATCAAGGCCGGAAAATCAGTGGTTATTTGGAGAGTCGATGTCGTTTTCCTTCACGAGGAGGACTGGAAATACGAAGGAAGCAAAGCAGGTGAAGGTCGAGGCGGGCGAACCCACACGTTTGGGGTAAAACTCCCCGCCGGTCGCTTTTCAGGCGCCATGGTTTATCGCCATCCCAAGATCGTTCTGCGTCAAAGCAAACCAACCCTAGCGAATGGCGAAGCGTAACCTGCGGAGCCCCAAGTGGATTCGACCACGGACCACGCGCGTCACGAAAGATGTGCCATGAGTGCACTCATTACAGTGGGCGAGCCCACAAAACCCATGCCCACGGAAGCTGCGGCCACGGGCTTCTACGAGTCAAAAGACTTTCCGGGCCGCTACCCCCGCCTGCAAATCCTCACCATAGCCGAATTGCTGGCGGGCAAGAAACTCGAATACCCCACCCACCGAGTCGAAACCTTCGCCAAAGCTGAACGGAAAACCAAGCACGAGCAGGAGGGATTATTCTAGACGGCAACATACGGCGCACTACTCCTAGACTGAGATAGGCAATTATGCACATGGCCAGAAACGAGATGCCACCACCAGTGATCGCTCAAGTCTCGTTTTATTCGGATACGGGAGGGCCGGCACATGAAACTTGATCGAGATTTAATGCGAGATATCCTGCTCGAAGTGGAAAAACTTCCTTTCGACGGACAATTGCATGAAGTTAAAGTGGAGGGCCACTCCGAAGAAGAAATTACATACCACCTTTTTCAGCTAGACGAGAGTGGGCTCATTGCCGGCAGAGACGTAAGCTCAATGGATGGGAGAGCGTATCTTGTGGAGCGGCTGACTCCCGAAGGACACAGATTTCTCAATGCCGAGGCAATCACAAATGGTGCTGGAATTACGAACGCAAAGAGACTCGTAACGCGCACGGGCGAGTGTATCCTCTTAAAGTTTCAGCGCTCCGAAGGGTCTTATGAAGATTGCCGGTCTTACGAATTCCATGTGGAAGACCTAGTCGCTAAACGGGGGGTGATCTGTGTGAGTGTGGTGTTTACCAGACGCGCAATCGTCAACGCGCACAATTTCAAGTCAAAGGAGCACATCTTATGTTGGAATGCGATAAGGGGAGCCTTTGATCGAAGTGAACTGACTTTCAGGGTCGAACCGGAAGACCCAGACCGGTATATTGAGCTAAAGATCAGGGATTACAATGTCGAGGCCCGAAAGACTCCACCTGATGAAATCGTCCGCGAATACCTGATTGCCAAGGCTTATTGGCTTGGCTACAAGTTAAGCGAAGACCCCGACCGGTACCCAACGGTTTTCGAGTCGGAAGAGGACTTTGAATATTTGGGAGTGACGAAAGAGGACCTACGAAGGGCCGCTTGGCGCATGCGAGAGGAAGGGCTGCTGCGTGAGCGCGCTTCACGTATGCCCGGCATCGGACACCCAACCAAGAAACTAATCGACTTATTCGAGGCGGCCCCAAGGGAGGTGGTTTTTTCTCCCGGATCGCAGTATTTCGCATACAAGCACCTTTCGGGGATTCTGGAGTCTGCGAAGAGCAGCATAGCGATCGTTGACAACTATGTGGACCGCACCCTCTTTGATATGTTGGAACCATGCAAGGAAAACGTCAGTGTGAGGATCTTAACGAAGGGTGTAAAACCAAGCTTTGAGCATGCCCTCCGAACCTTTATGCTGCAATTCAAACGCAACGTTGAGGTTCGCACGCAGGACAGCGATGTCCATGACAGATATGTTGTCGTCGATGATAAGGACTTCTACTCGTTAGGAGCGTCTCTGAAACAGGCAGGGGATAAGCTTACATCTCTCGTGAAGCTCCAAGAGATGAGTGCCACCGCAAAGCTCCGAGACCAAATCGAGGAAATCTGGACACGGTCTTCTCCGTTGTGAGAGTAAGTGTAGCGCGGACCTGATTGGCAGGGCCGCGGCTTTTTGGTATCAATGGGCGGACGAACCGCGGACCTTCAGAACAGGTCCGCGCTACGCTTGCTCGACCACCCCCCGGCCCCCTCCTGAACCAGGAGGGGAATATGTCGGACAATTAGACATCCTCCCTAAGAGGTTTTTCCCTACAGGCAGGGAAGAGCTTTGACATTTTGTCTTAATTTGTAGGCTGAAGTGTGTAGTCTCATTATATTCTTGACAAATGCAATAACCTTGTGTACACTAGGTCTTGAGGCCAGCGCCCGCTGGTCAGTACGAAGGGCTTGCTGAATGCTAACTGCTGACTGCTGAGCGTGTTCCCCCTATGGCCTTGCACTTCGGGGAGGCCTTTCCGGGAGGAAATGGAGAGAGGTTTCCATGTCCCTGATCCAAAAACACAAAATGACGGAGAAGAACTTGGCTTCGAATCGGGCCAACGGGCGGCGGACGGGAGGCGCGGTGACGCCGGCGGGCAAGGCGCGGTCAGCGGCGGCGAACCTGCGGCACGGCTACTACTCGAAGTCGGCGGAGGTGGCTTTGGCCGCCCTGGGAGAAGATGCGGCGGAGTTCAAGCGCCGGCTGGAATCGCTGCTGGCCACCTGGCAACCCGCCAATGCTCTGGAAATGGGCTTGGTGATGCGCATGGCTCGCGCCCTGTGGCGGATGGAGCGCTTTGACCGCATCCAGGAAAGCCTGGCGGTGAAGCACCTGGAGCGAGCGCTGGAAACCAAGAAGCGCCTGGAGGCGTGCATCTGCATGCCGCTCATCGAAAAGCTGGAGCGCCTGAAAGCGCTGTTTGGGGCAGACTGCCTGGATCGGGAGGGCAGCGTCGGTCCCCAGGATATGAAGCTTTTCGAGCAAGCCCGCGGCGACGTGCCGGAGGAAAAGGCGAATCAGATTCTGCTGCTTCTCCTGCGCCTGCGGAAAGGCGGTCCGGCAGAAGATCTTTATCCTAAGGCGAGTGAGCTGGCGGAGGCCGGCGAAATCCCGGTGGCGGAAGGGGAGGAGCGAGAAGCGGCGCGCCAGGAAATTGTCCACTCGCTGGTCCCCGAAATTGAGAGCCTCCAGAGGCGCATCTTCCGGCCCGAGGAAGAGTCTGACGATCCCCACGCACGCTTCGATCGGGACGAAATTCTGGCAGGGGTCCAGCCGCGCGCGGCGCTGATGACTCGGGGGGAAGAGTCGAGCTTGCGGCAGGTGTGGAGGACCACCAGATTATTGATGAAAATCAAACAGGAAGCCCGCATGCAAAAAGATGTTAAAAATGAAGGATGCTCCCAAGATATTGTTGAAAACAAAGGGAGAAAATATACAAATTCTCATTAGGCCATTATGTTTGTGAAAACACACAGCTTATCTGGAATGCCATTATGTTGATGAAAATACGATAGATAGTTGAATTTATGGGCCAGGAATCGCGAGGAAACGCCTCAAATCCCCGCCAGGCCAATATCTTACAGAAAATACATAACTTGCGTGCTGGTATGCCATTATGTTGATGAAAAGGTTGGAGATAATAGCAGGAACAAAAAGTCCATTCTTTTGGTCCTGGAACCTTCGACCGCGATGAACAATTGACCAGATTCTTACCGACCCCCCCCCGGCTGTGACACACTTCCCCGTATCGGATATCGGTGGGTTCGACTCGAGGGATGAGGAAAACTGAGTGGTCCGTGGCGAACAGCACGCCCCCTCACCCCCGGCGCTCGGGGCCCCCTCCTCGCTACGCTCGCCACCCTCTCCCCTCGGAGAGGGCTGTGCAATCACCCCATGGGCCGATGAACCGAAGATGCGATTGCCCATCACCGGATGATCCGATCGCAAAAGCAGCGACATGAGACGAGTGCCCCGTGACGAGAAGCAGGCAAAGGCCGAAGGCGGAAAGGCAGGGAGCGCCGACGGCCAAACCCCAGCGTGACACACTACCCCACATCGGCTATCGGTAGTGTCAGGTGCGAAGATGAATCAATTTGCTGACTGCAAAAATCGCAAATCACAAATCGCTCAATCACCCGATCTCCCGATGGCCAGCCCCGCCCTTCCAAACCCGTGGTGAGAAATCCGGCTTACGGTCAACCCTGGAGTGGGGCAGGACACGAGCACACCCATGCAACGATTCACTCACCCAACGTGCAGGCAGGCGGGCTGGAAACTAAAAGAAGGTCAGGTAGGGTTCCCCGCGAAGCTGCCGCAGAAGCAGCAGCGCCAATTCGCGCGCGTGGTAGTCACCCCATTGGGAAGACTCGCCGCAGGGGATCTTGTGCCCAGGAGGAACATAGTCCCAACCCTGAGGACGATGATAGAGGGAGTGAAGGATCAACCCTTGGTGCGAGGGGTCTTCCGACAGGTAGGGCCGGTCGCAGAGCGCGGCGGCCACAACCAGCGCCGCTCGGCGGTAGCGCCCGCTTTCTTCCGGGGACCGCGCGAGCAAATAGGCGCCGAGCCGCCAGAGCGCCTGGGCCGCCACGGCTGCGGCGGAACTGTCAACCGGCTCGTACTCATTGTGAGGATCGCTCGGGCGGTTGAGGTACTCACCGAGCTTTGCGAGGTTGGGCGCGGCCGTGTCCCAGTAGGGAATGCCGTCCGAGGGTGACTGCTCGAGATAGTAATCCGCGGTGGCTTCCGCCGCGCGCAGCATCCAACCTTCGATCTCGCTTCGCCCACCCACGGGTGCAAGTTCGTTGTCGGAAACCGTGGCGAGGAATTCCAGTTGCTCGGCGAAGCCCAGCATGATCCAGGCGAGGCCCCGTGTCCAGGTCGTGAAGGGGGAATAGCCCTGTTGGGTGCCCGGGCAGCGGTAGAGGCCGTCGTTCACGTTGAAAATCGACTCGTGCGCCACGCGGCCGCGCACATCGTAGTGGTCGCGCGCCTCTCCATAGAAGACCGCGTACTCCGCGGTGACGGAGGCGTGATGAATCAGCCGCTCGAGCAGTGGAATGCGCTGGTCCGATTCACCCCACAGCACGTGCCCCAGGCGGTGGGCCAGGGCAAGGGAACGCAGCGAGCGCAGGGTGTCCGCGAAGAGAGAATGCGGGCCGTTGAAAGAGTAAATGTAGCCGCGACCATCGCGCAGGAAAGACCAGCGTGCCGCCTGCACGGCCCCGCTCACTTTCAGTGCCAGCTCGCAGCACTCCCTTTCGAACTCACCGGCGGAGCTCTTGCCTTCCCGGACCAGGCGCCACAGGTTTCCGTAAGTGCTCACGTTGTTAAACCCGTGGTCGTGCACCCCGAAATGCGTAAGGTGCGGCGGCATGACCTGCAGCGTGTTTTTGCGGCCGTAAGCAAGGAACCAAGGCTCGCCCGTGGCGTCGAATTGCAGCAGGGCGGAGCCAAACTGGAACCCTTGCGTCCACTCCGTCCAGGCGCGCGAGGTGTAGCGGCCCTCGACCGTAATGACGGGGGCGCCTTGGGATGGCTCCCAGGCTTGCGCGAGCGCATGGATCTTCGCCGCGGAGAGTTCGAACAGGTGTTCGAGCCGCGGCCGAAGGCTTTCGAGTGTCGGTGCTGCATCCAATTGGATCATAGTCAGAGGCGATCGAGATGAAATCCGCCGTCCACGTTGATGACCTCACCCGTGGAAAACGGAAAGCGGTCGGAAGCGATAGCGGCTACGGCGCGGCCCACGTCTTCCGGTGTGCCCCAGCGCCGGATGGGCGTGAGCCCCTCGGAAATCCGCCGCTCGTACTGCTCCTTCACCGCTGCGGTCATATCGGTTGCGATGACGCCCGGGCGGATTTCGAAGACCTGGATTCCGTACTCGGCCAGCCGCAGCGCGAAGAGTTTGGTCATCATGCTGAGTGCGGCTTTGGCCAGGCAGTAATCGCCCCGGTCCGGGCTCGCGGCATAGGCGGAAACCGAGGTGATGGTCACGATCTTGGGCCGGGGGCGCCCGGGCGAAAGCTGCGCAAGCTCTTCAACCCAGAGATTCGCCACCGCCTGCGTGAGGAAATAGGGTCCCTTGAGGTTGGTCGCGAGGACGCGGTCGAAGCTCTCTTCGCTGGCCTGCAGCAGGTCCGCGCGGACCTCGGGCGCCACTCCCGCGTTGTTGACCAGTAAGTCAATCCAGCCGAAGCGGTCGGAAACAAACTCGAGCAAGCGAGCGCGGTCATCACCGCGGGAAATATCGGCCTGAATCGGCTCAAAGCGGGCCGGGGCATCCGGCGGCGCGGCTTTTCGGCAGAGCGCCGCGCACTCCTCGGCGGCTTCGCGCCGCTTGACGTAATTGATCGCCACGCCGTAGCCAAGGCGCGCCAGTTCGACGGCGATGCCGCGCCCGATGCCGCGCGAGGCTCCGGTAATTACCGCGACAGGTGGTCCGCTCAGCATGCGTAGAAATATACTCGAAACCGGCTGTCCGCGCGCGAGGAATTCCGCACACCCCCGGCGCGGGTCGAACCGCTGCCTTCCCATCGGGAGTTGCTGCCGATTCGCCGGCCCCTCTGACGGCGAACCTCGTGGCCGCCAGCCGCCCGGCAGGGCGCCAGCCCAGAGGCCGGCGCTACAGCTCCGAAGCCGAAGGTTTGGCGCGCAGTTGCCCCAATTCCTGCGCGAGGCGTTCCAGTCGATCGAGGATCTCGCGGTGGCGTGTCTCTTCCGGAGCCGGTTGCCGGGCGATGAAAGACAGGGTTCCACCCGGCTCCAGCACGGCGCGCTCGACGTCCGCGAGCGACGCAAAACCCTGCCGGTGCGCGGCGGCCTCGAGCTCTGGCAGGGTGATGAGCTCCTTCTTCAAATGCCGTTTGAGGACTCTGCCCTTCTCGATCAGCACGTCTTCATCGCCTTCCATGAGGCGCTCGAGTTTGTGGCGCCCGTAAAGACCGCGCACGACCACGTAATTCACGACCAACAGCGTGGCGGCCCCGAGCAGCCCGCCCGTGACCGTGTTGTCGTCACCGATGATGGCATTCTGGACGGTATTCGACAGTGTCAACAGCACCACCAGGTCGAAAGGATTCAGTTGCGCGAGCTCGCGTTTGCCGGCCAGCCGAAGCGCGACAATCAGAAATCCATAAACGATCAGCGGCCGCAGAATCTTCTCCAGGACCGGGATTCCCAACACAAACATGTCAGACCAGAGTTTCGCGTGCATAGCTTGCTCCTTGTGCGGCCGGAGTGCGGCGTCTGGGGGGCCGCTCCTGATTACAGCATCGAAAGATCAGGCAAGATGACGCGGAGCAGATTACCATGCTTCCCCCTCGGCGGCGAAGCAGCGCCGCGCGCCAGTGCAGGGTGTGACGCCGACCCCGCGGCTGGCGCTATTTGACCAGGGTCAATTCCGGCGGCGTCTTTCTGGTTGACTAAGCGGCGCGCGAATTATCTCGGCGACTATGCGGGCTGGATTGAACTGGCGGCGGGATTCAGCGTGGTGTTTGTGGTGTTGTCGTATCTGTTGCTTGAGTATGTTTTGGAGGAGTAGGTCCTGGTC
>Ga0208457_1002394_pt1 | contig 10655 bp, 7 predicted proteins | sample June2015DPH_10_1_FD_185513 | JGI IMG/M metagenome (GOLD analysis project Ga0208457, IMG submission 185513) | Peatland microbial communities from SPRUCE experiment site at the Marcell Experimental Forest, Minnesota, USA - June2015DPH_10_150... | ecosystem: Environmental > Terrestrial > Soil >... | reverse complement strand
ATACTTCTGGCAAGCCTCTTCGGTAGCGAACATCGACTGAAACTCGCGCAAGGTTTTCGGAAACGCTGGGCGCGGCATGCCCATATACTACTAATTGGGGCTTGCTGAAACAACCGGATAAGCATGCAATCACTAACCCCGTAAATCCGCATGTGTCTTGGTTTGCGTATGCATTCCAAGCGTCGGCCAAAGAACTGGGAGAACACAAAATGAAGTCACTACTTCTCTTGATCGTCTTGCTTCTGGCTTTTCCCCGCATGATGCCTGGACAACAACCACGCTCGCGCGACCTCTATCTGCACTACGAGTCGGGCGACACGACGGCAGGACAACCGGGGGCCAAGTTGATTATTGAACTGAACCGCAACGGAAAGATCCGGATGGTTTCCCCCGACACCACATTCCGAAGTGGCGACCGGATCCGATTCCACCTGTCACTGAATTTCGAGGGCTACCTGGTGGTGTTCAACAGCGGCACGTCGGGAAAACTCAACCGGCTCTACCCGTACATGGGCGCACCCAACCCCGTGCGCGCCTCTGCGGAATTGATGGTCCCGGGTAATGAGGCCTGGTTCGCGTTTGACCAGACACCGGGAACGGAAGAAGTCACCTTCCTGATGTCCAAGGATCCCATCCAGGAATTAGAGGAACTGCCTATCAGCGGCGCCGGAGATTCAGGAAGAGATGCCCCAGGTAGAAGTGTTTCCGCCAGTAATGAGCAGACCACTTTGGGCAAGCTCCGCAGCCGGGCTGCGCAAGGAAGCCGGGACCTCCAGTTGGAGTTCGCCAGCGACGCCGCTTATGGCACGACTTCGGAAAAAGACGTTTCCGGGCTCGTGAAATTCAGCGTCCGCCTGAGCCATAAGAACTAAGGCGTGAAACCGTGACGGGGAATGGGTAGTCGAGAGGCCATCGCAGAAGCTCTCGCCATAACTTTGAAAGTCTGACGCGGGGGTCGCCTGTCCCTGTGCTCGGGGGGTACAGCATGGAACCACTGCAAACTAGCTGGGGAAAGCCACTGTCCGCTCGCAGGCTATTGGGCTGGCACTTTCCCAATATTCTGATTTTGCTGCTTGCTGGGCGACTGGCCGCGGGCGCTGCCCAGGCTCCTGCTGCCAGTCCGGGGACTTCCCAACCTGAGGCCACCCCGCCCGAACTCGTCATGCAGACAGGCCATAGTAAAGGCATCTTTTCAGTAGCTTTCAGCCTCGATGGTCGCTGGCTGGCTTCGGCGAGTCTTGACAAAACAGTAAAGCTCTGGGAGGTAGCTACTGGGCGCGAAGTGCGCACTCTGTTTGGCACCGGTGAAGTATGGGACGTTGCGTTCAGCCCCGACGGGCGCTCGCTGGCATCAGGTAGTATGGACGGTACGGTCAAGGTCTGGGAAGTCGGCACCGGGCGCTTGGTGCGCACGATGACCGGCCATACACGTCTTGTCACGACGGTGGCCTTCAATCCCGACGGCCGTTTGCTGGCATCAGGCAGTTGGGACGACACGGTCAAAGTCTGGGAAGTCGACACGGGGCGCTTGGTGCGCACGCTGGCGGGCCACAAAGACTCAGTCCAGGCGGTCGCCTTTACTCCCGACGGGCGTTCGCTGGTGTCATGCAGTGCTGACAAAACGGTCAAGGTCTGGGAAGTCGGGACTGGACGGCTGCTACGCACCGTGAACAACACTGGCGGCAGCTTCGCCCTCAGTCCAGATTGCCGGTGGTTGGCTGCGGGACATTCGGGACCAGGATATAAGGACTATAGGCTCATGCTGTGGGACCTTGCAGAGGAAGGAGCTCCCCGCAGCCTTACGGGCCAGACGGATCACGTCGATGCTATCGCTTTTGGTCCCGATGGGCATTGGCTGGTTTGGGCGGGCGGGGGTACGATCAAAATCTTGGACCTCGTAAGCGGGCGTGAGACACGCAGCATACCTACTGATTTGGGTGTCACAGGCATAGCCGTAAGCCCGGATGGCCGTTGGTTAGGCCTTGTAGGCGGTCTCGGGGGAGGCGCGTACCTCCTGAATGCTGCTACTGGGCAGCTCGTACACGCCCTCACCGGCCACGCATTCCCCGTTGGAGGAGTCGCGTTTAGCCCCGACAAACGCTGGCTGATTTTGCAGAGTGTACCTTCCATGGCGGGGGAGGACAGGGGGACGCTGAATCCTCGCGCGTCGGGCGAGGGGAGGGGAACGCTAAATCTGCCTATGGTTTTTGAGACGGCAACCGGAGAGATGATATGGCGGGCGGCCAAGCCGGGCAAGCCGGACTCATCGTCCCCCAACCCACCGACTTTCATCGACAGTGTAAGTCCTGATGGACGCCGGAGCGCTGAGTTTGTTCACAAGACCCTTTGGGGTAACGAGATAGAAATACAAGACCTCGACACGGGGCGAAAACTGCCCCTTTTGGCGGGTCACAAAGGCAGAGCCCTCACAGCCGTCTTCAGTCGTGATGGGCGTTGGCTGGCTTCTTCGGGCGAGGACCAGACCATAAAGCTCTGGGACGTTTCGACAGGCCGCGAGGTCTACTCGCTGACCGGCAACCCCAAACCGGTAACGGCCCTGGTCTTCAGTCCGGACGGACGTTGGTTGGCTTCCGGAGGTTTTCAAAGAACCCCCCCACCGATTGCCGGACCATCCTTGCCGGGTCAGACCGGACATCGATTGGAACCCGAAAAAAACGAGAGCCCCATTAGATTATGGGATGTCGCGACGGGACGTGAAGCCGGCAGGTTGGCGCTCAGCGACCTCGATCTACTGCCATTGGCCTTCAGCCAGGACAGTGGCATGCTGGCTGTGTCCCGTACGGATTCATTCAGCTCCGCGGTTATCATTTGCTAAGTGCCGACGATGCGGAGACTGAGGGACCTTGCCGTATGGGGCGGCCCAGTCACGAATCTCGCCTTCACTCCTGACGGGAAGTCGCTGGCCACGAACGGGCGGATGGTCACATTCTGGGACGTTCAAACGGGGCGCCAGTCGCGCACCCTGGATGGCCAGGCAGGGAGTCTTGCCTTCAGCCCCGACGGTCTCCGCCTGGCCACGTCGGGGAATGGGAGGATCAAGCTCCGGGACGTTTCGACAGGCCGCGAAGTTTTCTCGCTGACCGCCAACCCCGAACCGCAGACGGCCCTGGTCCTCAGTCCGGACGGACGCTGGTTGGCTTGGGGAGGAATGGACCCCATCAGCCGGGACGATCGCTGGCTGGCTTGGATAGGAGTGGACCCGGCCACCGCGGGACGGGAGGTCCGCATCTTCAGCGGTCATGCGGGTTTTGTCGAATCGGTAGCTTTCACCCCGGATGGACTCCGGCTGGCCTCGGGAAGCTACGACAAAACGATCAAGCTCTGGGAGACAGCTACGGGCCGTGAACTCAAGACCTTAACTGGACACGCCGGAGAGGTGAGAAGCCTTGCCTTTAGTCCGGATGGTCACATGCTGGCTTCGGGGAGCGAGAACTGGACGATCAAGCTCTGGGATACAGCTACGGGGCGGGAACTAAGAACCTTGATCGGAGAAGGGGGCAAGGTAGAGAGTTTCCTAAGCCGCGTCAATAGCCTTGTTTTTAGCCCCGATGGCCGTTGGCTGGCTGCAGGAAACGACGATAGGACTGTTCGACTCTGGGATGTGGCCAGATGGCGAGAGGCGCGCGTCATGATCAGTGATACGACTGTCTCTGCAATTGCCTTCAGTCCGGACGGGCGATTGGTGGCATCCGGGCCTGCGCTAAACCTATGGGAAGTGGAAGCGGGGCGCGAAGTACTCACCTTAAAGGCTCACCTCAGAGTCTCAAAGGTTGCCTTCAGCCCGGACGGGAGGCGGTTGGCTACGGTCGGTGGGCCTTCTGACGATGAGATCAGAATCTGGGAGATTGCGACAGGCCGGGAATTGGTGTCGCTAGTCGGTCCCGGTGCCGGGCTTGACGCCGTGGAGTTCAGCCCCGACGGGCGCAATCTGATTGCGGCGGGGCTGGATGGGAGCGCACGCATTTGGGATGCGGTGACGGGTGAGGAACTGGCAGCGGTTGCCTATTTAGTGGAGGCCGATGAATGGCTCGTCGTCAGCCCGGACGGACTCTTTGACGGCTCTCCCGGAGGCTGGAAGCGTATCGTTTGGCGTTTCGGCGGAAACGAGACGGCAATTGTTGAGTCGTTCTTCAACGAGTATTACTACCCAGGCCTTCTTGCCGAAATCTTAGCGGGGAGGAGGCCCAAGGCCGCCCGGGCGATCGCACAGCTTGACCGTCGCCAGGCAGAGATCAAGCTCACGCTGGCTAACAGTCCCGCCTCTACCGGCAGCATTTCCACTCGCACCGTGAGTCTGAAACTCGAGGTGGCGGAGGCACAGGCGGATCAGACCCACCGGGTGGGCAGCGGCGCGCGCGACTTACGCCTCTTCCGCAACGGGTCGCTGGTGAAGGTTTGGCGGGGGCAAGTGCCCCTGAACAAGCAAGGTAAGGCGTTCCTGGAAGCCATGGTTTCAGTTGTCGCCGGCGAGAATCGCTTCACTGCCTACGCCTTTAACAATGACAACGTGAAAAGTACCGACGCCAGTCTGGTAGTCATTGGGGCGGACAGCCTGAAGCGCCCCGGGACCGCATACATCCTTGCCGTAGGCATCAACCAATATGCCAACCAGGGATACAACCTGAATTACGCAGTGCCCGACGCACAGGCTTTTGCCGAGGAACTCGCGCGACAGCAAACCAAGCTTGAGAACTTTGGCAGCGTCCAAGTGATATCCCTGCACAACCGCGACGCGACCAAGGCCAACATTCTGCGCGCGCTGGCGCGCCTGGCGGGGACTGACACGGGACCCTTGCTGGCGGGTGCCCCGGCAGATTTGGCCAAGCTTAAGCCTGCGGAGCCGGAAGATGCGGTGTTCGTCTATTACGCAGGCCACGGTACGGCCGCCGGGCCGAGGTTCTACCTTATTCCTCACGATTTAGGATACGCGGGTTCGCGCACGGCACTCAACGAAGCCGGATTGAAGATTATCCTCGCCCACAGCATTTCCGACGTGGATCTGGAGCGGGCGTTTGAAAAGGTGGATGCCGGACGATTGCTGCTGGTGATTGATGCTTGCAACTCCGGGCAGGCGCTGGAAGCGGAAGAAAAGCGCCGCGGCCCGATGAACTCCAAGGGCCTAGCGCAACTGGCCTATGAGAAGGGAATGTACATCCTGACGGCAGCGCAAGGTTACCAGGCAGCGTTGGAGGCGGCGCAACTGGGGCATGGGTTCTTAACCTATGCGTTGGTGGAAGAAGGGCTGAAGACCGCGGCGGCAGACACGGCGCCAAGAGACGGCCAGGTGGTGTCGCGCGAATGGCTCGATTACGCCACCCTGCGCGTGCCGCAAATACAAGAAGCGCAGATGCAGGTGGCTCGAAAGGCTGGCCGAGATCTGGTCTTTGTGGATGGCGAACAGGTTATCCAGGAGGTTGCGAAGCGAAGCTTGCAGCGCCCCCGCGTGTTCTACCGTCGTGAGCCGGAGACGGTGCCCCTGGTCATCGCCAAGCCCGAAGCGAGACCCTGAGGCATTGCCGCGGTTCAGCCAAAACCGGACAGTCCAGTGAGATGAAGCACGCTGCATTTCGCTCTCTGGTCACCCTCCGACCTGCGGTGGATCGCGTAGTTCTCGAGGGGAGTGAACTTGTGGGGAGGAATTCGAATTGGGAGGCAAGACTTCCCCAAATCATGAGGAGGCCATAGGGGATTTGATTCACCCTGCCGGCATTCAAGTCTGGCCAGAAAGCACGAAGGCAGAGCACGAATCGGGCTCGGATTCGGTGGGCATGGTCGAGAAGTGCGGGCAGGTCAAGGGGTAGAAGCGGGCCGCGCCACGGGGACCGGTGAGATGCGCTTGGTAGCGGAGACGATTACCACTCCTCAAGAAGGCACTTTCACTATCGTGGCTTCACTTGAAAATGCCGAGGGGGCTGGGGGCGCCAAGGTGAAAGGCGAGGAAGGAACAATCGAGGGCCCGGGCAAGGATAAGAAGAGCACTGCCAAGGAAGCTGGCATCGACGCCGCCGGCGGCGCCGCGGTGGGCGCCATGGTTCATGGCGGATCAGGAGCTCTTTACGGGGCAGGCATTGGAGCCGTGGCGGCCCTCGTTCACGGCATCGTCAAGAAGCATCAAGGCGTGGTGCTCCCGCAGGGTACGGAACTGACCTTTGTCCTTACCCGCACCACCTTGTCAAAGCAGGTCCCTCCGCCGCGGCCGGAAACCTCCTCACAATAGTCCCAGAGCCATAGCAACGCAGAGACGTTGAGGCGCAGAGGTTTGACAGCCGGGGACTTTCCTCTCCGTCTCGGCGCCTCTGCGGTGAAGGCAGCCTTTTCTTACGCCTTGTTTGTATCGGGATGACCCGACTTCCCGGTTGGGCTGGAACAACCCAGGGGGCACGCGCTACCACGTGACCCCGCCGGAAGGAGGTGGCCACTTGCCAAGCATTTGCCTCCGCCCGACGACCTGTCCGGCGTGATAGCTGTTGTGCGAGGCGATGGCCTGAAGCATCCCCAGCCGGCTGTACTCCCCGCGCGTGGTGAGAAGATCAGCCTCGCGAGACTGGCGCGCCAGCCGAGCGAGTCCGCTGCGGAAACCTCGCACGGCCCGCTGCCACTCTTTCGCATTTGTGGGACTGACCTTGCTGGGCCAGCTACCCGAGGCATGCTTGGGAACCGTGGGGTCCCCGCCCTCCAGCCACTTCACGACCCAATCCTGTCAGAAGCTCAGGTGGTTCAGCACCTGGAAAATCGAGTGTGGCGCGCCCTCGGGGCGCATGCCTGCGGCTTTCCAGTCCAGACCTTCAAAAAGGTTCTTGGTCGCCGCATGAGCGCCCTTCCCCGATAGGGCGTTGTCAATCATCTTCTCAAGCAGCTTGCGATCATCGCTCATAGGATTCCTCATTTTGACGGGATCTTTGCCTGGAACTCCACTTTGTCCTCCTGACGGGCAGCTAGCATACACCTGACCGCCGTCGTTAGGAGTGTTTGGTTCATGCCTCCATCCCAAACGACTGCGCCGACCAATTTGGGAGCCGAGCATTGTCGGGATTTGACCACGTGTTGGTTCAGGACCGAATAGCGTCCCTCCACTCACCCGGCCCCTGGAACCTGTTACCTGTTTCTACGGCGGGAAATTCATGCGGCGTAGGAGGTCTTGGAAGCGCGGGTCGGAGCGCAGGGGATCGAGCGGAGGATCCACCTTCAGGAAAGACATCCCCTTGTCGCGGACCTGGTAAGCTCTTTCCAGCCACTCGAAGGCTCGATCCTTATCACCCAGCCCCGCGTGGATGAGCGCCACTTCCCAAGTCCCCCGCTTTTGTTTTGACAGCTCGATTAGCTTTTGGAGAAGCTTTTGTGCCTCGGCCTTCTGGCCTGCTCGCGCGTAAGCATTGCCCAGGTGGCCAAATTTGATCGCGCCATCTGGCATCTTTAGAAACTCCGCGATGGCTTCCTTGTACATGCCTTTTTCCCGGTACGCCCACGCGATCCACAAATGTGCCGAGGAGGCATTCGGGTCCACCTGCATCGCCTTCTGATATTGCGCGAGCGCGTCATCGTACCGCCGCGCAAAGTAGTACACCCAGCCCAAGTGGTTGTAAGGCCACGCCAGGGTAGGGGAGATCTCCAGCGCTCGCCTCGCTTCCGCAATGGCCTCCTCCGGTCGGTCCAGCATCGCGAAATACGAGCTATACCTCCTGTGAGCGTCCTCGGAGTTCGGATTGATTTCCAGGGCGCGCTCGAGCTCGCGCTCGGCACCCGACCAATCCCAGTCACCCTGCCAAAGGGCAAAGGCAAGCGCCACGTGGGCCTCAGGGAGGCTCTCATCCAGTTCCAGCGCCTTGCGCGCGTAGGCCTTGTCTTTTGTGAACGCCTCTGCGGAGGAAAGCTCGACATTGTCCCCGAGACCACCATATGCCTGGGCGATCCCGAGGTAACCCCGCGCAAAGTTGGGGTCTTTCTGAATCGCCTGTTGGAAGTACTCGAGGGCCTTTTTCCGGTCATCTCGACTTAGCCAATCACTCCCCTTCAGATAAAGCTCATGCGCTTCGGGATCGACGGGGCGGGCGTGGGCCAAACGCGCTTGGACTTGAGGTGTCAGCTTGGCTTTGACCTCATCGGCGATGGCGCGTGCGACCTCGTCCTGCAACGCAAGCACATCCCGCAGGTCGCGCTCGTAGGTTCCAGCCCACAGGTGCCGGTCGGCGGGGGCGTGCATCAGGTTGGCAGTGATGCGCACGCGGTTTTCTGAGCGCTGTACGGTGCCTTCGACGATGGCGTCCACGTTCAATTCGCGCGCAATCTGGGGCAGCGGCTTGTTGGTCCCCTTGTACTGCATCACGGAGGTCCGTGAGATGACCCGCAGCGAGCTAATCTTGCCGAGGTTGGTGATCAACTCCTCCGTCATCCCGTCGGCAAAGTACTCCTGCTGTGGGTCGCCGGAGAGATTCGCGAGCGGCAGCACGGCGATGGATTGGATTTGTAGGGGCGGTTCGCGAACCGCCCCTACGGCCTGTAAAACGCGGTCGCGCAGGCCGGCGACGTTGAGGGTGAATAGCAGTGCCGCGATAGCAATTGGGATCGCTGCCGCTAACGCGAGCCGCCTCTGTAGCGGCGCTCGATGAGCGGCGTCTTCGCTTCGCCGGTCATTGACCGCCGCTACAGCCTCCACCGGGGCGATAAACCGATACCCCCGGCGTGCCACCGTCTCCACAAAGCACGGATTCTCGGCCGAATCCCCCAGCGCTTGCCGCAGCCTCTGGATGGCGGCGTTGATGCTGTGGTCGAACTCGACGAAGGTGTCCGAGGGCCACAGCTTCTGCTGGATTACCTCGCGCGTCACGATTTCGCCCGGGCGCTCGAGCAGCATGGTCAGAATCTGAAGGGGTTGCTCCTGCAGCTTGATACTCTGACCGCTTCTGCGCAGTTCTCCGGCGCGAAGGTCAACCTCCTGGCGCGCAAAGCGGAAGACGTGAGTGGAACCGCCGGGGGGTGGCATGGGACTAACTCCCCCTTTGAGCAGAGTCTAGCACTCCCTTATCCCCCGCGCAATACCTCCGCCTTTGATCCCACACCAATCGTAAGGGCTGCCGAATCAAGCGAATACCTCGTTTGACCGACATGTGACTCGCGCGTTGGCGCGGTTGCATTGAGGTACCTGGGCCCCGAGCCGAAAGTCGGCCTCACCACGCAAGCCACGGAGGTGAGCGCCATGAAAAGACAGGGACTCGGGATTTGGGGTTGGCGACTTGGGACGCTACTTGGTCTGGGACTCCTCGTTGTGAGTTCAGCAGCCTTCGCTAGGGATCCGCGCGCTGCGGCGGGCGAAGAATATCCCACGATCATTGTCATCATCCACAACTATGGGCGGGTTCCGGGTGGGACGCTGGACGAAGCGAAAGCAGCAACCACTAGAATTCTTGCACTTGCGGGCGTAAAGACCGCATGGCAGGAATCTCCGGGTCCTGTGACAGGGTCAGCGAGCTCCACCGCTTTTCGGAGACGTGCGAACGGAGTCGAGATTAACCTTCACCTCATCCCTCGAGCGATGGCCGTGCGTTTGCCGTCAGACAAGCTCTGTCTCGGACTTTCCATACTTCCCGGCGGGGACAAACGTGGGGACATTGCCTATGTCTTCTGCCATCGCGTAGAAGATTTGGCTGGGAACGGAGACGCGTCCGCCGGTCAGATTCTCGGTCATGCCATGGCACATGAGATCGGTCACCTGCTTTTGAATTCGTCCGCACACTCGCCCGTTGGAATCATGCAGGGCGAGTGGGATAAGCGAGAGCTGACGCATTTGCAGGCGGGGCGGTTGTTGTTCACGAGCGAGCAATCGCACCTGATGAGGGCCGAGGTCCTTGCGCGCCAGACGGGGATAGGGATTTCCCAGGCTACGACCACACAAAACTAACGCCCGTTGGAGCGAGGCGCCTGCATCGGCCGACAGGTGCGTCCGATTCAGCCCAACCTTATGGTTTGATCGCGCACCGTTTGGGCCATGCCCCGTGGCGGGAGTGTCCGAGCCAGCGGGAAAACCTTAGCGACCGGTGGGCCTCTTCCCGGATGTCCACGTTGAGGATGGTGGGATTGGGGATGTGGATTCCCGCTTTTGAGGGAATGCCCGCACCTCGGTCCATGCAAAGCCGGAACAACGCAGGGGGAATGGACCGCTAGAGTTTCTTTTGGATGTCGGCGATGATTTGCTTGCCGTGGAAGCGGCCGTTCTCGATGAAGATCTCGTTCGTATCCATGCCGGCGATGACGACCCCGGCAAGATAAATGCCGGGGACGTTGCTCTCCAAGGTCTCCGGGTCGCACCTCGGGCGCTGCGTTTGGGGGTCAATTTTCACCCCCGCGCTGCGCAGGAAGTTAAAATCGGGGTGATAGCCGGTGAGCGCAAAGACGAAGTCGTTCTCCACGCGCAACGTCTCTCCACTCTTTGTGCGAATACAGATCCAGCCGGGGGCAATCTCCTTGACCTCGGCTTCCGGGAAGGCGCAGATAGCCCCCTCTTTGATGCGATTCTCGAGGTCGGGCCGGATCCAATATTTGATGTGCCGACTGAGCTCCGCTTCGCGTTGGATCAGCGTAACCTCCGCGCCGTGACGGAAAAGGTCGAGCGCGGCGACGGCGGCGGAGTTTGCACCCCC
>Ga0208457_1002391_pt1 | contig 10665 bp, 3 predicted proteins | sample June2015DPH_10_1_FD_185513 | JGI IMG/M metagenome (GOLD analysis project Ga0208457, IMG submission 185513) | Peatland microbial communities from SPRUCE experiment site at the Marcell Experimental Forest, Minnesota, USA - June2015DPH_10_150... | ecosystem: Environmental > Terrestrial > Soil >... | reverse complement strand
CTGGACGGGGGCACCACCTGTGCATGCTCGCGGCGAAGGTCTCTGCGAGAGCCGGATGCGGGAAATCCGCACGTCCGGTTCGACGAGGGGAGAGGAGCGTTGTCCGCCACCTCTCCTACTCTACCGCCCCACGAACACGGGCAACATCCCTGTCACCACGTCCTATCCGTGGCCTGTCCTGGCTTCTTAACGGTCCCGCAAGGCGGGATGTCGGCGCCACCCGCGGCTCGTGGAGAAGCAGGCGGAAGTGTTCGGGGTTCGGGCCGTGGAGACATCACCATCGGAAATGGAGGCAGAACCTGCGGAGAGGGATGTACCAGAAGTCATCATTCCACCGCCAGCAGCGATCCCGGCAATGGTGACACAACTTCTCATGTTCGGTATGTCACTTGAAAGTGTACCCAGGCGCAAAGCCTCGCGCAGGCCAGCGAGTGCCGCCACGACGCCAGATCAACTGGGATTGTTCCAAAGCTAAGGGTGAGGTGAGCCGCGCCCGGCAGCAGTCTATTACTGGCTAAAGTGCGCCGTCACTCGGCCAGAACCGTGGATTGCCCTGCGTATTCGTCGATAAATACTAGCGACGACTGGTTACTGATGCAGCCCATAGGAGTCTGGTCAGCTTTCAAGGCGCAATCGTCCTGTTTTCTGCGAAGGTCGTTCCTTCAGCGGCCGGCGGTGTCGTGTTGCTTGAAACTCGCAATAACCGCTGACTGTTTCCCTCGGAGCCGGTGAAAACAGCTCCCTTCTAAACCGGTGCTAACATTCTCCAATGCTTCGCTCGTACAGAAACCGCTTGCCATTCTCGGCGAGTTCCCGTCGTGGACGCTGGGCGGCACGAACGAATTCGTTGGCATTTGGAAGAGACATTGAACTATGCTTTAGAGCCTCCCACTGTGGAGACGCTGAGTTGAGATTTGAAGGAAGGGACGATCCGAGTTTCCCCGCTGTTTGCCCCAGCTGGCTTTGCCCCGCACGGCATGTTTCTTGTTCCGGCTCTGCTAAGGTGTAAACCCGGACCTGTTCGGAGATCATCAAGATGCTTATGGAACTTCGCCCAGCGGGCCTAACGCTCGCAGCATTCTTTCTGATATTGGGGATGGCTGTGGCCGTGCCCGAGGCAAGGGGACAGTCCTCGCCAACCACCCCTGGCTCCCAGGGCTCCCAGGGGGCGCAGGCCTCTCAGAGTCAGCAAGCCAGCGCCCAGCAAGATAACTCCGGCGAGGGTAACACGCAGCTTTCGAGCAAACAGGTGGCGAGCCTGCCGCTCAACAAGCGCGACTTTACCAAACTGCTGGCCTTGGCGGGCGGCACCACCACCGACACCAACGGCGCCAACAATTTCACCTTGCAGTTCGCCATCAACGGGCAGCGCGGTACCACGGCGGTCTTCGCCATGGACGGGATTTACACAACGGACCCCGAGCTGGGTGGCGCGACCTTCTCCAACTTCAATGTGGACGCGATTCAGGAGATTCAGTCGCAATCCGGCGTGATGCCGGCCGAGATCGGCGCCGGCGCCGCGGGCTACACCAACGTGGTGACCAAGTCGGGCACCAACCAGGTGCATGGCGATGCGTTTGAATTCCTGCGCAATGCTTCTCTCGATGCGCGCAATTTCTTCGACCGCCGCAGTTTCGTAAGCCCCGGCCGCATCCCGCCGTTCCAGCGCAACGAGTTCGGATTCACGCTGGGAGGACCGGTGGCGCTGCCGGGCATCTACAACGGTCACGGACGCACCTACTTTTTCGGGCAGTATCAGGGATTTCGTCAGGTGCTGGGCACCACCCAGGTGCTCTCCGTACCCACGGCGGCGGAGCGTCAAGGAATCGATACCTTGACCTATCCTGGCGATACCTTGACGGTGCCGCTTAATCCGGCGATCCTGCCGGTGCTGGCGGCGTATCCGCTGCCCAACGACCCCTTAGGTCCGTTCGGGGACCGCACCTACGCCACGTCATCCAAGGTCACGACCACGAGCGACCAATTCTCTATCCGCATCGACCACAAGGTTTCAGACAAGGCTCAGGTCTTCGCCCGCTTCAACCTGGACAACACCGATGGTCCTCTGACCAATCCCAACCAGACGGCGATCGATCCCACCTTCGCCATCACCTTTGTGGACAACCAGCGAAACGCGGGGCTGCACTTCACGCGCACTGCATCGGCCAATCTCGTGCTCGACAGCACAATAGGCTACATACGTAGCACACCGTCTTTTCTGCCTCACAACGGCGTGCAGCCGGCTCTGAGTTTTGGAGATGCCTTGTTCGAGCCGTTCAACGGCGCGGGCGGTTCGAGGACCGCGTCGTTCGGCAACCTTTTCCAGATCCGGCAGACCGTCCAATACCACCATGGCAAACACAACTTCCAGGCAGGGTTTGAGACCCGCTTCAACCGTGACAGCGTGACTTTCGGCATTAGCTCTAATGGCGCTTACACCTTCGGCGGCGGGACCGCCTACTCGCCCGTGGACATCGTCTCGGCCAGCGGCAAGCACGACATTCACCCCGGTGATCGGTTGCCCGATTCGCTGACCGGGCTTCTGACCGCCACGCCTTTTTCCTACACGAACTGGGTGGCCTCGCCCGGGTTCCCCCAGGGCGATCACATCGACGAGGAGCGGACTGAGCGCGAGGCCTATAACTTTTACTTTCAGGACACCTGGAAGGCGACGCCGCGTTTCACCATGACCTACGGCCTGCGTTACGAGGTGGACACGCGCATTCACGAACGGGACAACCTGACCTCCGGACCGAGGCTCCTGGGCCCGGGCGGACAGCCAGCGCGCTATTGGGATCCCGGGGCGTACCAGATCTTCGTTTTCAACCCGCAGCCGCCCTACAATAGGGACCTGCTCGGATGGGGGCCGCGGGTTTCATTCGACTGGCAGGCGACGGATCATACCAGCGTCCATGGTGGCGGCTCCATCGTGACCTTGTTGCTGAACCTCTTTCAGGACAACGTCCTTACCGGCAGCATCCCCATGGCCTTCAGCCCTTACATCGCGGCTTTGCCCGGTGCTCCTGTCCCGTTCGAGAATGCCGCGACGCCCTTCAACGTGCCGCCGGTTTACACGCCGCAAGGGCAGTTGGTATTCACCACCCCTGACTCCAAGAAAGTGCCGGCCAATACGGTGATCGACCTCGATCGCTTCGAAGAGGATCTGGCGGCTTTGAGCCCAGGCCACCAGCTTAATCCCCTCAGCATCTTTGGGTTTGCGCGTAATTTCCGCAACGGCTACGTGGCGACTTATAACGCGGGCTTCGAGCACAGTTTCGGCGACGTGAAGGTAGGCGCGGACTACGTGGCCACCGTGGGCGTCCATTTGCCCAGCATAATCTTTCCCAATAGCTACGGCGGCGCGGACCCGGCCTTCGCGCCCTTCACCCGGTTCAACGCCGCCGGCAAGGTGGTGGGGGGAATCGCCCAAGAGATGATGCTGAGCAGCCGATCGCATTCGACGTTCCACTCCTTGCAGACGTCGGCGTCGAAGACGTCGGGGCGGTACGGGCTGGGCTTCTCGGCGAACTACACCTTCTCGAAATCGCTCGACGATACCAGTAGCGTCATGGGACCGGGCGTCGGGGGCGCGGGCAATGTCCAGCTTGCCTTCCCTCAGAATCCCTGGAATCCGGGGGCCGATAAGGGACCGTCGACGTTTGACGTCACGCACATTCTGGTGTTCAGCGTGGTCCAGGTACTGCCCTTCGATCGGGTCGGCTTCCTGCGGCCGCTGGGCAGCCATCTCACCTCGGGGTGGCAGTTCCTGAATATCAGTACCCTGACGTCCGGCTCGCCTTTCACCGTGTACTCGGGCATCCAGCAGAGCGGCTTCGGCTCTAGTGGCGCGGACCGCCCCGATCAGGTCGGGACCCCTGTCTTTTCCACCAGTCGCAGGGTGCGCGAGGATTATTTTGGCCGGGGCGCTGATAACGCTTCTTTCTTCGACATCCCGATTGGCGTGCCGGGCGGGACGGGTCCGAACCAGGGACGCCTGGGAACGTTCGGACGCGACACCTTCCGGGGTCCGGCATACAAGGACTTCGACGTGGCGCTGATCAAAGACACCAGTTTCGGCCGCAGGGGTTCGAGCGAGGCCGCCACCCTTCAGTTCCGGGCCGAGTTTTTCAACGTGTTCAACTTGGTGAACTTTGGTCTGCCAGCAAACGTGGTGCGGGGCACGGGCTTCGGGGTGATCTCGAAGACCGCAGGTACCTCCCGGCAACTGCAGTTCTCGTTGAAGCTCGTTTATTAACCGGAATCTGGTCGATCATTCTGTTGCAGGCGCCGTTCCTCCAGCGCTTCGTAGATCTCCGGCATGGCACTAACAGGTTGCAGCAGCCGTCGCCCCGGAAACCACGCGTCCGGGCTGTGGCGAATGAGGCGCCCGGAAAATAGGTCCGGAGGGTAGCGACTCCGGAGGTATGAAGGCGGCAGCTTTGCTGCCCCTTAGCTGCGCGTAAGCGCAACTGGCTCCCTTGACGAGGATCCACTCCCCCTTCTTCGAGAACAAGGGCAGGAGACATTGGGACAGCGATCAGTGTGTGCCAGTCGCGAGCCAGATTATCGAATGACTGGATTCCGGGCGACAGTTTCCGACATGCCGACTTTAAGACTTTTCAGGCGGAATAACGCGGAATGTTGAAAATGGATCGCAAGTGTCCCGCTTGGTCCGTACCCGTCCGGACTAACTATTTCTCAGAGGGCTGGGATGTAAGTCGTGCTCTCTGGCGAATGGTGGTGACGTGCATCGGTGTGTTCATACATTGATCCCGAGGGGGAGGATGAACGATGGGACGAGCCCCGACCTCGAGGACACGAAAATGAGCGACCGTCTTGCCAACCGTGTGAGCACGCTGCCGACATTGGCACGATCATAGGCTTCGCCAGCCAGCGAGGCAAGAAAACGACAGGCGGGACAGGCCCTGAACATGGCGGCCCCCTTTATTCCGGCAACGCCAACTGGCCGTCCACATGGAAGGTATGTGTGACTACCGCGGCTCCGGTGTGAGGCTGTCCCCCGCCAACCGAGACCGTATACTCGCCCTGGGCGATGATGGGGTCGCCAGCCTCGGTGACCATGCTCAGGTCTCGCGGCCCCAGATCGAAGTGAAGCTTCTGTGAGGCGCCGGCCTTCAGGTGGACCCGCTGAAAGGCTCGAAGCGCGCGGAGCGGTGTGCCCTTCACATCCGGGAAGCTAAGGTACAGCTCAGCCACCTCGTCTCCGGCGCGGTTGCCGGTGTTGGTCACGGTCACAACCACCGGCAGCGGCTGGCCCGCCTGCACCTTTCTCGGCGCGCTCAGCCCGCTGTACGTAAATGTGGAGTAGCTGAGCCCATAGCCGAAAGGATAGAGCGGCGCTCCTGAAAAGTACCGATACGTCCGGCCTTTCATGGAGTAGTTCTCGAAGGGGGGCAACTGACTGACATCTTTGTAGAAGGTCACAGGCAGCCTGCCCGCGGGATTATTCTTCCCTGAGAGGGTCTCGGCCACGGCGGCGCCGCCCTCTTCGCCCGAGTACCACGCCTCCAGGATCGCGTTAGCGTGCTCGTTGGCCCATGTCACGCCCAGGGCGCTGCCATTCATCAGCACCACCACCAGCGGCTTTCCCGCGGCGGCCACAGCTTTCAGAAGGTCTTCCTCCGGCTTGGGCAGGTCCAGACTTGTGCGGTCGCCGCCCTTGAAGCCCTCCTCGTTCACGGGCATCTCCTCGCCTTCCAGCTCGCTGGTGATTCCCACCACGGCGACCACCAGATCCGCATCCTTGGCGGCGGCAACAGCCTCAGGCGAAGGGGTCAAGTCGAAAGGCGCCCAGATCAGCCGCAACGCTGGATCGCCCTGGATCTGCCCATAGTCGACGTTCAGTGCATAAGGCTTGCTCTTCTCCAGGTAGACCTTCCCCATATGGCTCTCTACGCGGCCGGGCATCCAGGCGGAAAGGATTTCCTTGTTGTCCATTGATATCCGCCCGTAGCCAGATCCCTGCACCCCCAGCTTGTAGTAGCCGGTCGCCGTGGGCGTAAGGGTTGCGGTCCAGCGCACGCCGATGGGCGACTTGCCCTTGGCCTCTGGCGGTAACGCCTCCGCGGAGAGGTCGATGCCGGTCTCTATGCGAGAGGCCAACGGCGTGGGCTTCGCCATCAAGTCGCCGGTCGCGTACTCGGCTCGCACGCCTGGCTTGCCGTCCGTGGTCAGCCACCCCGCTGGAATAGGCTGGCCCTCGTTGCGCAGGAACTGTGTGCCCGGCACGAAGGTGATCTGCGCTTTCGGAAACTCCGCCTTCAGGCCCTCCAGCACCGCGACCGAGTGCGTGGGAATCCCATTGTAGTTGCCCAGCAGGACTTTGGTCTGGTCGGCCAGCGGGCCGATCACGGCGATTCGCTTCACATCCGGCTTGATGGGCAGCACGCCGTCATTCTTCAACAGCACCATTGACTCGTTGGCCAGCTTGCGGGCCAAAGCGCGATGGGCCGGACTGTCCAACTCACTCTCGCTGATCTTCGTGTAAGGAACCAACTCCGGCGGGTCAAACATCCCCAGCTTGATCCTCGCGGTCATCAACCGGGTCACCGCCACGTCGATGTCGCTCTCTTTCAGCAAGCCCTGCTTTACGGCCTCCAAATACGGCGCGTAGTCGTGGTTGTCCGTCACCTTGGCGAAGAAGTCCGCGCACTCGTTGTCCATGCCGCGCCTTAGCGAGAGTGCTGAGGCCTCCGGCTGGCTGGCCGTGAAGTGGTGGCCCTTGAAAATGTCGGTCACCGCGCCGCAATCGGAGACCACATACCCTTGGAAGCCCCACTTGCCGCGCAACTGGGCCTCCAGCAGAAACTCGTTCACGCACGCCGGCTGCCCGTTGACGCGGTTGTAGGCACACATCACCGAGCCGGCTTTGGCCTCAGTCACCGTGGCACGAAAGGCGGGCAGATAGGTGTCCAGTTCGTCGTGCTTGCTCACCTGCACGTCCATGGAATGGCGGGCGGGCTCCGGGCCGCTATGTACGGCGAAGTGCTTCGGCGTGGAAATCGTCCGGTAGTAGTGCTGATCGTCGCCCTGCATCCCGGTCACAAACGCCACGCCCATCCGCGCGGTCAGGAACGGGTCCTCGCCATAAGTCTCCTGCCCGCGACCCCAGCGGGGATCGCGAAAGATGTTGATGTTGGGCGCCCAGAAATCCAGCCCCTCAAAAATATTGCTGTGGCCCGCCCGCACCGCCTGGACATGCTTGATGCGCCCTTCGGTGCTGATGGCCACCGCCATCTCATGGATGCCCGCGGGATCAAAAGTCGCCGCCAAGCCAATCGGCTCGGGAAACTCGGTGGTTCCGTCCGTGGCCACCCCATGCAGCGACTCACTCCACCAGTCGTAAGCCGCGACGTTCAGCCGCGGAATCGCCCGCGCCTGGTTCACCAATTGCGAGGCCTTCTCTTCAAGCGTCATCCGGTGTACCAGGTCCGCCGCCCGCTGCTCGGCCGGCAGGCTCGGGTCCAGGTAGGCAGGTTTGGCAGCATCTTGCGCCACGGCGCCGCAGGCCATCCCCGCCAGCGCGGCAACAATAGCAAGTAATCTCAGCCCCATCTTCGTCATCGAAGTTTCCCCCACAGGCATATGCGCCACTCGTCTCAGGCCATCAAGCTAACCCACGAGGCCGCGCCTGTCAATCCCGTTTCTGGGCCGGGCCTGGGCGATCTCTCGGTAAGTCGCCAAGGGTTTAGTAATCGCCGTGAGTCCTGCCACGTCGAGCACTTTGACGAGAAACGGCCTGTCCGTACAAGTGGCCATGCAACCGGGCAAAAGCGCAGTAGATGAACCTGTCCACGATGATTGCCCGCGATATACCCGGTGTTTACTGACTGTGTGAGCTACTACCCGACACAGAGGTCAAACTGAAATACCCAAGGCCCGTATAATTCAAACTATATTACTGCCCAAGATTTTATATTTTGGACTAAATTGAACCACTACCGAATGATAGGGTGGCGTACTTTGCCTTCTTCTGCGGCTCTTCGGGCAAGGACGTTTGGCGGACGCGGGCTCGCGGCCTATAATGGGCGGCATGTCGCGTCTTCGGCGCCTAGCAGTATCGGACCGTTGATTCTTTGTTACCTGCCGCGCCTTACCCCCGACGCATCTTTCAGATTCAGAATCTGCCTGTTTGGCGCAGGAGATCCGCGAACGCCGCGAGAAACACGGCCTCTTGCTCAGCGCCTGGGCGCTCCAGCCGGATCACTGGCATGGCATATTCTGTCCGGCCCATCCGTTCACGATCGGCCGGGTGATGAAGTCAATTAAGGACGCCGCAACGAAACGGATTAACCGTTCCCGCCGCGAAGTGGGACGGCTGCTACCTCTGCGCTTGCGGCAGGCAGAAGAGGGTCGTTCGGACCATCTCGGAGAGGGAAAGTGCACCGAAAGGGCTCGGTTGAAGACAAACGCGTGTATACTCTCCGGTGCAGGCACGCTAAAAAGCGAATTCCGGTCAAAGGAGTCTGGGATGGATGCGAAAAGCGGACTAGAGCGGGCATCATCGAGGGTAGCCGACGCAGCTACGAACGACCACAGCGGTGGAGGTGTGCGCCGGCGTGACGCGCTGAAATCATTCGTTGCCAGCTTCGCGGCGATACCGCTCCTTACTGAACTGGCTCATGGTCAACAGCACGAGTCGATGGCCGATGTGGGATCCGGCGTTGCGAACCATCGCGATCAGCTCTTCGACGGCGGCTGGCGCTTCTATCGCGGAGATGCTTCGGGCGCCGAACGCCAGCAATTTGACGACAGCGCGTGGCGCGTGCTCGATCTGCCCCACGATTGGAGCGTCGAAGATCTCCCGCCTCTCCCTGAATCCACCGGTGAGGGAGCGATCTGGGGTGATACCGTGGTGCCCTCCCGGATCGGCCCGTTCGACAGCTATCTGAGCGCAGGCAAACGGGACACCGGCTGGGTTGTGGGAGGCACGGGTTGGTATCGCAAGCGATTCTCGGCGGAGGCCGTGGGCGCCGCGAGCCAGGTGGAGATCGTATTTGACGGCGTGTATATGAACAGCGACGTCTGGCTGAACGGCCATCATCTGGGCTATCACCCATACGGCTACACGACTTTTGCGTATGACCTGACAGCTTACCTGCGCCGCGATGGGGAGAACGTCCTGGCGGTGCGGGTGAGAAACGAGGGACGTAACAGCCGGTGGTATTCCGGCTCTGGTATCTACCGCCACGTCTGGCTGAATGTCACCACCGAGGTCCGCGTGCCCCTCTGGGGTATCTACGTCACGACCCCGGAAGTTTCGAAGGACGCCGCCAGGGTGAAAGTGGCGGTGAAGATCGAGAACCGCGGCAGGGCCGCACGCGATGTGGCCGTCAGGGTACGGCTGCTCGATTCGGAGAGCGCTCTGACCGGAAACCGCGAAGCCACGCAGTCCGTGGCGGCCGGCGGGGAGGCGCAGGCGGACCAGGAGTTTGCGATCAAGGCGCCCCGGTTGTGGTCCATGGCTAGCCCGCAACTCTACCGCGCCGAGGTCGATCTGATGGTGGGCGGAACGACGGTGGATCGCACCACAACCTCATTCGGCATCCGTAAGATCGAGGTGGATGCGGAAGCCGGCCTTCGGATCAACGGCGAAGGGGTGAAACTGAGGGGCGGCTGCCTGCATCACGATAACGGTCTGTTGGGAGCAGCCGCCCTCGACCGCGCTGACGAACGACGCGTCGAGTTGATGAAGGCCAATGGGTTTAACGCCATCCGTTGCAGTCATAATCCTCCCTCTCCCGCATTTCTCGACGCCTGCGACCGAGCTGGCATTCTGGTGATCGATGAGGCCTTTGATCAGTGGGGAATTCAGAAGAATCCTCAGGACTACCATCTTTACTTCCAGGATTGGTGGCAGCGTGATATCGACGCCATGGTGCTTCGCGACCGGAACCACCCCAGCGTTGTTTTCTGGAGTATCGGCAACGAGATTCCCGAGAGGGCTGATCCGGCGGGGATCGCCAGAGCCAAGCAACTCGTCGACGAAGTCAAGCGGCTCGATCCCACCCGGCCGGTCACCGCTGCCATCCCGTTTTTCTTTGAGCCGGGAAGATCCCGGGCGTGGCCAGAGACCGATCCGGCGTTCCAGTATCTCAACGTCGGAGGCTATAACTACCAATGGCGGGAATACGAAGGTGACCATGCGCGGCTTCCACATCGCGTCATGATGGGGACAGAGTCCTTCCCACTGGAGGCTTTCGAGAACTGGCAGATGGTTCGGCAGCACCCCTACGTAATCGGCGACTTCGTCTGGACCGGGATGGATTATCTCGGAGAGTCCGGTATCGGAAACGCACAACTGAACTCAGGGGTCCCCTGGCCTCCACCAGGCGCGCCGCCTACAGGCGGATCGATCCCACAACTCCCGGGCGATATCTCGCTGATTTTCGCGACTTACCCGTGGTTCAACGCCTACTGCGGAGATATCGACCTGATTGGTGAGGCGAAGCCCCAGTTGTACTACAAGCGCGTGCTTTGGGGAGAAAGCAAGCTGGAGATGGCGGTACAGCGCCCGCTGCCTGAGGGGCGTAGCGAGCGGATCAGCTCCTGGGGCTGGTCGGACGAACTGCGAAGCTGGACCTGGCCCGGTCACGAAGGCAGAACCCTGAAGGTGCGAGCGTACTCCTCAGGTGACCAAGTCCG
>Ga0208457_1002382_pt1 | contig 10689 bp, 11 predicted proteins | sample June2015DPH_10_1_FD_185513 | JGI IMG/M metagenome (GOLD analysis project Ga0208457, IMG submission 185513) | Peatland microbial communities from SPRUCE experiment site at the Marcell Experimental Forest, Minnesota, USA - June2015DPH_10_150... | ecosystem: Environmental > Terrestrial > Soil >... | reverse complement strand
ATTATCGTAGTAATTCGCTGACAAATAACGGATCATTTTTTCGACACAGTTTATTTCGCACAAATATTTTAAGTAATCCAAATTCTCATATTTTTTCCCAAACTTCCCCACCATATCCATTACGCCCTTCTTCGTGTAATCCCATCTTATCCACACTCTGACAATGTTTTTAGATGGGCGAGTTATGTTCTGTGTATCATAGTAAATCAAATAATTGTCGTGGTCACCAAACAATTTCCAATCTGCCCCCCACACTTCCGCACAGCCAACGATAGCAAGTCCGATAAGAATAACTCCCAACTTACCCAATAATGATTTCATTCGGGTCACCCCCTCCTTTTTCAGGTTCTTCGAGCGAGGTTCTATAATCCTGTCTATCTCCATTTATAAATGACCCCGTTTGAATCGGCCCAGAACACATTCGACCAGACATGGCCGCTGCCATATCCGGTATCCACCCAATGCTCCCAAATATAGACACTCCCGCCCCTACCATCAGGAGTCACCCGTGAAGGCGGCCCCATGCTATCTATTATTGTAGGAATGGGTTGACCTATTCCATCTTGCGTTAGCTTGTTAATTGAGGAACAGCCGATAGTTAAGACCAATAACGGCAAGATTAACAAATTAACAAATAATGATTTCATTCGGCCACCCCCTTTCCCCAAACTTCCTCATCATCTCACCTCCTTTTACTCTTCCATGTATGGACGTATAAGATTTTCAAATTCCTCCAGCGACTTGCACTGTTTGTCTCCTACGCTACACTCGGCAATATCTGGGTAAAGAAAAAGATTTTCGTCATAACCAGTCCTAGCAAAATAGATGGCATATACCTTCCCTTCGGAAACATCAATAAGACTATAATCATTAAACATCCGTTGGCCTTTGAAGCCAGTATGCCCATGTGCTAATAGAAAACACTTGTCTGATTTCTTATTGTAATGAGATTCATACGACCAGTAATAAGTACCAAAAGTGTCCACTACAAAGCAACCTGACGGATCTATTTGGCTTTGATCGCCACAATATTTTCTTTCAAAGTTTTCTCTTGCCCCTTTAGCACATTTTTCCTCGAGAGCCAGTGTGCTTTGAGCATGCGCATGCCCTAATACAGCAAAAAGTAAGATTAAACCAACTACAAATTCTTTCATCTTTCCACCTCCTTAATTATCCCCGTTTTTGCTTCCTCTCACACCTCTCCAAATACTCATCAATGGCCCTTCTTACAAGCTCGGCGACCGGCGCCCCAATCTTCTTTGATAATGCCCTAAGTTTCTTTAGTTCAGTTTTGGTTAAAAAGATATTTGTTCTAATTTTGTTTATCATGGCCTCACCTCCCATTTATCTATGTATACCAATATACACCTTTTATTTCTTTTGTCAAGCTTTTTCTTTGGACTCTCTTGATGAAAAAGGAGTAAAGGAATGGTGTCTAAGGAGTTGGTTGGAATGATATATCGAGGGGGTAGCTAATTATATCTTTAAATTCTGTTTCGCCTTCGAGGTTAAGTTGTAATAGAAAACGGTAAGTACCTGGTTCCCGAAATGGTAATCCATTAACCTTAGCTGTTGTACGATGCCGGCGAGAAGAAGTAACATCTGCATCAAATTCAAATGTTGACAAAGTATTGTCTGAGGAGTCTTTAAAAAGGATACGCGCATGTCCTCTTTGTGGCCCAGCAACGGGAGAGTTATACCATAAAATCACAAGTTCAAACTCCATAGGAACAAGACCTGTCTGTCCTTGTGGCAATGTGGGGCCACTTATTGTTACTTGTTCAATTACACTGAATAGGCTGACGTTGTTTGTCTCTTTATCTATGCTACTTTTCGAACATAAGACTGTCCAAAGATGTGTAATCATAATTGGCAAACCTTTTCTGAAATATTAGTTTTACTATTCAGTTGACCAACCACATGATCCTCTCGTCTATACGAGCTTTCATTGGAAACAGAATCATTCGGATTTTTCGCCTCAATTATAAAGTCATATTTGTGGGGATATATCTTATCTATAGCTGAAAATAAACTAGCGCATACTTGAACCTCTCCCGCATCATGCTTAAGGTTTATCGACAATGGCGGAGAAATAACCTTAGATGTAATGTTATCTTTTGTATCACTATATAATTCCTTCTCGAAAAGAATAAACCGAGATAATTTTACTGCCCACCAACACTGTGGAATTTGACTGGTAACTTCTGCCGCTATCTTAGCAATTATTGGATCTCTATTATTTAATAACCACAGGTATACTGCTAGCGCTGTATCCCATTGATTCTCATATCTAAGATCAATCTTGTATTTTGACAATTCATAAATTCTAGAGAGAATCTCTAAACGGATTTCATAAACGTCTAATTGTCTGCCAAGCCAAAGTACTACTTCTTCTTGTTGTGCCAATTTAAAAAAGGTCTTAAGGTCACTAGCTATGTTCACTCGAACAGCAAGCTCATGACTTTCTATATTAGAAATTGCCTGTTTAATATTCAATGTGTTTACCTCCGATCTGTCCAGTATTCACAAGGATGCCCAAGTTGCTTTGGTACATCTTCCATAAAGTGAATATATTCTCCATCCGCTCCCCATTTACTCATAACTTTGAATTGGAATGAACCTGTTCTGATTTGTGGTATAATTTCTACTACTATTCCAACATGAGTAATGCCCTTCCCGTTATTATCACTATATAACACAATATCACCGATTTGAACATCAAATAAATTAGCAACTCTCTGATATTCATCCCCGCGAAGAATAAGGCGTATATACCCTGGATCAACCCATGTGCGTCGAGAAGCAAAAACTAATCCCATACAATTATAAGTTGACGTAGAAGATCTAAGTTTTGCTCTGGGATGGTTTTTCCCCAAAATGTCTTTTGCGGCTTGTAGCCTTGCAGGAAGGGATTCAAGTCTTGTTTCATTAGGGATAAATTCCCTAGAGCGAGTATAAAGCTGAAGAGAAGCCCGGTCCTTTTCACCTCCAGCACCTATTATAAAATGCATACCTAACTCTCTATATGTGTTTTATGATTTGATAAATTATATAAAGGTCTGAATTAAAAATCAATATTCAATTGTCAAAGAGCAAGACAGGGTCAGAAATGGCTCTGCTTTTTTTATCCCATCAAGAATAAAGCCTTCTGAGACCAAAATCCCTGTGGTCTCCCGGAAGACTCCTTCCTGAAGTCTTGATTTTAGAAGTCCACGCTTTCATTCAAGATTTCAAACGGAAATCAATAAATTTCGCTTCCGATAGTTCTATCTGAGCCCATTAAAAAGATAGTTTTCACAAGGTATTTTATTGATTGACTTGTCCAACATTATAATGGTATTTGTTTTACGAAAAATACCCCAACCGAGTCTCAGTTAACCTAACTACATAACCTCCAACCTTTTGGAGTCCAGCATGAAATGGAGTCTTCAGAAGATGCCAATACAATAAGGCTCCAGAGGAATTTTATATCCCCTTGGAGCCTTTCTTGTCTTGTGCCGGAAAAGGGAGAAATACTTTAGTTTGCTAAGAAATCATATATAAAAAGGAAAGGAGGCTGTCCATGGAAACCAAAATTGATTCCACGAGTCGAAGGAGATTTCTAAAAGGTATGGCGGTTGGGGCAGGCGGGTATGCCTTTAGTTCTTTATTGATCCATCCGAAAGAGGCGATGGGGGAATCCATCGAAGGCTATTTGGAAAAGGTTCCAATGGGGGACCGTTGGAGTACTGCTGCTGGCGGACTAATATTTTGGCAAGTCAATTTTTTAAAAACACTTTTCGCAAAAGAAGGACGGGAGAAATACATTGAGTATCTGAAGAAAAACTCTCCATTAATAGGGCTTCGGGGAAAGGGATTTGCAGATCGATTTGGTTTTACTGGCAACGACGCCAAATCAGCCGCTGCAATTATCTCGGCCACACTTACTGTTTCTTATGGCCCCCAGCACAAATTGGAAATGGAGGCTACAACGGAAAAAGCAATGGTGAAATGCCTTAATTGTGTATTCTGGAATGCCGTGCAAGCCCAAAAAATTAATGACGATCTTTGTTCTGTTCATTCCCAGTATTGGTGGGATGGCTTTGCAAAGGCTATCAATCCAAAACTAACTTCAACTCTTGTTAAAGCCAGGCCCTTAGGCGATTCGGTTTGTGAGTGGAATATTGAGCTTAAGGCCTGAAATCAACAAAGAGGATTCTGAAGGAATTATGAGAAAGATTTTTCAGAAAATGCCGATATGGAGCAGTTATGAGATGGAGTTTCTAGAAGATGCCCGCGATTGCCCCGGCAGGATTCTATTAGATACGGAGCCAAATCAAATATAAAAAGAGGTTTACGATGCCTATCGCAAAATTAGACAAGTTTCGAGAGGACGTTCGCCAATTTTTGGAAATTGGCGCCCAGATTCAGACTAAAATCAACATTGAATACGTCATGAAGAAAGCGCCGGAGATACAATCAATCTGGCCGAAGGTAGTCACGAACAACGAGAAACTCTTCAAAGGCGAAATGACCCCCGGTGAACTCTGGACGGTGATCACCAAGAAAGAGATGCTAACCTTGGCAGGCATGCTACGAAACATGTTCGAGCAGATGGCAACCATGAGGATGGAACAGAACCCGCTGCCCGCGGACGTACAAGTCGTGAAAGTAGACGCCGATGGAGTTCCCGCCGAATGGCAGATCGTTCCTGGCGCAGCTGAAGATAGAGTGTTGTTGTACTTCCATGGAGGCGGTTGGGTGTTCGGGTCCGTTTACGCCTATCGCCCCCTTACGGTCGCACTTGGAAAAGTAACTAAGATGCGTGTACTCAGCGTAAACTACCGACTCGCTCCTGAGCATCCATATCCAGCCGGTCTTGAAGATTGCACGAATGCCTACCAATGGCTGTTACGTCACGGCTTCAAACCTCCGAACATCATAATCGCGGGCGACTCCGCAGGAGGAAACCTTACTTTGACGACCATCCTCAATCTTCGTGACAAAGGGATCCCTTTACCCAAGGGTGCGGTCTGTTTTTCTCCTAACACCACCTTAGATACCTTTGACCCCTCTCATGGAGAAACTGATCCCATACTCGGTGACATAGGCATCTTCTGGTGGGTTCCCGCCTACTTAGGGATAGAGAATCCCGTCGACCCCAAAAAACCCCTAGTTTCCCCTCTTCTTGGTGATCTCCAAGGATTTCCCCCGGTGCTCGTTCAAGCAACGCCACCTGAGATACTTTTTGAAAAGGCCAGACAATTTGTCGAAAAAGCGAAAGCGGCAGGAGTCAACGCGACCCTGCAGACGTGGGATGGTATGATCCACGTGTGGCAACTATTCGGTTTGGGTGTGTTCCCGGAAGCCCAAGAGGCCATTGACAAGGTTGGTGAATGGGTCAAGAAACTTTACGCGTGAGTACATTATAGCGGAGGAACTTACACTGTATTGAGTCTTCTTGGTTGGAATTCCGATTGGGCTTATGGCGTCAATGATGGGAGGAGATGTGGTAGGGACTGGTGATAAATCCATTAATGAAGATGCTCCCCCAAGGGATTTTATTGCCATTCCTTCTGCGAAAAAGAAGTAGAGGGTATTTTCAATTTCAAAGTTATCAACTCTAAATTTTTGACACCTAATGGCTCACTTTGAATCCGGTCATAACCCGGTGGGTGATTTTTCTTTTTCAGGTATCAGTTCACAATATGGCCATACTAAACATTTTAAATTTACAGATTTCAAACAGTAATCTTCAACCTCAGGATCTGCTTAAAAGCCAACCTTTGTAGGTGTAACCCTCAAAAAAAATCAATATTCAATTATCGAAGAGCAAGATAGGGTCAGAAATGGATCTGCCTTTTTTTATCCCATCAAGAATAAAGCCTTCTGAGACCAAAATCCCTGTGGTCTCCCGGAAGATTCCTTCCTGAAAGAATGATTCTTAAATTCTCCCGATTATGCAACCTTTCAATCCGTATTCAATATTTTAGGCTTCGCCTTCATGGCATTCCGGAGCATTTTTGAGAATCTCAACGATTTTTCCCAATCTTCCTTAAACTAATACAAACGTCCTAAATAAAGTGACATAACAGTTTATTTATGTTAATATGTGGGCATGAAAAATCCCACATTAATCTTAGAGCATAAAGAGGCCAAAAAAGAGCGTTTATTAGCATTAGCCGAACAAATACCAGGGGCTTGGATAGGCATAAAGATAGCCGCCTTACTCCTGGTGCTTGAAGGGCAACGTCCGGGATGGATAACCGAGGTGTTAGGGTTGACCCGGATGAGTTTAAGCCGATGGATTCACGGGGTGAACAAAGACGGCTTAGAGTTCTTAAAACCCAAGCCAAGATCGGGAAGGCCTTCACGGTTAGAGAAAAAGATTCAAAGGGTGCTGGAGGAACACTTAGAGAAGTCTCCGCGGGAATTTGGTTTAAACCGGACTCAATGGGATGGGCCAACGGTTGCAATTCATCTGAAACGGTCTTTCGGAATAAACCTGAAGGTGCGGCAAGCCCAACGCTGGATGCATCATTTGGGTTATCGGTTAAAGAGAGCAAGTTATTCTTATCTTCAAGCACAAAGCCAAGAAGCCCGAAAGTTCCAGCGGGCTTTAAAAAAAACTTGAGTCCTTGGGGCCAAAAGAGACAATTGTATTCCAGGATGAGACAGGCTTTACGATGCACCCCAGGCTTAGCCGGGGCTGGGCGAAGAAAGGAAAGCGTCTTAAGATTCCCACGACCAGCCAGCATCGTATCCGCTTGAATATCTCTGGGTGGGTCAATCCTTTGCTTGGACGCTATGGCATGATTCAGACAAAACGGGGGGATAGAGAAGGGTTTCTCAAGCTTTTGCGCCACCTTTATGGAAGGCTTAAAGGATATACCATTTGGCTTTATGTCGACAGGGCCCGCTGGCACAGAGGCGATCCCATCGAACAATTTCTTAAAAAACATCCGAGGCTCCATATCGAATATTTACCCCCGTATCAACCGGGATTAAACATGCAAGAACGGATTTGGCGCAGGGTTCGCTATGAATCCACCACCAACCGTTGGTTTGAAAACCTTGATAATCTTTGGTCTGTCGTTCGCAAAGCAACTCGCTCATGGTCTTGTCAAAAGATTCGCAGGCTATGTAACATTACTTAATGCGTTTGTATTAGTTTGGTGTGATATATGAATAAGTGAAAAGGTAAGAAAAGGATGGAGTTTTTGACCGAATTATATTTTATCCATAAATCATGTGATCTTCTCAAGGGTGAATCCTATGACAGTTGGTAGCCTTCAGAATTTTTTTGAACCCCAAGGCGTTGTTGTTGTGGGAGCGCGAAGGTCTTTTGGCTTCGGCTATGGCATTCCCCTGTTTCTACAGAAACAGGGTTGGGGAAGTCGCCTCTATCTTGTTAATTCCGCAGGCGGGCAGCTGCATGGCCAAAATGTTTACAAACGAGTTCGCGATGTTCCCTCGCCTGTTGATCTGGCGATCATCATTGTTCCTGCAGAGGCAGTCTTAGGGGTGATGGAAGAAATTGGAGAGCGGGGGATAAGAAGTGCCATTATTGAGACCGCCGGTTTTGCCGAGATTGGTAAGAGGGGCATGGCCTTACAGGAGAGGGTAAAAGCTATTGCCATGCAATACCGTATGCGGGTCATTGGGCCGAATTGTGTGGGTGTGGTTAATACGGAAAATAAATTCTGTTCAGTAGAATTAATCGAGGAATCTCTTACTCCAGGACCTCTCTCCATCATTGCACAGAGTGGGGTCTTTGGAAATATTCTGCTGGATTATCTTCCTCAATATGGTCTTTTGATCTCAAAAGCGGTTACGCTGGGCAATCGCTTGGATGTCGATGAATCTGATGTGTTGGATTATCTTGATCGTGATCCCATGACACAAGTGATCATGATGTATCTTGAGGGAGCCACAAATGGCCGACGTTTAATGCAGTCACTTGCTCATGTAACTCAAAAGAAGCCTGTCCTGATACTAAAGAGCGGCAGGACGGAGGCTGGCAAGCGAGCGACCGCCTCTCACACGGGCAGCATGTCTGGAGAGGATAATATCTATCGTGCAGCTTTTACGCAGGCAGGGGCGATTCGAGCTGAAAGCCTTTCCCAACTCATCGATCTGGCGCGGGTCTTCACGACTCAACCCTTACTTAAGGGTAACCGCCTCGGCATTATCACGACGAGCGGAAGCCTAGGAGCCTTAGCAACAGATGTCGCGGTGTCGAGTGGGCTCACCGTCCCTCCTCTCTCCTCATTGATGGTGAAACAGGCACGGGAAATATCGCCGGATTGGATGAATGTTAAAAATCCACTCGATATCGGCCCCTCGGGGATCTACGGCAAGCTCCTGCCGATGCTCTTGGCAGATCCGGGGATTGACATGGTGCTCGCTATTATGGTCATACCCTATGTGGCTGTCAGGCACTTCAAGAGCGTTGGAATTACTGCGAGGGATTGGTTTGGGGATATCGCATCTATTCGCGAGCGATATCCAGATAAGCCTTTGCTCGGCGTTGTGGTCGGCCACCCTGCATTTGTAGATGATATTACTTCCCTTTGCGGTCAGTCAATACCGATTTTCACTTCACCTGAACTGGCAGCCCAGGCCCTTGCTACATTATGGAGTTATTCCAAGACGCGGAAGAAATCAGGGGACAGAAGATCTGATATTAGTTAAAGCTGAACAAGGGTAGGGTCAATATTTTCGATCCTCCATTTGCTTGTTTCCACATTCCGGGTAATAATCTTCAACTCCAACAGCATCTTGCTATTGAAGGATAGTAGGTATACTCGTTAATCCTCCCCACCAGCTCATTTTGAAAAATTGGTAAAGGGAAATTCGTTTGTTCCTTCCTGTAACTTTCTGTTCCTTAATTTTAGAAAAAGGTGTATATTACAACCGCAAATGAACAATGCGGATATGCTTCGACCCCTATGAATAATTCATTCTGAAATTAACTCGATTCTATATAATATTGTTTAAAGCGATCTTTTCTGGAAAAATAGCATGAAATTCGAACCTTTTTGAGCAGAAGAGAGCCTTTATTGGTTTAAGATTTAATAAAAATATAGAAGCAGCTTAAAAAATAAGTTATGGACCAATTTTCCATGATTAAAATTCTCGATATTACAGGACAGATATACTAAGGATGAAACGGATAATAAAAGCATCTACAATACTTATAATGGCAGCGGGATTGTTCATAGCGCTATGCAGATGTTCAACCCGATCGTTTGATAATTTAAATCAGGAAATGGAATACCTGGTTTCTGGATTAGTAGAGAAAGACAAATCGGTTAGGAATTGTGTTCTGTCTGTGATGAAGGGTGATGGCTCCTTCTCTTGGTCGGGCGCAGCGGGAATCGCCAGCCAAGACGGTCAGGTGCCTATGACCAAAGATACTCCCATTTATATTGCCAGTATCACAAAGCTATATACTGCCACGGCAATCATGCGATTGTATGAAAAGGGAGCACTCTCTTTAGATGATCCAATGTCGAGATACCTTCCAAAAGAGCTTATTCAAGGCATTCATGTGTATAAGGGGAAGGATTATTCCCACGAAATTACCATTAAAGAATTGTTATCGCATACTTCAGGCATAGCAGATTACTATACTGAGAAACCGAAGGGAGGGAAAAGCCTTTTTGACTTGTTCCTGGAAAAACCGGAACGGTCATGGACAGTAGATGAGACTATCGAAAGGGCACGAGACGACTTGGAACCTAATTTTCAGCCAGGTACGGATGCATCCTATTCGGATACAAATTTCCAGTTATTGGGAAAGGTCATCGAGGCCATAACCGGTAAGCCGCTTCACATCGTTTACGAGGATTTTTTCTTTCGTCCTCTGGGCCTCAAGCATACTTGGTTGACCGGCCGTTCCGAACCTCAGCTCGCTCCATCTGCTGCTCCAGCGGATATATTTTATAAAGATATGATCATTACCAATACCCGCTCGAATGGGGCCTACTGGGCCGATGGAGGCATTGTTTCTACAGCAGAAGAATGTATCATTTTCCTGAAAGCCCTAAATGAAGGGCGAATTGTTAGTGGAGATACGCTGAAATTGATGCACAACTGGCACAAATTGCAATTTCCGCTTCAATATGGGTACGGAACGATGTACTTCAAACTGCCCCGGTTCATTACTATGGTGATGAAAGTACCGCCTTTATGGGGTCATTCGGGTTCTACCGGCTCATTCCTTTATTATTCTGAGGACCTGAATCTGTACATGGCAGGATCTATCAATCAGGCAGAATCAAAGTCCAAACCCTTTAGACTGATGCTAAGGGTGATGAAGGCTATTCAATCGAAAATGTAGGTTCAACAATCCAAACCCGCAAACCGAAACAGACTTATTACCATTAGATAACCTGTGGGTATATCAGAATTGATTCATAGCGTTTTTAGGTGTTGTGATAATTACTCTGGCACTTAACTCATCACAAACGCTTGCACAGCCGACCGGGCTACAGCGGCACTATTTCAAATGCTTTAGTTTGTTGAATTTTGTAAATTAATCAAAGTCAGTTGCCGTACCCAGCCCGGCGAGTGAAGCGAAGCGTTATGCATACTTTCAACTCGTAATGTTCAATCTCTTGACATGATTCCCACTGATGACTTGTAGGTACAGTCTGTCTGGATGGGGTTATCTTCAAATACGTGAAATCCTGTGAGATTTAGAGT
>Ga0208457_1002376_pt1 | contig 10702 bp, 10 predicted proteins | sample June2015DPH_10_1_FD_185513 | JGI IMG/M metagenome (GOLD analysis project Ga0208457, IMG submission 185513) | Peatland microbial communities from SPRUCE experiment site at the Marcell Experimental Forest, Minnesota, USA - June2015DPH_10_150... | ecosystem: Environmental > Terrestrial > Soil >... | reverse complement strand
CGACATCGAGGTGCCAAACCTAAGCGTCGATGTGAACTCTTGGCTTAGATCAGCCTGTTATCCCCGGCGTACCTTTTATCCGTTGAGCGATGGCCCTTCCACACGGGACCACCGGATCACTAGACCCAGCTTTCGCTCCTGCTCGACCTGTGTGTCTCACAGTCAACCCGGCTTATGCTCTTGCACTCCACGGCGGGTTTCCAATCCGCCTGAGCCGAGCTTTGGGCGCCTCCGTTACAGTTTGGGAGGCGACCGCCCCAGTCAAACTACCCGTCTGGCCGTGTTCCCCGACCCGTCGCGGGCCGAAGGTTAGAGCGACAGAACGATCAGGGTGGTATTTCACTGTTGCCTCCCCCTCAGCCGAGACCGAGGGTTCAAAGGCTCCCACCTATGCTACGCAGACCGGACCGTTACTCATGGCCAGAGTGCAGTTAAGGTGCACGGGGTCTTTCCGTCTAGGTGCGGGCATCCGGCGTCTTCACCGGAACCACAAATTCGCCGAGCCGCTCGCCAAGACAGTCGCTCTATCGTTACGCCATTCGTGCAGGTCGGAACTTACCCGACAAGGAATTTCGCTACCTTAGGACCGTTATAGTTACGGCCGCCGTTCACCGGGGCTTCAGGTCAGGCCTTCGTCACCTTGCGGCGACTAAGCCCTCGCTTTAACCTTCCGGCACCGGGCAGGCGTCACCCCCTATACGTCGTATTCGACTTAGCAGAGAGCTGTGTTTTTGTTAAACAGTCGTAGAGCGCTATTCACTGCGACCGCCTCGGGCTATAAACCCTACCGCGGCGCCCCTTCTCCCGAAGTTACGGGGCTAATGTGCCTAGTTCCTGAGCGAGCGTTCTCTCGAGCGCCTGTGGATATTTTCCTTGTCTACCTGTGTCGGTTTGAGGTACGGGCACCCAGTGGGCTCCTTAGAGGTTTTTCCTGGCAGCGTGAAGTCAGGGACTTTGCGGCCGTGTGGCCTCGCCCCCCGTCTCACCGTTGAATGACCCCGTGGATTTTCCTGCGGGATCCGGCTTGCACGGAGTGATCGGGATATCCATCGCCCGACTCCCCTATCCTTCTGCGTCACCCCATCGTGATAACGTCCACTGGGCGGGGCAGGAATGTTGACCTGCTGTCCATCAGCTACGCCTTTCGGCCTCACCTTAGGACCCGCCTAACCCTGAGCGGATTAACCTTCCTCAGGAAACCTTAGACTTTCGGCGACACGAGTTCTCATCGTGTTTATCGCTACTTATGCCGGCAGGGTCTCTTGTGTGGCATTCAGTAGTCCTCTCGGTCTACCTTTACACCCCACGCAATGCTCCCCTACCAAATATACTTTCGTATAATTTCGCAGCTTCGGTCATGTGCTTGAGCCCCGTTGGATTGTTGGTGCATATCCGCTTGACCAGTGAGCTGTTACGCTTTCTTTAAAGGATGGCTGCTTCTAAGCCAACCTCCTGGCTGTCCGAGCGAATACACTTCCTTTGCCACTTAGCACATAGTTAGGGACCTTAGCTGGCGATCTGGGCTGTTTCCCTTTTGACCACGAAGCTTATCCCTCGTAGTCTCACTCCCGCATAGTTGTCCACGGCATTCGTAGTTTGATTGGATTCGGTAACCTGAGTTGGTCCCTAGTCCATTCAGAGCTCTACCACCGTGGCAATTCATGCAAGGCTGTCCCTAAAGACATTTCGGGGAGAACGAGCTATCACGGAATTTGATTAGCCTTTCACCCCTACCCTCAGCTCATCAGAGCGATTTTCAACTCACACCTGTTCGGTCCTCCAGTCGCGGTTAAGCGACCTTCAACCTGGCCAAGGGTAGATCATCCCGCTTCGCGTCTAATACCACGTACTTGTCGCCCTATTCGGACTCGCTTTCGCTACGGCTCGCTTGCGCTTAACCTTGCACGTGACATTAACTAGCCGGCTCATTAAGCAAGAGGCACGCCGTCAGGCTTTCACAGACCGAAGTCTGTGCATGGCCCTCCGACTGCTTGTAAGCATACGGTTTCAGGTTCTATTTCACTCCCCTCGCAGGGGTGCTTTTCGCCTTTCCCTCACGGTACTGGTTCACTATCGGTCGCTAGAGAGTATTTAGCCTTGGAGAGTGGTCTCCCCAGTTTCCCACGAGATTTCACGTGTCTCGTGGTACTCAGGATGCCGCTTCGAGTCCGGTACACTTTCCGTTACGTGACTCTCACACTCTATGGTCCCGCTTTCCAGCAGGTTCGCGTAGTGTCCGGTTTGGTAACTCTACTTATGCGGTCCTACAACCCCCATGTGTAAACACATGGGTTTGGGCTTTTCCGATTTCGCTCGCCGCTACTTTCGGAATCTCTGTGATTTATTTTCCTTCAGGTACTGAGATGGTTCACTTCCCTGAGTTAGCTCACACCAGCCTATGTATTCAGCCGGCTGTAGCGGGAGTTCATCCCGCTGGGTTTCCCCATTCGGAAATCCCCGGATCAAAGCCTGCTTGCGGCTCCCCGAGGCTTATCGCAGCTTGCCACGTCCTTCATCGCCTTCTAGCGCCAAGGCATCCACCGTACGCTCTTAGTAGCTTAATCATAAAACTCACCCAATACGTCGTCTGCCGCGGTGCAACGATTCGCTTGCGCTCTTCGCTGCTCATTGCGGTGGCTAAACCGCAACTTTCCTTCGGCTCGTTCGCCCTGTTTCCCGCGGATCCATTATTCCGTGGTCCGATTGCTCGGCTCCGGGACTATCGACTCCGCAGTTCCCCAGGTGCTTGACTGAGCTCGCCTTGTAATCCACAGCACTGCTCAACATCTCGAGCAGAACTTGTAATAATCCACGCCATCACTCCCCCAAGCGGACCGTAATCCGCCCAAGGTTATCGGCGTGAACTTGCCAGCCTTTCTGTTGTCAAAGAGCGTTGTCCCCGATCCCTTCGGGGGCCTCGATTTGCATCGAAGCGTCCTCCTTGCGGAGGACCGGGCTATTTTCAGCAACTACTGCCGCCAAAAACCGCCCATAAAATACAAAACCCGGCGTCGAGCGCCGGGCCTAGCCGCCATTTGCGTTAGCGGCTTCGCGCGAAGCTCAACTCGTACTATCCCGTGCTAATAAGGCGCCTCACTATAGGATCTGTTCCTTGGATTACTTCAGACCCGACTGTGAATCCCCTGCACGACCCGACACTTTTAGGGAGCACCGGGCCATTTGTAATCTTACCAAACACCGGGGTTATGTCAAGTCCCCAGGAAGACTTTTTTTCCTGGCTTTCCACACCCCTGTGGAAGCGGTGGGAAATCAGGCCTCCCAGCCATTTCTGGATGATCCGGAACAGCAGTGCTCCGAATCCACCAGCGGCTTCGTGCATGGGTGGAAATTGTCCAAGTGCGAAGAAGCAAGCTGAAGCCGTATGATAGGAATCGGTAGAAGGAGCGAAGTTGAGGTGCGTCCGGACGCAGTGAGGCCACGAGCCATAGCGACTTGTGGATCGCGTGGGAGTAGATACAAGCTCATGCCATGAGCATCGAAACGGATAAAGAACTTTCAACCAGGGATACCGCGCGCGTTGCGGCGAACTCCGCCTCGGGTATCGAACTATCCGTGGTGATGCCGTGTTTGAACGAAGCGGCGACGCTGGAAGTCTGCATCAACAAAGCGAAAGCCACCATCGAGCGCGAAGGCTTGTCCGCGGAAATCCTGGTTGCCGATAATGGCAGCATCGACGGCTCGCAGGAAATTGCGCGCCGTGCGGGCGCTACTGTTGTGGAAGTTGCTGCGCGAGGTTACGGCAGTGCGCTGTTGGCGGGCATCGCCGCGGCGCGCGGCAAATATGTGATCATGGCGGACGCGGACGATAGCTACGACTTGTCGCAGGTGAATTCTTTTCTGCACAAACTTCGCGAAGGCTACGATCTGGTGATGGGCAATCGCTTTGAGGGGAACATTGCCGCCGGCGCCATGCCTCATTTGCATCGCTACCTCGGCACGCCTGTGTTGACCCTGTTGGCCAAGATTTTCTTCCGCACGCCCTGTGGCGACGTGAATTGCGGCATGCGCGGTTTTCGCAAGGAAGCCATCGACGGCCTCGGGCTGCGATCGCTGGGCATGGAATTCGCCAGCGAAATGCTCGTGAAGTCCTCGATTTTCGGGCTGCGCATCGCGGAGATCCCTACCGATCTTTCTCTCGACGGCCGCAGCACGCCGCCGCACCTGCGTACCTGGCGCGACGGCTGGCGCCACCTGCTTTTCATGCTGCTCTACAGCCCGCGCTGGCTCTTTCTGTATCCCGGGGGCCTGCTGATGCTGATGGGGAGCTTGCTGGCGCTTTGGCTGTTGCCAGGCATGCGGCATATCGGGCACGTGGGATTCGACGTCAGCACGCTGGTTTACAGCGCGACGATGATTTTCGTGGGCTATCAGGCGGTGAACTTCGCGGTGTTCACGAAAGTCTTTGCCATCACCGCCGGCTATTTGCCCCGCGATGAAAAGTTCAACCGGCTCTTTAGCGTCATCACGCTGGAAACCGGACTGGTGATTGGAGCGGTCCTTTTTCTGGTCGGCCTGGGGATTTCGATTTTTGCCGTGGAGTTTTGGCGGGCCACTGGCTTCGGGCCACTCAATCCCGGCTGGACGCTGCGCATGGTCATGCCGGGCGTGATTTTCCTGACGCTGGGTTGCCAGACGATTTTTTCGAGTTTTTTCCTCAGCGTTCTGGGCATGGGCAAGCGCTAGAAGCCGTCTCATAAACGGCACCCGGGAGGGCACGGCTTCAGCCGCGCCGAAAAGCTGCGGAAATTCAAGGGTTTTAACCCCTGAGGTGCGCATGGTGGTCACTCGAAGTGTTTATGAGCTAGGTTCTAGTGTCCTGAGTCATAAATAGCTTGCATAAATGAGCAGGTTATGTTTTGATTGCCCATGGCCAATTCTCGTGGACGCCCCAAGAAGCAGAAACTGGTGGTGAACGACGCCCAAGCTCAGGAACTGAAGCAATTGGCGCAGCAATCGCGCTCGCAGCGCGCCTTAAGTTTTCGGGCCAGGATCATTCTGCAATGCGCCAGCGGCAAGAGCAACGCTGCCGTCGCCAGGCAACTGAAGACGACTGGTTTTACAGTTGGGTTTTGGCGCAACCGGTTCATCGCCGGGGGCATCGATCGCCTGTGGGATGAGCCTCGTCCGGGAGCCCCGCGCCAAATCGGAGACGATGACGTGGAACGGGTTGTGAAACTGACGCTGGAATCCACTCCGAAAGCAGCCACCCATTGGAGCACTCGCGGACTAGCGGAAAAAACAGGCCTAAGCCAATCCGCGATCAGTCGCATTTGGAGGGCCTTCGGACTGCAGCCCCATCGCAGCCAGACCTTTCAGCTCTCCAGCGATCCCTTGTTGGTGGAGAAAGTGCGCGACATCGTAGGACTTTACATGAACCCACCGGATCACGCGCTGGTACTTTGTGTGGACGAAAAAAGCCAAATTCAGGCGTTGAATCGCACCCAGCCGGTCTTGCCGATGCAACCGGGACAGGCTGAGCGCCGGAGTCACGATTACCAGCGGCATGGGACTACGTCCCTGTTCGCGGCCCTGGACATAGCCACCGGCAATGTAGTCGGAAAATGTTTTGCTCGTCATCGTTCGCGCGAGTTCAAGAAATTTCTCGACCATCTGGATGCCAACTTGCCACCGGGAGGCGAGGTGCACATGGTGCTGGACAACTATGCCACCCACAAGACCCCTGCCATCCGCCGATGGTTTGCCCGCCGACCCAGATATCACCTGCACTTCACTCCCACGCATGCCTCTTGGCTCAACTTGATTGAGCGATGGTTCGGCTTACTCACCGAGCGGCAGATTCGACGTGGCTCGCATGCAAGTGTGTGGCAGCTTAAAACCGCCATTCAGGAATTCCTGGATGTGAGTAATGAGCAGCCCAAACCTTTTGTCTGGACCAAGTCGGCAGATACCATTCTGGCCAGCATCGCGCGATTCGCTACGGCCACGATGAAAGCCCATGGCAAGTAATTTATGCAAGAATTCAATGACTCAGGACACTAGTGTTCCGTCTCGCAAGTTCCTTGCATTTTTCTTTAGGAGGCCGGGGCTTCAGCCCCGGCGTAAAGCCAGTAGAATGAATTGGGCTCGGTAGACCCTGGGCTTCAGCCCAGGGCGCGAAGCGCCCCTGAAGACTCTGAACTTTTGCACGGTACTTTCGGGACACAACACTAGTGGAACGTTTTCCGGAATATGACTGAAAACGCGAAACACGAGGCAAGGAGCTCCGTGGGCCTTTCGGTGCTGCAGGCCGCGCACGCAAAAATGGTTTTTAACCGGCGCGTGCGGGTGCTGGCGGAATGTTTGTCTGCGCGCATTCCCTCGCGTGCCTTGATTCTGGACATTGGCTGCGGCGACGGCACCATCGGAAGCCTGTTGGCGGAAAGCTGGTCGGAGATTTCCATTGAGGGAGTGGAGTTTGCCCCGCGTCCCCAATGCAGGATTCCGTGCCGCGCGTTCGATGGAGCCAAGCTGCCGTTTGCCGACGGCTCGTTCGACGTATGCCTGTTTGTAGACGTGCTGCACCACACGGACGATGCCACCATCCTGCTGCGGGAAGCCCGCCGGGTGACGCGTCAGTTCGTGCTGATCAAAGACCATCTCAGCGAAAACGGTTTCGACTTCAAGACGCTGCAATTCATGGACTGGGTGGGCAACCGCCCCCATGGCGTGCGTTTGCCGTACAACTATCAGAGCCGCAAGGAATGGGAAGCGAGCTTCGCGAAATGCGGGCTCTCCATCGCGCAGTGGACCAGCGAAGTGCCGCTGTACCCGTTTCCGTTTTCGCTGCTCGTGGGCCGTGGACTTCATTTCGTCGCCCTGCTGGAGAAGGTGTAAGAGCGCAGGATCGCCCGCGCATCTCCCCTCCGTCATCCCAGGTTCGTGTAGGTGCATGACTTCCGAGGTCTCGCAAGAAGTCTTCTCCTTAGGAGGCCGGGAGTTCACTCCCGGCGTAAAGCTGCCCCCAAACAAACTCTCCGAAAGCCTGTCATCCCGAGCATCGCGAGGGACCTGCTTCTCTCTTGCCCCCTGGTCACTGGTCGCTGCTCACTGGCCACTACTGTTGCCTCCTGATCGCTGATATCTGATCGCTGATCACTCTCTTCCTAGACATTGTGAGGTACTGGGTCCGAAACTCGTGTGAGGAGACTAGGGCCAGCGGGGAAAAAGTCACAATCCTAGAAAAGCACAAGGGTGCGGCACCCGTAGTCGTCCTGGGCGTCAACCTGTCGGCCACCTGCCCTAGACATCTTCGAGCGTGTAGGGGCCTATCGTGTATGTGTACCCGTATCGCCACCCTTTTCCACCAGGACCACCCTGGTAACCCGGCCTGGCAAGTATTGCTTTCTCCCAGTCGCGCGCTTCATTCTCTGTCGCAAACGAGCGCTGGGCCCAGTCCGATGGGCTACCGTGCGCTTTCTTGCGCTCCACAGGAACATCCGTCAATCCAACGTACTTCATACGCTTCTCCTTTCGGCAATCGCGAACTCCCTCTCAGCCAAGCGCCAAGAACTCGTCCGGCCGAATCCGAATCATTTTTTTGACCCCGTGAACAGGAACATTGACCCCCAGCTCATCATCATCGAAGTCGGTGAAGAGCGGCGGCCGAGGCGACATAAGTATGGACTCAGAAAAAAAGCCAGGAGCAAGTGCGCCCGTTTGCGCGAAGTCGGAAGCATTCCTCAACGCGCACGGAATATGCGTGAATCCCGCCTTCAGGAGTCTGAAGGCGCGGTGGTACCCATTCGACAGGAAATAACGACCCCGATACCGCGATACCTGCATAACATTGGGGCCGGCGCTAATGAAAAACGTCACTGCGAATGGCCCCATAGCTGCTTGCTGGCCCCAGTTCAAACCAACCACTTGGAGCGACGGATTCACGCCGCTGACTGTAATCGCCTTCTGTGCTTGGTCCATACTCACAGCCAAAGTGTTTGTCTTGCCAAATGGAAAGGCAATCTTCACTGCAGAGAGCAAGTCTCCAGGACCCAAGGAGACTTCAGCACCACCCAAAGCGTATTCCGTATCTAAGCTGGGCTGAAACGCTATAATCCCGGTCAAACGCACGAGGCCTACACTCCAAGTTCCCTCAGGGAATGCCTGCTTGCACTCCGGACGGTCCATCACCTTTGCGATCTCGAGCAGCGGCTCTGGCTCCAGAATTGGCCTGACCTCCGGCTCCGTCGAAAGAGGAGGATGGCTACCAATCCGGGATCGAGCTAGGTCCCAACGCTTCATGATCTCGTCAAACTGTTGTGGTTGTTCGACCTTGCCCAGGAGAAATTGGCGCACCTCCTGCTCATTGAAAAAGCCAAGCAGAGCCCGATGAATACGTCGATCAGAGGGAACGAGTCTCTGCAGTTCGGGATCGTCCGGCGCCGCCTGCTCTCGGCTCGCCGGACCCTGGGAAGATATTTCGGGGTCGAGTTCCATAACGCCTCCCAAGGGAGATTCCAATAGGCACAGGTACCACTGCCTCTCCCTGCTTGTGATTCTTGGTTGTCGCCCTTGCCAGCCGAGCCGGCACATATAAGTGTTCAGCTGGTTTCAAGTAGAATACGAATCAGTGCCCAAATTTTGGCCAGGAGGAAGAAAACTAATGATTCATGGCCAAAATCCTCCGCGTTTTTCGTATGCATCACAGGGGTCGCGAATGAACTAGAGGTGACTGCCCATTCCCCGGAACCGCTACCAGTCTCAAGAGTTGGACGACCTCTGGCGTAGGTTGTACTTGTACGCGGCTGTGCTTATTGGTGGGGTCAGCGTTGTTATGCATTGTGGGCTATCTCCCGAGGATCTTGCGAGCGAGATTCTGGAGAAGTACTTGCTTTCTCCCAACGGCTTAGGGTGGCGCAAAGAGAAAGGATCGCTGGCCACTTTTCTAGGTGCAGTACTACGCAACAAATTTATCGATCACATGCGCTGTGAGAAGGCACTGGTACCGACTTGCGATGATCCGGAAGGAGCAGCTCCCCCTACCACGCCTGGTAGAGACCCCAATGAATACATCTTGGCAACGGAGTTCGCCGGCAGACTGCTGAATCTAGTCAAAGGCCACAAGCACGAGCAGCGACTGAGGGACTTCATTCAGGCCAGCCAATTGATCACGGGCGGCGGTAAAGCGAATCAACAATTGGCCGAGCTTATGGGAGTGGACGAAGGAGAAGTGATCAACTGCCGGAAGATGCTCATGCGAGTCGCAGGTATGGAAGAACTCTACAAGGACTTCGGACATGGACGAAAAAGAGATTAAGGTCCTGATTAGCTGTGTCGAATGCATGTTGGGGAATCCCCTCGATGCAGACCCTGCCGAGATCGATGCGCTGTTTACGGAATTCGGAGATGGCAGGAATCCTGCCCAAACAGTTTTCGATTTGGCGTCCAAAGCGGCTCAGAAATATCGCTTGGCAGGGCAGACAGTGCCCGTTCACGTTGCTGAGGCATTGGACTTCACCAAGCGGGCACTTTCTGGCACAAGCTTGGAATCCGCGGACACCCTGATCGACGCTCTGTTGAACCCCATTCTGGGACCGGTGCAAGAGGTTTCCTATGCCTTTCGGAATCGAAAAGAGAGTACGCAGAAGGATGAGGAACTACTCGAAAAACTATCCGGCGAGCTAAAGAAAGATTGGTCAAAGGACAAGCAAAGGTGAACTCGCCTTCAGAACTCGCATTTCGTCTGCTGGATCGCTTGGGAATCCAAGGGAAGCCAGACCTAGCCCAAATTGGGGAACGCATTGGCTTGCGCATAGAGGAAGTGGATGCACAGGCTTTCGAGGGGTCACTCGTGCGTGCTCTAAATGGCCCCAAAGGAATAATTGCAGTCAAGAAGACCATTCGAGAGCCAACCCGCAAGCGATTCACCATAGCTCACGAAATCGGCCACTACATAATTCCCAGTCATCGAACGCTCGAAAATGTGTGCACGACCGGAATGGTTGAGACATGGCTCGAAAACTTACTTAAACCCGAGTCGGAAGCCAACGAATTCGCCGTTGAACTCTTGTTGCCAGCTCGTCATGTGCGAGGACCGCTAAGGCTGGGCGACCCTTCCGTGGACACTATTGCGCGTGTCGCAAACCAGTTTGAGACCAGCCTCACCGCCACTGCTCTTCGCTTCATTGACTTGACTGATCTGGCCTGCGCAGTGGTCTGGAGCGAACGCAACCGAGCCCGATGGTATAGGAGGAGTAAGGCACTGCCCTTCTATCTGCCAAAGGAGATTCTGCCGTGCGCGGGCTCCTACGCTAGTAGGGTCGCTAACGGACAGGTTGCACAGAAGGACTTTGCGGAAGTTCCATCGGAGACGTGGCTGGATCATAGGGACACGGATGGAGTCGAAAGGGTCCTGGAACATTCAATCCAGCTGCCCAACTATGACGCTGTATTCACGCTGCTTTGGTTTCAGCTCAAGAATGAAGCCGACTACGAGGACCCCGCCACGCTGGACGATCTCGACCCCGACGAGTTCACACTAAAACGAAAACGCTGGCCACGGTAAGGCGGGAGCCTGTCTGGCGGCACGGCCTGAGATTCCAAAAACGAACCCGGGTGGGCTGATTAGATGACGGTGTCGGCTCCCTCGACCGAGTAGACTTGGTTGCTGTTGAACGACCAAGGCTCGGAAAAAGGAGCCGAGCAATGTTAATTATAGGTTGTGATTTTCACACGCGCTATCAGC
>Ga0208457_1002369_pt1 | contig 10720 bp, 17 predicted proteins | sample June2015DPH_10_1_FD_185513 | JGI IMG/M metagenome (GOLD analysis project Ga0208457, IMG submission 185513) | Peatland microbial communities from SPRUCE experiment site at the Marcell Experimental Forest, Minnesota, USA - June2015DPH_10_150... | ecosystem: Environmental > Terrestrial > Soil >... | reverse complement strand
TTGCTTCAATACCCCAATAATCTGCTCCTCCGTGTAACGGCTCTGCCTCATCTCCTGTCCTCCTTCAGGCTTTTATACCCTGGGAGAACTCTCCTTTACACTGGTACAGTTTTCGGGGGGCAGGTCAGATGCAAGCAAGGCGAAGCTCAACGATTTCCTCACTACCTTTCCAGAATTACACCGTAGATACCTGAACCTGCAGGGCCACACCTCCCATAGGGTGCCCCAGGGCAAATTGCAGGAATTACTCAACCTGCCGGATAAGCTCAATTTCGACCTAGCAGTACAAGATTTCTGGAGAGTCGGAGCCATAGCCAAGGAGGGGAACAAGCCTCTCCACCTTACCGAGAATTTCCTTATTCCACCCATTTACAGGCGAGCGCTCAGTCTAAAGGGGTAAGAGATGGACGACAAAATGAAGGAAGAACAATCTACACCTGAGTCAGGCGAGGAAGTGACTCTTGAAGTGGCGGAGAAGAAAACCTCGAAAGTAGAGAAGCCAGTGCCGAAAATGAAAAGCACTTATGCTTTGCCCGCCTCTAGTCCCGAAGTACTCTCTAAAATCCTGAAGGCATATGTAATCGCTAGCAAGCAGGGATCCGAGGCGGTCAAATACTCAGATGTGGCTGCTGTTGCAGCCCTTCATCCATCAATTGTAAGCAGGAATAACGCCTTTCTCTCCGAGGGCGGTTTCATAACAGCGGAGCGATATGGTTACTACAAGCCGAGCCCCGAAACGACGGATTACGCGAAGCAGGCACCCTGGGATGAGGAAAACGCAAAAGGGCACATTCGCGCTCTAATCGACCGAACGTGGTTTGGGGAAACGGTCCAGCAACAGTTCCAGCTGCAAAGCACTTTGAACAAGTCGCAATTGATAAGGGCTTTTGGTAGCAAGGCAACGCCTGACGCCTCTGATGCGAATAGGCTCGGTCTCCTCCTCGATTTTCTCCTTCATTTCGAATATCTGGAAACTGATGAGCAGGGCAACTACATCATTCGTCCCAAGGGTGAGCACACAGTGGATCTTTCTCACGCTCTTGACGTGTATGTTGTCAAAGAGAAGCCTCCGGCAGAGGCTCAACCGCTGCTTCCGCAGTCAACTGGCGAGATACCTTCGGGCGGAATTGTCCCTCGCATTAACATCAATTTGAACTTGACGCCTGCCACGACAGACGAGGAACTAGAGCTGCTCATAGAGAAGGCCAAGACTGCGCTTAACCTACTACTCAAGCGGGCCGACTAGATAGGATATGTTTACTTACGCCAGCTGGCGCAGATCCCTGGTTTATGGGGTCTGCGATTTCCCGAAGGGACGGGTTTTGGCCGGGGGCTCATCCCAGCGGTCCACTTTCGGGATCGACGCATCCCGCCGGAAATAGAAACTCCAACTCGACCACGGCCAGCCGCTCGGTTCTCTCACCCAGCCGGGCTTAACCGGATTATTGCTCATGTAGTTCAGCTTTTCCTGCCGGTGCGACATAACCCCCTCACCCGGCCTCCTACGTCTGCCACCCTCTCCCGCAAGGGGGCGAGGGCTGGCTTGCGCAGAGCGCGAGCTCTGCATTGCCATACCGTAATTTCTTGTTTCTTTGCCAAGGATTTTTGAACCTACGGCTTTTCACTTTTGCCCTTGGCCATTTGCCCTTTGCCTTTTGATTTTCTTTTGTGGCTCCCCCGCACTGCCCACCCGACTTTGAGTTTTGCGCTTTGCGCTTTGACTTTCATTTGCGGCTCCGCCGCCCTGTGCTACCTTGCTCCAGAATCGGTGGCGTATTTGCTGTAGCGCGGCTCTGCTTGTCCCGATAGTCGGAGGTGGACCCCAAAGTCGAGACCATTTTTCGTCGGCAATAAGTTAATGTCGGCGAAGTCCGGTTGTGTCTCGTTGTTGTTTCCTCCTGTGGGGGAAGGGGGTTTGGGGGAAGGGGGCTGGTGTGTGAAGCCCCCTTCCCCCAGCATCGCCTTCCGTCACCGCCGTTAGGCTAGGCCGGCATAGAGCGCCGCCGGGGTGCGGTAGCCTAGGCTCTGATGCAAACGCTGGTGATTGTAAAAGTGGAAGTAGCGCCCGATGCCGTCCCGGGCCTCCACCACCGCTCGGTAATCTTTCAAGTACACCTCTTCGTACTTCAGCGAGCGCCACAGCCGCTCGATGAAGATGTTGTCCAGGCAGCGGCCCCGCCCATCCATGCTGATCGCGATACCCCGTGCCTCCAGTTCGCCGGTGAAGCGCTCGCTGGTGAACTGCGATCCCTGATCGCTGTTGAAGATCTCCGGCCGCCCGCGTCGCAGCGCGCCCTGCAAGGCCTCCACGCAGAAGTCCACTTCCAGAGTCAACGACAGCGCCCAGCTCAGTACGTACCGGCTGAACCAGTCCATCACGGCCACCAAGTACACGAACCCCTGCGCCAGGCGAATGTAAGTGATGTCCGTGCTCCACACTTGGTCGACCCGCTCCACCTTCACCTCCTGCAGCCGGTAGGGGTAGATTTTATGCCCCTCTCCGGGCTGGCTCAGCCGGGGCTTGGGGTACACGGCTTCCAACCCCATCACCCTCATCAACCGCGCCACCCGCTTGCGATTCACCTCAAACCCCTGGCCCTGTAGCCAGGCCGTCAGCCGCCGGCTCCCGTAAAAAGGGCACCGCGTGTACTGCTCGTCGATCCACCGCATCAGCCGCAGGTTTTCCGCGCTCGGGCCCGCCGGCTGGTAATACAGGCTGGCCCGGTTGATCCCCAGCAACTCGCACTGCCGCCGCAAGCTCAGGCGCGCATGCTCGGGCTCCACCCACGCCCGCCGATCCTCATCGCAGCAGGCCAGCTTTTTTTTTCACCCAGTCCAGCTCCACCTTCAGCCGGCCGATCTCCTCGTAGAGCGCCTCCTTTTCCACTTCCTCGGCGCGATCTTTCCGCCGCCGCCCATCCACGAATATCTCTTCCAGTTGTTCCAGCGCCGCCCGGCGCCAATGGGCGACCTGCACCGGATGCACTCCGAAGTGCGATCCCAGTTGGTTCAGCGTCTTCTCGCCCCGGATCGCCTCGATCGCCACCCGTGCCTTGAACTTTGGACTGTACTGTTTCCGCGTCGTCGTCATCGATCCTCCTCGTCTCAACGACTCCGCCGAATCTTAACTTATTGCCTGGTCCAAAATCCGGGGTCCACTATAATCGACCTGTCCAAACCCGTCAGTCTGCCCAATCATTGCGGAAATCACCAAGGCCGCTGAAAACACAATGTGCATTGGTCACCTCTCCGGTAGCTTCTAAACATTATAGACACCGTTTGAGTCAGCTAAGTTCCGATGAACGCCGACGCTCTCTGGGTCTATAATCGGGGCAATGCTGACCGGGTCGCCGTCACAACTGAAAAAGGCGTGGACCATGTCGTGGAGAAGCTTCTGGGCGCAATGAAGTGAAAGGCGGGTTAATGACTGCGATGCCCCAACTATCGCCTCAGCAAATCGTCCAAGTTTCTGGCCTTGTTGCCCAGTACATCACCACACAGCGGAAGAGATTCTATCCTCAGGCAATTCCCCTCACCGAAGCACAGACGGCGGCAATGGCTGGATTCTTCCTGCCACCCGTGCTCGATGCTGCGCGGGTTATCGCCTTGCATGGCATCCGTGTCGAAAACCCGCCGTTCTACCCGATGCTGGCTGGCATGGGTTTCTCGAATCTGCCGGACTTCTCCCAGATGGCCGCCATCACCTTCTGCGATGTGGTCGTATCGCACGTGCCGTTTACGGACGGGCTCCTGTTCCACGAACTCGTCCATGTCGAGCAATACCGCCAGCTTGGAACCCCGCGATTCTCGGAGCTGTACGTCCGGGGGTTCCTGTCAGGCGGCGGCTACGACGGCATCCCGCTGGAAGTGAATGCCTACGCCCTTGGCAGCCAGTTCGAGGGAAAACCTCGGCACAGGTTCTCGGTGGCCGATGAGGTTGCGAGATGGGTTCGGGAGGGCAGGTTTTGAGTCGGATGAGATTCGAGTTGATGCTTGCCGCCGCCCCAATCCGCTGGACTGAACCGCCCAGAGCGTCGCTAATGAGGATGGCTCAGGAAGGAAATTCAGGCGGCTTTCCGCACGGGGACGACGCCTTTGATGCGGTCGTCGGCCTTTTCGGGATGCTCCAGGTGTGCCTCGGCCAGCGTGGTTCCGGCGGGCCGGACGACCGAGCAATCCGGGAGATTGAAGGGTGGATTCTTGGCGGGAAGGTATCCATGTGTCCTCCCAGAAAGCCCACAGGTTCTCTCCCCTGCGATGTTCGTCGATTCCCGGGCGGGCTCGAAACGCAAGGATAGGGGCCCCCTATCCAAACGCCTCCTGGCCCGCACGGTTATTGCCCCCTCCGGCCCTCGCGCGGTACACACTGACCCTCCCCTCTGCCAGGGAGGATCATGTTTTGGGAGCGAAAGGAGAACTTGGGCAGGTTTGGGCAGTCCGATTGGTCTCGCCCGGGGGGCCCGCTAACTAAGCGCTAGGCGATGACATCTTGCTACTGTTGGCCCAAGTAGCCAGCGAGGGAAATCAGCAGCAGCCGAAATTGATCGAGTGTGAGGCGAATGTTGTCAGACTAACACCTCGGAGCGGATTGTGCGCGTACGCCATATCCCCATAGAGCGAGTACTCTATCCCATCCTGTTGTCAGAGGGATCCAATAATTGGACGTTACGGGATCGCCCGAGGCCCCTGATGCCAAAACCAAAACACGATGGCCGACTGCGCAATCAGTTGGGATAGTAGAGATATAACTTGGAGATTCTCTCGGCCTGGCCCATGTAGATCGTTCCGTCCAAGCCGATTACCATGGAGTCGAAAACGTAACCTTGCCACGAATAGTAGGGGCGATGGTTAACATCGATCATCCCCAGCATCTCGTACCGACCGCTGGCCGGCTCATACGAAAAAAGCCTAGCCATGTCGTCATCGTCGCCGCCGATTCCGTAAAGCTTCCCATTTCGCGCCAAAACCAAACCTCGAATACGATATTGCCCTAGAGGTTTTCCCAGATTGTCCACCCGCCGCTTGACCGGGTCCAGATGGAATAAGTATCCGTCAGATGTACCTCCGTAAAAGTTGCCTTCTTCATCGGAGGCCCACGCATCGACCCGATTAAAAGCTTCTCGTCCAAGCACGGTGGGAGCCCAGATATTGAGACGCTCCAACTGCTGGGCCTTGACGTTGAAGAAGAAAAAGTTCCCATCCTCGCCGGTGGTGAGGACGTTGCCCTCTTGATCCAGCCCCAAAGCACGTCCTAGGTCTTTCTCGTGCTCGAACTTCTCGCCCGGGATAAAATTCTCGGCCACGCGGCCGTGCAATTTGATTTCGCCAGAGCCGATTCTGTAACTAAAGAAATCACCGCCAGGGTAAGTGACGCCGTAGATGACGCTCCGCGCTCTGTCGATCGCCAGGGTATAGATACCCTGTCCCTTGACTGGGATTCCGAGATCGGTCACGGGGCACGAAGTGTCGATACGGGCAGGAGATTCCTCCTGATTATCTGTATGGACGTACTTCAACAGATGGCCGCCTGCATAATCGTCGTAGCCCTGACCATTGTCATCGACGCCCAACGCCGTTCCGACGTAAACCGCTCCGTTTGCGTCCACCACCAAAGCATGATGGACCATCTTGACGCCTGGCAGGAAACCAAGGGGTTGAACCCACCCATGTCGAGGAGCCAGCACAAACAAATGGCTTCGTTCGCCGCTCGTAGCGCCGTAGATACGCCCATCAGGGGCAACGGCCAGCGAACGTATTTCCGATTCTCCTGAGGGGATCACATCGAGCGGTGGGTACCCGAGATCGCGCAGATCAATCCTTACCTGGGATACAACAGATCGGTCATAATCTATCCCCCGTTGTCCAAACAGAGGCAGGGCCAGCGACAGTGTTATGGTTCCTATGCACGCTACTTGGAAAGGATACATGATCACTCCTGAGTCATGGGTTGGGCCGGTAAATGAATAATGCGAGACGATAGTAGGAGTTTCCGATCCTTCCCCCTGCCTCGACGGGCTTGCCGTCAGCGGCTTTCACTTCGGTCGCTCCCACGAAATAGATAGTTCCGTCCGGGCCGGTGTCCGCCGAGTTTGTGCCAATGACGACGCGGTCGTCCGCCAGGCGCATTTCACCTCGATCCTCGGTGCTGCCGCCTTGGAGATCGTAAACGATAAGGTGCGAAGCTGCCAGCCCGGCGCTCCCGGCGTAATCAAACTCACGTCCGGCCGCCGCGTAGTAGAGCTTGTGATCATTCCCGAGTGTCAGGCTGAGAGTAGGGTACGGAGTATCCCTGTGATCTTCAAAGCCGCGGATGCAGAGCTGTCCCAGAACATGAATTTCCCCATCATCGCCCTTGTGAGGGTCGAAAGAGAATAACATCGACGCGCTCTCTTCCACCCCGTAAAACTTCTTTGTCTCTTTGTCCCAGACGACAACTCGCCAAGCCGTTTCCGACTTGTTGTAGTCTCGGCCTAATGAAATCCCCTTCTGCCGGATCGGCAACCTGACGGAAAGCTCGCGGATAGAGTCGGTTCTAGGGTCGTATTTGAAGATCTGCCCGCGTCCGAAGCTGCCGTAGACGTTGCCTTGGTCATCGACGGCCAAAGTACGGCATAAGGATTCCCAATTGTTGATGCGACCCTTGTCATGGACGCTGCGGCTTGCGACGTCGTAGTAAACAAAATACCCCCGGGGATCTGTTATGCCGTAGATCCGGTTGAAGAGCGAGTCGTATTTCCCGGTTACAAATCCCTCATTTGCAATGCCAACCCCAAAGTCCATGACGCGGCCTGCGCTTGGGTCGTAAGCCATCCAGTGCCCCCCTGGATAACCCCACTTAGTAGCATGGCGCGCGAAATTGAAGTCGAGGCCGTACTGCGTTCCAAAATAAATGCGGCCATCCTTACCCTCCCCGAATTTTGTGTGAATCTTTGATTGGGGGCCCCGATTCAGAAACTGCTCACCGCAAAGGACGGTCAAGGGACCCACGTCATGCATCTGGTCCCCCCTGGGATCATAATAGACGAGGTGCCCGTCCCCGCCGTGATAGGCCAACCCGACATATACCCTACCGTCGCTGCCTGCGAGCAGGGCTGACCAGTTACCGTCCATCTTGGCGAGGCCCGGAAAGAGGCGGTAGTCTACGCGCACAATCCGCACGGCTCCCTCTGGCCGGTTGGCGGCCCATCCGGCGCATGCTGAGAGCAGGAAGAACCAAAAGGCGACACGGCGCATTTGTCTACTCCAATTGAATAGCTGCCAACGTGTAGGTTTTTAGGCGCGGAACCGTAAAGCTGACCTTTCGGCTCCTTAACACGAAGGATGGCGATAATGTGTTTTCTTCATCCGGAGAAAGCACGGACAGCCTGCTCACTTTCTTTCCTTCAGGGATCTCCAGGCTGATTGCAATATTGCTTATCAACGGAGTTCGTGCTACGTCGTAATTGAGCAGGTGCACGAGTAATTTGCCAGCTTCCCTTTGCGTCGTCACTCCTACTACAACGTTGAGTGGTGCATTCACCTCAGCGGAGAGTCGGCCAGCTGCAGCTTCTTTGACCGCCCCAACTAATTCGTTCCAATTCTCAGGGAGTTTCCCGTACTGACTGAGCATGCGGACTGCTGGCGGCTTCTCTACAGAGGGTTTGATTCCGGCGACGTTTACGACCCGGCCGCGTCTAAGCTGGTTCCGAACCGGAGATACCTTCAATAGTTCTTCCGGTCCACGTGCGCCGTGCCAGGGTGGCGCCTCTGCCTTAAAGAGGTCCTTCAAGCCGAAATCACGCCTCCTCTGGCGCCATCCTGTATATAATGACGTATGCTCGGTGGCGACTAGACCGCCTCCGAGATTCACAACCCCCCTGACCAATGTCATCTGCTCATCGCTTAAGCACTCTTGATCCGCCAAAACGAGCACGCGGAACTTGGAGAGATCCTTAAGGTTGTCGTCAAAGATGATGTAAAACGGCACCTTCGCCTGAATCAAGGATTGTTCAAACAGCATGGTGCTCACAGCCGGGCGGTCGTTATTGAACCCCATTGTGGCAAATGAATGAAGCACTGCCACATCAGCAACGTTATCCACACCGCGGTAATGTTCGAAATTTCGGCGAAAGAACTGGATATATTTCCTCTGATCCTCTGGCAGGTCGTACCCAGCCAAGACCCTGCCCACATCCCCGAGGCATTGCCTGCCAAATGCCATTGATTCGGCCATTTGGAGTGTGCTCCCGTCATCGCCGCCCGTCCCGGCAAAGACCGTGTTATGCAGCATGCTGGCCATCTTAAAGGTTCTGATCTTGCTCACCGGGATTCCGTCGCTGGTCACTTGTGCGGCGTCCCCTTCTTCGGTGAAAACAGCATCCAAATGGGAAAGCAGTCTCGGGTAATCGACTCCCTGCTCCCAAATCGTATTGCGTCCAGATATTCCAGAGTGGGGATTCGATTCGACGGCGACATCCGGGTTAAGCTGGCGAAGCAGACCCCCCATCTCAGCGTAGTAGCTGGTCAGTTGTTGACAACGAAAGTCCGCCCACTCCTGAAACAACGGATCGGTGATGGCGCTTAGCGCCCTGTCGTACAGAGGGGGTAGCATGTAACGAACATCCTCGAAGCCGAACCTCTTCTTCAGCATCTCCGCCGGGTATTTCTTCCGCAAGAAATCGCGAAAGTCTTGTACTGCCAAGGCGTGCTGAAAGATCGCTGGCTCAGCCTGCATGCACGTATTGTCGAACTCGATCAAATCCGCTTTGAGTTCATCTTCAGCCATCGTCAGGACTTTTCGCATGTATTCCCGATACCCTGGATGCATGAAATACACTCGCTTACGAAAGGTTTGGTCATCATAAAAAACCGGCCTGCCCAGAAAATCAGGCACAAACCAGTCTTCCGCTTCCGGCTTCTCCAGCAGGAAGGTCTCATTAGCGATCGTGCTGCCAATATACACTCCTACCCGGATACCGTACTTGTGTAGCAGCGCTGCGAGTTTACGGGCGTCGCCCTCGTGCTCCTTCTCCGCCTCCAGGCTAAACCCCTTGTAGAAGTGGATGATCGCCATGGTTACGCCGAGGTCCCTGTGCTTTCTTACGGTCTCTTCGGTGTGTTCTTTTCGATAGTCATCCTCCTGCCAGGTTGGGTTACCACCTACACGCCGCCGGAAGATGGCCATGCTATCCCAGTTGCCGACGATGATCAGGGGTTCGGATTTCAGCCAGGCTGGCGCTGGTATCGGCTCGCCACTTGCCCGGATTCCCTGTTCAGCATTCAGATCAAATCCGGCCGCAGATATCATGCCGGCGGGCGCGGACAAGCATGCTGACGCTAAGGCAATGGATTTTGTTTGCATATCTCTTTCTCAGCCAGCATTTCCATTTTGGCATCCTGAGCGAAGGCAGTATATACCTCACCGCCTCGTTCACCACCGCAATTTTGCTCTCCAGGCGCCAGCGCACCATGTGGCAGCGAGGCGTGCGCCTTCGGGACGTCGTCGACTAGCACGTTGACCCATTTCCCAAGCGATTTATCGGACACGCCGCCATCCCCCCTGCTTGCTTCCCCAGGTTTTCTCCTGCCGGTTGCGGACTCTACCCTGCTGGCGAGGGCAGCGCCGCGATCCTGCCATGCACACCCAAACAGCCGCCGCGTCAGATGACTCTGCCTCGGCACGATGGGTGCGGCGCTTCTTGGTTGGGACGCCGTCGCCGGCCACGATTGGGGCGGTGCTCGTCCAGGCGTAGCGGAAGGTCGAACGCAGGCGGCAGGCACCCCTGAACCGTCGATCCTATGTCGCTCTCGTCGCAGATGGCGTTTACCTGCGGCACCAACGCTCCTTGCACGACGGAGCGCGCGAGGGGGTGTTGCTGGTAGCGGTGGGGTGCGCGCCGACGGGCGCTTTCAAGTGCTGGACTAGCTGGACTTGCCGGGCGGGACCGCCGATGCCTCCGAACGGTTGTTAAAATGGCTGTTCCGGCGGGGCCTGGACGAGGTGGCCCTGATCGTCAGTGACGTCGCCGGCGCCATCACTGCGGCTGCAACGATGGTTTATCCCCTCGCCGCTCACCAGATCTGCTTGGGGCATTGGTTTCCCTTGTTGGAAGACCTGACGTCGTCTCTGGACCAGGCCCGCCGACGCAAACTTCGCCGCGAATCCTGGTGGATCTAGGAGGGCGATGACGAATCCCAATTGCACCGTCGGGCGGCGAGTTTCTGTCGCCGCCGGCAGTTCTGGGCGCCCCAGATGGTGGAGAAGTTGAAGGCGGAGCTCCCCTGGGTGTTGGCCTACTTGCGCTGGCGTCACCGCATGCGCACCATCAACTTGGCTGAGGACTTCTTCCGCCATCTGTGCCGCTACCTCGGTCGCTTCCCCCGGCTGCGTCGACCCGGCGCAGACCGAACAGGTCCTCGGTTGTTTAATCTGGGCTTTCGAGCAGGCGCACGCCTGAGGAATTCCACGTGATCCTGAGCACCCTCAATCCGACTTCCAACAGATATGCTAGACAGTGGGGTGACGTAAATTTGATTGTGTAAAAACGGAGAGGGTGTAGGTTTTGTTGTGTGAGCAACAAAATCTCTTTTAGAGAGGAGCCTACACCCTTGACACGAGCCGACTATAGCACAGAAGAGTATGCAGGTTTTCTGGAGAATCTGAAGGAGAGTTTTTGGGGTGACTTCCGGGGTCAGGTGCGGCAGACGTTAAAAGCCTTGTTGGACGTGGATGCCGAGCAGC
>Ga0208457_1002358_pt1 | contig 10744 bp, 14 predicted proteins | sample June2015DPH_10_1_FD_185513 | JGI IMG/M metagenome (GOLD analysis project Ga0208457, IMG submission 185513) | Peatland microbial communities from SPRUCE experiment site at the Marcell Experimental Forest, Minnesota, USA - June2015DPH_10_150... | ecosystem: Environmental > Terrestrial > Soil >... | reverse complement strand
GGTAATTCTTTTAATCCGGTTTCTTGAGCTGCCCTCCAATTATGCTCCCCATCAATGATTAAATAATCTTGGCGATTCTTTTTTACTACGATGGGTTTAGGTATCCGCTGAAGCCTCTTAACTTCAGAAACAAGCTCCTTAAATTCGGTTCCTGTCATCATATTGGAGTTGTAGTCATTTGGCCTTAAACTCTCGATAGGAAGATTCACAATGTTAAGCATAGCTTTCTCCTTTCATTAAAATAGAAAAGCCGTCCCAACCTCATCGACCCTGGTCCCCCCCTTCTCTGGGTATGGGTCCATGGAACAAGTCTCTTCCAGGGTCCGTATACAGGCCTCTGGATGAGTTTAAAGCTGTCCTGCGTGGATCTGCGTGGTCATTCCAGACCATCCTAACCTTAAACCTTACCTCCTCCATGGGCTTCTCTTGTTTATCCCCTGTGATTGCTTGCAGAGGGGTTTGCAGGGCGCAGGAGATGACTTCTGCCTGGCACGCGGGCAACCTTCTGCCAAACAAAGGCGGTATTCTCAGAGATACCAGCCCCGTTAAGTGCTTCTTGAAAACTGCTTACCTCGGGTAATGAGTTCTTTTCCGGCCTGCCTCCTTCTTCCCTCACCGTTATCCCTCCCTGCTCCGCTTCAATGCTTCCTTGGCAAGCTCCTGCACCCGCTCACCCAGGTCGATGATCTTTCCCACCCTCGAGGTGTCCTCAATTTCTTCAAGCTCTTTCTTGACCGTGGCCATCCCTCCTGCGAGCAGGACGTTGACCTGTCTAAAGGTTTCAGTCCTCAAGCGGCCGTAGCTGTCCCTGGTCTTGATCACCTTGGCTAAAAGTCCTGAAACACGCTTAAGCAGCCTTTCGATTTCACCTGGTTTACTGATTCCCATGGCCCAACCCTCCCTATACTTTTAAACCGTTTACAGGTTTCCGATAGCCAACCAACAGACAACCGTGCGTCAACCGTGTGACCACCGTTAGAGAATGTTCTTTGTAGAACATCTGTAGGTCAATGATAGGGTAAGCAATACCCCTACACATGGCCCTTGCCATACCCCTAAGCATACCCTCAACATTTTCGTAAACAAACTTCATTAGCACCCTCGTTGCACCCTTCCAACACCAGCTTGCACTCGATGGGATGCACCCATACACCGCTCATGGTGTACCCAATATTTGTATACAGGAAAGCCATGAGACCAGACCGGCAAATTTGCCTATCGGATTGATGAAGAAAGCCTCTTTCATGACACACAAAAAAGGACCTCACCTTTTTCCTGCTTTCTCTGATGCGATTTCGAATAGGCGTTCAACGGTTCTCCTCGTCAACTTTTTACCTGTCTGTTTTGCGGTTTCATCCAATCTCCTCATGAGCCTTTCATAACTCACGCCTGGGTAACGCTTTTTGATGTCGTCGAGAAAGGCTTGGTCAACGGGACCACTCGTGGAGCTGTCCTGCTCGGGCGCTTCCGATCGCTCTGCGGTGGGGATCTCCCCGGACCCGTCTTTAACTGCGGCACTCTTTTTGAGGTCCACTTTCTTTAAGGTCTCAATTCCCCGGCAGACCAGATTGAAGGTATGGACCGATACCGGCACTCCCAATTTTCGAGCCTCGGCTATGAGGCGTTGCCGATCACTCTCGGGTAAACGAAGGCTAAGAACTCCCGTCTCTGGCTTTTTCATGGTCTTACCTCCCTTGAAAATCTAATATCCAAGAAATTTGTCGATCATAAATCTCACAATTAATAAACATACCCTCGAAACAAATCTTTTTAGCTTTCCTGTATTCTCTCCATTGATTTCTTTTACCTGGCGCTATTCTATGAGACCAGAGCAATTCAAAAACGTCTTGTTTGCTCCGCCTCTCTATTTTTTCGATAATGTCTACCTTATTAGGATCGTCCTCGACTTCCCAAAATTTAATTTTATTCGCTTCCATAGGGGTCCGTTTTATCATGATCTATGAGTAACTTTGGGATTTCTTATCAAAGGTCAATGGTACTTTCCCTTCATCGCCGGAGTCATCACGGCATTTGAGAATATGCAAAACAACTCCGCTTCGTGGCTCCCCGCTATCGTTCTCCCTGGATCTCCATATTGAGAAAACATTGTCGGGAATCTGCTTCAACCCACTCGACCCTTTCAAATCATTAAGATGAACAACCTGGCCGTCATAGGTGAGCTTCGTCGGATGCACGATGAGAATAATGTGGATCGCCAATTCCATCGCCCACTTCTTCATGTCTCGAAGTGCCTGGTCTATGGCCTGGCGTTCCTGGTCTGAATTGTATTGGAGAAAGAAGTGGAGATGATCCAGGACCACAACCTCGATTCCATATTTTCTTTTGGCGTAATAGATAGCGTCCTTCAACTCATTCATACCGAGCTCACCATAGACATCAATGAAATAGAGCGGTTTATCCGAGATTGATTGAAACGCTCCCTTGACATCCGACTCATACAACTCTAAAAAGGGGCGCCCGCTTTCCATCTGAACCATCTTTTTGAGGATAGTAAGAGGTTTCATTTCAAAGGACGCAATCAACACCGGATATCCTTTCTTGGTTAGTTTATAGGTGAGGTTAGCCGCCCAGGTTGTTTTTCCACTCGATGTCTCGCCGGTGAGGACGGTTAGCTCGTCCATCCTCAACCCTCCCTGAAGACTGTCGAAGTCACCCCATCCCGTAGGAATACCCTTGCCGGTCAACTTCCCATGGTAGAGGTCCAGGATTTCATCTTGGAAGGCCTCCACTCCCTTTACAGTATTTGAGACGAAAGGCTTCGCTTCCCCTAAAATTTTAGTTATCTCTTCATTGCTAAATCCGGCTCTGAGACAGTCGTTTCCATCCTTCAGCGGCAATAGGACATTGAAACAACGATACCGGCCTAACTTCTCAGCTACTTTCAGCATCCCCCGCTGGCCTGCTTCATCCATGTCGTAGCTCAAATAAATCTGATGAAAACATTCAAAGTCGTCAATCCATTCATCGCTGAAAGCCTCTGCCCCGGTCGGAACAGACAAGACATTGGGGAAGCCCATCTCAGTAAAGGCTATGGCGTCAAACTCGCCCTCAGTGACGATTACGGCCTCACGGTATTTCTTAGCGTTATCCAGGTTAAAAAGAATTGATTGACAGCCTTCTTCGCGGAAGTATTTTAAATCACCACTTGGTTTAATCGACCTCGATTTGATATTGAGACAAAGGCCGTCCCTGAAATACGGAATGGTTATCGAACCGTCATTAAATCCAAGACGAAATTTTGTGATTGTCTCGAGACTGAACCCCCTTTGCTCGGTGAGGTAGGCCAGGGCTACCGGATTCTCCAAAAGCTCTTTATGATATTTCTCAACCAAAGAGAGTTCTATCGTTTTGGGTGAGGCCTTGACCTTTGAATATTCTGAAGCATGAAGAATTGAGGGAATATCACCCAGGCGCTTTTTGAGTGAAAGGATATGGCCCTTCTCACCGCATCGCTGACAATAGAACATTTCATTCATCTGCCCTATGTAGAAATGGCCCTTGCCCGCATTGCAAAACGGACATTGATTGACACAATACTCCCCATTTTTAAAAATAAAATTCCATCCCTTAGAATTCAGATAGCTCTCAATGGCACTCATTTAATTTTCCCCCTCATCCTGAAAATGGCTGAATCAACCTGGTCGAGAAAAAGAGAAACGTCTCGATTCCATCGCCATCCGGTTTTATCAAGATAAGTTAGAATTCGCTTCCTCAGTTTTTCGAGACCCCTTAGATGCCTTCTTTTCATCCCGTTCCTTTTTTTCCCGCTGAGCTTCCTCCCAAGGATCGTCCTTTGCCGTCTCCCTGGTATCCGGAACTTCATCTGACCATCTCTGATCTTTTATCCACCTCTCCGGATCACACCACTCAGGATAAAATCTTTTTTCAGACTGGAGTCTCTCCTTATATTTAATTTGCTTCCTGAGAGCATCCATTATCATCTCCGAATCAGGCTTAGCCTTTTCCCACTCCCAGAAGGCTTTCTGTTTTTTTACCTTTTTAGGATACTCTTTCCAAAAAGTCTCAAACGAATCAGAGTACGTTCCCCCCTTCTTTATCTTCTTACTTCTATACTTCTTAGTTGTGTGCATCTGTTGTGCGTCTGTTGTACCGTCTGTTGTCACGTCTGTTGTCTCATTTTCCACTTCGGTCGATTGGAATCTGTCGTAATTTAGAATAGTTATCACCATAAATCTGTTGGTACGTCTAATAGTACACATTTCATCGTTCGCAAGACGCTCGCAGAAACCTCGGATTCGCCTTCGACTCCATCCAAAAAGCCGTGAAAGTTTCAGGCTCGACGTCAAAAATTGGCCTCGCTCAAGCTCAATACACTGGTTCCTGAAATTGACGGTTTTCCTTTTATAGTTCGCCTGCGAATACAGGTAGCTCCATGCGTAGCCATCGCACCACGGCTTACTTTCTGATATTGGGTGACCAAACTGCTCACGCCACAATTTCACCCATCCCCTATTTTTGTAAATGGCAATATGAGGGCCTACCGGATTTGACTTTTGAGTTGGTTGTCGGTATACTTTGGTCACTGACACACCTCCTGCCTGCTCCACTCATGTCCGCCGGGGGTTAAGGCTTCTATGAGTGGGGCAGGGCAACAAAACTTTATTTAACCATCTCCGTTCGTTTAGAAGGAGGCACCCACCCCGAACTCAAAGAAGAAGTTTTCCAGGCTTGCTCTCTTCGAGTTCAGCGTGGGTGGCACAGAAACTAAATTCAAAACGTCTCTCACATTAAAACTCCCTTTTTCTTGAGAACATCTGTGACTTCAAAGTCTTAATGGTGAAGGTAAACTTCGACGCTTCAACGATCCCACCGCTGTTAAATTTTGAAAGCGATTCAAGAAGTTTTTTAGATAAAGTGAAACAGAAGACAACCCGTGAGTTTTCGTTCTGTAAGGTGGGAGTAAAGCCCTGAAGGATTAACCAACTTGCGAGGTAAACATCTAAAGTCCTGTATTCTTTTCTATCGCCATTCCCCGTCATAAAAAAAGGCTCCCGAAAAACAAACCAAGAATTTTTACTTCTCTCGTTTGCTAATCGTTGAGCCTTCGTTGGAACCAAATGTCTTCGCCCTGAGTTTTTCCGGATGTTAGGCTCAGGGGTTTCTCGATAGCTAAAAACAAGATAAATTATTTTCTATGAAAAGTCAAGCTAAAAATAACAAATCCCTACTGTAATCTTTCCATCCCTGGGATCCCGGAGTTCTACTTTTCTTCCTCAAACATCCCACCGAGTCCCCCTTTATTAAAATTTAGGTGAAGGGTTCCTGTGAAGTCTTCGGGCTTGATATAAGATACCTTTTTCTTCTTCGCATAAACTTTGATAATTAAATTCTGCACTGGAACATCGAGGTCTGATACAACGAAATCAGGAGAGAGCCCGATGAGTTTTTTCTTCTTGAAGATAGGTGTCAAACTCTACCTCATCCACAATAACCTTCTGCAAGAATCGAAGATACGAGTTGAAAGAGTTAACGGATGGCGTCAGCGACGCGCTGGGAAGATGCCAGAAAAGGAGGACGAAGCTGATTGGGGCGTCCGCTGCACGCCGATGTTAGAAGGCGATTCCGGGCTACGAAGACCCTGAAAGCGCATCACTTGGCAAGGATGTACTCTTTGAATTGAGTTCGCAAGTCATCGTCAGCCGCTACGAGGCGCCGGAATTCCCCAATCCCGCGCTCGAATCCCCTGACGAGCTCGTCTATGTTGAGAGTGATCCGGGATCCCTTCTCAGACCAATACTTGTTACCCAAGTGGCGACCCCAAGCAGCGTTGGTACTACGAGGATAGAAACCGTGAACAAACCCACATCGAAAGACCTCGTAGAGCCATTCGTCACCACCGCTGTGCCCGGCCGGCGTCGAAGGAAAACGTTTTCCACTCGACTCGGCCAAGAAATCGCTCATGCAACGCCGCAGGAATTCATGAAAGCGCACAAAATCACGACGGGTTTTGTTCGGCGGACCGCCCTTCAAGAGAACCTTGCCCAGCGCATTAATGTAGCAGCATACCAAGATGCACGTGCCAGAGTTGGTGCAGTGGTCCCCAGCATGCGGATGTCCTGGGGGATGCGTAGCGTTGTATGCACCCATAAGGTTCTCGGTCATCCATCTGAGCGTTCGCTCTACTATATCCTCACAGACCATTGTCATGCAGTTTCCTCCAAGGCCCTTATAACAACGAGGTCACCGGGAGCCGGGTTTATTGGTGATCCGGTGCAACCGTTGGTTAGGCGCTATCATCTTTTCCGGAAGACCTTGGTAACCTCCTTTTCTCCTTCATCTGTCGCAACTGCCCCGAAAGCGAGGGATAGGCGCTGCTCGTTTTCTGATTTTTGCGAGGTGACTCCCCACCGGACAGATCAATGATGTGACAAAAATATCGAAAATATTTGTTAGCGTCTTCCTTCGTGGCATGGCGAGGGACTACTGCCGCCGGTTTTAAGTCCAGGACATAGAAGGTACTTCTATCGGGAGCTGTTTTCTGCCGTCTTTCGATTGGATGAATGACCCTGTTCCTTTCCTGGTTGAATTGCCTCAGCGCACGGTCTATCCGCCAATGGAGAACGCTCGCGTCTTTCAGCTTGTTAAGAATAGCGCCAGAGGTAAGTCTGTCACTTGCCTCAATATTTCCGATTACTTCCTGTTGCTGAGGCGTTAACTTATCGTAGTGGTGTAACCTGATACGGTCCGGCAAGGTGTTCACCAATACATCGTATCCTATGCATGAGACTGTAATGGCGTCGAAATAGCGCCCAGCGGTTAAGTGTTCGTGGGCCAAGTCTGCGTACGTCCTGTATAGTGAGACTTCAATCCACCCACCGCCAGGAGAAAGGGGTCTACGAATCGGCATGTTACGACTCCCCAAAAACCACCTTTTGTAAAGACCCTAACGGTAGAAATAAGTGGCTGTCAAGCCGCGCAGCCGGTTTACTGTCCACTTGATTTGGTTGTTGCGTCTGATGTTTTCTTTTCTTGTGCAGCAAGTTGCTGCTTGCGAAACCGCTCCATCATGTCTTGCCGCATTTGCTTTTCTTGTTCTGTTTGTCCATATTCCCCAGCACGAAACGCCTGCCGACCGTCTCTGTCATTTGGATTTAGTGATACCAACACGGCCACAACCGATTCCTGAAAGCCCTGGAGGTAGTTTATGACAGTCTGAGTGAAGGCTGCGAATTCCCATCGGAGCGTATTAATGTCTTTGTGTGGGTTTATCTGACTAAAAAGAAGCTGTTGATTCATGTATGCGTGAGTAGCCTTTGCCTTAATGTCATTGAAAAGCCCGACGAGACTGTTCGAAATGGGCCGGTATAAGTTCTTTCGGTCACGCCACCAGACTACAAGCTGGAAGAGATTGAAGAACACCGAAATGATCGTGGTGATGATGAAGAAAATCTCTAAACCTGTTAGTTCAAGAAGCACAGTCTTCATTGTTTATCTCCTTCATACAGACCCAACATTATTTTTTTCCACTGCTTCCACATTTTCGTAAATCTTAAACCACTAAAGGCTCTCTTCTGCTCAAAAAGGTCGATATCCCTTATCAATTTGTGATTGTAATATACGCCTTTTTTTAAAATTAGGGAATAGAAAGTTTCAGGAAGGAAGAGTTAAAAAAGGTAGGCCTATCTCTGGCCCTGCCCTCGCTCTTTGACAATTAAATAGGGATTTTTTCTTTGAGAAGTACACCTACAAATAGTGAGAATTAAGTCATATCAGATGTTGACGATATTGGGTTGAAAGTGTCAATCAATCATTCTTGTGTAGAGGAAATTGAACAGGAGTTACTCTTTTGAACCTTATACCCAATTTTTTAAAACAGGTTTCGTTCCTCAACCAGTTTCTGAAATTGAATCCTTTAGGAATATTATCTTCACTCCCAGGAGCTTCTTTGGATAGAAGGGTTTCTGAGTCTAACTCTTCCATTATCTTCCCAGAAATTTCTTCAAACCAAATGTCAACAAAATTATTTTCTTTTGAAAATAATTTGCCGTCTATAAGTCTATTGACAATCCAGGGCATATCGTCAGGATAGAGCCTCCTGATTATTTCAGCATATGCCCATAAGTAATGCCATTTCGTTAGGCAGGATAGATAATCAGTAGAATTTTCTTTTTTACTAATTCTCAATTGTTTTTCTTTCGATTTGAGCTTTTCTAAAACATATAGCCATAAAATTGAAATAGCAGCAGTTTCTTTAATCTTATCGTTAGGCCAAAAAGTAACTTCTTCACCATCAACACCAAAAATATCCCAATACTTACCTCCATTTAATGAATCAATATCAAATAGTGGTTTTGTGTTTTCATAAATCAGGGTCGGTGAGGAGTTAAAAGCGCAAAGAATTTTTGTCAACATTTCCATTGTGATATATGTTTCCTCTTTTCTTTTGGAAACTTTTTTCCGCTTTGGGAGATAGATTAGTTGCTTATGAGGAGATGATGCTTTGTAGCTATAATCCCGAAGTTTTTGTTCTAAAAACATTTGTATTTCATCATTAGATCGAAAATCCGAAGCTTTTATTATCGTCTGACTATTATTATACATTATTATTTTCCTGTTAAGTTCCTTCTTCTCTTTCTTAATGTCAACAGTCTTAGTAATTCTGAGAAGGATCCTTACATCTTTCAATTTTTCATCTTCTTTAAATCCACCTATGCAACAAGTAGTTTGTGCCCCATTAATTACTTGAAAGTTTTTACAAATTAATTGTAAACCCTTACCGCCTTCTGCTGATTCTATATCAAGATTGCTACAGATTGCTGATATTCCATTATTATATAAATAAAAGGATTTGGGTTCCTCTTTTATGGTCTTTATTATCCTCTTGTTAATAACATTCGGTCCAAGATATCCACGGATATTGTAATTGAAGAGACTTTCTTTATAAGTTTTATAAAGATTCTTTAAAACAGTTCCCTTTATTGTGCAAAGATATGTTTGGTAAGGCGTTTCTTCGTCTAAAATGTCAGTTAAATCCAAAAAAGCCCATTCTTTGTTATATGAATATGGGGATGGAACTCTTTCCACGGGAATCGTAACCTTATCTGGAATTGGTTCATCAATCGACTGTGCAGTTTTATAATCTTTTTTAATCTCTGGGAAATCCTTTAGTTCCCAAGTAATTTGGCTTGCCCCATACTTTTCAAGTCCTTCTCTTTCCGCTTTATTAAACTGGTCACGAAGATTTTGTGAAATAGAAATATTGGTCAATAAGATATAGTGACCTTGACTATTTTCCGTGAATGTTGACAATATATCCCTAACGGTCTCGTTTGCCTGACTTTCCAAAAATTTTTCATCAAGAATATTGGAATGTATTCCAAAAAAGCCCAATATTTCATCCCTATCGAGTGATCCTTTTTTCTTAGACTTATATTTTGATTGAATAATATAAAATGTGTCTTCATTCCTATATGCAAAATCAATATTTAAGTCATCTTTCCCATCACACCTGAGCCCATCTTCAATTAAATCATCATCGAATTGAAACAGGTAGGCCCCAATATCCCTCACATAAAATTCGCAAAATGCTTTGCCAAGTTGTTTCTTATTTGCCTTATCGTAAGGAATCCCTTTTTCTTCTAAGTAGTGGTTCATGGCACTTTTAATAATTCCTTCTAAGTCGAGAGAATCTTTCGTCATTTTCATTCCTCCGCATAAGATTGCACGTAAAACTCTTGATAAATTTCTATAAGATAAACCCCTGAAAGGAATACTCCGACCCAATTTATAAATAAAATTTACACCTTTTAATTAGCCCTGTCAATCGTTGGATTTTGGGGTGAACTTTATCTTCATTTTCCAAGACAGGTTGTTGATTTCCATTTGAAATGTTGCATCGTGGGGCAACATTCAAAAATCACACTTTCAGGAAGAACTCAATATCCCATCCCTGGGTAGTGGGTCAGTTTGGACTTTTTTGATAGGAATATCTAAGTCAAACCCAATTTTGACAGAATAGCATTTACCATGGGAGATGTTCCTTGGCCAATCAGATTTTTGGTTTCCTGAGATATATAAGAGTATTTTGTTATTTCAGGTCGCAGATTTTCCAATTCTCTGCATTTCTGGTCACATAATTTGGCCACTAATGGAAATCCATTAGTTCTATCTTTCATTTTGCTAAGTAAATCTGCTTTGTTCAACAATTCGTATTTGGTCAAATCACAATAGGAATTTTCATTGCCGAGGCGTGAATCAGCTGTCTTATTTTCCCAATCATTTGGTTCAATGCAAAGAGTTAAACGAGCCTTACATGTCGATGAGTTTCTTGTAAGAATATTAAAAAAATATTGATCCAAAATCATATTTCCGGCCAGTTTATATTTCCGTTTAATTAAGTCTGTTGATGGTTCTTTAGATTTTTTATCTAAATATAGATGTTTAGGAGTAATTCTTAATAGGAGGACATTATCAGGCAGGTTCACAATTTATCTTGTTCTTAAATCCAATTTTTGATTTAATCCTTTATTATTTCCTATTTTAGCTCCTATCTTTTTCATTGGTTTTGTTTTATAAGCCAATTCTACTAAAGCTTTTGCACCATAACCTCTGAGACCTTCTAATACTTCGTTTATAATATCCTTTTCGTTATTAGATAATTTATCAAAAGCAAATTCTTTTTTCTCATTAAAAAGGTAGATTATATACTCATCACCTGTTTGAGAAAAAGTAGCATCTTCGCTTATTGCTTTTTTCTTCAATA
>Ga0208457_1002347_pt1 | contig 10803 bp, 10 predicted proteins | sample June2015DPH_10_1_FD_185513 | JGI IMG/M metagenome (GOLD analysis project Ga0208457, IMG submission 185513) | Peatland microbial communities from SPRUCE experiment site at the Marcell Experimental Forest, Minnesota, USA - June2015DPH_10_150... | ecosystem: Environmental > Terrestrial > Soil >... | reverse complement strand
CCAACGACGCCTTCGAAAGCGTGCAATACATCATGACTCAGGTGCGCTTCGGCTGGCTCATCCGCTCCGTGCACAGTTGGTCGGCGAACCTGATGATCTTCACCGCTTTCGTTCACATGTTCAGCGTCTATTTCCTGAAGGCTTATCGAAAGCCGCGAGAACTCACCTGGCTCAGCGGCATGCTGCTGTTATTCATCCTTCTCGGTTTTGGCTTCAGCGGCTATCTCCTGCCCTGGAACACTCTTGCCTTTTTTGCCACCAAAGTGGGAACCGAGATGGCAGGTTCGATTCCAGGTGTCGGGAAATGGCTTCTAGTCTTCCTGCGGGGCGGCCAGGAAGTGACCGGCGCCACCTTGACGCGATTCTTCGGGTTCCATGTTGCCGTGTTGCCGGGACTCGCCACCCTACTGCTCGCTATTCATTTATTGCTCGTGCAGCGATTGGGGATGAGCGTTCCACCGAGCGTCGAGCGCGCCATCGCTGAGGGGCGCACCGCGCAGCGTTCCATGCCTTTCTTCCCCAATTTCTTGCTTCGCGACATGATGGGCTGGTACGCGGCGTTGGGAGTCCTGGGAGGGCTGGCCGCAATCTTCCCTTGGGAACTGGGAACCAAGGCCGATGCATTCGCTGCCGCTCCGGCGGGAATTCGGCCGGAATGGTATTTTCTTTTCATGTTTCAAACCCTGAAGTATCTCCCTGCCAAAATCCTTTTCCTGGAGGGAGAATTTGCGGGCTTGCTGGTATTTGGTGCGGCGGCAGCGGTGTGGGTCTTGGTGCCCTTCCTGGACCGCCGAATCGGCTTCGGCCGCGTGACGCGCTTATTCACCGGCCTGGGGATTTTTGTGATCGGATACATCGCTGTGTTGTCGGCGTTAGCCTTGCGTTAGAGCGCCATGAAAAATTCCATGACATTCATCGCCTTGATGTTGTTTTCGCTCAAACCTGCCTTCGCCGCTCCACCCAAAGACACCTGCATCACGTGCCACGCTGCGCTGGGGGGGGATCTAGCCAAACCCGCCACGCAGTTCGAAGTCGATGTCCATCATCAAGCCGGTCTAAGCTGTGCAGATTGCCATGGAGGCGATCCCCACGACGAGTCGATGGACGCCATGAGCCGTGCCAAAGGCTTTCGCGGGGCTCCGAAAAAAATCCAGACCCCGGATTTCTGCGCCCGCTGCCACTCTGATGCGGCCTACATGCATCGCTTCAATCCTACAATGCGGGTGGACCAGTTGAGTCAGTATCTGACCAGCGTACACGGGAAGCGGCTGAAGCAGAGTGACACCAAGGTGGCTGCCTGCGTCGATTGCCACGGTGTGCACAACATTCTTCCCGCCTCTGACACTCGGTCGCCGGTCTATCCTGCCAACGTGGCTGCAACGTGCGCTCACTGCCACTCCGACCCCCTCTACATGAAAGCCTACGGAATTCCCACCGACCAGCAAGCTCGCTACCAGAGGAGCGTCCATGCCGAGATGCTCGCGCAGGGTGACACGTCTTCTCCAACCTGTAGCACCTGCCATGGAAACCATGGCGCCACGCCGCCCGGAGTGACTTCCGTCGCTAGCGTCTGCGGCACTTGTCACGTCTTCTTTGCTCAACTTTTTGAGAAGAGCCCGCACGAAGTGGCGTTTGCCAAAATGGGATTGCCTGGGTGTGTGCAGTGCCATTCGAACCACGAAATCGTCCGGCCTACTGACGCCTGGGTGGGATCGGCGCCACAATCCGTGTGCATCACCTGCCACGCACCGGGCGATAAGGGCTACACCGCCGCGCAAGCCATGTCCGCAGATCTCGCCAATCTCAACTCCTCGCTGGCGCGCGCGGAGAAAGTGCTCAATGTCGCAGAACGCGACGGAATGGAAGTTTCGGGCGCCAAGATGGAACTGACGGACGCGAATGAGGCACTGGTGAAAGCCCGAGTCAACGTTCACACCTTCGACGACTCGGCGGTCCGAAAACTCACGGATTCGGGAGTTGAAATCGCAGCAAAGTCATACCAGGCCGGTGTGGCGGCGCTTCGCGAACGTGACTTCCGCCGCAAGGGTTTGGGAATTGCCCTTATTGCCATCGTACTTGCCATTAGTGGTCTCTATCTGAAGATTCACCAGATGGAATCCGGGAGTAAGAGCTGAGGCGTTGTCACGTAATAACCGTTCCATTCTCGGACCGAAACCCCTCCCCCGGCCCCTCTCCCCCAACTGGTCTTTACCCATATCTTGGGCTGGACACAGGGGGCAGAAGACAGAGGGGGGACCGCTGTGTCCAGCGAGAGATGTGGGACACGCTCAGCTCCCCCAAGGGGTAGAGGGGAGAGCTGATTCGACTTCTACCGCCCTCGGTCGGCTTGGCAACAGAGGGTGGCGCGTAGCAACGGGTGAGGGGGTTGTTCGGCGACCAATGCAATGGTTATTTCGTGACGACCCTTAAGCTCTGGGGCGAGAGCATCGGACAACATCGCGGCTGACGTCTCCAACACCCATCTAACACTTCTCGTCCAATCGTACGCGGACATCCACGGCCCGAAATTCTTTCGCCTCCGGGAAAACCATCAAGGGATTAATGTCCATCTCGGCAAGTTGTGGTAAGTCCTCGACGAGTTGAGAGAATCGCTGCAGGATTTCTGCCAAGCCCGCCACATCGACGGCAGGCTCGCCCCGCACTCCTTCAAGAAGCCGGTAGCCACGAATCTGGCCAATCATCTCTTGCGCCTCGAGATCGGTAATGGGCGGCACGCGAAAGACGACATCCTTGAAGGTCTCCACATAGATTCCGCCCAAGCCAAACATGACCAGAGGTCCAAACTTGGGGTCGTGAGTCATACCGACAATGACCTCGCGCCCGCCGCGCACGTACTCCTGCACCAGGAATCCCATTTGACGATCCGCGAGGGCCGAAGGCGCGTGCCGCCGCTTCACCTCCTCCGTCATCTTCCGGGCGGCAGCCATCAATTCCTCCGGCGTATGGATATCGAGCCTCACTCCCCCCACCTCCGTTTTATGGATAAGCCCTGGGGCAAGAGCTTTCAGGACGACCGGGAAGCGCACCCCTTGGGCAATTTCCCCCAGCTCTTTCACATCCTGGGCGACCGCAGCTCGAGCTACGGGAATGCCATAGCACTCGAGCAGCCGTTGCGCCTCCAGTGCAGTCAATTCAGAACGTCCTTGCCGGCGGACCTCTTTCAGAAGATCCTCAGCCGCCCCGCGATCGACGTCAAAACTCCGGACTTCGCCGATGGGTCTTTCCCGCCACTCTCGATAGCGGTCCAGCGCCGCCAAAGCACCCACGGCCGATTCGGGAAACAAGTAGATGGCCATGTGGCCGGGATGCTTCTCGTTCAACTCCTGGAAAAACTCATCGGGTGCCATGAACACGCCAAAAACAGGCTTGTCAAACTTCTTGCGCAACGCCTCGAGACCTTCGACGATGTCCATGGCGTCGATCATCATGGGAGGAACGAACACCACCAGGAGAGAGTCGACACCTTCATCCTCCAGGAGTATCTGCGCGCAGGCATCGTACCTGGTCCGATCGGCTTTGCCGGTCATGTCAACCGGGTTCTGAACGATGGCCTCTGGGGGCAGCAGGCGGCGCAACTCCTGGCGCGTCCTCTGGGAAAGCTCGGCCAGCCGGAGGCCGAGGCTGACAGCCGTGTCGGTGGCCATAATCGCCGGCCCGCCCGCGTTGGTCAGAATCCCCAGCCGGTTCCCGCGCGGCAGCGGGTTCTTGGAAAAGCCCAGTGTCAGATCGAAAAGCTCTTCCACGGTGTTTACCCGGATTACTCCGGACTGTTCCAGGAGCGCGTCTGCAGCGATATCCAGACCCTGGCGCGCCGAGAGTGCGCCCGTATGTGACGATGCCGCCCGCGCTCCTGCCTCGGTCCGGCCTGACTTCACCGCCAGGATGGGCTTGCGCTTTGAGATGCGGCGCGCAATCTGCATGAAGCGCTTTGTATTGCCGAATGACTCCAGGTACATCAGGATCAGGTCCGTGTTCGGATCATCCTCCCAGTAGAGCAGCATGTCGTTGCTGGATACATCGGTGCGGTTGCCGAGTCCCACAAAGTAGGAGAAGCCGATGTCGAGCTGTTGGGCGATGTTCAGGATAGCAACCCCCAGCGCTCCGCTCTGCGACATGAAGGCGATACGGCCGGTCAGCGGCAAAGTGGGCGCAAAGGTGGCGTCCATGTGGACCGCCGGGTCGGTGTGGATCAATCCCATGCAGTTGGGTCCGATCATGCGCATCCCGTAACGCCGAATTCGCTCCCCCAGCTCGGCCTCCATCCTCCTCCCCTCGTCACCTGTCTCAGAAAAACCCGCCGTAATGACCACCAAGCCTTTCACACCTTTTTTCCCGCAATCGTCCACAACCGCCAGCACTGCTTCGCGCGGCACCACGATAATCGCCAAGTCCACTTGGTCAGGGATAGAACTGACCGATGGATAAGCTTTCATCGAGTGAACGAAATCCGCCTTGGGATTGACGGGAAAAAGCATGCCCCGATATTCGAATTCAATCAATTGGTGCAGAATCTGGCGGCCAATCGAGCCGGTCCTGCGCGAGGCGCCGACCACCGCAATCGATTGTGGCTTGAGAAGTGAGTCAAGGGGATGCATGATGAGTCCTTTCGCGAGGCCCGAGTCGTCCTTACGGGAGAAGAATCTGCTTTTGGCTGCGGCCGAGGGCCGCGCTCTGTTCTCCTTGGTGAAAAGCTCTTACGCCAATGGTCAGGAGAACACGGAGCCAGGGCGCCAAGGGTAGCAAAGCCACAGAGTTTTCTCTACACCTCTGCCTCTGGCTCTTGGTTGCGGCCATTGATCTGCGATGTGCCTTCCCCGGCGCCAAGATGCCCGCCGACATCCGGCGCGTACTCCCTTTTACCCATATTGCAGCTCCGTGCCAAGCGAAGAAAAAACGAATGCTGTACCGATTTTCCTGGTTTACGAGCGCCGCAGACTTCTGAAATCCGCCAGCTAAAACCACGCTGGGCGAATGGTGCTGCCTTAATGAGTGATGTGAGAACAGTGACCAGTGACCCGCCGCGGCCGGACGAGCAAAGAGGCAGAAATCAGAGGTCTGACAGGAAAAGGTGGGTGGGAAGAGGAAGTTGACGTTTTTCCCACCTACCGCCTACCACATACCACCCACCGTTAAGAATCTAGAAGGTAATCGGAGGCGGCCAGGTTGGCGAAGCGGACGGTGTCCACGCGCTGGCCCACGACGTTGGCGAAGTACTGGAGAACCGCCGTCAGCTTCAGGATGGCCGGTTTTTCACGCACTCGGAGCCAATGCCGGGTGATAAGGGAAGCGAAGGCCAGGCGGAAGTAGAGCATCAATAACTGCTCTTCACGCGAATAGCGCTGGTCCACGTTGACGGCATTTTTGAGCAGGTAAGTTAGTGCCAGGAAATCACACTTGAGCATCATGCGCAGCCGGGGGTAGTCGACGGGCGCGTTGAATTCTTCCAACGTCCGGCGCACCGCAGGGAACTCCAGACGGTTGGCATTGACAATGGCCAGGAAGTACTCTCGGTCGAATTGCCGGCGCAGGAGGCGTTGGCAAGTGACCTGGAGATAGAAGAGGAAGAACGCGCTGGAAAGGATCAGGATTAGGGCGGCCAGGGCCATCGTTCACCTCACTGAAGTTTCCATTTCTGCCGGAACCACGCTCGCGCCAGGAGCCATTTCGGCTGGGGCCGATGCCGTTCCAGCCTTCAGCATCTTCTCCAATTTAAAGTCGAGTCGCACGGTTGGCAATAGTACACGAGTACCGGCCTGCCGCTATCGAGGCGGGGCGCCCAGCGATCCTCGTGGAAACGCGTATCCTCTGAGGGGCACTTAGTTCTGGCTTGGGAAGTCACAGTTCCGCAACGTGCAGCGCGGCGAACTGTCAGGTGAGGAGGAGGTGGGCTTGGAGCTTTGCGTGGGGCCGGGATGACGGGTGAGGGGGGAAGAATTGCCCCGCATAGTTGGAACAGCGCCAGAACGAGGATTAAAGACCTAGGACGTAATCGGCGGCGGTCAGGTTGGCGAAGCGGACGCTGTCCACGCGCTGGCCCACCACGTTGGCGAAATACTGGAGAATCGCCGTCAGCTTCAGGATGGCCGGTTTTTCACCCACTCGGAGCCAACGCCGGGTGATAAGGGAAGCGAAGACCAGGCGGAAGTAGAACATCAATAACCGCTCTTCACCCGAATAGCGCTGTTTCACGTTGACGGCATTCTTGAGCAGGTAAGTAAGTGCCCGGAAATCGCACTTGAGCATCATGCGCAGCCGGGCGTAGTCGACGGGCGCGTTGAATTCTCCCGACGCCCGGCGCACCGCAGGGAACTCCAGGCCGCTGGCATTGACAATGGCCAGGAAGTACTCTCGGTCGAATTGTTGGCGCAGGATGCGTTGGCAAGTGGCCTGCCAATAGAAAAAGAAGAACGCGGTAGAGAGGATCAGGATTAGGGCAGCTAAGACCATCGTTCACCTCACTCAAGTTTCCATTTCTGCCGGACCACGGTCGCGCCCGGGACCATTTCGGCCCCGGCTGATGCCGTTCCAGCCCTCAGCATCTTCTCCAGGTTAAAGTCGAGTCGCACGGTTGGCAATAGTACACGAGTACCGGCCTGCCGCTATCGAGGCGGGGCGCCCAGCGATCCTCGTGGACCTGCATTCCAATGGTCCGCGGCTTTTCAGCTCTTTAAATCTGTGTTTTCGCATCGGCCATCGATCCACATTGTCGATTCGCGGCGCGCAGTGTTGCGCCTGATCTCCACCGGCCACTTGGCAGATTCATACACGCCGACTGAGTAAGGGCCGCAGACATTGAGAAGCATGTCTGCGCTACTACCGACGGCTCCTCATCGAACCTTGGTGGTCACTTGGCCCCATAGTCGGCAAACCGTAGATGTGGTGCCCACTTTCGCCTAGTGGTTCCTCTCGGATAACGGCACACTCTGCCAGAATAAAGCACAGGAAGCGTGCGCGGCGTCCAACAGTTGAAGACCTCGCTCTACGCTTTGGCCTTTATCATAGATGGTTGGTGGTTGAGGGGAGCCATGCTGGACGTGATCGCTCCGTAGATCGCGCTGCCGCGACGAGCGGACTTCCTACCTCGGCGTTTGATGCTTCAGGAACGTCCCCTGCTCGAGTTCCCTGAATGCCTGCCGAAGCTGTTCTTGCGTGTTCATCACAATCGGGCCGTACCACGCCACGGGCTCCTCAAGCGGCTTTCCCGAGACCAGCAGGAACCGGATTCCGTCGTCCCCGGCCTGGACCGAGAGTTCGTCGCCGCGATCAAAAAGCACGAGCGAGCGGTTGTCCGCCTCCGTGGGAGGCGACGTGTCCGCCCATCCGGCCGGTTCCGTGGGCACCGCAAGAGGACCCGACGCGTTGCAGAACTTTCCCGCCCCGGCGAAAACGTACGCGAAGGCATGGCGAGTCGTCTCGACGGGCAAGGTCTTCCTCTTGCCCGGCTGAACCGACACATCGAGGTAGATCGGGTCGGCTGCGATCCCGTCCACGGGGCCGGTCTTCCCCCAAAAGTTTCCGCAGACGACGCGAACCTGGGTGCCGTCGTCATCCGTGATTACGGGGATGTCGGGCGCTTTCACCTCTTGGTAACGCGGCGCTGTCATCTTGAGAGACGCCGGAAGGTTGGCCCACAACTGGAAACCATGCATTCGGCCGTCTTGATCACCCTTCGGCATCTCCTGGTGGATGATGCCGCTCCCCGCCGTCATCCACTGAACATCGCCGGCGGCGATGGCGCCGCTGTGCCCGAGGCTGTCACCGTGCTCGACGGTTCCCGCGAGAACGTACGTGATGGTCTCAATCCCGCGGTGGGGATGCCATGGGAAGCCAGCCAGGTAATCCTCCGGACGGTCATTCCGGAAGTCGTCGAGGAGGAGAAACGGGTCGAACTCCGACGTGTTGCCGAAGCCGAACGCGCGGCGCAGGTGAACGCCCGCACCTTCCAGGGTCGGCTTCGCCCTGATGAGCCGCTTAATAGGTCGAAGGGACATATTATCCTCCAGTATCAAGAGACTACACTGTTGAACGCTGGGCTGCAAGTGCTCCAACCGATTCTCGGTTGCGAATATGCAACCAGTGTGCAACCATAAATGGGTAATTCCTCGATGGGCCTGTAGCTCAGAAGGATAGAGCAACGGTTTCCTAAACCGTGGGTCGGGGGTTCGAATCCCTCCAGGCCTACCATTCTTTCAATAACCTACATGCAGTCCTTGATTCGGCGTCACAGATAGCGTCACAGTTAAGCGAGAGGGCGGGGTCTGAGGCCCCGCCTTCTGCCTCTCCAGTTCCTGCTTTGCCGCCTGCAACCGCTGCCACACAGCGTCTGATGCTGACCTCGGATTGTCGCATTCATCAATTGCATTCAGCGGCGGTCAGGTGTATGTTACCGATTCGTGTATCGGTCTACCGGAGACAACCACTGGAAACAACAACCGCGGCCCCGCGTGACGAGCGAGGGGCGCATGAAATCACCATAATGGAGGCAACACTCATGAAACCAGTTGGTCTTATCAACACGGGAGTTCTGCTCCTTCTTCTCGGAACCATTGCTCCTGCCTACGCACAGCATGAGCAACAGGAAGAGGAGCGCGGCAAACCGCAACAGGGGCAGCAACATCAGCAGAAGCAACCCGCACAGCAACAGCATCAGCAGGAGAAAGCCGCACAGCAACAGCATCAGCAGCCGGCTAATAGACCTGCGCAACGACCGCAACAAAGCTCCGGCGGCGCCTATCATGGCGGCGTCCAGCCCACGGGCGCCACCTATGGCGGCGTTCACCATAGCGGCGTTCCACAACACCAAGGGCAGGTGCGCAGCGGTTTCGTCCAGTCTCGCGCCAGTTCGTGGAATAACGAACACCGCACCTGGCAGCAACGCGGCGGCTACAACGGCTACCGAGTTCCCGAAGACCGCTTCAGGCTCTACTTCGGGAGTAGGCACTTCTTCCGCATCAACGCCCTTCCGATGCTCTTCGTAGGCGGATATCCGCGCTTCCAGTACGACGGCTATTGGGTTACGTTCATTGATCCGTGGCCGGAAACGTGGCCTCCGAACTGGTACGAAACCGACGACATATATATTGATTACACCGGCGATGGGTACTACGTATATGACCGCATGCATCCGGGCATCGGGATCGCAGTCACTATCTCGTTTTAGCAAGATGGAAGGGAACTACGAGAACGGCTTCGTTTCTGACACCCTTAAAGGCAGTTCTTGCGGGCTCGGTGCGGTAACAACAGACGGGTGATTCTTAGTGGATCAGACGCGGGTGGTCGAAGCGCCGATAGCTGCTGCTTCGAGCATGGCGAGTGGTATCTCCACTGTCGGACGTAAGAGCTGGCATGTTTCGGGATGGCCATGAACGCGATGGAATCATCGCGAACGATCATTTGCTCGCACTCCACCGCGGCGATCTGGTGGGGTGACACCTGGAAGGTCTCAGGAACGTAGACTATTTCCTTCTCTTCAATTGCAAGCTCATCCAGGGGATACACGACGACATGCCCAGTGCGTGACGAAAATCATGGCTACGCTCACAGACGTAAACCCGTTTGAACGCGATTGCATTCTTCGGGCCTGCCTGTCGCTAAATGTCGCTTTAATACAGCGCGAAAGTCTTAGTTATTCGCTGAAACCATTTTGAAAACGCGCCTCCAGAGCGTCTCAAACACTGGTCCGCCCTTCTCGGTCATGCTCACTTCAAAAAGATGCTCCAGGTTGGCATGTGAGATATACGCGATTACGATCTCTTTAGCGATCTGTTTGTCCGCATTGGTTTGAGCTTGTTGGATCGCGTTTACCATGGGAAACCTCCATCAAGGTTTTCGGCACGGCGTTTCCTTTGCCGGTTCGCCGCGCCCACCCATGGTAACAGACTACAAGCCTTTTCCCATCGAATAGCTGAATGGACATGATGTCTGCCACAACCTATCGAGGTTACCTGAGTCAACCGGATATCCCGCCTGGCCAATTCGGAAGAAACTGTGGGCCAAGTAAACTCGACTGAAAACTGCGTTCGGCGGCAGTCATGTCTATACTTATCGGTCCGGCCAGAGGTCGATAATGGAAATTCCGGTATACACATCGAGTTTAGGCAGTGTAGCCGAAATGGGACAAATCTGGCAGACACTGCGGGTTTTGAGATATCCCCGGGACTCGGGTTACTTCCGGAAGCCTTTTAGGTACAGCATCTTGCATTTCTCCGAGCCAGATGGCATGTCGGACCGCTTCCCGTTGGGTGGCGAGTTCGATTTGGCATCCTGTGTGCTAACAAACTCTGAGGATGAGTGCGCTATATTCCCCAGTTGTCGTTATCCCTGAGTACTCGATTTGGGTAATGGCAGGTTTGCAAAGCCTAGCAGTCCTAGATAACGGTTCGGATAGGTTCTCGATTCTGGCCTACGTTCAAGCACGGCGTCGGGCAAAAACGGCAGGGATGTGATGCCGACAAAAAAGTCTGCAACGGTGGATCGCATGGACACGCCTGGAAAGACGTATAAGTCACGAATTCTTCCGCTTCTTGTGGGTGTTACTCTCCTTCTGGTGATGGCCGGAAACGCCGCGGGTCAGGCGAAGGATGCAACCAGTCCGGGTATTTTTCGCTCCGGTGCATCTGCCCAGGCCCAGGTCACGGCAGCCTCTGCCAGTTGGCCGCTCAGGTTCGAAGAGAACGTTGGGCAGGTTCATGGTGCGGATGCCCGCCAAGTGAGGTTCGTGTCGCGGGGCAACGCCTATACCCTTTTCTTGACCTCGACGGAAGCGGTTCTGGTGCTGCGGCA
>Ga0208457_1002340_pt1 | contig 10818 bp, 12 predicted proteins | sample June2015DPH_10_1_FD_185513 | JGI IMG/M metagenome (GOLD analysis project Ga0208457, IMG submission 185513) | Peatland microbial communities from SPRUCE experiment site at the Marcell Experimental Forest, Minnesota, USA - June2015DPH_10_150... | ecosystem: Environmental > Terrestrial > Soil >... | reverse complement strand
AAAGGCCTCTGTGCGCAGCCGGAAGAATATCCCTTCCTGGGTTCGTTCACTGGTGCCTGGCCGGTGACGACGCGCCCCTCGGATCAATGGCTGCCGTCTTGGAAGAAACCGAAGATGCCCGCCTGAAGGCGGGCGCTACATGCCCTGAAGCCCTTACGCAGCGGCCGCCTTTCACACGTGGCGTTTACCCCCGACGTCTTCTGTCGGGCGACAAAACCAATACAGCGCTTCTTCAGTAGCCGCGATCCGTATTGCCAGCCGCTGCCCTACCTGAGTGTGAACGCCAGAATCGCGATCCAAGCGAGGGCTAAGGCCAAGGGCGTGAAGAGAAGGTAGTATTTTGACGGGATTGCGCCGAATAACCGTAACAGCGGTTTCGCCCGCTTTCGCTCTGCGTCCGTTTCAAGGATGGAAAAACGCTGGTCGTCGAGGTGCTGCTTCCGCAGATCTGCCAGCTTGATTTGCCACACGTCCTGGAACAATGCGGTTCTGCCAATCGAAAACATCCAGACCAGGCTAAAAGTGGCCCCCGCCAAGTACACATACCACTTGCTTGCAGTGAAGCCGCCCGATATGTTCACAGCGGACACGAGTAATGCGTTGACTGCCAGGAGCACTTGTAGCTTGGTGGTCTTGATCGGGTTTTCCTTCGACCACATTTCCAGTAGCGTCTGGTAGGTCTGATAAGGGATCTCGTCCGGTCTGTTCTGATCGTTCATAGGACGTGCAGGATAGAGAATGGGCCCTGGTGTGTCAAGACGCAGGGCTGGAGAGGGTCAAGGGTTTCAGGGCCTTTGCCTTTGTAGAGGCCGCCTTCAGGCGGGCACTCTTCCCTCTTTCCGGCTTCTGTAGAAGCCGCCTTTCGCGGTGGGCGTTTACCCCGATGCTTTCCATCGGGGCGTCCTCGCGGTGGCGTTCGGCGAACTCCCACGGAGTTCTGCGGCAAGACCGTTCCCCTCCCCGCATCGCCGCCTGCCCGGCTTGCCCTGCTTGCCCTGAGAGCTATCGCGAAGGGCTTGTTCCGAGCGCAGCCGAGGGGCCGCTAGCCACTTTCTTCCAACGTTCTCTCCCCGCATCGCCTGGGTAGCGCTGGGCTTTAGCCCAGCATCTCTCTCTTCGTTGTCATCTTGCTGCCCCTGTGGGCTCGGCTTAATGTACGAATTCTTGCCAATGGTCCTTGCTCGGGTACTCAAACATCGGCTGAATCAATGATTCGATATGTTGATTCTGACGGTTCAGAGGAATCACTATCGATCCCGCAGAGGGTGTTGGGTTGGGCGGGCTTAGAAGTCTAATTCCGTTTCCTTGTGTGTCCCACCATTCACCCTGCAACCGAATCCTGTCGGGCAAGATTCGCACCTGCAATACCACATGTCCCGCACTGTCCTTGATTTCCAAAGCGTCTTTCCTATAGTTCTTGTCAGCGCAATATAGTGGGTAAATACGCCAGTGGTTTCTTGTGATTTCCGCTAACAAATTGCCGTTTCGGTCTCTGACTGGGGTGGTCAAGAGCGGGCCTTTATACCCCCACTCGATTCTTACTCCCGAGTCACGGAAAAACGGAAATATGTCCGCGACGCCATCTGGTGTCATCACCCAGGTAGTTCCGCCTACTTGGAGCATAGGGAATCCGTGCTGCTTGCCATCGTTAACTGCTGGGCCAGCACCTATGAGGTCGCCTTCTACTGCGACGGCCTGTTCTGTTCGCCACCGTTGATATACTGGAAATCCTCCGACAGCTACTACACCGACGATTATCGAAACTTGCATAAGGCGAACCCAAGGTCTGCGAACGTTTCTTAATCGTTCGGTATTGCCAATCCAAGCGGCCAGAGCAAACAGGCAGATGAGCCAACATGATGCAGCCCACAGTATGCCTACGAAGGAAAGCCCGATACCAAGAAGAGCAAGGAAAAGTGTCAGTGCTCTGTCTCGTTTTTCTCTGCGTATCGAAGGTTCTTTGAACTTGGCCTCGTTGCGTGACTTTTCCAACGAGGCATCGTAGTTCCTGTGGTCCTGTCGAGACAAATCACACCTCTGCTGGCACCACTATGTATTGAGTGCCACCCGGCCATAACAGGGTGTTGGAGGTTTCACAGAACGGCCAGGAAGATTCCAACGGAACTTCTGGAATTCCTTCGGAAGATTCGACAGGGCCTTCTATCTTGATGGCTTTATGGCAGCGTATGCGTCGAGTCTCTTTCTTCACGCGCATGCCCTCCGTGGCTCATCTGTAGACTACCGCGCGCAGAAAGGCAAGTCGGACACTCTGTGGAAATATTGATCGTGGATTATTCCAGGTGAAGGCTCGGCTCAAGCACTGATCCGCGATACGCTCACCAAAATGATTCAAGCGCCCAATCTCGAATTCAAAGACATAACCGCCAAAGTGCAAGATGCTGCCTAAAGTTCTCTGCGTTTTCCCGGTGTTACTTTTATTTCCTCGCCCCATATACCACCAGGTCCAGCTTCAAGAGTAAAAGGTCTCTCAAAGCCAGTGCGCTCTTTATCGAAGAACACGACTATCGCTTCCAATGGCAAATGGCCCTGAAACCGTCGATCACGCAGAACATTCTTCATACGGCCAACATTTATACGGTCGGGCTCTAATTTTTCTACAAATTGTGGCTCTCTCTCTATCTCTTGATGGGCATGTATCACGTTAATCTCGAAGTCAACGGGAAAGGACAATTCAGGCCATGAAAACTTCAATCTAACATTAAATGCACTCTCCGTGCCGATATTACGCAATCGAACTATGTCCCATTTCGGCCATCCTTTTCTGCAATCCCATTCCAACGAAATGTCCGGGCCAGTCTGATTGCCGACCAATTTAGTTCTTTTCTTCGGCCATAATGCGACCATAGCAAGCCAGAGTAATGAAGCAATGAACATCCAAACGAGTGAGTTTCCCCTCATGCTTATGTCGGCCCTCCAGTGTTTTGGAAGCAGCGTATAGAGCCAATTGATAGTTGAAACGTGGCCGAGCCAGCTAAGAATACGGCCGACGACTGGGATTCCGAAAATAACCCATCCCGGAATCGCCCACCTGCCCTTGAGATTCTTGAGACGTTCCAGAAGAGTGTTGAACGCAGAATTGGTGCTGTGCATTGCTTGCCCTCCGTGGCTCATCTGTAAACTACGGCGCGCAGAAAGGCAACTCGGACACTCTGTGGATTATTCCAGGTGAAGGCTCGGCTCAAGCACTGGTCTAAGAAGAAAGGACTGCAGATAATCCCAATTCCGCCCGAACACAACAAAGCCCCGGATCCCTGAAAAGCTCCGGGGCTTTTTTCGTGCCTGGATGTGAGGTCAATCAGTCTCTTTAACCCAATCCACTATGACCTTCTTGGCCTTGAGGTCTATTCGTTCATTCTCTTGCAGCCAGTTCCACGTTTTTCCATCATCGTAAGAAACGATTGGTTTATGTGTGTTGGTATCTGTGCTGTACTTAGGGGCATCGTCCCCACCAACCAACATAGAGTCAGAATTGAAGGCAGAAACATCTTTCTTGTAGTGGCACCCCTTGAAGCCCAGGGGAGCATAGAAAAAATTGCAGTCCGAAGGCGGAGCCTTCCTTTCCACTTTGCTTATGTCAACGTCATATTCTACGGAATACTTAATCTTGTCTGTCCAACTGTCGGGGAGCATCCACCATATACATAGCCCAATGAATGCGAGAATAGCAAAGCCTACCAGTGTGTCTTTCATCGAAGTTGGAGCAGACTCTAACGCGGAAGAAGAGCAAAGACAAGTTCTATAGATTGCAACACCCGAACGGACTTACACTCCGACGCATGAGCTTGAATCCTACGGCCCACCTTAGCTGTGGACCTCAATTGGTGACCTGGCTTGATTCTGGTGACTTTGCTTTCTCCAAGTCCTTTGCCTGTCGGAGGTTTGGAGCGGGCCGACTGCCCTACGGCGCCGTTCTTGCGCCCCGGGCTTTTGACACTCTCCGCTCGCCGCCTCGCTTTTCCACAATCCGTTCGAATGCTTCCCGAGTTACCCATTGACTTTATAGTTAGTCTGTGGTAATATGTGACGTGACTCGCCCCTTCCCAGCCCGCCCTGCACATCCGACCAGGATGCGCATCCCGCCTGCCCAGAGTGCTTTCCAGGAAGGGAGCGAGCGCAGCGGGTCGAAGGGCAACATCGCTAACCTCTCTAGAATGAACACTTACAAGAATTTGGCTTTTAACCCCTTTGAATACAACACTTACAGAATGTCTAGACTTAAAACCCTTTGGAATCAACACATACGAGAAAAGGGGGGTGTCTCCCCCTGCTTTTCACCATCGCTCCCACTCCCAATTCGCTCTGCCTCACACCCTTTCTTCGTCCTACGTTCAGACGTGCAAACATTGCTTCCCCATCTTCATCTCCGTGCCTCTGTGCCTCTGTGGCATCCCTGCCAAAAGTGCTATATTTCCAACAACATGACTGACACGCGCTCCAATTTCGCCACCATCGAAGCCGCCGTCGAAGACATTCGCGCCGGCCGCATGATCGTCCTCGTGGACGATGAAGACCGCGAGAACGAGGGCGACCTCACCATGGCCGCCGAAAAGGTCACGCCCGACGCCATCAACTTCATGGCGAAGTACGGCCGCGGCCTCATTTGCCTCGCGCTCACCGAGGAGCGTTGCGACGAGCTCAACCTCCCGCTGATGTCTCCCATCAACACCTCGGCCCTCGGCACCGCCTTCTGCGAAGCCATCGACGCGCGCTTCGGCACGACCACCGGGATCAGCGCCGCCGATCGCGCCACCACGATCCTTGCGGCCATCGATCCCAGGACCAAGCCCTCCGACCTCGCGCGCCCCGGCCACGTCTTCCCGCTTCGCGCCCGCAAGGGAGGCGTTCTCGTTCGCGCCGGTCAGACCGAGGCGTCCGTGGACCTCGGGCGGATTGCCGGGATGGCTTCCGCCGGCGTCATCTGCGAAATCATGAACGAGGACGGCACGATGTCCCGCGTGCCGCAGCTCATCGAGTTTTGCCGGGCGCACGGCCTCAAGATCATCACCGTCGCCGACCTCATCCGCTACCGCATGCAACACGAACGGTACGTGCGGCGCATCGCCGAGGCGGTGCTTCCCACGTACTTCGGCGAATTCCGCATGATCGCTTATTCAAGCGACGTGGACCGCGATCAGCACATCGCTCTGGTCCGCGGCAACCTCGAGGGAAGCGAGCCGCCGCTGGTCCGCGTCCATTCGCACTGCCTTGCCGGCGACGTCTTCGGTTCCACCGTCTGCGACTGCCGGCAGATTGTGGCGAAATCGTTGGAAGCCATTGCCCGCGAGGACCGCGGCGTTTTCCTCTACCTGCACCACACCGGCCGCGGCTTCACCATCGAAACCGCCGTCGAGACGCCGGCTGCGCTTCCCCGCATTCGTCTTCACGCGCGCGGCCAACTGGACCGCGATCTCGCTATGCAGCGCATGGTCCAACGGGAGAGCGGCATCGGCGCGCAGATCCTCATCGATCTCGGCCTCAAAGATATCCGCGTCCTCACCAATCATCCGCGCAAGGTCGTCGCCCTGGAGGGTTTCGGCATCACCATCGCCGATCAGGTCCCTCTACCCCTGGAATCGCCGAAACTTTCACACCAACTTCTTTAGGATGCTGGATGCCAAGGACTTCACTCGGAAAACTTGAACTGACGGATGGACGTTCTATGGTTTGTTTGCTGCCGCTCCGGGACTCTTCACCGGGGAGTTGCTCGCCGCGGGCGCCGGCTTCTTCCCCGCGTCAGCCGGTGGGACGGCGCCCTGTGATGGCGCAACGCCCCGTGGTGGCGCCGCAGCCGGTGGCGGCGTGCCCACCGTCAGGTACGGCTTCATCTTCGCCAGCCGCTTCTCCCCGAGGCCACGTACCGCTAGCAAATCATCCACGCTGTGGAATTTTCCAACGCTGCGCCGCATGGCCAGGATTCTCTCCGCGGTCTTCGGACCGATCCCGGGCACGCGCTGCAGTTCAGCCGACGAGGCAGTATTGATGTTGACGCGCCAAAGGAGCACCTTCTTATTCTTATTGCCCGTGCTCGCGAACGCGCAGGAGAAGAAAATCAAAACCAAAAGGATTGTGAGAAGGCGAACTGCTGGTGAGGGCTTGTTCATGGGCACAGGATTATGCCCATACTACGTACATAACACAACAACAATTCTCGCGATCGGCGCGCCGCCTCTTGTTCTCAGCTCGCGCGGTTCCCCTGCGCGTCAAACACTTCCATCTCGCCCCACAACGCCGCTTGCGACTCCACCGCTTTCCGCTCGCCGACAACCACGACCTGCGCGTTCGCGGAATCGAAATACGTCCTCGCCGCCGCCAGCACTTCGTCCGCGGTGAGAGCGCGCACTCGTTCGCGATACTTTTCCAGGTAATCCTCGGGCAACTCGTTCAGATAGACGGTCGCCAACTGGCCGAGCAGCCCGTCCTGCGTCGCGAGTCCGAGTGAGAAGACGCCGCTCAAATAGTTCCGCGCATCGGCCAGCTCGTCTTCCGGCACGGGCAGCGCGCGCATGCGGTCGAGCTCGTAGAACATCTCCGCGAGCGTTGCGGCCACGACGTCGTTCCGTACCGCCCCGTGAATGGAGAAGTATCCGTGCTCGCGCAACGCGCTCACGCTGCTCCGAGGACTGTACGTGTAACCCTTCGCCTCGCGAATGTTCATCACCAGGCGCGAGTTGAATGCCCCGCCGTAGATCGCGTTCGCCAACCCCAGCCGGATCCAGTCCGGGTGCTTCCGCGTGATGGAGTGGCACCCCACCAGTATCTGCGCCTGCACCGCTCCCGGCAGGTCCACCAGGTAGACGCGTCTCCCATGCAGCGCCGGGGGGGCCACCGTGCTGCGCGCTTCCGGCTTCTCTCCCCTCCAATTGCCGAAAATGCTCTCGATTCGGGCGAGCATTTCCGCGGCGCGAAAATCACCCAGCAGAATCAGCAGGGCGTTTCCCGGCCGGTACGCCGCGCGATAAGTTTCCGCCAACTCCTCGAGGCGGTACGCGGCCACCTGCGCTTCCGTCGGCGACACTTGCGCGTAAGGATGTGCGCCGAAGAGTACTTTGCGCAGGCGTTCGCCGGCCAGAAACCCAGGGGTGGTGCGCTCGATGCGCACTTCCTCCAACAATTGCCGCCGCTCGCGCTCGAACTCCGCCTCGGGAAACGAGGCTTCACGCGCCAACTCGCTCACCAGACCCAGCAATCCATCGGCAAACTCCGCGAGGCCTGCAAACGCGATCGCGCTTGTGTCCGCTCCCGCGCTGGTCGAAAGATCGGCGCCCATGCGCCGCAAATCTTCTTCAATCTGGCGGCTCGCGCGGCGCGCGGTGCCCGTGCGCGTTACCGCGGCGGTGATCGTTGCGAGTCCCGTGGCGCGCTCAGCGACGGCCGCATTTCCGCTGCGGAAAAACAGCTCCCCCGTGAACTTCGGAATGGCGTGATGCTCCACCAGGACGACTTCGAGCCCGTTGCCGAGCTTCGTGCGCGTCCGTGCGGGCCAAACAACCGGCCGCTCTTGATCGAGCGGTGGCGCGGCATTGGAGAAAGATGCGGGCCCGGCCGGCGGACTCTGTGGACTCTTCGAGGAGAGTGTCGCCATCAGGCCGCCTCCTGCCTGTTTCGGCGCACCGGTTGCCGCACCACGATCGCTCGCCGCGCCGGCAGCAGATACTTCTGCGCTGCGCCGCGCAAGTCTTCGGGTTTCACTTCAAGAAAACCTTCCAGGATCGTGTTCACAAGCTGCGGCTCATTGTCGAAGAGCGTGAAGCACGCCAATAAATGCATCAGCCCGTACTTGGGCATGTATCCGCCATGGCCGCCTTCCAGCGCCGAGAAATAATCCGAGCGGAATTTCACTTTCACTTGCTCGAGTTCCTCCGCGCCGGTGCCTTTCTCCTGCACCTGGGCGATCACCGCGTCGAAAGCCGCAATCGTCTGCCCGGCCGTGTATTCCGGTTTGTGCATGAGCCGCGTCACCATCTGGGTCGGCCCGTTGTAATCGAAGATATCGCCCATGGGATAGTGGATTCCGCCTTCGGCATCCACCGCGATCTGCTTTTCGAGCACCAACTCCCGATAGATTCGTCCCACGCGGCCGCCGTGCAGGGCCTGGTCCAGCAAGGCCATGGCATGCCAGTCCGCGGTCCGGCGGCGCGGCGCATGAAATCCAATCGCGACCGCCGGCAACGTTCCGAATTTCTCTTCGACGGTCCCGCGGCGTTCCTCGGTCTGCTCCTGCTCGCTCGAATCGGCGAAGCGCGGCGCCGCGCCCGCGGGAATATCCGCAAAATATCTTTTCGCCAGCGCGAAGCCTTGCGCCGGCTCGACATCGCCGAGGATCAACAGCACGGCATTATTCGGCGCGTAGTACATGCGAAAAAAAGCCTGCACGTCTGCGAGCGTGGCGGCGTCAAGATCGGCGAAGTCGCCGTAGAAGTTGTGGGCGTTCGGCCAGTTGCGGTAGGCCACCGGCGGCAAATCGAGCCAGGGAAATCCGCCATACGGCTGGTTAAGGACGTTGACGCGGACTTCTTCCTTGACGACATCGCGCTGGTTGCGCAGGTTCTCGTCGTCCACCTTCAGGGCGCGCATGCGGTCGGCTTCGAGCCAGAGCACGCGCTCGAGTGCGTTCGACGGCACGGCCTGGTAATAATTCGTGACGTCGTAGTGGGTGGAGCCGTTCAGCACGCCGCCGGAAGAATTGATCAACTTGATGTGGGCCATCTTCGGCGCGTTCGCCGAGCCCTGAAACATCATGTGCTCGAACAGATGGGCGAACCCGCTTTTCCCGCGCGGCTCGAGACGAAAGCCGATGTTGTAGTACACGCCAACGGTGACAACCGGCGCCGACCGCTCCGGCGAAATCACCACACGCAACCCGTTGTCGAGCGCCATGCTCTCGATCGGAATTTGCCGTTCGCTCAATGCTTCTCTCCTCCCTTGTGCAGACGCGGCGCCGGCGTCTTCGCAAACACGGCATCGAGGGCAGCCAAGGCCTTTTCCGGCTCCCGCGCGAGGACTCGAGCGCCAAGCCGGCTCAACGCCTCGTACGCCTGGCGGTATTCGGGAGGAAACTCCTCGAGCGCCGCCAAGTGCAGTGCGATGGTTTCGTAGTCGCCGCGCGCCAGAGGGCCGGTCCATGCCGCGCCTGCCCCCAAAAGCTCGAAATTCCGGAGCGTCTGCCGAACGAGCGGCAACAATGCCCGGCCCGCTTGTCGCCGCGAGAACCCCAGCGAAACCAGCATCCGCGTCCCGGCCTCGACCAGCGCCAGCGCGTGGCCCGCGACAAACACACCTGCCGCGTGATAGGCAGGCTTTTGCCGCCCGTCGACCTGCGCCGCGGTTCCTCCCAGGGCACGAGCGATTTGCCGGGCGGCGCGAAGCGCCGCGGGGCTGCCTTCCACGGCAAAGACCACGCCCTCGAGCGACGGCGCGTTTCTTCCGCTGAACGTTTGCAGCGGATGCAACGAGCCTGTCGCCGCTCCGAGTTGCTTGAGAGGCTCAAGGGGAGACGAGTCGAGGGCCCCGCTCGTGTGCAACACGATCTTGCCGCGCCACTCCTCGCCGCCGATCCCCGCCAGCGCTGTGGCTACTTCGCCGAGCATCCGATCGGGGACCGCGATCAGCACCAAGTCCGCCGCAAGCACTTGTCGCGTCAGCGAAGCATGCGGCTGCCCGCCGCGGATGGCCCGCACCGCCGCGCGAGAAGTGGCTTCCGATTGCGTGATCACTGAGCCCACGCGCCAGCCAAGCTCCCGCAATCGCTTACCGAAAGCGCGTCCAACGCGCCCCGCACCGACAATCGCCACCACTCGCGTCATCGTCGTGCCAGCATATCACGCAGCCGCGATGAACTTCTCCAACAAGGGCGTACGATCTGGCAGGCTGCGGGCAAACGATGACGGTCGCTGGCCAGACCGTGGTGAATTACTTCTACGACAACGACAGCAGCTTGACGCAGATCGCCCAGGGCAGTGCAACGGTATCATTCGGGACCAGAGCGACAGGCGGGGCGCGCCGCGTTCGGACCAGACGATTGGGTGTGCTAGTTTCTTGAGATAATTATGCAACTGCTTGGTGTTCCCGTTAGAGCCATATTGGTTGGACTGATAGGTGGCGGTTTTGCCGTGATTTTGAACATGCTGGCGTTGGTCATGATCGGCAAGATCAACCAAAAACTCCCCGAGGATCAGCGGGTCGGATACTTCGGGTGGAGCAGTCGGATCAAGAAACAATATCGAGCACTATACCCGGAGAGCCGGTGGCTCCTGGCAGTCAGGACATGCGAGATCTTGATGTTCGCTTCTTTTGCACTCCTCGTCTGGATCATTTTTAAGGGCTAAAGGGGCTTTTGCAGGACGTTTGACGCCCCCATGTGTAGAACCGACGCGTGGGGCACGCTCGTCTCTGTACGTCGCGGTGTTTTGCAACAGTGGTATCCTCTCATCGGTGGATGCAGTCAAGAGGAGAGAGCAAAGGGGGCTCGGACCATCGGAGAAGATATGGAAACGCGCTGTTCCCAGTACTTAGTTTGGTTTCTTCCGCTATTGCTTGGCCCTTCCTGCTTCGCTCAAGGAGTAACAGTTCGTGTTATCAATGCAGCGAATGGACATCCGCTGCAGAAGCAAAGCGTCACGGTCTCTCTGCTCTACGAGAAGGGCGAAAGGACTCCGGCGAAGTACGACGCTACTTTACGCCTCGAAACCGACGTGAATGGCGAGGCGCACTTTAGACTTCCGGAACCTCCGCCCGTACACTTTTCAGCCCAGGTTCGTGTGGATTGGTCGCATTGGAAGTGCGGTTGTGGAGTACTCG